>Ga0208151_100444_pt1 | contig 17470 bp, 4 predicted proteins | sample ECH_Bhost_MetaG_FD_187130 | JGI IMG/M metagenome (GOLD analysis project Ga0208151, IMG submission 187130) | Hot spring microbial mat communities from Yellowstone National Park, Wyoming, USA - ECH_B host_MetaG (SPAdes) (version 2) | ecosystem: Environmental > Aquatic > Thermal springs > Hot... | reverse complement strand
GTTTTATTATATTCGAAGCATCCTAGAAGGAATTGAAAGCCTGCTGTCCCTGAATATCCTCCCGCACCTGATTCAGTGGAAGCATCCTAGAAGGAATTGAAAGATGAATTGCCTAGCATAGGAGATGTGGCGTACGGCTGGAAGCATCCTAGAAGGAATTGAAAGTGCGTTCATCTGACCTAGTCCTGAATACCCCATCTGCCCGCGAAGCATCCTAGAAGGAATTGAAAGGCAATTGCATTTGGCAAGAACTACGCCATTTTGTATTTTAATTTCGAAGCATCCTAGAAGGAATTGAAAGATATGTAACGCTTCCGCCTTGGCTTGTTTTTGGTTGTGGAAGCATCCTAGAAGGAATTGAAAGCTTATATTTAATATTTGGGCTATTTGTGAAATACTATAGCCGAAGCATCCTAGAAGGAATTGAAAGTGCAACCCTGGCAGACTGTCGTTATCGACAGCCACCTTGTAAACAAGAAGCATCCTAGAAGGAATTGAAAGGAAACAGGTAGTACATTGTACCGTTGGGGCTTCTTTTTGTGGAAGCATCCTAGAAGGAATTGAAAGGCGAGCTACGGCACTCAGGCCCTACCGTTTGTGGGCACATGAAGCATCCTAGAAGGAATTGAAAGCAGCACCAGCAGCACCCACCGCGTAACTGTAGGCACCAGGAGGAAGCATCCTAGAAGGAATTGAAAGATTTGTAGGAATCGCCTACAACCAGGGCGAATAAGATGGCGAAGCATCCTAGAAGGAATTGAAAGAAGTAGAAGATGTCTGGTTCTTCCTTGCTGAATAAGGGTAACGAAGCATCCTAGAAGGAATTGAAAGGGATGTAACGCTCCTGTAGTAACCCGCTAGCCTCTAACGCGAAGCATCCTAGAAGGAATTGAAAGACTTACTGTGTTCAATTAACGCAAAATATTTTAGTTGGAACGAAGCATCCTAGAAGGAATTGAAAGATGGAGGCGGGGCAGGGAAAAACTCACGTTATTTTATGAAGCATCCTAGAAGGAATTGAAAGTTTACTTCAACTTCACTTTTGCAATTTAATTTTTCAGAAGCATCCTAGAAGGAATTGAAAGTACATGATATGTTTCACTTACATCTGATATTTTTAGTTGAAGCATCCTAGAAGGAATTGAAAGAAATTGGCGTTAACGTATTCGTTTATTGCCTCTTCTATTTGAAGCATCCTAGAAGGAATTGAAAGGACTACTTAGCAGGAAAAAAGGGTCTTGACAGCAAGGGCAAGGAAGAAGCATCCTAGAAGGAATTGAAAGTTTTGAAAGGCGTTTTCGTTGGGATGACTTGCTAGATGTCGAAGCATCCTAGAAGGAATTGAAAGGCCTTACTTGGTCAACTCAACGCAGCACGGTACGTGTTGGAAGCATCCTAGAAGGAATTGAAAGTCGTGTCTCTTCCATCAGCCTGATTTTCTGACTTCCCGGGAAGCATCCTAGAAGGAATTGAAAGTCCAGTGTCGCACAATTTTTACGACCCAAATAGAATAGAAGAAGCATCCTAGAAGGAATTGAAAGGCCATATAATAACGGGAATCCGTTTGGACTTGGGGCAATGAAGCATCCTAGAAGGAATTGAAAGGGAAGCAGGATAAAAGCCCCTTCGCGGGTGAAAACATGTTGGAGAAGCATCCTAGAAGGAATTGAAAGAAGTGCAGGAAGATGAGGAGGAAGAGGAAGAAGAGGAAGAAGAAGCATCCTAGAAGGAATTGAAAGTTCAGACGCCTCACGATGTCAATTATCGGCATACTGAAGAAGCATCCTAGAAGGAATTGAAAGACATCAAACCGTGCTTTTTGTTTCCGTGTTTTCTGTGAAGCATCCTAGAAGGAATTGAAAGTCAGGTATAGGATTACACGCCAGTCCCCACTACTCCTGTCGAAGCATCCTAGAAGGAATTGAAAGGGAAGGGGTTTACGTCTATATCCTTACACCGCAGAAGGATCAGAAGCATCCTAGAAGGAATTGAAAGTAATGCATATTATAAATTGGGGAAGCGAAATGGCATCCCTTGAAGCATCCTAGAAGGAATTGAAAGCATGTTCTCTCCATACCCTCCCCTCTCCTTCTCTTTGTCGAAGCATCCTAGAAGGAATTGAAAGATTTATAAAGTCCATAGTCCCCTTATGCCCAACAGTGGAAGCATCCTAGAAGGAATTGAAAGTCCTCTTCAACTTCCTGAGCCTCTTCCTGAGGCTCGTCCCGAAGCATCCTAGAAGGAATTGAAAGTGGTAATAGAAGTTTTTACTACCAATGACGGCAAAACGGAAGCATCCTAGAAGGAATTGAAAGTCTAACCACCTCCTGAAGGACTTCAGCCTGGAAGCGAAGCATCCTAGAAGGAATTGAAAGCTCATTTCTTGTCCCTCATTAACAAAATTACAATAAGAAGCATCCTAGAAGGAATTGAAAGTTATAATATCTACGGCGTATAGGTTTGCGAGGAGGAATAGTGAAGCATCCTAGAAGGAATTGAAAGCTGTTCTTGTGTAAGGGGTATAGGTCACGTCAAGATGAAGCATCCTAGAAGGAATTGAAAGTCTTAGAATAATTGTTTAATTCTTCATACACCTGAACTATTTGGAAGCATCCTAGAAGGAATTGAAAGAACCAATCAAAAACATCCACCCTAAACATTTTGACCCCGAAGCATCCTAGAAGGAATTGAAAGAAGGGGGTGTTCCCATGCCCCCACGTTACCTCAATACGAAGCATCCTAGAAGGAATTGAAAGCTTTTTGGCGGTTGTGCCAATTTTCCCACCCGCCTCCCAAGAAGCATCCTAGAAGGAATTGAAAGTTAATGCTCTCCACCGCTATCACCGTACTTTTACTCATTGGAAGCATCCTAGAAGGAATTGAAAGGCGACGAACTGCCAATCATCTAGCATTGCTTCAGTCCTGCCCGAAGCATCCTAGAAGGAATTGAAAGTAAAGAGTCACGGCACACTCTGGTGCCGTTACCCCCTCAAGAAGCATCCTAGAAGGAATTGAAAGTCACTCACACGTTTCACCTATTATACTCTTCTCTAAACTACGAAGCATCCTAGAAGGAATTGAAAGTGCAAGAACTCCCTTAACCTCTTGATCGCTCCCCCAGTGAAGCATCCTAGAAGGAATTGAAAGATAGCTTGTTGGTCTGCTGAACCGTCATAATATTCTACACGAAGCATCCTAGAAGGAATTGAAAGAACCCCGCGTATTCATATGCACTAATGGCAATTCAGGGTTGAAGCATCCTAGAAGGAATTGAAAGAAAATAGGTAATTTCCTTAAGTCTGGGAAGCTATTAGGCAGGAAGCATCCTAGAAGGAATTGAAAGTATTTTCAACTGAATAGATATACTCAAAATTCAAATATGCAGAAGCATCCTAGAAGGAATTGAAAGCCAGGTGCAGGCGTTGAAGGGTTCTGCCCCTGCGTCTTCTGAAGCATCCTAGAAGGAATTGAAAGTAGAGGCTCTTCAAGATGCAGAGGCGACGTGGAATAAAGTCGAAGCATCCTAGAAGGAATTGAAAGGTCTCTAACTAGGCCCACACGCCCGTTTTTGCGAATGAAGCATCCTAGAAGGAATTGAAAGTAGTAACGCCCGAACTGGTAGGATTAGCGTATGGTGAAGCATCCTAGAAGGAATTGAAAGGTGGTGCCACACTTCGGCCGCCGCCTCCAGTGCTTCCACTGGAAGCATCCTAGAAGGAATTGAAAGTACAGGTAGTCCCACTCCCTGGAGGCTACCTCCAGGGAGGAAGCATCCTAGAAGGAATTGAAAGACCTTGACAGTAATGGCGATTGTGTTGCCCATCTCTCTCAGAAGCATCCTAGAAGGAATTGAAAGTTAAGTGGAAGACGTAGAAGACGCCTTTATATCCGCGTGAAGCATCCTAGAAGGAATTGAAAGAACAGCAACAGACCGGAGTGAGGGGGACAAGTGCAAAAGAAGCATCCTAGAAGGAATTGAAAGTGCATTTATAATCTTCTCATAAGTTTTTTTAACTGCAGAAGCATCCTAGAAGGAATTGAAAGGTTAGCGTCTTGGCCTTACCTTGCGGGGGCGGTAGCAGTAGGAAGCATCCTAGAAGGAATTGAAAGGATAAATCTGCCATCTACTCACCCCTTCTTCTTATACATGAAGCATCCTAGAAGGAATTGAAAGGCAGGTGCTGCGTTCTTGGCCCTTGGGTTTGTAGGCCTTGGGAGAAGCATCCTAGAAGGAATTGAAAGTTTGCTTTCAGAAGCAACACTTTACCTTCATCATACGCCGAAGCATCCTAGAAGGAATTGAAAGAAAAGCCTTTGTTTTCGAAAATAGAAAAGCGGAGTGAAGCATCCTAGAAGGAATTGAAAGTTATTTACGTCCATCGTTATCATCTTCACGAAGCTTTTCAAGAAGCATCCTAGAAGGAATTGAAAGATTTAAGCCAGGGGATTCGTGAGCTCCTGGCCGAGGCCCTGGAAGCATCCTAGAAGGAATTGAAAGCTCAACATGTCTATGATTGCCCTCCGTATTGCCTCGCTCCTGCTGAAGCATCCTAGAAGGAATTGAAAGACTTTAGGCATTGGTTCAGGTCTCGGTAGAATAACGTTAGGAAGCATCCTAGAAGGAATTGAAAGTTATTCAGCAACGTCGCCAATATCTGCAAAGCGAAGGTTGGAAGCATCCTAGAAGGAATTGAAAGATAATAGAAATATGTATAAAAGAAATGGAAAAAAAGGGGTGAAGCATCCTAGAAGGAATTGAAAGGAACCACCGGCACTCGAACTGCCAGCAGAACCAGCAGTAGAAGCATCCTAGAAGGAATTGAAAGTGTCTTCCCTTTACTACCTCTTCGCAGAACTCCTCCTTCGGAAGCATCCTAGAAGGAATTGAAAGATAGGAAAACTTAACCCCCTAGGGATTCCGAGTCCCCGAAGCATCCTAGAAGGAATTGAAAGGCAATATAAAAATCTTGCAGCCCTGGCAGACTGTCTTCGTCGAAGCATCCTAGAAGGAATTGAAAGAGCTAATAGTATTTCATATAGCTTAGGTATGAACACGAAGCATCCTAGAAGGAATTGAAAGCGGCAACAATATCTGGTTCTGGGACAATTAGTATAGCGTCAGGGAAGCATCCTAGAAGGAATTGAAAGTGCATATTCCATTTCTGGGCAACGTAAGTGGGAAACAAGAAGCATCCTAGAAGGAATTGAAAGTTATGGTTAAAGAATATGGATTTCCTGCGTAAATAATTGGAGAAGCATCCTAGAAGGAATTGAAAGCTTAGCATAGGAAATCAATCATTTTACCCCATGCCAACGAAGCATCCTAGAAGGAATTGAAAGTAAATATTAGACACACATAGAATACATAGAGTAAACATGTCGAAGCATCCTAGAAGGAATTGAAAGACTAGGATAGGAAACAATAGAGTAAAAGATAAAATAAAGCTGAAGCATCCTAGAAGGAATTGAAAGTTAGCAATGTAGACTGTCATTTCACTCACCCTGTTGACTTCTGAAGCATCCTAGAAGGAATTGAAAGCCCTGAGGTTTTTTCTTTGGCCTTAGGAAGTCGTTACGCCTGAAGCATCCTAGAAGGAATTGAAAGGTCACTAACGCCCACCCGTGTTGCTTGAGGTATTTATACGAAGCATCCTAGAAGGAATTGAAAGGCTGACGAAGGTAGCGGCAACATGGAAGGGCTGAACCCGTTGAAGCATCCTAGAAGGAATTGAAAGCTTTTTTGTAACGAATGTTCAAGAATGCAATGACAATTGAAGCATCCTAGAAGGAATTGAAAGACCTTGGTTTTGCGGAGTAAAATAAGCCTCAACTAGAAGCATCCTAGAAGGAATTGAAAGTGGTAATCCAATGTATCTTGACGCTCCTGCTATATCGAAGCATCCTAGAAGGAATTGAAAGAATCTTTAGGTATGATGCCTCTCTCTTCAAACTCGTCCCGAAGCATCCTAGAAGGAATTGAAAGACGGCTTTCCTTAATGCTTCTCTATCCATGAAGAGGCGAAGCATCCTAGAAGGAATTGAAAGACAAATGCCGAAGGGGGAATCATAGCAGATCCTCCAACGCGAAGCATCCTAGAAGGAATTGAAAGGGGGCTATGCGGTACAGGTAAACTACTTCTCCCCGGCCCAGAAGCATCCTAGAAGGAATTGAAAGGTTCAACATCCGCCTTGAAGGTAATGGTCTTCATCGAATTGAAGCATCCTAGAAGGAATTGAAAGAAGAGATGCACGGCCTCCGCTACCACGAAGGCCGCTGAAGCATCCTAGAAGGAATTGAAAGAGGGCATCCCGTGGCGTACGGCCAGAGCCGTACGCCGAAGCATCCTAGAAGGAATTGAAAGTTCAACTTTAGTTTGTGCTTAACGGCTGACAAGTATTTAGGAAGCATCCTAGAAGGAATTGAAAGTGGACTACTGGGTGAGCTTGGAGAAGATGGCACTACGCCGAAGCATCCTAGAAGGAATTGAAAGGAAAGTGCTGTGTTTTGGTTATCAACATTTATTATCGAAGCATCCTAGAAGGAATTGAAAGCCATGTTTCCCTGAATAAAATCTATGTCGAATCATATGAAGCATCCTAGAAGGAATTGAAAGCTCTATACATCGCAAAAATGCTTAAACTGTAGGTGAGAAGCATCCTAGAAGGAATTGAAAGGCAATCTTTCTATGTTGCCGCCCTCGATGACGGCAACATAGAAGCATCCTAGAAGGAATTGAAAGTGATAAATCCATATTTTATCGCCTCATAGCGGCAATTACTGAAGCATCCTAGAAGGAATTGAAAGTTGATAAAGAACAGCTCTTTAACCGCATGCTAAAGGTTGAAGCATCCTAGAAGGAATTGAAAGCGTTCCATGGCTCTCATGGGAGAGCCATTCCTCATATTCGAAGCATCCTAGAAGGAATTGAAAGACAATACAAAAATGTATTCCAATTATTTACGCAGGAGAAGCATCCTAGAAGGAATTGAAAGTCATCCCGTTATACTCTAGTCTTTTCTTCTGCCTCAGATCGAAGCATCCTAGAAGGAATTGAAAGTTACTCTCTCCATTACGTGATCGTCTATAACAAAACTTTGGAAGCATCCTAGAAGGAATTGAAAGACTGGTTTTACTATCTCTCCCGCTCCCCCTTCAATATCCCGAAGCATCCTAGAAGGAATTGAAAGGAAATAGGGGACTTGATACGGGGTGCGTTAAAAGATTGAAGCATCCTAGAAGGAATTGAAAGGTGCCCGTTTCAGTCCAGTGGGACTTCGACCTTCTAGATGAAGCATCCTAGAAGGAATTGAAAGTGTGCTATAGCCACCATGTTGCTATATTTTTGTCAACACTGAAGCATCCTAGAAGGAATTGAAAGTGCTAGGAGCAATCGCGGGGTTTGATAGAAACCTAATGACGAAGCATCCTAGAAGGAATTGAAAGTAACACGCTCTTCACGGTCGAGGACTTGCCTACACCACTACCACCTGAAGCATCCTAGAAGGAATTGAAAGAGTGTGGAACCACGGGGTTGGGACTATTTGCCCCAACCCCTTCCAGGAAGCATCCTAGAAGGAATTGAAAGTGGTAATCCAATGGCTCCTGCTATATCGCGTTGAACACTGGAAGCATCCTAGAAGGAATTGAAAGAAATTAGAAGATTCGTTTGAAGACGAGAGTTTTACAAACGCGGAAGCATCCTAGAAGGAATTGAAAGCTAAACTCATACTCAACATCATAGCCGTAAGGCAACCATGAAGCATCCTAGAAGGAATTGAAAGACAAAAAACGGGGTGCCTACCGTCATATGACGGTAAACGGGAAGCATCCTAGAAGGAATTGAAAGAATTTTTTAAATCGTCCAGGCGTATTGAGGATTTTACAGTGAAGCATCCTAGAAGGAATTGAAAGTATCAGGTGCGTCAGGCGTGTTTGTCGCTATTTCTACAAAGAAGCATCCTAGAAGGAATTGAAAGACAAATATTGAAATGACAAAAGGTCTGGTAATATTCCATTTGGGTGAAGCATCCTAGAAGGAATTGAAAGTTGAACCAATTTTCAGGCAGCAGGCTAAGACGCATAGCGTTAGAAGCATCCTAGAAGGAATTGAAAGAGGAGCGCCTCCCTCACGTCCCCGTACTGGTCTACGAACAGAAGCATCCTAGAAGGAATTGAAAGGTGTACTTCTCTGTATCGATGAAAAGGTAGTAGGCATGAAGCATCCTAGAAGGAATTGAAAGACCATTATCACTATGGGGATTGTATTTGGAAACTTTTCGGAAGCATCCTAGAAGGAATTGAAAGCACAAATCAACCAACAATGGCAACAAGTGCAAAACCAACTCGGGAAGCATCCTAGAAGGAATTGAAAGTCCTCGTCTACTATGTCGTGGAGAAGGCTCTCGAGAGCCGGAAGCATCCTAGAAGGAATTGAAAGTTATTGATGTGCATTCCCCTCCTCTTTTGAATGACCCCTCCGAAGCATCCTAGAAGGAATTGAAAGACTATACTAAAAATGTTACCAGTGAATGGATTTGGTGTCGGAAGCATCCTAGAAGGAATTGAAAGTTTTAAAAAGAAGGAAGTTACTTTTTAAATCGATTTTGATGAAGCATCCTAGAAGGAATTGAAAGTACTTATTTTACTGAGGATTTGTGTATAAACTGCGTCCTGGAAGCATCCTAGAAGGAATTGAAAGATTCCTGTCATTATTTTTAGTTGGAATTTAAATAATATTTGGAAGCATCCTAGAAGGAATTGAAAGACCACTACCTCGTAAAGAGTTACGGCACCCTTTGGTGCCGAAGCATCCTAGAAGGAATTGAAAGTCGTGGGCGAAAAGCTGGTATAATATGTGCACCAGCGGGCGAAGCATCCTAGAAGGAATTGAAAGTGGGTTTCCATTTATTCCACCCCCTCCTCCTGAACTTCCTGTGAAGCATCCTAGAAGGAATTGAAAGGCAACCTGGAGGTGGTCTGGGGGGTCGGCACCACCCCGAAGCATCCTAGAAGGAATTGAAAGTGGAGAAGGAGGGTTTTCAAGTCCTCCAAATCTTTCTGTAGAAGCATCCTAGAAGGAATTGAAAGAAATATAACGCAGGGTAACCCAACACGTTAACGTAATAGCTGAAGCATCCTAGAAGGAATTGAAAGGAGAAAAATTGTAGATAATCTTAACTACAATTAGAAATAAGAAGCATCCTAGAAGGAATTGAAAGATGAATTGTTCGAACGTTATCCCCTCTTGTCCTTCCACCTGAAGCATCCTAGAAGGAATTGAAAGTACAGTCGAGAGACAGGAGAGAGAGAAGTCCTAAGTCAAGTGAAGCATCCTAGAAGGAATTGAAAGGCGGTGGTGGTCTTGCCCGTGTCCCTTTGCCCATAAAGGTAGAAGCATCCTAGAAGGAATTGAAAGATTAGATAATTATTTTTCGCTAATTCAGTGTAATCTACTGAGAAGCATCCTAGAAGGAATTGAAATGCCTGCATTTCTGCCTGTAGTGCCGCCCATGACTTGCTAATGAAGCATCCTAGAAGGAATTGAAATTAAAATTCGTAGGGGTTAGACGGGTTTATGTTTTGGGAAGCATCCTAGAAGGAATTGAAATTGTAGAGGTAGTCTCTCGTCTACCTCTACCTTGTAAATAATGAAGCATCCTAGAAGGAATTGAAATTTGGCTTTTTCTTTTTTAGCGAGATAAACCAATTTGTGGTGAAGCATCCTAGAAGGAATTGAAATTCCAACAGTTTTTGGTTTTTTCTTGCTTTTTGTCTCCTTGGAAGCATCCTAGAAGGAATTGAAATATTTCGCCATTTGCCTTCACAAAGACTTGTTTGGTATCAAGGTGAAGCATCCTAGAAGGAATTGAAATGACATTAGATATTTATACTTACTATCCAACAAGACTTTTTCGAAGCATCCTAGAAGGAATTGAAATATATTATGAATATGAAGTTCATTTAATAGTTTCTCTGTTGAAGCATCCTAGAAGGAATTGAAATTATATATTATAATGTTGGGTTTTAGAGTGGAAGAAGGAAGAAGCATCCTAGAAGGAATTGAAATTCTTCCAGTTTATAATAGTTTACCGTAACATTTTCCTTTAAGAAGCATCCTAGAAGGAATTGAAATAAAAAGAGGTGCAAAATATGGTAAAATATATTAAGAGAGTTGAAGCATCCTAGAAGGAATTGAAATAACTCCAACACCTGCACACGTTTCACCATGTACTATGAAGCATCCTAGAAGGAATTGAAATATCCAAGTCTCATTTTTCCAATATTTTTTTCTAAATCTCGAAGCATCCTAGAAGGAATTGAAATGTATAAGTGATATAGGCACTATAATCACTCCTAGGGTGATGAAGCATCCTAGAAGGAATTGAAATTTTGAATGACCCCTCCGTTATCGGATATGTTACCTCTTTGCGAAGCATCCTAGAAGGAATTGAAATGATTTTCCCTTCATCTTTTTCACACCCATTATTATCTTTGGAAGCATCCTAGAAGGAATTGAAATAAATTCATTTCTTTGGCCCCTCTCCTAATATCGAGAGGAAGCATCCTAGAAGGAATTGAAATTCTAGAACAGCACCGTAAACCTTTGTCTTCACTAATCGTAGAAGCATCCTAGAAGGAATTGAAATTTGCAGTTGCATGAGTCTCTCCACCGTCTGGAGTTGAAGCATCCTAGAAGGAATTGAAATTTTAATGACGGCAACATAGAAGTGGCGTGGGGGTGCGGAAGCATCCTAGAAGGAATTGAAATTCTTTTTTCTCACCGTTACCTTTTTTATTCACATTTGGCGAAGCATCCTAGAAGGAATTGAAATTGCTGTTCGGGGTCGTCGGGGTTGTAGATTTGGCCGTCGAAGCATCCTAGAAGGAATTGAAATTATAGACGCTTTTGATTTCTTAGTGCAGACGGCCTGAAGAAGCATCCTAGAAGGAATTGAAATTAGAAATAAATTTCATCTTCCAAGTCCTCCTCTTCCTCACGAAGCATCCTAGAAGGAATTGAAATGCCTTTGTGGCCAATTGCATTAATGCCATTGTTGGCTGCATCACAGAACTGAAGCATCCTAGAAGGAATTGAAATTGAAGCCCTTCAGGGCTTAAGTGGTATAGGTAAACTAGAAGCATCCTAGAAGGAATTGAAATTTTGAAAATATAAATCAAGTGTTTAAGCATATTCCGAAGCATCCTAGAAGGAATTGAAATTTTTCAGGAATTTCTACTATTCCATGTTCCTTGTGTATCGAAGCATCCTAGAAGGAATTGAAATATTTAACAATGTATTTAAGTGCATATTATCGCATCGCATTTAGAAGCATCCTAGAAGGAATTGAAATTCCGCCATTTTGGGTTCTTCACTCACACGTTTCACCTATGAAGCATCCTAGAAGGAATTGAAATCGGTATACAGACTCCCGTCACAAACAGATGAGGAAAGCCTAATGAAGCATCCTAGAAGGAATTGAAATATATACAGTACTTGGTGTTAGAGGAAGAGGGAAGTAACTGAAGCATCCTAGAAGGAATTGAAATTTATTTTGTTCTGTTTGGGTAGGAAAAACTGCGTTACTTTGGAAGCATCCTAGAAGGAATTGAAATACTTTACTCACCCCCTTAGTTATGACGGGTGGGTAGAAGCATCCTAGAAGGAATTGAAATTTCGAGAGCTTCACGGGCTCTTCCGTTAAACCGGGTATGTAGAAGCATCCTAGAAGGAATTGAAATCCAGTCAATTTCCAAGCAGTCCTAGTAACATTTGTTGGCTGAAGCATCCTAGAAGGAATTGAAATAAAAGATATAGTTGAATATGAAATTAATCCTTCAATTTGAAGCATCCTAGAAGGAATTGAAATCCCAGACCACCTCTATGTTGCCATCATCCAGGGTGGCAACAGAAGCATCCTAGAAGGAATTGAAATGTTGTCATAAACGGTACTACCGCCACGAGTGTTAGTAGAAGCATCCTAGAAGGAATTGAAATTCAATAAAGTTATAAGGAATAGTAACGATCATTGTCCTCTGAAGCATCCTAGAAGGAATTGAAATTTAGTAGGTTTCCCCGTCTGTCCTTCCAGAGTTTAATGTAGAAGCATCCTAGAAGGAATTGAAAGTTATGATGTTTTTTTATATGCGTAATCATAGATTCTCTAGGAAGCATCCTAGAAGGAATTGAAAGTATTTGTTAATTTTAGGAATGCTAAGCTAACAATTATAAAGGAAGCATCCTAGAAGGAATTGAAAGTTCGAAGTGTGGACAATCCCATTTTTCTGCCACAGGAAGCATCCTAGAAGGAATTGAAAGTATTAGGATCCGTCACCCCGTGCCTCATCAGGTAAGTGATGAAGCATCCTAGAAGGAATTGAAAGCTGGTTCAGACGCCTCACGGTGCCAATGATTGGGAACGTGGAAGCATCCTAGAAGGAATTGAAAGTTCGAGGGAACGGCTGGTTTACCATTCGAGGACTCGGCAGCGAAGCATCCTAGAAGGAATTGAAAGCATTTAACTGGGGGGTTAAATCGTTAAAATTTTTATCTACGAAGCATCCTAGAAGGAATTGAAAGAATAACCAAATTCTTCATTAATCCATAAGTCTTAGGGTCACTGGAAGCATCCTAGAAGGAATTGAAAGTTGATGTTTTCACGTTGGAACGGTAACGTTAGTTCATTGCTGAAGCATCCTAGAAGGAATTGAAAGTAGGTAGAGAATGTGAGGTTATAAAGCGAAAGGTTTATGAAGCATCCTAGAAGGAATTGAAAGTAATCAACATAAGAAGGAACGTTACTTAACCACGTTCTCTGAAGCATCCTAGAAGGAATTGAAAGCAACTAATGCAACTATTCCAATTAATCTGTCATTTCGTGTGAAGCATCCTAGAAGGAATTGAAAGAAATAATAGATTATGGTGCAACGTATTGAGAGGGTTTATGAAGCATCCTAGAAGGAATTGAAAGTAAAGCCACTAGCATTCATTCCATCGAGGGAATATTTTGCCGAAGCATCCTAGAAGGAATTGAAAGTCAAGAACTGTGCTAACGTTAACAACAATACATTCTCAGAAGCATCCTAGAAGGAATTGAAAGTCACTCCCCAAGGCGGGGAGTGGGCCCCGGCCTACATTGAAGCATCCTAGAAGGAATTGAAAGTCCAGTGCCTTTTTCACCGTGAGGCCCATCCCCCAAGGTGGAAGCATCCTAGAAGGAATTGAAAGTTGCTCATCCACCTGCTGATTATAGCGGAAAATAGTAAGTGAAGCATCCTAGAAGGAATTGAAAGTCGCAAACGCCCTGACATTGCACTAACTCTTGCAAGACGAAGCATCCTAGAAGGAATTGAAAGGGAGAGTACTACTATTACCCCTTGGGTTCGTATTCGACGTGGAAGCATCCTAGAAGGAATTGAAAGTAAGGAAAATAACGCCAAAGTTATGTTAAGTCGCTTGAAGCATCCTAGAAGGAATTGAAAGAAATTTGAAAGTTGACTAGAACTTGATAAGACTGATGATAAGAAGCATCCTAGAAGGAATTGAAAGATAAATCCAAATTTCGTGATGTAGGTAGTTCACTCTTATGAAGCATCCTAGAAGGAATTGAAAGTCTCAACTCTCGCCATAGCCTCGGCGTTAACCGCTCTCAGAAGCATCCTAGAAGGAATTGAAAGGAGATAGAGATTTGAAATACTACCTAGAAAAGGGCTGGATGAAGCATCCTAGAAGGAATTGAAAGGACTTTTTAAAGGAACGGATCTCCGTTCCTTTTCCTGTGGTGGAAGCATCCTAGAAGGAATTGAAAGCACCTGGTGCCAGTGTTGCGGCATCGGGCTCAGTCCCCGTTGAAGCATCCTAGAAGGAATTGAAAGATATTACTAAATGGAGGGTCTAGCGGGCTAACTGTGCAAATTCCAAGAAGCATCCTAGAAGGAATTGAAAGATATTCAATAACCCACATCAATTCACTTTTACACCTCGGGCAGGAAGCATCCTAGAAGGAATTGAAAGTCCTTTACTAATTGTTTAAAGTGCTGAAGGGCTTCCTCGAAGAAGCATCCTAGAAGGAATTGAAAGTGTAAACAACCACTGCACCCTCTGGTGCAGTGATCAGTCGAAGCATCCTAGAAGGAATTGAAAGGGTAGGAAACGCAAAATTATACCAATTAACTGGTACAACTCCGAAGCATCCTAGAAGGAATTGAAAGAGCTGGTACCGCCAGTCCTCTGGATCTGGTAAGCGTGAAGCATCCTAGAAGGAATTGAAAGCTAACTAGGGAAGTTAACGATATCGGTGTCGTGACATTGAAGCATCCTAGAAGGAATTGAAAGAATCGTTTTGAATAAATCCTCCCCCCCAGAAACCACAGCTGAAGCATCCTAGAAGGAATTGAAAGGCATGGTTTTTGAGATGATAGAGAGCGTGGGAAAATCTCTGAAGCATCCTAGAAGGAATTGAAAGTTTAAATCCAGCATCCACAATTGTTGGTGGAATAAATAGGAAGCATCCTAGAAGGAATTGAAAGTTAATTCGGCACCTAACCAATTTGCATACTCTTTTACATGAAGCATCCTAGAAGGAATTGAAAGGTTAGCGAGAGCGAAAGCCAGAGCGAAACGCCATTGCCCGAAGCATCCTAGAAGGAATTGAAAGACGTGTACCAGCCTGCCCCGTCTACAGGAACCGAAAGAAGCATCCTAGAAGGAATTGAAAGTGGTATCGTCGACCCCTCCCATGCTTGCCCTTCTAAATTGGAGCATCCTAGAAGGAATTGAAAGATCTGCCTCTCGTGACTGAGGCCTAGTAGTCCCTCTGGGTCGAAGCATCCTAGAAGGAATTGAAAGTACCCTTCTTCCATGTACGGTATTTTTATTTTTTTCCTGATGAAGCATCCTAGAAGGAATTGAAAGTAGTCAAAAGTCCCGCCATAGGGAAGAGAGACAGTAGTGAAGCATCCTAGAAGGAATTGAAAGCAGAATTCATCTTTTTTAACCTCCTCGAATTCAAGGTCTGGAAGCATCCTAGAAGGAATTGAAAGTGTATCGTTATCGGCTTAGTTAATTCCGTAGTTAAACCAGGAAGCATCCTAGAAGGAATTGAAAGGGAGTGAAGTCGGCAATGTCGAGAAGGATATAGCAGATGAAGCATCCTAGAAGGAATTGAAAGTTCTTTTCGCTCATACATGAAAGTATGGATACAAAATATGAAGCATCCTAGAAGGAATTGAAAGGCTGTAAGGCGTCTTCTGGGGTTGTCCCACAACCCCGAAGCATCCTAGAAGGAATTGAAAGTAAAGCTATGTGCATTTGTGGGAAGATGGAACCACAAACCTGAAGCATCCTAGAAGGAATTGAAAGAAAATAACTTTAACTTCGTCGTTTTGAATCTTAATTTTTGAAGCATCCTAGAAGGAATTGAAAGTATTGACGTATATGTAACGCTCATATTATTTTTATCCCTTCATTGAAGCATCCTAGAAGGAATTGAAAGTTAATATGCAATATGTTGAGGTAGACGAATATGACCCCAGGAAGCATCCTAGAAGGAATTGAAAGATATTATTATGCTCACGATGCGGTTGGAAGAGGGAAGGAAGCATCCTAGAAGGAATTGAAAGTCGTTAACCAGTACTTGCAGGGGACAAATGCGTTATACAGGAAGCATCCTAGAAGGAATTGAAAGCTGTGAACTGCCCTGCAAATTATAACTAATAACTACTAACTAGGAAGCATCCTAGAAGGAATTGAAAGTTCCCAACAATGTCGCTCGCTCTAGCTAAGAAGAAGAAGCATCCTAGAAGGAATTGAAAGCAGTTCTAGGTTTAGTTTTCCACAGTTACCACTTTGTAGAAGCATCCTAGAAGGAATTGAAAGAAATAATAAGAATTATTAAATATTTCAAATAAATAGGTTTGAAGCATCCTAGAAGGAATTGAAAGTTGCTAACCTGTTTATCGTTAGCGAATATGGATTTCCTGCGGAAGCATCCTAGAAGGAATTGAAAGATATTTTCACACCGTAACTATGATTTGTAATTAAGAAGCATCCTAGAAGGAATTGAAAGAGTAACCCTGTTGTCCTTATCGTGAGAGCGAGCTGAAAGAAGCATCCTAGAAGGAATTGAAAGTTAGTCTCCTCTTCCTTCTCGCCTACCGTGAAACCATGGGAAGCATCCTAGAAGGAATTGAAAGTCTTCAGCAGGCTCTACGACCTTAGGCACTTCCATTATTCGAAGCATCCTAGAAGGAATTGAAAGCACTTAAGCAGGCCGAAGAACTGCGGATGAACGAAGAAGCATCCTAGAAGGAATTGAAAGCCTTCTACTGCCAGTTTAGTCATTTGTCGCAAGTATGAAGCATCCTAGAAGGAATTGAAAGCTAAAAAAATTAAATCATCTTCCCCTTCAATCGGATAACTTACGGAAGCATCCTAGAAGGAATTGAAAGTTCGTTCTGCTTGCTACTCTGGTTTCATCTAGGAGGAAGCATCCTAGAAGGAATTGAAAGGGTATATTTTGTTGAACACCTGAATCATAACTAACACCCCGGGAAGCATCCTAGAAGGAATTGAAAGGTTAGAAATTTTAGGATAGCGTGCTCATCCTCCACTAGCAGAAGCATCCTAGAAGGAATTGAAAGGTCAAGTTCATTTGGCGTTAACATATTCCACACCGTCGAAGCATCCTAGAAGGAATAGAAAGCTTTGCCGACGTAGCCCCTTGCAAGGGCCTCGGCGAGGAGCTGAAGCATCCTAGAAGGAATTGAAAGCTTGCCTTATGGGCCAAGGCGTCATATGTCATCTCGTTGGAAGCATCCTAGAAGGAATTGAAAGCCATAAAACTTCCATCAGGGAAGAGCGATAATAATTCAAGAAGCATCCTAGAAGGAATTGAAAGAACTCATACCATGAGCTTGCCGTCAACGCATTCCCACCGTTGAAGCATCCTAGAAGGAATTGAAAGTATGCCAACGATATGGGACATAAAACGACACCTTCGCCCCAGAAGCATCCTAGAAGGAATTGAAAGCCCTTACGTATACAAAGTAAGGTTTCATAAATGACACATTGGAAGCATCCTAGAAGGAATTGAAAGGTTTAAGCTTCGTCTGCCAGATTTGGCTTCTCTGAACGTTGAAGCATCCTAGAAGGAATTGAAAGCCTGTTAGCGTATTTTTCTAGAAAAAGTTTGGTTCGCTCTGAAGCATCCTAGAAGGAATTGAAAGGCCTTCTCTTTTACGTCAGAACTCTGCCAGGAAAGCCACTGGAAGCATCCTAGAAGGAATTGAAACTTTTTATCAACAGTGGGAATTATATAGTTATAGTGCAGGGTAGTGTGGGCAGTGAGCTACGAATTTTTCTTTTAGCCAACCACAATATTTCACAAGAGATGAACAACATTAGACTCTTAGGAAGAACTCCCCGACCCAGTAATTGGTTAGGCAAGTGTAGACACTTTCTACTGCCGCATA
>Ga0208151_100441_pt1 | contig 17567 bp, 20 predicted proteins | sample ECH_Bhost_MetaG_FD_187130 | JGI IMG/M metagenome (GOLD analysis project Ga0208151, IMG submission 187130) | Hot spring microbial mat communities from Yellowstone National Park, Wyoming, USA - ECH_B host_MetaG (SPAdes) (version 2) | ecosystem: Environmental > Aquatic > Thermal springs > Hot... | reverse complement strand
CAATTGGTGCCAACGTTGTAATATGCCAGAAGGGAATAGACGACGTGGCCCAGCACTTCTTGGCCAAGAGGGGAATAATGGCCGTGAGAAGGGTGAAGAGGAGTGACATAGAGAAGCTGGAGAAGGCAGTGGGGGCGAAGATAATCAGTAGCATAAGGGATGCCTCACCTGAGGACCTAGGCTATGCCGATTTGGTTGAGGAGAGGAAAGTGGGCAACGACAAGATGGTATTCATAGAGGGAGTAAAGAAGGAAAGGGTCGTTAACGTTCTGCTCAGGGGTTCAAATGATATGGCAGTTGATGAGGCTGAGAGGAGTATAAATGACGCACTTCATGCCCTGAGGAATCTGTTAAAGGAACCCATGATAGTTGCTGGAGGCGGAGCGGTTGAGGAGGAAGTGAGTTATAAGTTGAGGCAGTTCTCGACTCAGGTGAGCGGAAAGGAGCAACTGGCCATTCAAGCCTACGCGGACGCAGTTGAGGAAATGGCCCTATTGTTGGCTGAAACTGCTGGGCTGGAGCCTGTCAATACATTGGTGGAACTTAGGAATAGGCACTCCAAGGGGATGGTTAACTGTGGGATCGACGTAATGAATGGTAAGATAGCCGACGACATGCTTTCGCTTAACATAGTTGATCCAGTGAGGGTTAAGGAGCAGGTCATAAAGAGCGCAACCGAGGCCGCGACCGCAGTCCTGAAGATAGACGACATAATAGCGGCCGCCCCGACAAAGGCCCCCCAGGGAGGTGGAGGCGGCCCAGAGGGAGCAGGCGGAATGCCTGGCATGCCCGGCATGGGGTAACTTCCCTGCTATTCTCTGCCCAATTTTCTGTTTTCTCTTCTCTTTCGTAAGGTTTAAGTGCTAATACTTTTGATTTTCATATGCCACTTAAGAAAGAACTTAGGTTTCGAGATCTAATTGTATTGGGAATAGCAGGTGCAGTAGGAACTGGAGCTCTTTTCAGCACCGCTGGCATGGCCAACGCGGCGGGTCCGGCAGCCGTTCTTTCCTGGGTGTTGGGCGGAATCTTTTACCTTTTCATAGGATTGACTTTCGCCGAACTTAGTTCAAACATCCCGGAGGCAGGAGGCCCCACAAGGTACAGTCTGTATAGTCATGGTAGAGTAACAAACCTCCTTAATGCCATGGCCGACTTGGTGTGGTACCTCTTCATTCCCCCGATTGAGGCCCTGGCAGTGGTGGAAGGCTTGAGCTATTTTCTGCCTTCCCTTGTTGGGCCTGGAGGTTCTTACACTCTACTAGGTGCAGGTCTTGGCGTAATCTTCCTTCTCCTGTTCGTTCCCTTCAATTACTTCGGAGTGGGAGCATTTGGGAAGTCCACCACCACCTTCGGGATTGTGAAATTGGTATTTTACCTGGCATTAGCCTTGGGTTTGGCCGGATATTTCTTCTCAGCGAAGAACTTCTTCTCCTACGGCGGTTTCTCCCCCTTTGGGTTCGCGGGGATATTCTCAGCCATTCCTCTTGCCATGTTTGCTTTCGGCGGCATAAGGGTGATTCCGGACTACGCGGAGGAGACCAAGGATCGACATAAACTGGCCAGCTCAATAGTTTGGGTAGTCCTAGGGCAGACCCTCATATACGTCCTCTTCGCAGTGGTGTTTGTCGGAGGAATAAATTGGTCTTCTTTAGGTCTTTCAGCCGGTAATTGGGCCAGTCTATCTCTTCCAGGGAATCCGTTCGTGGATTTGGCCAAGGGAAACGGTGCTCTTCTAGCCCTCGCTCTGATCGTGGCGACCATTGGGCCCTTCGTCACAGGTTACATTTACCTAGGCGCTGGAACGAGGGTCCTGTTCGCCATGGGGAGATCAGCTATCGTTAGCAAACTCATGAAGCAGTTAAATTCCACCTACTCGATCCCCGTTTGGTCCCTGGTGGCCTTTGCCGTAGTGGGAGCCATAATAACCTTTCTCACCTCACCTGTCCCCACCATATATGGCCTGATAAGCGACGCAGTGTCGGCAGGTTACATCGGTTTCGCGGTGAATCCAGTTGCGATGATGGTGCTGAGGAAAACTTATGACAAAAAGTTTAGGGGAGGGCTCCCTATCGCCTTACTCGCATTCGTCTTCTCTGCACTCATTGCGTTCTGGAACGGGTGGCCTGTAGTTCCTTACTCAGTTGCGATAATAGCTGCTGGAGCCTTAATCTTCGGTATCATTTATAGGGTGGGGAGGAATTTCATCAACTCCCTATGGTACATATTCTACATAGCCTTCCTGTTGGTGATGAGTTATATTGGAGGTGAAGGAGCCCTTTCAATTCTTAACTTCTATCAATCCAGTGCCGTGGTAGCAGTGGTCTCGGCCGCCGTTTTCTTCCCCTGGGGTATTCTCTCAGGGTTGAGGGACGTCAAGACCCCGAAAATTGAGGAGATAGAGAGCCAGTAATCTAACTTATATTTTTTCCACCCAAGTGTTCTTGATGGATCGTGACCTCAAGGTATTCGTAGCATCCCTTATCCTATTGACCCTTGTTGCGGTTTCAGCAGTGATCTATACTGGGAGACACATTTACGTGGTTAGGGAGTCACTTCCTCCCCCCACGGTTACTCCCCTGAACGCTTACGTGACGGGAGGAAAAATTTACTTGGAGCTTTACTTTAACTCCACTCTCCCCATTCAACCTCTGGGAGGAGAGGTTCAATTGCCTCAGAAGCATCCTAGAAGGAATTGAAAGTTTACCTTAATTTCTCCGTCCTGGTGGTTGCCTCTCCCCAGATTGCCTCCCCTCAAAATCAATATGGGGTTAGGTACTATTACATATGGAACTTCTATGTCCAGATTTCAGGTCAAAATATACAAACAAGCACCGAAAGTTTTCCCGGTTATCCGCCTACACTAAATACCATACCTCTATTTCAATAAAAAACTAAAATAAAAAAAGGTTATACTCTCTGCTCAGGTGGAAGTTCCTCGTACTTCTTGAACATGAGATACCAGGCTTTGGCATTTGGCATGTTCAATCTCATCCTGGCCTCGTCAATGGTCTGTGGGGCCGGCACTATGACCTCCTTCCCTGGCTCCCAATTTACAGGTAGCGACACCTTGGCCTTGGCGTTCACTATGGCAGCCTTTGTTATCCTCAGTAACTCCTCTATTTTTCTGCCATATTCAATGGGATAATATGCCATGAACCTTATGATGCCCTCGGGATTCACAAGGAAGACTGCCCTAATTGTCACCCCTGAGGCCTCGTCCACTATGTCAAGTAGTCTGGCGAACTTCTTGTCAGGATCCGCTATCAATGGAAAATCGATTTTAACACCGTACCTTTGCTCGATGTCGTTTAGCCAGGCAATGTGTGCTGGGAGGCTGTCCACGCTCATTCCAACCAATTCAACGTTTAGCTTCTTGAACTCCTCATAGTTCCTTTGAAACTCCACGAACTCAGTGGTGCACACTGGGGTGAAGTCTGCTGGGTGAGCGAAGAGGAATAGCCATTTCCCTTTTTCAAACACATCCCTATAGAAATCTATGGGTCCCTTTGTAGTCAGGACCTGAGTCTCCGGAAACTTCTGATATAGTTTCATTTTCTCTCAGAATCGCTATACATCCTGACTTTAAAAACTTGACTTAGAACAGGTTCATAAGTATTATTACACAAACTAAATCAGGAATTTGTGGTTTCCTTAAGCCCCACCTCCCTCATGGCCTGCACCACCCTTGAGGCTACCCAGGAGAGGGCGGGACCCTTCAATCCCAGAGAGAAGAGCAGCCTCCTAAACCAAGGGATTTTCAGCTGTCCTCCGGCCGCCAACGGATGTCCCCCACCCCCGAACTTTACGGCGTAGTCACGTACAACGTAGGAGGAACTCCTAAATGATATTGACTTACCGTTGGCTGAGACGAATATTTTTGCTCCAGATCTACTCATGAAGTATTGTGCGGCGTAACTGATGTCAGGCCTTCCTCTCCATCTAAGGGCTATGGCCACCCTTACCCCATCAACCTCGACCACCCTGAAGTAGTCCCTGAGCTTTGAGTAGCCCTTGAGCTCCTGATCCATCTGTTCCTCAAGTATGGACTGGAACTCCTGGTCCCACAGAACCCCCCTGAAGAGTTTCTCCACTATTTTCTCCTTCCACGAGAAGTCCCTACTGGCCTCAATTACCCTCCTGAGCTTCTCCCCCATGGGATCGTCGTGCCACCACATGTCAACGGCGCAGTCGGCGGAGACTATCCTCTTGGATATCTCGTCCTGGGAGTTGGTCCCCCTTAACACCACCCCCGCACCGCATGTTGACGTGTCCACCAACACTTCCGCCCCCGCATCCCTCAGCATCTTTATCCACTGGTCCTTCCACACGTGATGATCGAACCACTTAACCTTCACCCCCAATGAGGTAATTTTCCTCACGGCCTCAACGGCCTCGTTCACGGTGGAGGCATTCATTCCCAAGTCGGCTATCACCACCTCTGATATGCCCTCCATCCTAAGATTTGGCAATAGCCTGTGAACCCTGGTGGGCTCGGTGAAGAATACCTTAGACGGTAACTGATTCATGGCCCTAGCGTAAACAGCGGCGGAGCAGGTACCGTCCAGATCGTTATGTACAACAGCTAAGTACGTTTAATCCACCTCACGCCCTCGCTGGAGGTCAACGTTCCCTTGTACAGGAAGTCCACCTGTCTAAGCGTCGCGTAATAATCGAACTCAGTCATTGCAGATATTGTATCCCTTGGCAATATAACATCATACCACCTCAGGGCAGCGCTTGCTGCGGTGTGGAGAACGCATATGTTTGCCACGGTTCCCGTCACCACCAGCCTTTTTATCCCCTTAACTCTCAGGAGGTAGTCCAGGGGACTTTCGAAAAAGGCATCGTATCTGTACTTCTTCACCAACATTCCTCCTTGGTTGGGAGAGAGTTCCTCAATTATTTCCGCGCCCCACGTTCCCGCAAGCGCATGCTCTCCCCATATCTTGAACTCGGGGTCGTCCTTCATGTGCCAGTCCTGTGTGAAAAATACCTGTGCCTCGGCTGACCTTGCCTCGCTCAAAAGTTTGGAAATGGATGGAATGGTCTCCTCAGCCTTAGGTACATAGAGCTTTCCCTCCTTTCTCACGAAATCGTTCTGCATGTCCACTATGAGAAGGGCTGAATCCCTTGGGTTAACCTCCACCTCTTTGACGTACCTTAAGCTCGGTACCTGAACCTCCACTATTTCAATTGTTCCTCAAACGTAAAAATCCTTTAGTTCCTTATCCATTGTTTGTATATGGCCATGGCACTTACCACGAAGGGTACGAAACCTATCCAGGCCAGCAACGCTGACGTCCTCAGGGCCTCTTCGGTCACCTCGAGGAAAGAGGATCCCAGGAGCATGTAAATTGATATTATTGCCACTTTCCATAGCACCTCCAACTCCCTAACCAATCTACCCTTGAGTGCAGACATTGCAAGGGTTATCCCTTCGGCCGCCATTAAGGATATGGCTCCCAGCTCAAGCCAGGAACTGGGTAGCGTCAATAGCCTCAACAAAACCACCAGGGTAATTCCTCCCCTTCCCAGAACTATGCCTGTGTTGAAGTCCACAAGTGCCAAGAAGAATATTCCAATCACTGGGGCGAAGGATGCCACGCCTATCCCCAAATCCCCTAGAAAAATGTTTAAGAAGTGGGTCAGGGATCCAGGATCTCCTGGCCTAAGGAGATTTAGGAACGGGAGGAACCTCAAGTTCTCCTTGATTAGCCCACCCACCCCTATTATGATCCATTGGGCCACTAGCGTACCCAACGCGATCCCTCCCCTACTTCTCATCCAGATAGGTGGTCTCAATGAGATTATAAAGATGTATGTGTCCCTCAGCACTAAATTATTGATAACAAGCTAAATTGAAACCAAACATGTAAGATGGTAGGATGACTTTACCTTCCGATTTCAGTAAACCCCAAATGGACCATGCCATGTTCTTAATTTACCCCCCTTCAGCTTCAATCAAACTTCAGTTGTTTAACCAGAGATATATAGAGCATGACCTCCTCCTTGCCCTTATCTGTGAGCTGTATGATTGTTCGCGGACCATCTACGGTGAAAACTTTTCTCACCGATATTAGTCCAGCGTCCTCCAGGACCTGTATATGGGCGTAAAGGGAGCTCTTGGGTAAATCCAACGACCTAAGGAGGTCGGCGAAGCTCATCTTTCCAAGGTAGAGCAGGGCCAACAAAATTCCTATCCTGGCGGAGCTGGAGAACGCCTGAGACGAGAGGAGTTCCATTAGCTTCTTGAGTTCCTCACTCACCCTCGATTACCTCTATAAATGACTTATATGACGCAAATATCCATATTATGGTAAAGATGAAGGAGACTAAATAGAATTCATTTCTCAGGTAGAACTTAGGAAGGACGAAGTTTAGAGTGAGGGCGATCAGGCTGACTGAGGCCATTAGGTCGTAATATTTTAACCCCGCCAGCATAGTTACCCTCACTAAGCCCACAGAGAACAAGACACTGAACATCAGCGCTCCTATACCTGTAATGTAGAGATTTGAGAAGGTAATGCCAAAATAAATTAGCAGAAAGGAGAGGCTGTAGAGGAACGCCACAGTTACTTGAATCACTTTAGATTTGGTCATAAGTGTGCTCTCTTTTTCCTCAGACGATTTGAAAGTGAGGGCAAGTCTTTTATAAACTTGACCAGCCTTTCGAAAGAGATTGAAATTTACGAACAGGTACGGTACATAGATGATAGGTATTACGAAATAGTAAGCCAGATTTGGGGCGTGTATATAGGAGAGTATCCCATAGGCTAATTCTATTACCACTGAAAGGGTGCTCCAAAGCAGATAGTACTTGGCCAGCGTCAGTCTATACTGTTTCCTCACTATCTTTCTCGATATCTCCTCAGCGTCCCTAACCAGATCACGGACGTCCAACTTACCTGACCTAGATGTTGTATATCCTATCTAAGATTACCATATCCTTCATTTTCTTCCCTTTTCCCTCCTTCACAAATGAGAACTTCCTATTTCCCACCTGAACCTCCATAAGTGAGCCTGGATGGGATCCCTCCTCAATAGAACATTCCATTAGTCCACCCATGCTCACCGGTCCGTATAGTCTTCCCTCAAGAATCATGAAGGTGGGGGACTCCTTGAACATCGCGGCCATGTCGATCTCGTGTGTAACTATGATGCCCTCCTTTCCATACTCCTTCAACCATTGGACTATTTTCAACTTCTTGGCTGCATCCACGTTCTCGAATGGTTCGTCCAACAATACAACCTGGGGGTCTGAGGCCAAGGCCATGACCGTTCTGAGGATAACTCCCTGCCCTGCAGAAAGCCCGTAAATCTCTTTCTTAAGGTCGTTGAATCCCACGCTTCTCAGGAGCTCCTTTACATTACTTTCAGGAATGGACTTCAGTTCTTGATATAGGTAAATGACGTCCTCAACGGTCCTCCCTAGCGAATAGGCCTCGGGTAAGTTAGTGGATAATAGGTTCAAGTTCCTGGCCCTCTTGACTTCGTTTCCATTTACTCTAATGCTTCCCATGTACGGTATTATTCCAGCTATAGCCTTGAGCAAAGTGGTTTTACCACTTCCGTTTGGTCCAAGTAGGATGACCTTACTATCGATTTTTGCCGTGACGTCTCTAATTATGGAGACTTTGTTCAGGTTAATTGACACATTATCAAGTTCTATCATGCTATCCTACTCTCCTCCAATGGCCTGTAGTAGAGGCTCCTGACAAGGGGTATTGATATGGCCGTGAACAACAGGAACCACATCATGGCCGAGAGGACTGCATAGATAGGATTCAGGGATCCGAGGTAGTTCAATTGACCGTTGTTTAGATTACTGATTACAAATGCACTGAGGTCGAGAGGAATAGGATGATTAACGTAGCCCTGGATTAGAAGCGAGTCTATCGCCGTGTAGGGTGAGAGATAGGTCAAGTTCCCGAGGTTCAGGTAAATGTACCCGTACCCGAAGAGAAATGAAAGTAGAAGAGGAACGAATGATATTAGGTTTTGGGCTTTCCTGGAAATTTTCACAATGGCCACGTTAAGTAATAAAGATAGGGAGGTCATCAGTAAGGCGGCCAGGAGGATCTCTCCTGTCTCAGCGAACATATTCCTTGGGTATAGGGGAATACCGAAGTGAGCGGAGAACATCGCCCCCACAATACTCAATGTAATCAAACCAATCACTGAAATTACAACCAAAGCCCCCAAGTAAATTGAGAGAAGGTAATATTGAGGGGTAAGCTTGGAGAACCTGAGCATGTGGGGAAGTCCGCCTGACTGATATGTCACCACATATGTGATTGACGTCCCGATGGCTCCCAATGAAAAAATGATTACGGTTCCTGCCCACGACGCTGTATACATGTAGTCAACATCCTGTAACTTAGGTACGTCGGAAGATAGCAGGAAGGCTCCCATTGCGGCCCAGAAGATGACGAAGGCAAAGCCCCAACCCCAGATTGTTTTACTCAACAGTAACCTCTTTATCATGTAGATGATTAATCTCATAGGACTAACTGAAACTTCCGGCTTAAAGGGAGACCTAATGGTTCAGAAACCGAACTTCCTCTTGAAGGAGTTAACACGAAAAATTTGAAAGTATCGGATCCCCTCACTTCCTATGGGAGAAATAAGGGTTATAGACGCTCACGTTCATATGGGATTAAGGAATTTTCCTCCAGACTGTCAAAGGCTGAGGGACTCGTCGTCCCCTATAATGGAACAAAGTTTCTCAGATAATTCCGTGGAGATTGAGAAGGTGCTTTTGGTTCCCTCGTTTCCCTGTGGTAACGATACCTGTGAGGACGGTTTTTGGCAACAGGTTGAACAATATAGGGATGATCATAGGTTCGCCCAATTGGGTACGGTTAATCCCAGGTGCAGTAACGTAAAGGAGATCCTGGAGAGGCAATATTCCAAAGGAATCGTTGGTATAAAGCTCCACCCTGTTCATCACGGTTACTCACCGAACGCATATAGGGAGGAGGAGGGGGGAATGAGGGGATTAGGGCAGGTCTATGAATTCGCTGAGGAGTATAAACTCCCTGTTCTTATTCATACGGGCACAAGTGTGGGCGAGAGGGCCAGGAACAAGTACGGCGATCCTTTGTTAGTTGACGATCCCGTGAAGGACTTTAAGGTAACTTTCGTTTTGGCCCACGCCGGTAGGCCCCTCTGGTGTGATTCTGCTTACTTTTTGGCCAGGAGTTACGATAACGTATACTTGGAACTCTCCTCCATACCCCCAGAGTCGCTGAGGTCTTACCTACCAAGGTTAGACTCTATCCTCAACAAATGTATCTACGGCAGTGACTTCCCAAGTTACAAGGGGCAAACGTTGTTGAACCACGCGGCCAGGTTCTGGAATCAGGTCAAGGATAGGGGGGTAATGAAGGAGAACGCAGTCAAGGTTTACGGCCTGTAGGAAGGGTGTATTTAACTCCTCTCCACTCCACTTCCCTCCTCTTCCTATTTAAAATAAGCAAGAAGAGGCCGTAAAAGATCGCTGGAACCGACATTAAAATTCCCCAAACAGCCCACGTTCCTAGCCTCCTGGATCTGGCCCAGTTCTTAAACCACCACAGGATGAAAGGTGTGGCCCCAAGCCAGGCTCCAGTGACCAGGGATCCCGCCAACAGTATGAGAAAGAACCATCCTATTACTATGAACGCCCTAGCCCCCCTGGACGAGTGGAGCCAGATCGTGATCACTTGCCTACTACTCCACCTTAGAAGGTTCTCTTCATCGTAGACGTTAGCAGGGGTCGCCTCGCCCACAAATGCTATTGCGCCGTTCCTCGATTTCACGATTCTGGTCATGGTGCAGTCGTCGCACCACTCCCTTGAGAGCTCCTCCATGGTTCGCTGGTCAAAGAGTTCCCTCCTGAACGCCATGGATCCTCCCCATAGGAACCTTCCCCCAGTGAACTGGGATTCGAAGCCTAAAGTCCAGAACCCTGCCCTCATGAGGTTCCTAAAACTCAACCTCACCGGCTTGGGCCAGGAGAACAAGGTGGAGGCCATATATCTGTCCAAGGGCCTGATTAGGGACCTTAGCCAATTAGGTGGATACTCGGTGTCGGAATCTGCGAAGACAAGCACATCCCCCTTGGAGGAGGCGATCCCTGAGAGCAGTGCCCTTACCTTACCGCTACATCCAGAGCATTTGTACCAGGTTAGAACTGGCGTTATTCCCATTGACCTCAATTCCCTGTAAGCCTCATCTTCCTCGTCCACCACGTAAATGAGTTCATAGTTAGGGTAGTCCTGTTTCATGAGCGACTCCACGTTCTTCCTGAACTGGACGTCTCTACCCTTGGCGGGAACTATGACACTGGCCATTGGGCAGCACAGGCTCCCTTCGGTGTGGAACATGTCCTTCTCCCTCCACATTTGGAAGGCAACCAATGCACCCGCCAACACTCCCAGGATGTCAAAGATGTAACGGAAAGCTAAGATGTGTAACACTGCTTAAACTAAATGGAATTGTATATAAGTCTTACAAGGTCCCTTTCGGTCAATATACCGTCCTCAACGATGGCCGCCCCTACGCTTGGTTTCTCGTAGAGTTTCCTGGCAGCCTCTCCCACTGTGGTGGCGTATATGGGTTCATCAGAGAATCTGAGTGCCTGCTCGTATAGAACGTCCTCCCTATAGTCCTCCAACACCCCCTTGAGTATCAGGAAAAGAGTAGTTATGGCCCTCACGTTTTCGTAAGAGCCTATTGGAAGTCTCCTAATGTTCTTTCTTATCATCAATTCCATGGCCTCCTCAACCGTAAAGTCCTCGTCAGCAAATATTATGGGTCTCGAGGAGATTGGGGAGGCGTCAATTAAAGAATCAAACAGTCTAGGAAGGAGGGAGTGCTCTGACACAGTTTTCACGTACCCGTCGTTGACTATTGGTACTGCTCCTACATTCCTCTCCACCATGAGCCTTATTGCCTCATCTTCGTTTCTGGCTGTTACGGGATCCGATGTCATAATTGATGAGACTCCGGTGTCCAAGAGTGCCTGGAGGTTTCCGAACTCAATTAACTCTATCCCCTCCTCCATGGGTATGAAGAGTCTAGACGCCACGTCCTTAAGGCTCACCACTCCAACAACCTCCCTTTCATCCAAAACTATGGCGTGATACTCCTGTCTCTCTATCATTCCCCTTAAGGCATCTCTCACGGAGATCCCAAGACCTACTTCCACAGGGACCCTAAATTCTTGAGAATAAAAATGAGATCAGATTTCTGCTACATTCAATTAATGGGGTATTACTTGGCGTAGGCCACGAAGTGGTACATTCCCACGGACTGGCCCCAGAGCACTAGGACCACGCCGATCAGTGCGCCTGCCACATTGGAAAGTGGGCCTGTGGTCGGTAAGTTCCACACTAGTACGAGGATGGCAACCGAGGCTACAGCCATTATGATCGTTGCGTAGGTGGCTAGCTTCTTCTTGAAGGAAAGTGAACTTGAAGGTGAACGTCTAACGGACGTCTCCAGGGCCTTTGTGGGCGGCATTCTCCTATCTGGCAACATTGACCAGCTGTTCAGTATCAGTCCGGCAATTAAGGGGATAAGGATTCCCAACCCGACCAAGGACGGGGACTTGACGAAGTCAAAGAACGTTCCAGCAGTGAGTAGGATCAGGACCATCATGTAAAGTGAACTGAGCTGAGAGGTCATTCCCCTCATTGGTGAAGTGCCTCTTGGTTTCAGTGGAGCAACGACCAGAGCTGCCACTAATGCCGTTGGTCCGAAAACCTCGACTACTTGAGTGAAAGGCGCCGGTACTCCAGGATCCAGGTATCCCCACACTGTAAGTTCTATAATGGCTGAGACGAAGACTATGCCTATCCACGTCCAGAACTTTCTCTGTAAGAGGCTAAGGTACTTGCTCCTGTCAAGGAAAGGCACCAATAAGAGCAGTACTATTCCCGCCACCAGTATAAGTATGTCGTCACCTTGAGTCAGAGGTTGGCCGTTGGGTAGGAGGAAGTCAACTACTTTATAGAAGAATAGGAAGAACCAGGGAGGATAGGCTGGAACGCTGGCAGCCGCGGCCGTATTGGGTGCTGGTGCTGGAGCGGGATTTATGAGAAGAGGAAGCTTTACGGCCATCAATTGGTTCAATGCTGCCAGAGTGTTGGGAACAATCATGATCACACCCCAGGTTGTGAGGATTATGCTCATCATGTAAATGAAGTTCCTCGGCCACCAGGCGTTGAATTTCATCCACTCGCTCTTCTTGTAATATGCTGGGGCATATGGTTTCTCCTTTCTTGATGGCAACATTCCGTAGGTCTCGGCCAGGAATAGGTGAATTCCGAAGAGAAGTCCCAGTAAGGCAACGAATATTATGTGCCATCCCAATAGTCTCGAGAACAATGAAGTCCCTGAGCCAGCTCCGAACAGCCAACTCTCTATTGTGTCCCCTCCTGGTATCCCTAACGAAATGAGACCTGAACCGACTCCTATGGCGTCCACTCCCAACACGTCCCCTACCATGCTGTAGCCGAAGAATGAAGCACCTAAGGTGACGGCGAACAATAGAACTCCCAACACCCAAACGAACTCTCTGGGTTTCTTGTAGGCCCCAGAGAAGAAGTTTCTAACCCCGTGAACGTACAGTAGGACTATCATGGCGTAGGAAGCATAAAGGTGGCTGAACAGTATTACAGAACCGTATGGAACGTTATGTATAACGAATTGCGTCTGGGCGTAGGCGTTACTGGGATCGTAGTAAAGTAGTAAGGGAAGTCCAGTAAGGACCGCGAAGAAGAACGCAGCTGCTGTCGTTGCACCCAACCAGTAGTTCAGCTTGTACATGTAATCGGGAGTTCTAAAGAAAGGTAGGTCGTCCAGGCCGAACTTCTTCTCTATTATTTCCTGAACTCCTGGAACCTCCTTCTCTTGCTCCCTCTCGTCCTCTGCCATCCAATCACCTACTTGAACGTGTCTATTGTTGGTGTGACCTGTGTTGTTCCAGTGTAGTCGCTGTTCATGGAAGGTAATGGAAACCCCTCAAGGTCATTACCATTTGGTGCCCCGAATATTGGTACACCTATCATCCTAGTCACGTAGAGGTAGTCAGTTGATGAATCCCATACCAATTCTGCTGTGGGAAGCGGCCTCTGGGTTGGTCCCGTGAGGACCGCCGCCCCTCTGTAGGGATCGTATGTGGAGCCATGGCAATCACAATGTATTATTGCGGGAACATTGGCAGCCTTCGCTGCAGCCAAGGCCTGGGGGGTCAATAGGTTAGGGTCTGGAGCGTTTAGTTGAGAGGGATTAACGTATTTAGGTGGATAGAAGTGTATTTCAGGAGGTCTGCAGCCTAGGTGTTGACATATGGCGCTGTACGCAACTATGGACCTCTTCGGTCCCACCCCTCCAGGGAAAAGATAGACCTCTCCCGTGGCGGGTACAGTAACCTTGGCTGGGGGAACCTCCATTTCATTGTTGTTGGCGTCTCCCATCCTCAGTATGAAGTTCGGATCGTTGACCATCGGATATGTGAATAGAACTATTACAGGTGAATTGACGGGTATCAATGACGTGTCGCTTGCCTTAACTGGATCACCGTTTGAGTCCACCAGCAGAAGTGTTGGAAACTTCGGTAGGGTGGTGAGAGGTTGATTGAGGTATCCAATCACCCTGGGTACAGAACCCAACACAGCTACCGCGCTCACCCCGATTAGTAGACCCTTGAGGAATTTCCTCCTGTCCTCATTGACATCATCAACGTTTTCGTTAACATAGTTGTATAGATAATCCCTTCCATCCTTGGCGAATCGAACCTCGTCGAATTTAGAGGAGGGGTCCTTCATCTTGGACAGAAGCTTCCGCAGAAATATTATGTCTCCTCTCTTGGCTATTACTTTACCTCCCTCCATGGCAATCATATACTTTTTGGGGGTTTACGGTAATTAAACTTTGTGTCAAACTTTTGAATTAATTAAGAGGTTACTTCCCACAACTTAAGGTTATAAACTCCCAGACTCGACGCTTAGAATTCAATGTGTATACGAAAATACAAAAAGAATTCCTATATGAAGATATATAACAAGAGATTTTCATCAATATAACCATAAAAATGGTCTAAACATTGTTTTGTTATGGCTTGGTTTCATGATGAACTTACTATCTCATAGGGTTGGGTCACTGAGGAGGAAGCTATCACGTCGACCCACATTCCTGACGCTGCGTGACCTGTAATTCCACAGGCCAGCCAATAGTCACCTGCGGCTATGTTCTGATACGAACCTGAGGCCCTGGCCCCTCCGGAAATACCATTAAGTTGGTATGTGCTGGAAGTAGTACCTATGTATAGAAGTATCTTTCCGTCTTCTGCTATGTCGCCGCTTTGTGGTATTGAGGTGCTGTTTTGGACGAGGTTAAGGTTGTGGGGAAGTGACTGCTGATTTATGTAGGTTATGTTAAGGTTCCACCCCGCTGGTACGTAAATTATTAGAGAGCCGAACCCCGTACCATTGAAGTTAAATTGTGAGGAGGCCGAGGATAGACTGACTAGGGTTATGAAGACGGTCTTGGTGGAGTTATCGTAAGGCAGAATTACCTTGGAGGGACCACTTGAGGAAGATGATGAGGAAGAGGAGGAAGGCGCTGTAAGCGATTGAAGCTGGCCGTAGGCGTAAAGAGCCGCTGCGAGGACCGCAACGGCAACAACGAACGCGACGACTATGGAAACAGTCTGAGATACTCCCTTCATCTCGATCTAGAAAGTAACAGTCCAAGGGATTATAAATCTATTTTTACGTTAAACTAAGGGCAACTATACAATGTTCGGGAAGGATATTTCTATGAAATTGTATATGGTTGAAAGAGGGAAAGGCTAGATTTTGCTACTCTTTGAGAAATATGCTCCCTATTTATGGTTCTCTCGCTATAGAGTTGAGCCCTTACCTCACATCCAAGTCCGCCCAGATGTGGGTTTCCAGAAAGATTATTAGGACTTTCAGTTCTGAGAGGTGGGGTTTCATAGTGTAGTCACATGTTAGGATAAATTACTCTTATATCTAGGACGTTGTGTCACTGACGTGAATTAATGAGGATTGTGGCGAGTTAACAGATCTCAATAGAAAGGCATCTGTTAATTTACCTAATTCATGACGACACTCTGTGCAGTGTCAACGAAAAGCTACGAATTCTCTTCCTCTCAATGAGGATGACTTTGAAAATCTCAATGAGGATGACTTTGAAAATATGAATAACAACTCTCATGGAGAGCGCTCCAACCCCGTGATTTATAGCTAATGTCGACGCTATCTGCGGTTTCGTCCTGGATAGGCAGTTGAACGTGTCTCTTAACATATACCTGGGGATGTGTTGGTCCTCCACTTTTTACTTTCAACGGGAGTAGTTGGGTCGGGGTTAATCCTGTTAGTGGGGCGGAGAAGGAACGAGTTACGTGACTTCGGTGAAGCCCAAGGACTTATGGTTGACAAATCCATGAAAATTGGATAAAGCCCAAATTCCTACCTTAAAATATAGATAGTCTCTTGAAAAAGAGATAGGCAACATATCCTAAGAACGCATTCATGAGAACAATCATTACTACACCGGTTATGAAGAACTCCTGCTGGCTTCTATAAGGAGAAAAGGGAACAGCTTGGGAAGTGTATGGATAGCTGTAAAACATGAATAGGAAGGATAGTGCAGTATCTGCTACCATGTACAGGATGAAGAGTAACACGTTAAAATTGAACGTAAATGACTTTATTGATGAGCCCACAAGCAACGCTCCCACAGTAATTGTCACCTCATCCAATATCCTACCATACAGGAAAGCACCTCCAAAGGCGAAGGGGATAGGAAGATGCCAGACTATTACGGGAATAAGCCCCAAAGGTAGAGTCCACTTCGCCGATCTAAATGAGGAGTAGCCTATGAGTAGACCCGCCAAAGTTAGCCCATAATGTGAGAGCATATAGGGAAGAGGATCTCTACCTATTGCTTCCTCTACAGGGGGATTGACGAAGGCGGCAATGAGGGCGATTCCGGCGACTATAGATTTGATAGACCCCTTAGACCATGAGGGCTGCAGAAAGGACAAATTTGATCTTTACATACTGTGAAGGAAAGGTTTTTAGTATTTTGTAAGAAGCAGTGGAGTATGTCCATAGTGTTGACATTAAGCTACGAAATTCCCTTCTACCTAACAACAATGCCACACAAAACGTGAACTACCTCGCCCTAAAGGGCGAGGCTTCCTGCTTCAAAGCCGAGGCTTGCCCAAAGGGTAGAGGTCTCAGCTCCACAGGCACTAAGGGTCGTTCCGACCCCGATCTTCTTAGGATGTTGAGGGAAGCATTATAATCACGATCAGCGACCCAACCACAAGAAGGACAGACAAACACACGATCGGCCAACGTCAAATCTTTCTTAACATGTCCGCACCTAGCACAAGTCATTGAAGTAAAAGCAGGATCCACTAGAGTGAGTTTCTTACCGTACTTCCCAAGTTGATACTCCATGACACTCCTAAGCTCATGAATAGCGACATCGTGTAGCCTCAGCCTTCGAAGAGACTTACCAACAAGTTGCTTAACTTGAATATCCTCCATTACGAGAACGTCGTAATGCTCAGCAAAATACTTACCGAGTTTCATGTACATATCCATCCTCAAGTTCTTCAAGTGTTCGTGAGCCCTCGCTAGACGAACCTTTGCCTTAAACCAGTTGCGTGACAGGAACTTCTTCCGTGAGAGAGCTTTATGAAGCTTCTTCACCTTGTTGAGTGCATTCTCGTAAGGTCTCTGAGGGACATATTCCCCGTCAGAGGTAGTGAGAAGTTTCTCTACACCAACGTCAACAGCGACAACTTTGTTTGTCTTGGGGAGTTGATACTCTTGATCCACAACGAAAGTGATGTAAACTCTCCCTGATGGCGTTAACTTGATTACTACCCTCTTTACTTTCTCAGGGAAGTCCCTATGAACAATAACGTTGAAGATACCCAGGTGTGACAGCTGAAGTGTTATTGCCTTCTTGTTCTTCTTGCTCTTCGTCCTTATTTCTCTTACCCTCAGTACTTTCCAACCTGATTGAGGGTAGACGAGGGAGTACCACTTGTGTGCTTTCTTTTCCTTTGGGAAATGTGCTAACCCATAGAAGAACCTCTGTCTAGCGTCGTAGAATCTGTCTGCAATCTGCTGCAGTGTTTGGGAATATAGATGTTGATATTGTTCATCCTGTTTTCTCAGATCGAGAGCTAGTTGCCTCAACTCCGTCTTGGTGAGTCCTTTTCCATCTCTTTCATGAAAATAGATGTCTGTCCAACGTAGGGTGTTGTACACTTCTGACGCTAACTTCAACTTGGCTTTTAACGCCCTCAACGTTTGTTCGTTAGTGTATGCTCTGAACCGTAACCCTACGTCGGGCATTAATAGGATACCTGATGCTGTTACAAAAAAAACCTTTCTACAAAGGAGGCTATCCATCTCCACCCTTACGGATGGAGTCTTACGCCCCCTTTGAACCCCCGAGAAGATAAAAAATAACATGAAGAAATAATCATAAACATTAAAACTTTTAAATGTTTTACGGCCACGACAAAC
>Ga0208151_100431_pt1 | contig 17834 bp, 16 predicted proteins | sample ECH_Bhost_MetaG_FD_187130 | JGI IMG/M metagenome (GOLD analysis project Ga0208151, IMG submission 187130) | Hot spring microbial mat communities from Yellowstone National Park, Wyoming, USA - ECH_B host_MetaG (SPAdes) (version 2) | ecosystem: Environmental > Aquatic > Thermal springs > Hot... | reverse complement strand
ATGAGAATGGATTGCCAACTAGCTTATAGAATGCAAACACAATAGGAAAGAAGAACGAGAGGTGGTTCATGAATACAAAAAACTGCAATGCGCTTATGTGCTGGGTAGCATAATAATACAGGTTATAATCTGCAAGTCCTATATCAAAGTATGTTGAAACAAAGTTTGTATACCTAATGTAAGCGTATACATCCCAAAAGAGCATATAAATTACTGCTAATATTATTACCGATAAAAAGTCAATCCTTGCTTTCGCAGAACCACCTTACTTGTATCTTAGCAAAGCCCCAATGCCTGTAAAGCCCATTAAGAATTCTTTGCCGTAAGAGCTTTCACTTGATACAAATATAGTTTCAACACCTTTCTTGTCTGCAAGGTCTATAAGCTCCTCTATAGCATCATCTACACTAACAACGCTAAGCACGCCACCGCAGCTATGCTTTTCTTCTCTATGCCCATTTTGTTCAAGTTTCTCAAACTCTGCCCCGCAGCTATTGCACTTGTATTTTACCCTTTCTAGCTCTATATCCTTGTTTATTATAAGTGTGCTTACTTGATTTGCTTCAAGGGCCTTTTTTGTATTATCATAGCCGTATGTTGCCAAGCCGCCTCTCGAGATCTCTTGGATAAACCTTTCTATTACCCTTCTTTCTTGTGAAGCCTCTTGCTCTTCTAGCAAATCCCTAGCCTTATCTACAAGCTCTTCTAAGCCGTATTCATCTGTGTAGCCTGTATCATAAACTCCAAGGATCTTTATCTGGTAATTCAAAACATTGCTTTTTGCAAAATTCTCCTTTGCAGGGCCAGGACCGCCTATGATAAGGCCTTTTATCTTAAACTGGTATTGCTCAAAAAGCTGATTAATCGCATCACCTACCCTCTTGTAGTAATCTTCTATACTTTCTTCTATTGCACGCTCATAACGCCTTGCCGATTGGCCACCTTTTCTTACTTTTGCGTGTGCTGTTGAATTTAGCTTTTTAACAACCCTTATATGTGTGCCAGATAATGTTGCTATTGTCGCTTCCCTGCCATCCATTGCTAGAAGAGCAAAAGTATCTCTAGCTTCAACCATCTCTTCTATAGGATCCAAAAGAAATGTTGAATCACATCGATAAATATTAACCTTGAGTGGCTGCGGCGGCTCCATAGAAAAGAGCTCTATATCTGTTTTTCCAGGATCCCTTGAAATATTTCCACAAAATACAACAAGCCCATTCTTAGGTGTTTCTTTGAAGAGCTTGAGATACTGCATTATCTTTTCTATAGCGCTAAGCACATTGGTTCTTGTGGTTTTTGACTTAATGTTAGATGATTGGCTATACTCTTCTCTCAGCCTCGCAACCTCTTCACTTATCTGAAAGCCAGCAGGAATATATACACTAATAAGCTCGGTACCAGAGCCTCTTATCGACTTTAGCCTCTTTATCTCTTTCATTATTTCGTATTCTTTCTTCATAGAAAACGCCTTAGCCTATCTTACGTTTGCCCATGTAAGGAACCAATACATCAGGCACTGTTATTGTTCCATCCTCATTCGTATAATTTTCAATGATTGCAACTATAGCTCTTTCGGTTGCTATTGCTGTTGCATTAAGCGTGTGCACATATTTTCGCTCGCCCTTTTCATCATATTTTATATCCAGCCTTAAGCTCTGCCAGTCTGTGCAGTTTGAGCATGAACACATCTCGCCGTATCTCTTTTGAACAGGCAAATAAGCTTCGAGGTCATACTTCTTAGCTGCTACAATCCCTATATCGCCCGTGCATATATTTACTACCCTATAAGGAATGCCAAGCGCCTTGAATAGCTCCTCTTCGTTAGATGCTAATTCTTCAAAATACTTCCATGAATCCTCTTGCCTGCTGAAAATGAATTGCTCAACCTTGTAGAACTGATGCACTCTAAATATACCTTTTGTATCCTTGCCGTGTGCACCAGCCTCTCTCCTAAAGCACGGGCTCCAGCCTACATACTTCTTTGGCAATTCATTTGCTGAAAATACATGATCAGCATGCATAGCAGCAATCGGATGCTCAGATGTACTAATCATGAAGAGCTCATCTTCTATGTGCTCTATATCCTTGTTCTGCATCGCCTCTCTCGATTCGCCAACCTTATAGAGTGCGTCTTCAAAATCTGCAAGCGAGGTAACGCCTTTGTAGTATTCTCTTTTCATCATAAGTGGCGGTGCAATTAGAGTATAGCCTTTTTTCACAAGCGTGTCGATTGCAAACCTTATCAAAGAAAGCTCAAGCAAGGCAATATCGCTTTTTAAGTAATAAAATCTAGCCCCAGCGACCTTAGCAGCATTCTCAAGATCAAGCATATCAAGCTTTCTTAGTATTTCTTCGTGCCCTGGTAGGTTTCTTTCTTTAGGCTCGCCAAACCTTTTTACCTCGACGTTGTCATTGCTGTCTTTGCCATAAGGAACACTCTCATGCAATATATTGGGCATATTCCATAAAAGCTTGTTGAGCTCCTTTTCATATTCTTCAAGACGTTTTGCGTTCTCTTCTATCGCCTTTTTTATTGTTGCTATCTCTTTTATCTTCTCTTCAGCTTCTTCTACTTTTCCGCTTTTTTTGAGCTCTGATACTTCTAGGCTATCCTTGTTTCTTTTAGCCTCAAGCTTTTGGGTTTCTGTCTTTAGGGCACGCCATTCTTTGTCTAGCTCAAGTATTTTATCAATAGGGTAATCTACCTGCCTCTTAGCAAGTGAAGCCTTTATTGCATCAAGGTTATCCCTTATATATTTTGCAGTTATCATATAAAGACCTATTAAGATAAAGCTAAATAAATATACAAAAATGTATATATAAGTATTTTGTTTACTTTATTCTGCTGAGCAGGGGTGGCGGAGCCTGGTCAAACGCGACGGGTTTAGGGCCCGTTTCCTTTAGTGGATTCGAGAGTTCAAATCTCTCCCCCTGCAAGGTGATGCCATAAGCAAAAACAAGCTGAAGATTTTTCTTGCAAGTCTGCTTGGTTCTACATGGGGCTATATTTTTAAAAAGAACTTCAGTTAACATAGCAACATATTCAGCGGAGTGTGTGGTGAGCCTTATTTGAGATGATTATATGATAAAATTTGTTGTTGGCAAGCCGGCTCTTATCGTAGAGGATAATTTAGTAATCGGTGATCTGCACATAGGCTTAGAGGAGAAACTGGCAGAGAAGGGGATAAATATAGAAGATCTATCAAAGCGCATGGGCAGAGAGGCAAGAACGATCTTTGATGAGAGCAAAGCAAAGCGCATCGTAATATTGGGAGATGTAAAAGATAGTATAACGTATCCAACACGCATTGGTTATTCTAAACTAAAGGATTTTTTCGATGAGCTTAGGGGCATTGAGATTATAATACTAAAGGGCAATCACGATGCACATATAAAAGAAGTTCTTAAATTGCTCAACCTTGATTATAATGTTGAGAAAGAGCTTTTGCTTAAGGAAGCGGCGCTTCTTCATGGGCATAGCTACCCAAGCGAAGATGCTCTAAAGAAAAAATATCTTATTATGGCGCACGGGCATGCGGCTTATGGCCCAATAGGCGGCAGTATGGAGAAGATATGGATTATTGCAGAGTCAAGAAAAAAGCATAAGCTTATACTTATTCCTGCTTTCAATCCGATTATAACGGGCAGCAACATAAGAAACTGGGATACAAATACTGGTATGTTCAGGGCTGGCTCATTTAATATAAATACAGCAAAGGTCTTTAACTTAGACGGTAAGCTTCTCGGTTTGCTTGGTGAGCTTGTCGGCAAAGCTTAAGATTAGATAGGGTTTGGCTTAAATCTAGACTTTACCTCTGAAATCTCCTTATTTACTTTATTCTTCCATTCCATAAATTCTTTTGGGCTTTTAGGATAATTATTATATAGCTCGTTTAATGTTTTCATCTTTCCCACAACAAAGATAAGGTTCTTAAAAGCATTGATATTTGCTAAGCCGCTTATCGCTTTTTTGAGTGCACTTGAGAAAGAAATTTCTGGTGTTAAGCCATAACTCATCTGCACTGCCTCTTCATCTGTTAAGAAGTGCTCCATGCCATAATCGATAAGCTCATTGTTCAGCGATTGCAGATAAACCCTAAATGCCTCGAGTGCTGCTGTTTTCTTACCATATTTCTCATTGAAAAGCAGATTATACTCCCATAAGCCATTAATGCTTGTATCATTATTTGCAGCTGCTTTTGCCGCTACCTTTCCCGCAAGTAGACCAGCCACAATTGCAGGGCCTATACCGCCAGCACTTATAGGATTTGGCATCGACATGCTGTCGCCAGCGCCCATATAACCATTATATACGAGACTATCCTGCTGCCTTCTCACAGATACAGACCAGTAGCCTCTGCCGTTATTATCACTATTTACAAGCTCTTTCTTCTTAATCGCTTTGTTCCATTCAACATACTGGTCTATTAAGCTGTGAAGGGTGTCTTTTTTATTGAGCTTCTTGTTTCTTAGCTCTATGCTCTCTTTTTCAATGCCTATACCTATATTAACTATATTGCCTTCTTTTGGGAAAACCCAGCCATAGCCACCCGGAGCCATGATTTGATTTAGGTGTATAATTGCATTCTTCGGATCATAGTAGTAAGTGTTTTCCTCTATTTGTTCAAATTCCATTATATACCTACCAGTAGACTCTATATCATGTATGTCTACTTCTCTTTCTATAAAATCATTCTTTGGTAGCTTTCTTCTTAGCGTGCTTGCCATGCCAAGTGCGTCTATAACCACCTTTGCCCTAATTTCAAAAGCTTTGCCGCTTTCATCCTTCCCATATACTCCAACTACTCGATCGCCTTCTAGTATTGGCCCTTCTACCTCGCTCTTTGGCATATAATCTATGCCTTTCTTCTTTGCTATACTTAAAAGCTTCCTTGCAAATTCAGGCCTATTTAAGCTATAGCCTGCACCCTCAAACATAACCTTCTTTTTCATGTTTGGGCTTATAACGTATACACCATTAACCTTCAGGTTAAGCTCTGGTTTTCCAAACTTTTCACCAAGCTCGTTCTCCATAAATTTTATGTGATCTTCAGCAACAGCATCACCGCAAACCCAGCCCCAATTGGTCTTCTTGCCTATCTCCGGTTCGCTGTTTCTATCTACCAAAAGTGTTTTTGCTCCGTTCTTAGCGGCTGATGCAGCAGCAATAGCACCCGCTACACCACCACCAGCAACTATAACATCATAATCCATGTATTCACCAGCTACTCTTTTTCTCTAATTACTACAATTGGAATTACTCCTTCATTGAACTCTAGCTCTGCAAGCTGGAGCGGATCGTATACTCCTTTTGGAACCTTTATCAAAGGTGGAGCACCGAATGCAAGCTGAAGAGCCCTAGCACCTATTATTCTTGCTTTTTCAAATTTAGTATACTCTTCCATCTGAACCACTTAGTAAATTATAATTAGAAAGGAAAAATATAAAAAGAGCTTTCCATTTGGCGTTGGGTTTAGATTATATATAAAGAGCTTCACCTCTTTTCCTATCCCTTCTAGCGTCTTTCAGCTGCTGGCTTCGCATTTCAAGCAGTTCATCTAAAAATCTTTTTGTTATGTTTACATCATCTTCTGTTATCTCTTTATTCTGCATTAACCTTTCTATTTCTTTGTTAATCTCCGAAACCTTATCGCTAACTTTATAGTCACTATTATTAAGTATGCTTACCTGATCTATCATTGCACCACAAAGGCCCGCTAAAGCTAAACGGCCTACTGTGTAATCACTACCTTTGAATGCTGAAAATAATTCAATAAGGTGCTTTGAAAATGTTGGTACAAATTCCTCAAAAATATGGAAAGGTGGGAGCTCTTTTGAAATATATCCTTTTTTCATAAGTCCTTCGTAAACTCCTTCTGCTATTTTCTTTATTTGCGGTTTTATAAGCTTCATATCTATGGGTATATCAGAAAGTCTTTTATCTATGAATTCCTCTGGATTATTTATGAACCTCTCCCTTTTGCTTTCATATTGGACATAGTCATAGTAAGATCCTAAAGTAAGCAGTATTTCAATTAGTGTGCTTACATATATATCCTCATTCGCCTCCTTCTTTAGCAAGCTTACATTTTCCTCTATGCTATCCGTTACTATCCCCTTTTCCCTAGACCAGCCCTTGAAGGCTCTAACTAGAGAAATTAGGAACAGATTTTTAAGTCCGAACCTATATTTTTTATGATCTGCGTAATGTGAAAGCATGGTATTGGGTATGTCTATACCAAACTCCCTCTCAATTTTGTCTAGCTCGCCAAATCTATCAACTAATCCATTGATAATTTCGTCGCTAATTAGCTTTTCTTGTTTTATTTTTGCTATCGCCTCTTTGAAAATACGCGAGTAAAACCTCGCAAGCGTCTTTTCCCCATTATTTTCTTCTTTTTCCAGAAATCTTATCGCCTCTTTAACCTCCTCTTCATTTAATTTATTACATCTTTTGTTGAAAACGTTCACGCTTTTACACCCAATACTTAGGTTTTTACATCCTAAGGTTTAAATAATTTTTCTTTTTGTTCTGTTAAGATATTTAAATTTATATTATATCATGTAAACGCCAGATTTGAAAAGGTTTTAAAAATTCAAAACATCACTAATATAAAACTAAAGGCATGTGATAAATGAACTGGCGAATAAAGTGAACGGAGTAAAAGAAAAGAAAGACAATAAAGTGCTTACCTATGAGGAGCTTGCGCGCTCGCTGAAAAGTAAATCCCTAAGTGACTCAGTTAAACCGATTACTATTAAAAGCACACAGCTCTACACGCAGGTAAAAGAGCTTACCGAAATGGCGTATCCAACGCAAGTAAATCCACGAGACAAAAGATGGAACTACTTCTATGTTCCGCTAATTTATCATGGAGAAAACGCTGTAATACCGATGGGTATTATGGAACATAACTCTAGCTACCACATATACTTCCCTTCCAGTGAATCGCTTAGGCCTTTGCGTGTAACCGAAGGTAATAATAGATACCGTGCTGTTTATGATAAAGTAATAGCGAGTGCTGCTGAATTTTTGCCAAGCTTAGTAGATACAAAATCGCTTGAGAACACGGTACCATACGAGTTCAGGACTGGAAAGATAAAAAGCAAGTATATACTGGGAGAGCAGCTAATTAAAGAAGAGGCAGAAAAGATTCTCAAAGAATACGAGGAGCACATTAAGCATATTGACGAACTGCCTATGGCTGGTGCTAGTATATCCTTGAATGATTACCTTCGTGTAGTGCACATAGCTTACGGCGCGGTGTATGGGGAAGTTAAAAAATTGTCGCCAATAGAAGCCTATGAGTATTTGTCGGGTTTCTGGCACGGCGGGGTGTTTGATATAAAAGATCCTGACAGCGTGGAAGAATTCAACAAATGGCTTAGCAATACTTCTACAAGTTCGCGTGCGTTTGAAATAACAGGTTTCCGGCTTGATGGCATATCTCTAGTGCCGCCTATGCCCAAGTCAGAGCATTCAAGCGGTGAAAAATATTTTGTGATTTTGGTCGGAAGTTCTGTGTATTACGAAATGTACCTGGCTATGCTCAAAGCACTTATGCAGGAAAAAGTACCTGTTATAGCGCCTCAACTTAGAGAGGTTCTGGAATATCTTACAGGTGAAAGTTACCTTTTAGTAAACAGACACGGTTCAGAAAGTATCTCTTATAGAGATGTGCGGCCTGAGTATTTTGCATATATAGAATGGGACCCCTTAGGGGTGGTTAAGCCCAAAGCAGCATTCAACAAAAGGGAGTAAAGCATGAAGCAAACGCAAAAAGAACTTGCCGTCTTTCTACAACAGAATTTATCTTACAGAATGCATAGCATAAAGCCCCCCCCACGAATTTATTCGTGAGAGGAGAATGTCAGATATTGTGGGTAACTATTGCAGCTTCACTTTGTAATCTATTATTCTTTCAATTTAACTTTTCGACAGAAATTCTGCGAGTTCTCTATCTGTAAGATGCATCATCTGCTTTATTGCCAATGCAACCAAGTGTTTGGCATACTTCCTTGTATGCCCGTGCCTAATTGAAACTTCCCTTGCATACGCAAGGACCTCTACTATTTTATTTTTACTGGTCGCTATCATATTTGTGACCTCTTCCCTACTTATTGGGGTTTTACCGTCGAAAGAGAGAAAGTAACCCCTGCTGTAGGGATTAAATTTACATTCGAAACGAAGGTTTTTAAAATTCAACACGCTATTATTCAACAGTGCAAAAAATAAATTAAAGAGAACTAGGTTAAATTGCTTGCTGCTTGGTAGGTATGTTAAAATGTTAAATAATCAAAATGTTGGAGATAAAGGGGAATTAGACGTAATAAAGAAGGTAGCTTGTCCAAATTGTGGGAGAAAACTTATGTTATTACCAAAGAACTATCCACTAGTCGATGTGCAATGCACAGGATGTCATTTTAGAGCACAAATAAAGACCCAACGAACTAAACCAAAAGACATAGTTTTTGGTGCGGGTTGGGATATTATTGAAAAAACAACTAAAGCAGGCTATCCTGTTCCCCCTCTAATAGTTAATTTTGTATGGGGGAATCATCAGGAAATAAGATTTTATCCTTTTATACCAAAAAATAATCTGAAGAAAAGAGTTTTATCAAGTACTGCTAGACGGGCTAATTATAAAATGTTTAATTATGTTGGTTTAACTCGTTTACCTCATTTTATTTTATACAAAAACTAGTTGAAGAAAAAGATAAAAGAAGGAAAGCCGATAGTGTTAAAGAAGAAAACAGCGAATAAGCTAATGAGGGTGTAGCGAGATCACCGTTGATTCTTTCTTTTGCTTCTGAAATTTCCACGAGCCAACATATCACTAACAAGATGTTTTATTGGATGTGCTATCAATTCAAAGAATATTATTACAAACAAATAGAAATACCATAGCACAAAGTTAGAAACTAATATGCTGTTTGTTGCGTTAAAAACGAACAAAATTATTACCATGGGGATTCCAGAGACAAAACTCGGATTACTATAAAATGCCCCATAAACCATCGCAATTCGTATTATGAATATTAACTCCCAAACAATTGCCGAAGCTACAATTATCTCTGTAATATATTTCATATATCCGTTAGACAACAATAAATACGCTAAAAAGAAGATTACAATTATAAATAATAGTATAAACGATTGATTTAGGTATTTTGCTAACGTCTGATATTGTATATTATTGTAATGCAAAACCTTTGAACTTACACAACCGTTATATTGTGTCTGGTTAGTTACACCTACTGTTCGTGTGCAATTCTGGCTAGCAGATAGGACTGAATTAACGGGCAACCAATAGCTAGCAAAAAGAGCTATTGTAGTTATTATTAATGGAAATATCAGCGTTATGACTATTGTTACTGCATCTCTAAACTGGTTCTTTTCCATGTTTGTACTAGATTCCAGTTTGTTTGCCGTAGATACTCTATGTGGATAAAGTCTTTTATAAGTTTGCAAACCTCTTTTTATAGGGCAGTATCCATGCTAAGATATTGTTAGAAAAAAGTAACATTTGTATAACCCCTATTCAAGCTCGGGAGTCCGAGATTTAAACTCAGGTCGCCAGCGCCCGAGGCTGGTAGCCTACCAAGCTAGCCAAGCTCTCCTCTGCCAAGCAGCACATTGCCTTTTTTTGTAATAAGCACATCATCCTCTATCCTTACACCTCCAAAGCCCACCACATAAACACCGGGCTCAGCAGTAAACACCATGCCTTCCTTAAGCGTAACCTTCGAGCCAGGATAAAGCGCATAGCCGTCATGCACTTCTAAGCCTACAGAATGGCCAAGCGAGTGTATAAATGTGCCTTTGTATTTGCCATTAAATACTGAATCTATATAAGACCTTGCAGCCTTATCAACCTCATCGCCCGTTGCCCCTGGCTTCATTGCCTGTATTGCAAGCTCCTGTGCGTGCTTTACCACATTATACATCTCCTTTTCCCTGCTTTCTCTGTTATCTCTGCCGAATATAAAAGTTCTTGTCATATCACTGCAATAGCCGTTGACTGTTGCACCTGCATCTATAAGTACAATGTCTCCTTGCCTCAGTTGTGTATTATCAGGCATATGATGAGGCAACGCTGCATTTTTTCCAAAAGAAACTATAGTATCAAATGAAGGCTTCTCTGATCCAAGCTCAGAGGAGAGCTCATCAAATCTTTTTGCAAGCTCTACTTCAGTAATACCTTCTTTGAAATATTTGCTTATCTTTTCAAGCGCGGCCTTCGTTATCTCTGCAGCCTTCTCTATATTTTCTATTTCCTCCCTATCTTTTACAACTCTTGCCTTGTAAAAGCATTCACTTACATCTATTATGCGCTTTGGCCTGTACTCTTTTTTAACCCTCAAATAAGTAGCTGCTGGCATAAAAGACCCATTTATACCTATGATTGTGTTGTGCAGCTTGTTGTAAAGTACTTTCTTAATCTTGTTCCTATTCCTTTTATCTACCTTCCTTATTTGCATGCCTTCTAGTTTTTGTGATATCGCAGTTTCATATTCAAGCTCGCTTGTAAATAGCTCAACGCCATTTCTACTTGCGATGAGCATGTCATCTTCAAATACCCCGCTCTTGAATCTTGTCAGGTATCTGAAGTTTGGGTCCTGCGACTCTGTGTTTGCAATAATTATATTGTTAGCTCCTTTGCAATTATCAAAAATCTTTTCTAGCCTGCCTTTTAGCAATTTGTCCATATTGCATACTTTGCAACTAAAGAATAAAATAAGTTGCGTATTGTGGAGCAACGCTTTCTTCTTCTTGGCTTATTTCTCTTGTGTTGCTACTGTTGCTATTTGTAATGTGGTTATGTGGTATTGCTTGGTGTTGTGTATATTGTCTATACATAGCAGAAAGCCTGCAAATTTATTCGTGGGGATATACTTAAGCGAAGGTTTCTAAAAATTCCATTTACCTGATTGGTTCATATTCCTCTTTTGGCTTTTTGAATAGGTTATACCTTATCATGTTCCATACATGAAAATTGAAGAAACCACGTATGCCCCATGCAAAAATACGCCTTGCGCTTGTATATACAACAGCATCATCTATATATATTATTTTTCCATACTTCTTAAGCCTCTTTGAGAGGTCCCAGTCCTCGTATGTCATTAGATTGCTGTCGAAGCCGCCTACTTTTTCAAAAATGCTTCTCCTCACAGCAAAGTTTGAGCCAACTATTGTCGGTCTGCCTATCTTTATTGCGAGCTTAACAAATAGGATTGATACAAACTTGTAGCCCCACGTTATGCTCCTTTTTGTTTTCTCCAAAGGTAATATTGGACCCGTTGCAGCTACAACACTACCTTTTAGGTGTTTTACATAAGATTCTATAAGCCTTGGTGAAGGCTTTGTATCAGCATCTAAAAATATTAATATGTCTCCTTTTGCCACCTTTGCACCAGCATTTCTACCGCGTGCAATGCCCTTTCTTCTTTCTATAACTACTTTTGCGCCATTCTTTCTGGCTATCTCTCTTGTTTTATCAATGCTACCCGCATCTGCTACTATAACCTCAAAGTCCTTGAAGCTTTGCCTCTTAAGGCCTTCAAAAGCATAGCCAATATATTTTTCTTCGTTTAATGCAGGAATAACTACACTGACCTTCATATGAACCATTAAGAAATTAAACGTGAGGATATAAATTATTTTTGTAGTTAAATAAATAAGTGAGTTGATGAATTCTTCTCCAACGATAGGCAAGATCTTTGGAATAGAGGTTGAGCTTCACTGGACGTTCATACTCTTGCTTATTTTTACTCTACTAATAAGTCTATATGTCTTCATTCTTATGGTTCTTCTTTTCATATGTGTGCTATTGCATGAGCTTGCCCACTCTATAACTTCTATGCGCAATGGCATAAAGGTAAGTAAGATAATCTTGCTTCCTATAGGTGGCATGTCTGTAATAGATGATGTTAAGATAAACCCGAAAGTGGAATTTAACATCTCAATAGCTGGTCCTATAATGAGCCTCTTTCTAGGCGGCTTATTTGGCATTCTAACAACATTGTTGAAGCCTGGAATATTATTACAGACAATGCAGATAATGTTTTTGATGAATATATTGCTCGGCTTGTTTAATCTTTTGCCAGCATTTCCTATGGATGGTGGTCGCGTATTTAGAAGCTTTCTACAAAGAAAGAGAAGCTATTATGATGCTACAATGCTGACAGTAAAGGTTAGCAAGTATCTGATGGGTATAATACTAATTGCAACCTTTGTATTTGTAGCTGCTGGAAGCTCTTTTTCTCTATCATATAGGGAATTTATAGCGCTCTGGAATATTATTATAGTAATGTTCCTCTACAGCGGTGCACAGGCAGAGGCTGAAAGCGTAGAAATTAAAAAAGAAACCAGCGGTCTGCATCTTGGCGATGCCGCCTCAAAACACTTCTTGCTGGTAAGGCCAGATATGAGCATGCAAGAATTGTATAAAGTGCTTCTTGAGAAGAAAGAGCATATAGTTATAACGCATCTTGGCAAAGTATATGCAATCGTTGAGCTTTACAGGCATGGGCGTGCCAGAAATGCGGTATATGTAAAAGATGCCTCTACGCCAATACCTACTATGAATGCAAACATGCATCTAGCAGACGCTCTTTCACTTATGCAAAGCAGGGGCTCTAGCGTTATTGCTGTTGTTAAGAACAATAAGCTAATAGGGATAGCAACACCAAATAGTATAGAATCTATTATCTCATTGCATCTTCTTAGCAAATCAAAGGAAGGCAAGCTATAAAAGGTTTTATTCTCAATAATTTATAGCGGCCGGTGTAGCGATGCTTTATTTGAAAAGTATGAGCATTAGGGGATTCAAATCTATTAAGAGCTCAGATCTTCTTTTTAGCAAAGGCTTTACTTGCATAGTGGGCCCTAACGGAAGCGGCAAGAGCAACATATGCGATGCACTCCTATTTGGCTTAGGAGAAAACGCTTTGCATAGGCTCAGAGTAGATAAGATAGAGAATCTGATAAACGATTCATATAGAGCTAGGAAGGGAAGCACACCAAAGGCTTATGTTAAGCTTCAGTTTGATGGCGATTCAAGCATGGAGCTTATTAGAGTTGCAAGTGCAGATGGCAAAAGTGCATTTAGGCTAAATGGCAAGCACATGACAAGGCAGGAGGTGCTTGAGGTTCTAAGAAGCTACAAGATGGATGCAAACGAAACAAACACAATAACGCAAGGCGAGATAACAAAATTACTTGAACTCTCGCCAAAGGAGAGGCGTGAACTTATAGAAGTTACTTCTGGCATAAAGGAGTTTGAGGACAAGAAGAAAGAGGCGCTTAAGGAATTGGATCAAGTAAACATGAAGATAGGCGAGGCAAAGATAATGCTTAATGAGAGAAGTGGCTTTCTCGAGGAACTTGCAAAAGAGAAAGAGGCAGCTGAAAAATACATGAGCATGAGTGCAAGGATAAAAGCCTTAAACTACAGTGTGCTTGTTGGAAAGGAGAAGCTTGTAAATAATGAGCTTGAAGAGCTTGACAAGAACATACTTTTGCTAGATTCGCAGAAAAAGAAGATAGAAGAAGAGATAAAGGGCTATAGCGAGAAAATTTCAGAGCTTGGGATTGCAAGGCAAGATATGACCAAGCAGCTAAGTGAAAGCACAGAAGCTATAGGCAATATAAGCAGAAGGCTTGAGGCAACAAACAGCGAGATTGTAAAAATAAATGTAGAGCTTGAGGCCTTAGAAAAGGATAAGCAGAACGCAAGCGATCTTATAAGCTCATTGAGCAAAGAGGCAGATGAGATAAAGAATAAGCTTGCCATCAACTCAAAAAACATAGAAGATATGCGAATTGAGCTTGCAAAGATAAAGATACCAGAGATGCCAAGCAGTGAAGAAAATATAGATATAGAGGAAAAGATAGTAGAGATAGAAAAAAAGGTAGAAAGCAAGGAGAAAGAGTTTCAAGAAAAGAGCTCCGAGCTTGCAAAGATACAGGCAGATCTTTATGTTGAAAGCAGCAGATATGAATCGCTAAAATCTGAGCTTTCTGCAAAAAATATAGACTATTCTTCGCTAAATACAATAAAAAGCGAGATAGATAAGCTTAGCAGAGAGATAGAAGATCTTGCTAAGAATGAGCAAAAGGAAGTGGCTTTGCTCAACGAGCTAAGAAACAAGGCCGGCGAGATAGATGCAAAGATAATAGAACTAAAAGAGCAGCGCGCTATGAGTAGGCAGGGAAGCGATATAAGTAATATTCTTTCTTCAAAATTCAGCGAAAAGGACGGCTTCTTTGGCAAGGCTTCAAAGCTCTTATCTTATGAGAATGAATACGCATATGCTGTTGAAGCTGCAGCTGGCAACAGGCTTGAGTATTTTGTTGTTGATTCTATAGAGACAGCAAACAAGATTATAAAGTATCTGCGTGAGAATAAAATAGGTAGGGCAACCTTCATACCATTAAATGATATAAATATAAGCAGCAAAGAAAGGCTCAAGGAGCTAAAGCCTGTAATAGAATTGGTAAAGTTTGAAAAAAGGTTTGAAAAAGCCTTTGCATATATATTCTCAGATACCTATCTTATTGATGATATAAACAAGGCAAAGAGTTTTGGTCTTGGCCATAGGTATGTAACAATCGAAGGCGATTTGGTAGAGCAATCGGGTATAGTAACGGGTGGCATGCAGAAAAAGCTTAGCCTTACCCTAATTGAAAAGATGATAGAAAACCTTAGCAACGAGAAAGAGAGCATAGCGGCTTCGATAAATAACCAGCTCTCAAAGATAAATGAGCTTAGGAAGGCTCAGGCTATGGCGAAGATAAATCTTGACAACAAGAGGCTCGAGCTCGATAACGAGAACAAAAAGCTGGAAGCAGCAAAGAAGGAGCTCGATGCAAAGAGGCTTGAGCTTGAGAAGGCTGGCAAAAGTTTGGAAACTATGCATTCAAAGCTAGATGGCTTGATAAACAGCATAGAAAGTATTAAGAAAGATCTAAATGAGCTCAAGGGCGAGAGGGCAAAGCTATATGAGGAATCAATGGCGTTTGTTAAGAATGCAACTAAATCCTTAAGCAGAGAGGAGCACAAGAGAATAGAGCAGGAGCGTAGCAGGGCAGAGGCTATTAAGATAAAGATAGCAGAGCTTATAAAAGAGAACGAGCTTCTAAGCAATAGGCTAGCAGATATTAACAAAGAAATAGCTAGCAAAAAGGATGAGCTCAAGCAGATAGAGAAACTTATTGATGAGAAGAACGCAAGAATGAACACCTTATTAAATGAGAAGAATGAGCTCGAAGAAAAGATAAAGAGCAGTGGCGAGGCTAACAAAGGAATATATGAAAAGCTTGAAAAGATAGAGAGCGAGATAGCAAAGCTTAGCAACGAGCAGGGCAAGCTTAGCGGTGAATCAAGCAACATAGATTCAAAGCTTCAGGAAATGAAGATGAGAAAAAGCCAGCTTGAGGTAAGGCTCGGCGATTTGCGCGCAGAGATAAGCGTTTATGCAAATGAAAATATAGAGTTGCTTAACGGAAAGATAGAAGAGATGGAAAGAGAGGCATCGGTGTTAAGCGAGAAGCTAAAGGAGCTAGGAAATGTTAACTTAAAGGCGCCAGAGATATATAAGGAAAAGGAGAAGGACGTTGCAGAAGCAAAGTCAAAGGTTGAGATGCTTGAGAGCGAGAGAGAAGCTATATTAAAGATGATAGAAGAGATAGACACAAAGAAGTATAATATATTCATGGATACCTTCAATGCTGTGAGCAAGAACTTTTCAAAGTTATATGGCTACATATCTGATGATAAGGCAGAGCTTGTTCTTAGTGATGAGAGGGATCCTTTCAACAGCGAGCTTTTGATAAAGGTAAAAACGAAGAACAATGTAACAAAGCGCGCAGAGAGCATGTCTGGCGGCGAGCTCTCTATGCTTATGCTCACACTTGTGTTTGCAATACATATGTACAAGCCTTCATCTATATATATATTTGATGAGATCGACGCTGCGCTTGACAAGGAAAATTCCAAAAAATTATCGCAATTGCTGAAGCAGCTAAGCGCAGATTCGCAATTCATTGTTGTTAGCCACAACGATACACTAATATCTAATGCTGATGCTGCAATAGGTGTTGCAAAGGTCAATGGTGAATCAAAGATCTTTGGTCTGCAGGTTTCAAGCATTTTAAACAATATAAATAGTGTTGGAGATGAGAAGAAGCAGTAAAAGAAAGCAAGAGGCAAGGAATGCGAGTGGCAAGAGAAAACAAAAAATGCCTATGTGGCCATTTTACCTCTTGCTTGCCATTTTAATAATAATATATGCATTGCACAACTCTTTCCTATTGGGCTCTTTCATTTTCTTACTTATAATAATTATACTAATCTTAGAGACAAAGATAAGCATAGAGACGGAGGGTAAAGCTAAGAGTATAATAGATATAGGCATTGCTATAGGCGCTGTGCTTCTTTTTTGGCTTGTGCTTATGATTGTATTAGATACAAGCTCGCCCATCGATACTGTCGCTAGTTGTAGCATGCTTCCAGCGTTGCAGAGAGGTGATCTGGTAGTATTGCACGGTATAGGCAATCCAGCGTTGTTTGCAAAGGCTCATAATGTGCCCTTAATAAATATAAGCGAATCAGCCTTTGCCAGCATGGAAAACAACATGAACAGAGAGTTCCTCGCTTACTATGCCTATTTCGATTCAAACAAATCAAAGATAAGCTCAATAATACCAATAGGTTCTAGCTACAAAATCGGTTTATACAATACATATTGCATATACAACTACATTTATCTTAGAAGAAGCGGCGAGATATACAGGTGTTTTGTCAGCTCTCAGGATAACAATCTGATAAAATATAATTACGCAATAGGTAATGTAATTATAGGTGGCAAGCAGTATAATATAGTATATACCTCAAGTATAACAATAAATAATATAACAATATCTCAGAACTTTAGCAATCCAATAATAGTATATAAGACTACACCACGCGATTATTTCTCAGGTGACATTATACACAGGCTTTACGCTATATTGAATGTAAGCGGAAGCTACTATTTTCTTACAATGGGCGACAACAATCCAGGCTTGGACATAGAGTTTGCAAACTACATACCAAATGAGAGCAGCGTGGTTGGCTATGTTGTTGGAAAGCTGCCTGTGCTAGGTTATCTAAAGCTTATAATAAGCGGCCAGTTCGGCCAAGTTGCGGGTTGCAACCAAACGATTATAAGAAACTAGGTTATTAAGGCATATTAAGATATAATGATATTCGCTGCTGCACCGTATTTACAAAAAAGCAATTTAACTCACCATTCTGCTATTGCTGCCATTGAAACGCCAACAAACATACTAAGTACTGCTACTAAAATTAAATCTTTAGCAATTATTGGGCTTCCAGCTATACTTGCAATGAGAGCACCAATAGTTGACCACAAACCAAATATAACAATTCCGAACCCAACATTGATAATTTTTTGCATGTTCATAAGATAAATGATAGATTCTCTTCCACCAAGTCAGCTTATTCATATTCTCTTTTTCTTCTTCGGTTTTTTGTACAGAGAGGTTAATAGCTTATTTTTTCCTCCTCTGCATTCATTGATTTGATTGTTGTGTTGATCGGCGTATTCTCATTCTTATTTTTAATCCAAAAGGCATTATAACCACCTTTATTTAAATGGGGGTAATCTATCCCATTTTAAATGCCTTTCTCTGGTTTTGTTTATAAAAAGCGGTGAGAGAAAAGTATAAAAATCATATAAAATATAAATAACAGACAAAATGTGACTATAATGGGTAGGCTCATAGAGTCAAATTTTTACGAGCCGGAGAGAAAATATATAGACGATGC
>Ga0208151_100429_pt1 | contig 17870 bp, 29 predicted proteins | sample ECH_Bhost_MetaG_FD_187130 | JGI IMG/M metagenome (GOLD analysis project Ga0208151, IMG submission 187130) | Hot spring microbial mat communities from Yellowstone National Park, Wyoming, USA - ECH_B host_MetaG (SPAdes) (version 2) | ecosystem: Environmental > Aquatic > Thermal springs > Hot... | reverse complement strand
AGCCATAGTGGGAGAGTCCTCATTGTTGAGGTTAATGTTTGGCCTAATTGGAGGAGCCAGAGTGGTGAACCAATGGCGACTGTTAGCGTGTACCCGAGGGGTGGGGTTATTGAGAATTGGGTTAGGAGGCTTGAGAAGGCTAGGCGTAAGGCTAGGCTTAGGGCCATGGGTAAGAAGCCTGAGCATAAGGGGAAGGAGCCCACTCCAGTGGGGCGAAGGCAGGCCAAGCAACAGGCCAAGCAACCCCAAAGCCAGGTAACCAACAATGCCTAGGGAAACCTGGGTAGCACTCATCATCATGGCAGTAATAATATCGTACTCAATAGTAATAATACTCCACACAGGCAGGGCAACAACCCTCCTACCAGTCCTCGTGGGCAATGTAACAGTAATAGCCTTCGGCATTACCTACAGGATCACGGGTATAACACCACAAGGTAAGAGTGGTGCAGCATGCAGGCTAACTGGAGTATTCATTAACAATACTCAAGCATCATTAACCCCACCGTGGGTTCTTAGGAGTGGGCAGTCAATGGTCTTCATACTTAGTGGCTGTGTTAACGTGAGCCAGGTTGTTGTGCATTATGATAATGGGAGGGCGTTGGCCATACCGGTCAGGGGCTGAGTTGAGCCATTACTAATTACCCTCAGTGGTGCAGTGGGTGGTATGGTGAGGCGCATGAAGCCTAGGAGGGGGCAGTCAATGTCGTGGATGGTAATAACGGTGGTTGTAATAGCCCTGGTAATAGCAGTGGCAGTAATGCTCTACATGAGGACAATGGGTGCAGTGAACTCCCTGGCAACCCTCACGGGTAGTGGTGAGTTAGGCCAGGTTGGTTCACTTACATTGACAGTGACAGCGAGCGGTGGCTCTGTTACAATAGAGGGTATAGTACTACTAAGCAGTAGTGGTGTAGTGGCGGCAATTGGCACAACACCAGGTTACACTGGCCCATTTTACCAAACCTGCAGGCTAGGTGGCGTGTTCATCAACGGTGCCTCAGGTGGCTTGACACCACCCTGGGTACTCCAAAACGGCCAATCAGCAAGCTTCATATTCTACACTCAAACGTCAATCGGGATAATAGCATCCCTTGATTTTCAGTCAAGCACAAGCGGTTGCGCCAACGTGAACCAGGCAATAGTCTTCTACAACAGTGGTAAGGCAGCCATCATACCCATCATTAGTTGAATGGGTGCGCCCTAATTACCCCCCTCAGGGTAATGGCTCCCTGAAGCGTATGGCGAGCCTAAAGCAAGCCAGGCGCCTGCTACAGCCTAAAATGAGGAAAGGCCAAACAATGAGTGAGATGATAATAGCAATAATAGTGGTAGTACTGGTAGCGGTAATAGCAGTAATGCTCTACCTGAGGTCAACAGGCGCAATGAGTTCAATAGGCACTGCCACAGGCTCAGCCACACTAGCCAGTGATGGTTCACTACTGTTAACTGTTAGTGCAGAGGGTGGTAAGGTTACAATAGCTGGCATAGTCCTAGACTCCCCAACAGGCGTAGTGGCTACCGTGGGTACCACACCAGGCTACAGTGGTGGCTCATCATCAACCTGTGGCCTATCAGCAGTCTACATTGCTGGTTCGTCAGGCTCAACAACGCCACCGTGGATTGTGCAGAATGGTAAGGCAGCCAGCTTCACCTTCAAGCCAACCTCCACTGGCGGTTGCAGTAGCGTTACGACTGTTATAGTGTTCTATAATAGTGGTAAGACGCTTCAGGTAAGCGTAGGCTAATCGGGCACAGGCCAGGGGGTTCAGGTAAAAATCAAATCCTCCCTTTTTTTTACCCTCCTCACTAGAAGTGAGTTATGCTTGGAATACCTTCAGGAGCCTTGAGGCTAGTTCCTCATCCCTAACCCAGGCCCAGCATTCAATGTTACTGTGGAGCCCGTGTGATGTTAGGTTAGCTGAGCCAATGCCAACCAACCCATCCTCAGGTATGATTATCACCTTAGCGTGGAGATTATTGACCACCCTTATCGTGAGGTTGGGGTGAACCCGCCTTGAGGTACTCCTCAAGCCCCTGTATATTAACAATGCTCCTGGCACCGGTAGGATTAGGGCCAGTGGTGATAGTACAATGAAGGCTATGCTAATTATGATTAGTAGGATGCCAATGCCTAACATGGCACTCCTTGAGCCTTGGCTGGTTCCCAGTAGCCTCATTGCTGAGGCGTGGCTCCTGTTACTTGTATCGTTCGTGGTTATCAGGTGCACCTTGGTGCCGTGGTTCACGAGGCTTATAATCAACCTGGCGGCCTCTGGGCTGATCCAGGGGCTTATAATGTAGGCTTCCCTAGCCCTGTAGAGCCTTGGAATTATGAAGTCGTACAGCCCCTGCCCGCACTCGGCATTAACAACCTGGCTCATTACCACCACCCCCACACTCCTCAATGATTAGGAGGACTCTAACCCTCCTACCCTGAAGGCCCTTAATCCTACCCTGAAACCCCCTACTAACGTAGATACCCACATCCCTCCCATTAATCCTAGCCACAGTACCCTCAAGGTAAACCACACAGCCCATAGGGCACCAACACGATACCCCCATATAAGCCCTACTGTGAATTCGAGTGGGGAAACACGTGTTAATGGGGGTTAGGGATTGGGGGTGAGGCTCCTCAGCACTGGTGCATTGAACACTAACCCAGCCAGCAATCCACTGGCCATGATTACGGGTATTGGCGTATTGTAGTTGGCCAGTAGTACGGTGAGGTTGGTTAGGACAACCGCAAGCCTCAACCCATTGATAATATTCAGGGTGAATAGGCCGAACAACCCAGCAAGCCCACCGAGCCTAGTTAACACGTAGAGGGCGATTGCAATTAAGATGGTGAGGAGGTCATCTGCAATTAACCCAATTACCCCGTACTTGTTAATGAGCATGCTGGTTAGGATGGCAACCTCTACTCTGCCCATTCTAATGACGCCAATGTATGTCTCAACCCCATCGGCGGCTGCCAGCGCTAGGGTTGTGGTTAGGCTGAGCCTCGGGTTCATGGGTGGGTTAATGTGGTTAGGCTAATTAGCCCTGGCTCCTGGTTAAACACGCCCAGGGGCGGGTTTGGGGGTTTATCCCGCCTTGGGTGGGCTGGGGCGGGGGATCCACCCCCGCCGTCTTCACTCGATTAGCGGTTTACTAATTAACCCAGCCTGTGGGTGATTGAGCGTGGAGAATGGCCCAATAGTAGTACTATTCATGGGGAGCGGGAAGGGCGGTGCAGGGGTAAGCACTGTGACTGCCAATGTAGCCTGGCTCACAAGCCAAAGAATGCCGCCAGGCGAGGATATTGCAGTCATTGACGCTGGTTATGGTGTTAACGCCACATTGAGTAAGCTCCTTGGCGTTGGCTTCACTGATGGTGGTACCTGCGTCAGTAGTGGCCTATACGAGTACATTCTTGATATTAAGGGTACAACGCAGGTTCAACCTGTCCCGAGGGAGAAGCTTAAGGTAATTGGCCCAGGTTGCCTCAACATTGATGCAATCAACTGGGGGCTCCCTGAACTGGTCAGCGTCCTCGGTAGAAACCCTGATGCTGTTGTCAAGTACCTTCAGGACAGGTTCATGAGGATATTCACAAGCGCCAGCTCAAGGATTGTGCTCGTGGACTTACCTTCAAGCGCCTTCAGGCCTCTTGCATGGAGCCTACTACTACTGGCTGACATTGTGTATGTTGTTGGGAGGTGGGGTATGGTTCACGTGCATGAGTTGAATGATGGCCTAAGCCTTGTTGAGGCTGTGAGTAGGGGGGTTAATAGGAGGATTATAACAGGCGTCGTAATTAACATGACTCAGCCTGTGAGTGATAGTAACATGCAGAGGCTCATAAGCCACAGGTATGATGTGTTAGTGAACCTACCATACTCCAGGATAGTTGACGTGCTTACTAGTGAGAGGAGGGACTTGGCTATTAGGTACGCTGGTGACCCCCAGGCTAGGAGGGAGCCTGAGTACAGGTACTGGGCTGATAGTGTCAGGAAGCTAAGTGATATAATCCTGGAGCTGGCTAAGAAGCGGTGGGCGTAATTGGAGCCAGGGGACTTAATAAGCATCCTCAAGTTGAATGAGAGCCACGTGGCAATCTTCGGGGCACCTGGTACTGGTAAGACAACCCTAATCAAGGCAATGATTGCCGCTAAGCCAGATGAGAGGATACTAGTCATAGACTACCTAGGCAACTACAGGGGTTATACTAGGTACCACGGGCCATTCCCAATCAACCCACTCGACTTCATACGCCCAAGGGACATGATTGACGTCATAACCCAAGCAGTCAAGGCGACATACGCCGACATGGATGCACCCTGGTCGCCAGCCCAGCAGATGATTGTTGAGAACTGCTTCAGCGACGACCCACCAGAGGGCCTGGCTAAAAGCAAGTCATCGTGGTACCCAGCCCACTCGATACCAGAGTTAATAGGCTGCGTTAGGGAGTTCCCATACAAGAGCCTTGACGATGAGAACGCCAGGAAGGCAGTGGCAAGGAGGATTGAACTATTCGATAACCTACTCTGGGCAGGCAGGACGCACAGCCTCCTCAAGGCATGGTTCGAGGGTAGGTTGAACGGGAGCCTCGGTATTGACCTTAGTGGCGTTAGCCTACCTGAGGCTATAGCCTACGTGTACGCACTCCTAGCCATTATCGCAAGGGGTAGGGTGGTCAAGCCAAGCATCGTGGTTATTGATGAGGCGCACTACTTCATGAGGATTGAGGGTAGCATGTTCGAGGAGGCTGTTAGGGTGGCCAGGAATTTGGGCATTAATATTATCGCCATTACCCAGGGGTTCAGTGACGTGGAGGATAGGCAGAGCCTCCTTGAATTATTCAAGACCTTTGTAATATTCCCAACAATCACAATGCTTTACAATGGGAATAGGATGCTCTTCGACATTAAGCCAACAGCCTTCACCGAACCCCACACCGGCTACGTGATCATCCTAGCAACCAATGCCGAGTTCCACAGGAAGTTCCTACCGCCGAACGCTAGGAGTGGCCCAGTCCTGAGCACTGTAATCAAGGTTGACCCAAGCAGGCTTAAGCCACTCCCCAATGCGCTCGTTGTAAGTAACGTTAAGGTTAGCCTGCCGGTCTACGAGGGTAGGGTTAGGGATTACGTTGCAAGGAATATCATGCCACTAATACAGGCTGAGGCTGGCCTATGATACCAGTGTACGTTAACAGCCTGAAGGCGTCCGTTGAGGCTGGTTCAACATTCTTCGCAATCTACATCACCTACATTATCATTGTTAAGGGGTTCTTAAGGAGGCTTAACGTTAAGGGGGAGTTGGAGAGGGCGGTTGGGTCATTCGTGATATTCATGATTTTAATCAGCATGATTTGGGCAATGGCGCCAAAACTCCCACCCCTCCTGACACCACCATCAATGGGTGACCTAATGGTGGACTACACCGTATTCGCATCAATAATAGCCGGCATTGAGGTCATCATACGCATTGCGCCAGACATTCTAACAATCATTGCATCAATCTTCGGTACCCCACTCGCAGGGGAGGTTACGAATGAGGTTGTGAAGCAGGTGCTCAATAGGCTTGATGTACTGCTCAATGCGGTTAAGGCGCTCGGTGGTGTAATATACTTCATCGGGCTCCTTGTAAGCATATACAGGGCACTATTGATAGTTTGGCCGATCTCACCACTGTTGATTGCAATCGGCTTGGCTAAGCCGAATAAGCCAGTGAGCACCCTGCTACTGGGCATTGGGTTAATGATACTGGTGGGTACACCACTGGTTGGTGAGTTAGCCACTGGGTTGTATAATATTGCATACACCTTCATCCCCCAATTACTCCCACCCTGCACTGGCCTCGGGGCAGTGGGCTTCGTGTACAGTAGCCCATACCACCCAGCCTTCATTGCAACCAGCCAGGGTTCATTCATGACCAACTTCACTGGCTCACAACTCAACCTAGGTGGGGTTGAGCTACTACCAGAGTGGACGTGCGGTGGTGGGATTCAGGTTGAGGGGGTTGTTTGGGATTGGCTAGTCCTAAAGCCAAGCGTGTACTTCATCCCTATTAATAAATCCGTATCGTTAACTCTTGTAACATTCCTATACATACTACACCTAGTCCCATACCTACGTGGCGTGGTTGAAGCCACAGCAACACTCCAGGTACCCCACGTCAGCGGCATAACCCCGATTCAAAACAGTACGGGTGCATACGGTGCATGGGGGATTTACGAGGTTGCTAAGGAGTGGGCCAACAGCACGTACCAGCGCATTAATTATACTACTGTTATTGTTAGGAATATGAGTGTATTATTCTGGGCTTGGGTTGGTGGGGTGGGTGGGAATTGTAGTATTGGCATCAACAGGACTAACCTGGCTAACGTAACCTCAATCAACCCCCAGAGCCCACTAACCCCGCCACCATACCCACTAAGCACCCTCGGCGCCAACACATTCCCACCGAGGACGCCAGTGGGCTACATGCAGGTCATCGCCAATGCCACCGCCTTCAACAAGACCTGCCTCATTGCCTTCAAGCCTGGCACGAGGTGGAGTGGGAACACGCAATTCCCCGACGTGGGCCCGTTCCAGTGGGCTGTATCAGCACCGTTAACCCTTGTTGAGGGTGTTGGGCAGTTGGTTGACTTCGTTGAGGGCTCCTACATGTTGATTGGTGTTTTGATTGCTGGTTCAATAATCCTCAGCTCCCTACTCCTACCAAGCCTTGATACGATTGCCGCCTGGATTGGGGCGTTCATGGTTGGCCTCTTCATGCCCCTGGCTAAGGCGCTTAGGTACCTGCTGGAGTGAAAGGCTCAAGCTAATTAACCCCACTGGAGTGGGGAGCCGCATGCCCGAGGCCTTGGGCAGAAGGAGAAGGGTGATGAATCTAAAAACCCTCACGGCGGCGGCTATTACCGCCGCCACGACGTGGGCGGCGGGGTCGATCGACCCCCTCCCCAGGGCGGCGATGGCCGTCCTGGTGGGGGTGGGAGGAGCGGGGGTGTTGGTTTTCACCCTCCGCCCCTACCGCCCCCGCCCACGTTCTTCCTCCTCCTTACCCTTACCCCCATTCCCAGCCTTGGTGGTGGCCTAATTACACTGCCTGTTGCCCACCTGTGCATGCCCAGGCAGCCTGCTCAAGCTCAGGTGCTTAGGCGCTTGGTGAAGGAGTACATTGATTGTGTTACTGGTTTTGCCCTAGGGGACTGTGAGGCATTGGCTAGGGCAATCAGGAGCATTGCCACATCAATGAATGATGAACTTGCCAGGGATGCCCTAAGGATAATTGAGGGTGGTGGGTATGAGCCATGATGTGGAAAAGGGCCTTGTAATTGTTGATTTGTTCCACGTACTCCTTCACATGTACATTGGGCTTCTTATAGACTTCATAATCATAGCGCTGATTCTCGGTTGGTGGGTTGAGTTTTTGGTACTACTAGCCCTTGGGGTACTTTTCATACCCTTCAGGCAGCGGGCAAGGCGTGAGGTGTTCAGTGTAATAAAGGATTGCATTGAAAACGACCCAATGTTCAGTGAATGTGTGCGCAATACAATGACGCCATGGTTGATGTCAAGGGAGGAGGTTGATTACTGGCTTGGGGTTTACCTCGCTGAACTCTTATCCTCAAAGACCTCGCAAACTAATTAACCCCCAATCCCCCTCTTACAGTAGGCTAATTAATCCTTCCAAAACATACCCCCAACCCATGAGTAGGGTGGATGAGTTCACCCTAATATCATACGCAATGGCAGGGTACTTCACGCTAGTAATAATAGCCTCACTATTCAACGCCGTAAGGGTAATAGCCAGTGGTACAATTGGCATTGTAGGCTTCATCGTATTCGCCACGTCAATCGCAGGCCTAGCCGACAAGCGTGGCTTAAGGGCAATTGATATTATAATATACTCATTACTGGTAACACTCTATTCGATACTGGCTGGCGTTGTGGTGGCGTATTACTGGGAACCGTGGGTTGAATTATATGCATTAGCTGGCATGGCAGGCGCCTTGGGAGCTGGCTGTTTTGCAAGTGACTTACTCGGTAGGCTTCCTGATTAACCCCTAATCCCCTCCTGCCGTAAGCTAATTAAACCCCACTCCAGTGAATACCCCCATGACCCAGGCCGCACAGCAATCCCAATCTGAGGCTAAAATTGAAAGGGAACCATTCGGAATAACACTACTCGACGGGGCGCTGGATGGTGGCGCCCCAAGGGGCACTTGGATCGTCATTACTGGTGAGCCTGGCGTTGGTAAGAGCATCCTGGCAATGCACTTTGCATGGGCTGGGTTGCAGAATGGTGAACCAGTGATCTACGTGACCACGGAGTCGAGCTTTAAGGATATTGTAAGGCAGGCTGACCAATTCAACATGAGGTTCATGGACTACAGGCCAGTGAACCTCGTTGACGTACTCGCTGGGCGTGTTGAGGCCAAGCCAGGTGACGTGAACCTGGTGGTCATAGACCTATTCGGCCTATACAGGCAGTTCAGGGAGATGCTTAAGGTTGCTGGCGAGGAGGGTGGGAGGAAGCCAAGCAGGGCGCTTAGCATGGAAGTTCTTGAGGCATCAGTAGCCAAGGCGTATGAGCTCCTTGGCTTCGAGGGTGGGAGGCCAAGTGAACCAACAAGGCTAGTCATAGACTCTATGACGGCTTTTTGGGCTGATAAGCCAGCGATGGCTAGGGCTTTTAGCTACAGGCTTAGGCAGGCGCTCTACAGGCAGAATATTACGGCATTACTAACAAGCCAGTATGCGCCTACGACTGAGATGAGCTTTGGCTTTGGGCTAGAGCACATTGCTGATGGGATAATACACATGTGGATGGATAATGTGGCTGAGGTTAAGGAGGTTAGGAGGTGGCTGATTATTAAGAAGATGAGGATGACTAACCACGCTAAGAGGGCATTCAAGGTTGATGTGCAGCCAGGGAAGGGGATTGTATTATCCTACCCTGAGGAGAAGGCTGAGGGTAAGTAACCCCGAATCCCGTGCCTTAACCCTAATTAACTCCTAACCCCACCCCCAACCCATGCCCGAGGAGCACACGGGTGAGGTAATCTACGAGGTGATTAAGTGCATGAGGGAGAATTGCGAGGGCTGTGAGGAGCAGGACATAGGCTTCTACGATGAGTTGGGTGAATGCTACATCAACTGCACCAGGGGCTGTATTGAGGAGGTTGCAGATGACTACGGGCTTGATGAGGATGCCGTGGGTAGGCTGTATGAGAGGTGGAAGGAATGCTACTACAATGGGTTCAGGGGTGAGGAGTGCAGGGTACTCTTCGAGGAGTATAGTAAGCATAAGCGCCTAAGCCAGGCTAATTAACACTCGAATCCAGTACCACGCATGACCCAGGTTCTTCAGGCATCCGAATCCAGGCTTAACCTGAGGCGTGGTACAGTGTCTAGGACTGTTAACGCACTGGCCGTGGTAATATGGCGCAGGGCGCATGGTTCAATTGGCGGTGCTGTCTCAGTGTCAGTGAGGTCGATTACGAGGAGTGGTGGGTGGCCTAGGGCTGCTGTTATCATCCTGAGGGGCCTTGGTGCTGTTAGGCATGGGGAGAGTAGGATAGTGTACATTATCCCAGGGGGTAGTGAGGTTGTTGAGGAGGCTAGGAGGCTTAACCTGGCTGAGTTCAGGAGGTGGTTCAGGCGTATTGCTGTTGGCATCCTAACTGGGGGTTAGGTGCCTTCAACTTACCCGAATCCCTCCCCCACTGGAGTGGGGGTTGCGTTCAACCCTAATTAACACCCACCCAACCAAACCACCCATGACCCAGGAGGATAAGTCGGAGGAGTACATGCTGATGGGGATCCAAACCTTCCCATTCGCAATAATATTCGTATTGTTATTCGGCTTCGCCGTAAATATAAGGATCCTACTCAGCATACCATTCGTCCTCATCGGTTACACTGCATTCGTGCTCCCAATCCTCGACCTAGCAGGCATGCACAAGCTAAACACAACCGGCGCCATAGTGTACGCACTGTTAATAACACTATACATTACCCTGGTTGCGGTACTGCTGGAGTACTACAATGCGCAATGGAGGATTGTATTATACACGGCGCTCGGCATGGTTAGCGTCCTCGGGGCAAGCGGCTACGCCTACATTCGGCTTACCAAGGATACATCCCCTATTTGCCACCAGGCTAATTAACCCCTAATCCGCAACCCAACTCATGACCCAGGTGAGTAAAGCCGATGAACTATTTGACTTAGCTCTGCCGCTCGCAATGTACGTGTTCCTCATGATTGTAATCATAGCCAGCATTGAGTATTATAACAATTGGATTAGTGAGCAATTAGCCATGGTAATCATAGTTGGCGGGGCACTCGGCTTCGCAGGCGCCATGGCATTCGGGATGATGATTTGTGAGTTAGCCAATACACGCAGGCTAAAGGCAATCGATATTATAATATATGCACTACTTGCAGCCCTCTACGCATTACTAGCTGGTATGACACTAGCCTACTACAGGGAAGCATGGGTAATCCCGTATTCAATATTCGGCATAGTAGGCGTCTTCGCAGCTGGCTTCGCCGCAACTGAATTGCTTAGCAGGCTTCCTAATTAACACCGAACCTGAACCCAATCCCCATGTCCCAGGCTCAACAAGGCACCCAGAATGCTGGCAACAATCTGCCGAGGGTAATCTGGTGTGAACCAATCCCAGACAGGAAGTTCACTGACCAGCATGGGAACCCTCAGAGGTGGATTCTGAGGGTTAAGGATGGTAGGGACAAGGGGAAGGTAGTCTTCCCACTGGGCTTCACCGTTGACCCGAATGTAAAGGAGTACCCTGTTGAGGTTGTGGTTGAGAAGCCCAGGTACCTCGTGGGCAAACTACACACGAGGCACGTGCACGGTGAACAATGCTGCGGCTGCTGTACATTCAAGTGCGCATTATGCGGGAAGTTGTTCAAGGATTGCGGGCACCCATTAGCAAGGCAGTGCCTTGAGGAGTTGAGGAGGGAGAGGGAGGAGAAGGAGAGGTTCAGGGAGGGTTTGGAGTACATTGCAATGCGGGTGAGGGAGGGCATGCCTGATGTTGCAAAGGAGTTGAATGAGGCGCTTGAATTATTCGACAGTGGTGTGAGGTCTAGGGAGCTTGCTGAGAGGCTGTATAAGGTGCTCAGCATACTGCCGGTCAGGTGCTACGAGGGGTGGTACAGTGAGTACATTTGCACTGACGGGTCGCACTTCTGGTTTGACTCAGGCGTCTATGAGCCTGGCTTCATCTTCAGGCTTGCTGAGAAGCTGTCACCGTATATGTTGTATGCTATCCAGCGGTTCATTCGGAGTGAGCTTGGTGTTAATGTTAAGTACTATGTTGCCATCTGGGAGCAGTAGTAACAAGCCTCAATCCCCCTTGGCACTCACCTAATTACCCCCCACTGGAGTGGGTACAGGCATGGTGCCCGAGAACAAGCCCAATCCCAATCCCCCAGCCCCAGCATTAGGGGCTGGGGCTAATCAGAAGGAGGGGGAGAGGCAGGGGGTTAACCCCCTGCCTCCTTACGTCATTCCACCCCAGGAGCTTCAACTCCTGGGGTGGTTAAGAAATGCAAAATCTGGCGAAAGGTTAGATATCTCATCGCTACTGCCGCCGCCCCCACCCCCACCGGGGGCGGCAAGGGTAAGTGAACATACGAGATTCTTTAACTTCAGGATACGTTTTGCTAAAGAGAAGTCTACCTTGGTAATTCTAAGCGGGGGGTTCGCCGTAACGGCGAACCCCCTAAGGGGCGTAAGGGTTTGGAAGAATAAAATGATAATTAGAGAATATGGTGATTGCTGGGGCAAAAAATTGTTGACATTAGCGAATAAAGTATTAACCAAAGAGGGCTATAACATTTTTACCGAAAAGTGGCAAGCTGTTTCGCTGCCTGACAGTGACAGCGACGTTCGAAAAATTGTCGCTTTAATTGCATCTTTAATTCACAACAGAGTAAGTGAACTGAGGGATCCGATGTTCGCTGAGTGCGTTAATTCATCCTCTAAAACCCCCTCCTAATCCCCCTCCTCACCCTTACCCAATTGATATGACTGGGTACTCGGTTGGCAAATTGGCGCCAATCGTCAAGTCCACTGCACAGTCAAGCAGCCCAAGCCTCCTAGCCTTCCTAACAGGCACAGCCACAGCAACCTCGTACCCATCCTTGCCTATGACCATTGCGGCGACTGGGTACACGTGGCTCCAGTACAGTAGGTCAGCGAGCACCCTGTTACTGGCTTCAACCCAATCCCCGTTGCAGTACACCTCGACCCTACCCGTGTTCCTGTACCTCAACACTGCGTAATTCCCCTTGGGCTTCGGCTTCCTCGTATTCACCCTTGTTTGGGCTTTGACTGTGGTTTGGGATTGTGGTTTGGGTTCGCTGACCCACATCATGTGTGGTTGTGCTGGCATGCTCCTAATAAGCCTAACCACGGGGTTGAATCACCAGCAGTAGGCCTTATTACCCTGTTCAACAGCCAACAGCCAATGAGGCTTCCAGTCAACGCCTGTGCGGAGGTTGTTGCGAGGAGGATTCTTGAGAACCTTGAGGGCTTCAGGATTGTTAAGAATAACCCAGCTGCCGGCTACAAGGTGACTGGGCGTTATATAAGTAACTTAATCAGGAGCCTGTGCCTGGATGGGGAGAGCCCTGTTGGTGGCTACGTTAGGCCAGTCCTACTCAGGGTTGCGGCTAGGGTTGGCAGTGAGGCTGGGCTTATGCCGATTATTGAGGTTAGGCAGAGGAGTAAGAACGCATACTACCTATACCTCATCAAGCCCCTTAACGGTGAGTTACCAGAGGACTTGGTGGGTATCATCAACATTATTCTTGGTGGTGTTAAGGCTAATTAAGCCTAAGGAGGCTAATACACATGGCATCGGGGGTTGGTGTGGAGGGCTTGGTTAAGGAGTTGAAGGCGATTGCGAGGCGTAGGTTAAGTGGCCCATTGCTTGTGAATGCGCTTAACTGCCTGAGTGATGAGGATGTTGTTAAGGTTGCTGCCAGGAAGTTCAGGGGCGACCCCTTCGAGCCTTGGCTTATTCGAATCTTCCTGTACCAGCGCTGCATTGCATCATGCCTCGGCGACCATGGTGGGTTGGATTCGGATTAATGCCTGAATCCCCTTAGGAGTGACTTAATCTCGTTCCTGTAGTCTAGTAGGATTATTGGGAGTAGCATTATTACTATGGTTATGGCTACCTTGAGTGCAGTCATTGGTTTTGGGTTGGGGTTAGGAGTTAATTAGGTTAGGGTGGGGATTCGGGTTTTTACCCTAGTAATTCACGTCCTCATCCTCCTCATTAGTCCTCTTACTGTACCTCCTACCGTAGCTCCTGCCACCGTAGCCTCTGCTGCCATAGCTTCCCCTGCCGCCGTAGTTACTGCCACTGTAGTTGCCCCTGCGGTAGCCTCTACTGTACCCACCCTGCCCCTGTTGGGCCTGCCCCTGCCCTTGGCCTGGGGTGCCTGCATTTGCACCGAACTTCAGGATGTTCGTTATGGTGCCGAGATCATTCTCAATCATACTAAGAGCATTCCTAATCCTATTAATCCTAGCACGGATACGTTTCAGCATGATAGCGGCCTCTTCAGGTGTTAAGGCGTTGTAATCAATATACTTACCTCCACGCCTTGCCTGACCCGCCTGGGGTTGTGTACCCTCAGGTGTTGGCGTGCTGGGCTTCTCCTCAGGCTTCTCACTTGGCTTGGATTCTGGGTTCTGCTCGGGCATGTGCAACCCACTCCAGTGGGGGTAATTAGCTAGGCGCCATCACAGGCACAGCTAATTAACAGGCAGGAAGACAGGTTAACCATGCTCCCAGAGCCCACATTGGCACCAATCCTGGAGGCCCACCTACCCATTGTCAAGCAGCCGAAGCCACCATTAATGAGCTTCGGCAGGTACATTTGGCTCGACCCACCCCACACACCAGGCCCATCACTAATCGCCAAGCCAAGGTGCCACGTGTGGAATATTATACTACACGGTACATGGGCCCTTGAGGATGAGGGCGACATCAGGGACTACGGCAACGCCGTGCATGAGGCATATTTCAACTGGTTCGTCAAGATGAATAAGGATAAGTACGATAAGATTGAGTCAGAACCACACTACGTGCTAGCGCCCCTAACGGCCGTGCCTGATATTGCCTATTGTAAGGGTAATGAATGCGGTGTTATCGAGGTCAAGAGTTACTCAACTGACAAGCTTGACAAGGCAATGCCGCAGTTAGCGCTTTACGCCTACATTATGCGTAGGGTTGGTGTTAATGTCACCCAGGCTTACCTAGTACTCAGGAATGCCGTCCTACCGTACAATATCCAATTCCTCTATAGGGAGGGTGAACAAGCATTCAAGACTCTTAGGACTTGGGTTAGGGAGCCGCCCAAGAAGCCGTATGCCTCATGCCACAAGTGCCCCTATGCCTTGGTGTGCCGCATACCCAAGCCAACGTTAATCGATAATGGAACCCCCCAATCCCAGTGCCGTAACCCAATTAGCATTAGTGTGAGGAGGAAAGGAGGGGAGCGGGGGCCGCACAGCGACCGAAACCCACCCCCGCCCAAAACCCCGCTCCCCAGGGGTTTTTGTCCCCTACCCGTTCCCGGGCGTGGGATACGCTGTGCCTGGGTTAATAAGCTTAACCTCATTCAAGTGTTGTTGGTGTTGGCGTTAGCGTGCGGAGGAAAAAAGGGGCTCGGGGGGCAGGCGTCAACCCCACCCCCTAGGCATTCTTACATCTTGCCCCCGAGCCCAAATCGTTGGGGGTTTTTGGGTGGGGTCTTTTTTCCTGCATGGGTTGTGCTTAACCTGGGTTAATAAGCTTATTCTCATTTGGGTAATGTTAGTGCCCTAATTGGCTTGCCTTGTACTCATGCCTGGTGGGTAGGGGGTTTGGCTTCGTCTTCGCTGTTGAGGATCAGAGGGATTGGCAGGGGGTTAGGGGGTGTTCTAGGAGCCCGTTCTCCTGCTTCTTCTGCCACCTGCTTAGCGTGCTTGGGGTTGAGAGGGTTCTTGATGTAACGTATGGTGTTGGTTCATTCTACGTGAAGTGCCCAAGCCTGGGTATTGTGGGTTCGGATATTAGGAAGTGGGATTGGGTTGTGAAGCCAGGCGACTTCATCCTTGGCGGCATGGCTACTGTGGTATCCGCAGTGCGTGGTGGGTTCGATGCAGTTGTGATTGACCCACCTTATAATACTAAGCCATCATCTAGGATTGGTGCCCGTAGGGTGTTCCTGTACTATGGGCGTGTTGGGTTCGGTGAATTACTTAGTGTTATTAATACTGTTAGGCGTAGGGCTTTGGGTAGGTACATTATCCTTAAGTACATGCCCGCCAGCCTTGATGAGGAGGCCACCCTCCTCCGCCTGGCTGAGTACAGGGTTACATGGAGGTTTGTGCGCTACTCAATACCAGCCCACAGTGGGAACATGATTATACGCAATTACACTGAAGTATACATTATCCCAACTGGGGATTAGGAGGTGGAGGGATTAATCAACCACCCGTGTTATCAACAAGGTTCACGCCAATTGCCCTCAATGCCTTCACCAACTCGGCGGCTGGCTGGTAGTCAACATCGTAGTCCTCGCCGCCTATTAGGGTGCCCTTAACCCACTTGCCCCCACTCCAGTGGAACCCGTACTTGGCTAGAATACACTTAACGAAGTAGGTATCACCCATAGCGTAAACCTCATGCGTAAGGGCATTGTAGTCAAGCGTGACCTTAAGGTCGCTCGGCTTTGGTACAGGCCTCCCACTCCTAACATCAATATCAACACCATTCACGGTAACGTAATCAACATCAACGCATACCACATGCCTCCTGTTGATGGTTAGCAATTGTGGCTCCGAGCCTGGTTGTAGTAGGTATGCCTCGTTGAACTGCCCCCTACCTACACCGTAGTAGTGCACCACGGTAACACCCCTTGGCGTAATCCTCACATTCCGCTTAATGTGCTTCCTGCTATCGTGGTTCTCATACACGACCTCAGCGAAGTTGAGCCTGAGCCTGTGCACGCCCTTGTTGCCTGTCCTGTATAGTAGCCTGATGAGGCGTGGGTAGATTATATCAGCCCAACTGCCATCATTGATTATAAGCTCCAGGGTGTCCTTGGTTATGGGCTCCTGGGTCATGGGGATTGGGATCAGGCTTAGGTTAATTAGCCAACCCCCTAAGCCTACCAACCAACTCCTCAATACCACCCACTGGCACTGCCCCATCCCTCGTGATAATCCTAAAAGCCTCAAGGACATCAGGCTCATTAACCACGGGCCTCAGGATGAAGGCTGGTACACCACGCCTAACCCCAAAGGCAACAGTGTACCACGTCCCACAACAAGCCAACCTAGCACTCCCACTCCTAGCCTCGGTGACGATAATGGCGTCAGCCAGCTTCGCAATAAGCCAATCCCTGGAGGCAAGCATACCACCAGTAACACGGCCGTTACAATACCTCAAGCCGACAATAGCGCCGTTTGGGGGTGGTTCCTCACCACTGTTGACGCATGGCTTGGCTACGACTAGCGGTGCCTTCGCCTCAACAGCCTGCTGCGCTACAATACTATCCACGCCTCGTGCATCACCTGTGATTACCGTGAAGCCTAGTTCAGCGATTTTCCTCGTGACCAGGCGTGTTAGCCAGGCTCCCTCCCTTGTTGGGTTCCTTGTGCCAACAATGGCTACTGCCCTGCTTCTTGGGATTGCGCCGATGATAATCATGGCTCCCACTCCAGTGAGCCGCCTTGGTAGTGGGCTACCCCACCCCCACCACGCCTAACCTTAACCACAAGCCCCCTAACAAGCCTATCAACAGCAGCCCTAAACGGCCTAACAGGCTCAAGGTTGATTACAGCCTCCCCACCCGCAACATACCTAACAGGCAACCCAGCCTCAACAGAAGCCAAAACCACGGCACCCGGGGAAGACTCACCAATAGCGCCATCAATGACGTGGTACAGGTGGACTGCAGTTGGGTGGAGGAGCCTCTTAACAACACCCCTCGCTGAATCACCAGCGCTCCATATGCTCCAGTGGTAGGTGGCTTCATTAATCATCCTGATTGTGATCGACACCATTGCGTTACCTGGCTTGACACTGCTTGCATCAACCCTGCCGGTCAGTGTGAATTCACCAGCCAGGAGCCTTGCTAGGAATGCCCTGGCATCATCAAGTTCAATGAGCCTAATGTACTCTGGCTCCTCCCCAATGCGCCTTGTAACGTAGGCTAGTGGGTCTTCGGTGCCTTTGGGTATCCTCCACCAGCCTCCCCTGGCTACTAGGTATGTTCCCCTTAGCCTGCTGCTCCAGTTTGTGAGCCCCTTTGCTTCTAGGTATGCCTCCAGGGGCATGTGGGTTAGCGGTGTGTATTACTAATTAGTATTATACTACAGGCTAATTAACGCACAGTACCGTATGGGTATCATGCCCCGTAGGGGGAGGGGTAAGCTTGACTTGAATCTGGCAGTTGTGATTAAGATTGCTGCGGTTGGTGGTGGGTTACTGGGTGCGTTCAGCGTGGTGCTTGGTTACCTGGCTGGTGGGGTTGGCTTGGCTGTAGCAGTGCTTGGGCTTAACCTAGCTTATGCGCTTGCGTTCACCCTGAGCCTGGTGCCGATTGTTGGTGTTGTACTGCAGGGTGTTGTGGCGTATTGGCTTACTGGGGTTGTGGGGCGTTATGCAAGGGTGCCTGGGTTGATTATAGCATTCTCATACTGGGGTTGGATTATTGCTGGTATTGTGGCTAATGCCACTGTGGACTTCGTATTGCTCCTGATGCTGGTGTTGTGGAAGCGCCTTAGGGTGGGCTAATTAACCCCAGGCCAGTACCCAAACCCATGTCCGTGAATGACCTAATCA
>Ga0208151_100423_pt1 | contig 17966 bp, 12 predicted proteins | sample ECH_Bhost_MetaG_FD_187130 | JGI IMG/M metagenome (GOLD analysis project Ga0208151, IMG submission 187130) | Hot spring microbial mat communities from Yellowstone National Park, Wyoming, USA - ECH_B host_MetaG (SPAdes) (version 2) | ecosystem: Environmental > Aquatic > Thermal springs > Hot... | reverse complement strand
CTGAGCACCTTGAACGCCTCCTCCTTCTCCACCATCCACTCAGCTGCGTTCCCGAAGCTCATGGTGCCGAGGCATATCCTGGAGACCTTGAGCCCTGACTTACCCAAGTTCACGTATTGCATAGGGGCCATAGTGCTCCACTACTTTAAAAGATTCCCCTAAACTGGTTCATCCTCCTCTTGATACTGAATCACGATGAGGGAGAAGCCATCAGTGGAAAAACTCCTGAGGGCTGAGTCGATCCTAGTCAGCGAATTATGGAAAGGTCAATGTAATGACTACCTATGTGCACTTTCACTTAGAGTCTCAGTATCTTAAAGGGGGACCACTGGGGCTTTAGTTATAACAAGGGTTCGACCATTTCGACGATTCGCGGATCGGTTGGGTACCAGGGATCTGGGTGGCGAACCACCGCGATTGGAGAAACCTTAGTGTGGGATGGCTGATCTCCTCCCCAGCCTGGAAGGGTTCTCCTCCAAGGGGTTCATGGTTACATTTCATTGCCTTCACCCTCATCACCTAATGACTTGTGCTGAAAGCTGCCCTGCTCCTTTCGTTCAGCGGTAGACCACTGGGTCGATCTCAACCCTGTTGCACTACGTCTCACCACGCGGAGTACCATCCTGGTTCCCAGGGACTGGGGATATGTGGGGACGCACTTTGCCCCCGTTTTGAGCCTCCCACCTCATTCGCTCTTAAGATTTACCCGTCCCTAGAGGGAGCGTGACTTGCCGTTGTCAGCAGTTTCCGATAAACCGTAAAGTTTATATTATTTCGTCATAAACTTTTATACAATGCTAAGACCTAAGGAAGTGTGCCAACGCCTAGGAATTTCATATGCAACACTCAGAGAATACTTAAAGAAAGGATACATTCAACCCGTGGTACTACAGAGTGAAAAGTGGAGGTTCAGGGAGGAGGACGTCGAAAGACTGATGGGAATTGTTAGAAAGAGGAAAGTAGTATTATACGCAAGAGTATCATCGAACACACAAAAGGATGATTTAGTAAACCAAGTAAAATACCTAGAAGAGAACGTTAAAGAACACGACCGAGTGATAACAGACGTGGGATCTGGGTTGAACGTGAAGAGGAAAGGATTCATCAAATTACTGAGGATGATACTGAATAACGAAGTGTCAAAAGTTGTTGTAGCTTATCCCGACAGACTGGTAAGGTTCGGTTTCGAAATAGTAGAGGAGGTATGCAAAGCGCACAATTGTGAGATAGTTGTGTTGAACAGGGAGGACGAAACTCCCGAGCAAGAACTGATAGAAGACTTAATCTCAATCCTGGTCTCCTTTAGCGGAGAACTGTGCGGAGTGGGGAGTCACAAGTATGACTGTGCGGAGTGGGGAGTCACAAGTATGAGAAGGTGAGGAAGTGCGTCGAGGAAATTAAGGCTTAAATCGTTTCAGCCAGGGGAGGAGTATGTTTACTTAACTTACTCCCTGAAGAACGATAAGAAGGAGAGTAAAGTACTGCTGGAGAACTACAGAGTCCTACTGCAGAAGGCTTTAGACTGGTTGTGGGAGAGGATCAAGGTTGAGAGGAGAGAGATCAGGAGGGGTAAGAAAGTCATCACGAAGGTCAAGATAACCCTCCCCGAGAAGGAGGAGGTGTACAAGACGTTGAGGGATGAGCTTGAGGAGGTCAACGTCCTGGCCTCCCACTACGCTGACAAGGCCATAAGCGACGCTCACTCAATGTTGAGGGGTTGGAGGAGGAGGGCTGAGAAGGGGCAAGCGTCGTTGAGGAAACCTAAACTGAAGAGGGTTTACGTCAGGGTGAAATCAACGCTGAGGAAGGTTGATGACGAGAGCGTGAGGATCACCGTAAGACCTTACCAGTACATTACCTTCTCCTGGTCCCACACCTGGTTCTCTCCACGGGTCAAAGGGTTGGAACTGGGTGAGCCCGTGATAAAGGAGGACGAAGTTCACCTACCATTCCGTTACAGATTACCCTGGTCAACTCCCCTGGACTATCTAGCAATTGATAGCAACCTCTACACGCTGGACGCTTACGATGGAGAGAAGTTCGTCACTTTCTCCTTGAGGGAGTTATACAGCCTGAAGTTCGGTATGCAGTTGAAGAGGGGTAGAATACAGTCCTTCGCTTCCAAGCGCGGTAGGAAAGGGAAGGACTTGATGAGGAAGTACTCCCACCGCGAAAGAAATCGCGTCCTGGATTACGTTCACAAGTTGGTCAACGAGCTCCTTGAGATGTACCCCGTGACTACGTTCGCTGTTGAGAAACTGAACAAGCAAGAGATGTTCCAAGACGCTAATGACAAGTTGTCTAAGAGGATCTCCAGGACTGTATGGAGGTCGATCCACCGTGTGTTGAAGTACAAGGCCCCACTATACGGCTCCCTAGTTAAGGAGGTGAACCCTCGCCTCACTTCCAAGTCCTGCCCCAGATGTGGACGGATTTCCCGAAAGGTAGGCAGGACTTTCAGGTGTGAGAGCTGTGGGTTCACTCTAGATAGGCAGTTGAACGCGTCCCTCAACATCTTCCTCAAGATGTGCGGGTTTCCCCACCTCTTTCTCACTCCCACTGGGAGTAGGTGGGTTGGGGTTACCCCGCTAAGGGGGCGGAGGGGTAAAGGGTTTCCCCGTGACTCCGGTGAAGCCCAAGGGCTGAGGATTGATATTAAATATTATGAAATCCTATGAAGCCCAAACCCCTTTCTATTGTAGGTGACTACACTCTCCAGCTGAGGACTCAATGGGACTGGTGGGCGGTGAGCCAAATCCTTTCCACAGGGATAGGAGTGAAGAGGATTTCCTTCAGGATTGCAGACCCCTCTGCAGGCTGCTCTATGAGCCCTTTTCCACTACTTTCCAACGCGTGTCCAATGAACCACTGAAACCCCTTTGGGAAGAGGTCAGGCTAATGCTTAATACTAGCTGCCCAACTTCTTCTTGATGGATAAACTAAGGTATGGTGTAATAGGAGTAGGAGGACATGGAAAGGGTAGACACCTAACCCCTGCGACCAAAGTGCAGGAATTGGAAGTGGTGGCAGTAGCCGATGTGGATAAGAGGAGGTGCGAGGAGGTTTCCTCTCAATTCAAGGTTAAGTGTTATACAGATTACAGGGAGATGTTGGATAAGGAATCCTTGGACGCTGTAAGCGTCGTGACTCCAACAGGACTTCACGCTAGGATCGCCATAGACGTCTTGAACAGAGGAGTCAACGTCCTTGTAGACAAACCTCTCGCTGCGAACCTTAGGGACGCTGTAGAAGTAGCCAGGACCGCTAAGTATAGGGGAAAGAAAGTCATGGTGGGATACTGGAGTAGGTTCTCCCCAGCGCTCTCCTTCGCCCTTGAGGCCGTAGAGAACGGTCTTTTGGGCGAACCATATTACGCCTACGGTTATTTGGTCAGGAGGAGGGGTATCCCTGGAATACCCACCTTCATAGATAAGGAGCTCTCGGGTGGAAGAGGGGCCCTCTTGGACATAGGGTGCTACATCTTAGATAATATACTGGCAATCCTCCGATTCAAGAAACCCGTAGCCGTTAGCGGGGCTTCTTATACTAAGTTCGGTAGGAACCCTGACGAGGTGAAGTTCAACTGGGGTTCCTACGACCCCTCTAAGTTCGAGTTGGACGACTACTCAGTAGGCTTCGTGAGGTTCGAGGGGGGTCTCACAATGGCAGTGGAGGTGGGTTGGGCAGCCAACGTATCCCATGCTGGGGAGTTCGGCCTAATGAGGGTTTTAGGAGACAGAGGTGGATTGGAGGCTAAGGGAGAGGAGGGACTAAACGAGATCTCCCTGCATTCGAGGACTAGGAACTTCCTCACAGACATAAAGCCACTGATGAGGAGGACAGATATGGCCTTGGAGATGATCAGGGAATTCGCCAGAAGCCTGATCGAGAACAGAGAACCCGCTGTTACCGCCTATCAGAGCGTGATCCTGCATACTGTAATAGACGGGATCTATACTTCATCAGAGAAGGGAGGAGAGATTAAGGTCTCAATCCCAGAGATTTAGATGTAGTCAACCTTCCCCTTCCGATTTCCTTACAAATCCTTTAAACTTCACCTCATTTTTTGACTTGGAAAGGACTGGGCTAGGACGTAATGTTGTTACTAAGGGTTTCAAACAAAGCGCGAGACCTGTACTATTTGATATACAACTGGGTCTCATGTCGGCCAATCAATTCATGAACTGCGCCTCTAGTACTGCGTAGCATGAAGGAGAGCCCTGAAGTGGAGGGGTAATGGGAAGAGGAGGACGGGTTCTGCGAATCTCCACACGTAGTAGATGGGAACTCCTAAGCCTAGGGAGCCGCGAGGAACGGGAAACAGGGATTTAATATAAATCCATGAAATCCCCATGGAAGTCCAAACACTCATTCTCCACACTATTAGTGGGAGCTAGTTCTTCGATTCCTTAAGTAGGGGATCATTGCCCTTCTCGTAAATGACCATCCTTTCCAGACCTTAGGGTGTAAAGCGCCTAGTCCAAATCTCCTTACGAACTCGTTTAAGTTTAATATGGTTGAGTTCAAAGTACAGTATAAGTGGTAGGCTTGAGCGATCTTCTTAAAGTAGAGAACTTGACCTCAGGCTATTACACCCAAAGCGGTGTGGTGATCGCTGTCACTAACGTGAACTTCGAAGTGAGGCCTAAGGAGATCTTTGCCATTGCGGGCGAATCTGGATGCGGCAAGTCCTCTCTAGCCCTTTCAATATACGGAGCGCTTAAGTACCCTGGTAAGGTGTTCAGGGGGCACGTTTACCTGAAGGGTCAGGACATACTCTCCATGTCCCAGGAGGAGCTCAGGGGGCACAGGATGAGGGACTTCTCCTACGTCCCCCAGTTCGCCATGGACGCCCTAGATCCAGTCACCAGGATCGGGGAGCAGATGATCAAGGCAGCCCTGAGCCACGGCGTCCCGGAGGGGGAGGCCAGGAGGATGATCAGGGAGAAGCTGGACTTGGTGCGCCTGCCCCCGGAGGTGCTCTCCATGTACCCCCAGGAGCTCTCCGGGGGCATGAGGCAGAGGGCAGTCATAGCCACCTCCGTCCTCCTCAACCCGGACCTGGTGATCCTGGACGAACCCACCACCGGCCTTGACGTACTGGTGCAGTATGAGATCCTCAGGGACCTGAAGAGGATCCAGAGGGAGCTGGGCCTCTCCTACCTGATCATCTCCCACGACGTGAGCATGCTCATGATGTTGGCCGACAGGATAGGGGTCATGTATGCCGGGGAGTTCGTGGAGGTGGGTGGGAGGGAGGAGGTGCTCAAGAACCCCTCCCACCCGTACACCATGCTCCTTCTCAACAGCCTACCCTCCCTCATAAGGAGGAGGGAGAGGCTCCTCTCCATCCCAGGGAACCCCCCAACCATGCTCTCCAGCGTTCCCATGTGGTGTAGGTTTGTGAGCAGGTGCCCTTTCAAGTTCGAGAGATGTGAGAAGATCCACCCCAAGGAGTATCCCTTAGGGGACGGGCATAGAGCTAGGTGCTTACTTCACTCAACCTCCACTGCAGTGGACCTATCCTCTCTACCTTTAACCCACGACTATTACGCAGAGGAGGAATTACAGGTGGATCAGTCCAGATCTGGGGCCGGGGAAATGGTAATGAAGGTTGAAAACCTCAGCAAGACCTACTTCACGAGGAAAGGACTCGTAGGCACTAGAGCCGTGGACGCAGTGACCAATGTCTCCTTCGAGCTCAAGGCTGGGGTCATAACCGCCTTGGTGGGAGGGAGCGGGCACGGTAAGTCCACTATAGCCAAGATCCTCTCCGGCCTCCTCTCCCAGACCAGCGGTAGGATCTTCCTCATGGGTAGGGACGTGTCCAAGCACTCCGCCAGGAACACCAAGTGGTATAGGCAGAGGGTGCAGATGATATTCCAGGACCCATACTCCTCCCTGGACCCCAGGCACGACGTCCTCTGGCACGTGGCCAGGCCCCTCCTGATACACGGGAGAGTCGGGAGGGAGGGGGTGGAGGAGGAGGTGAGGAGGGCCCTCACCAGGGTCGGCCTCAAGCCCCCGGAGAAGTTCCTGCGCAAGTACCCCCACGAGCTCTCAGGGGGGGAGAGGCAGAGGGTCGCCATAGCCAGGGCCATAGCGGTGGGACCAAGGGTGCTCCTGGCCGACGAACCTGTGTCCATGCTCGACGCCTCCCTGAGGGCTGGGATACTGAACCTCATCAAGGGCTTCAGGAACGAGGGGGTCAGCGTGCTCTACATAACCCACGACATAGCCACCGTTTCCTACATAGCCGACGAGGTCCTGGTGATATACAGGGGGCAGATAGTGGAGAGGGGCCCGGTGGGGGAGGTCATATCCAACCCAACCCACGAGTACACCAAGAGGTTGATGGAGGCAGTCCCAGACCCCTACAAGAGGATAGAGGTCAACTGATTTTCTAGCCCTGACTCGAGCTCACCTCTTCTATCCTTTTCATATCGTCCGAGCTCAGTTTGACGTCGAGGCTACCTATGTTATCCAACAGGTGATCCGTTTTCGTGGCACCTATTATGGGTATTATGGTCACACCTAGTTCCTCCGACTTCTTGAGAATCCACGCTAAGGAGAGCTGAGACATGCTCGCTCCTTTCTCCCTAGCCATATTGTGTAGAGCTAGGAGGACCTTCAAGTTCCTATCGGTGAAGTACCTAGCCCTTAACTCCTCCACAGTCTCTAGCCTGGACATCTGAGGCAATACCCACCTCTTCCCCTCGACATCTAGATACTTCCCCGTGAGCACACCCTGCGCCAGGGGGATATACGCGAGTATGGCCATGCCATACCTCTTGGCTACAGGCACTTTGTCCCTCTCTATATCCCTTTCGAGGACGTTATATGGCTCCTGCATGGTAGCGAATGGTTCTAATCCTCTTTTGTCTGCGATCTCCATGAACTCCACTATGTCGTGAGCTGCGTGATTGCTCTCGCCTATGTAGTGGACTTTCCCTTCCCTGACTAGATCAGTTAAGGTGCTCAAAGTCTCGAGTTTAGGTGTGTCTGGGTCAGACCAGTGGACCTGATAGAGGTCCACGTAGTCCGTGCCCAGCCTCCGCAGGCTCTCCCTTATCTGCCAGCGTATGTGCTTCCTGGACAATCCTTCACCGTTGGGCCAGGGAGCCATCTGCCCTCTCACCTTAGTGGCTAACACCACTGACTCCCTTTCCACAGTCCTCAAGAACTCTCCTACTATCCTCTCAGAGTTCCCAACATGTGTCGTGTCAGCTCTCTGCATCGCTCCATGATACCTGTTGGCGGTGTCCACGAAGTTAATGCCCAGATCGTACGCTCTTCTCATGATCCTCAGCGTCTCTCCTATGTCGACCCTCTGGACCCCTGAGGGGTCCCTCTCCGCGAGAAGGGGGAGGTGCCAAGTGCCCAAACAGAGTTGAGAGACTTTAATCCCCGTATTACCCATTCTCAAGTATCTCATAGAGCACGGATCGCTGGACGAGATTAAAAACTGTCCCACTGGATTTATTTAAACTATAACATCAAGGTTTTTACTTTCCTATAAAGGTTTAAACCTCCCTCACTGCGAGTGGGGAAGCCGGATTAGGAGAAGCGATGGAGTGCAAATCAAAATCCTTTTATCTGCATCCGCGCAAATATTTAAGGGTATTATTTCATGAAAGGAGGGTACTTCCTCTATAAGTTGGGAATATATGTGGCTACGTTCTTCCTGGCGATTACGGTCAACTTCATACTGCCCAGGCTCATGCCAGGCAGCGCTCTGGCCACGATAATTTCGCTACTCACCTCCTCCAATGGGGTCTCGGTGACAGGAGCAGGAGGAAGCGTCTTCATATCCATGGAGATAAAGCAGATAGAGGCAGCCTTCGGCCTCACTCCCGCACCTTGGTATGTGCAGTATGGCAGATACCTTGAGGGGATATTCACCGGCAACTTGGGTGTTTCCATAACCTACTACCCTGAGGCGGTGGCGAAGATAATATCCTCAGGCCTGCCGTGGACAGTGGGCCTTGTGGCTGTCTCCGCTGTGATAGCCTTCTTCATAGGGAGTTACTTGGGGAGTATAGGGGGTTTCGAGAGGAGGAGCTGGAAGGACATCCTGATCGTAATGATCACATCGATTTTGGTCGCAGTCCCAGCGTTCGTGATAATCATGTACATGGAGATGTTCTTCTCAGTGGACCACGGCTGGCTCAGCATAAGTTTCCCCTCTAAGGTAGCTCTCACTCCGAGATCTGCGGAACAGTTCGTCAGGTTCTACACAATACCCATCGCAGGGCTAGCCCTCACTCTACTCTCTGGATTCGTGTTGGGGATGAGGAATAACATGCTCCACACTGTGAAGGACAATTACGTTACCTACGCCGAGATGTTGGGACTAGATCCCTCAAAGGTTAGGAAAATGATATACAGGAACTCCCTTTTGCCTAACATCACGGGGTTCGCCATAATACTGGGACTAGCGATAGGTCAGTCCTTAACCATAGAGGGATTGCTTTCCACTCCAGGGGTTGGTTTCTACTTCGGTTTAGGTCTTACGTCAAAGGACTTACCCCTCCTACAGGGGATATTCTTAGTCATCGCTATAATGTTGGTGGTTTCCATAGCTGTAGCAGAAGTGGTATACGGCATTTTAGACCCAAGAGCGAGGTTGAGCCAAAGTGAGTGAGCCCACCTATAGGAAGGTCAGATCGCTCATACTCGCCAACAAGTTCATAACTGCAGGGTTAATCCTAGTGATCTTCGATATAGCCTTAGGGGTAATAGGCCAATTCTGGACCCCCTACTCCCTGAGCCAAACCTTTGGCATCTCTCAACCTCCATCCTGGGCTCACATCCTAGGGACTGACGAATTTGGCCACGATGTACTCTCGGTCATGCTCGCCTCAACCCTACCCACCCTGGAAATAGGTTTCGCGGCTGGTCTGTTCACCTCCATAGTCGCTACTCTGGCAGGGATCGTGGGAGGCTATTACGGCGGCAAGATCTCGGGAGTGGTACTAGACGTGGTTACCACGACTATGCTAACGATTCCAGGCATAGTTCTGCTAGTAGTTATAGCGTCCTACTTCAGGGCGGGAAGCGTCTCAGTTAACGTGGCCCTTGGATATGTCATAGTGATAGTGGGGCTAGCCATAACCAGCTGGGCTTTCGGCGCTAAACAGATAAGGGCTCAGGTCCTTTCCCTCTCTAAGAGGGATTACATAATCGCCTCCAGGCTCCTGGGGGAGAAGTCGTGGAGGATAATCTTCACTCAGATCCTTCCGCCCATCCTGCCCCTCTTCTTCGCCCAGTTCCTGTTCAACACACTATACGGTATACTCTCCTTGGCCACCGCGGAGTATTGGGGAGTTTTGCCAGCGAACATAAACAACCTAGGGGTCATGCTCTTCTACATAGCCTCTAACGGAGCTTACTTGAGCAATCAATGGTGGTGGATACTGGGTTCCATCATACCCATAATCATCTTAGGCGCGGGTTTGGGCCTCATAAACATAGGCATAGACGAGTTCATAGACCCGAGGCTCAAGGAGGTCAAACCCATTGCAGTGCCTGATGTCATAAAGATCCCAATCGAGGAGGAGAGGGTCGAGGAGATCCCAATTTCCGCGATCACCCCGCAGCAAAGAGGGAGAGCTTAGCTATTACTCTCTCTAGATGAGTTCACACTTCTTGTTTTCCCTATTTCTCTGCCGTTATTCTGGAGCTACCTGAGGGGTGAAGTTAACGGGGAAGTTAACAGGGAAGTTTTAAATAGGCAACGATCTTATGACGGTTATGCCCGAAACGCCTAAGGTAGGTTTAATCGGCCTGGGAGGGATAACGCTCTACGGCCACGCCCCCGCACTAAAGGAACTGGGAGTCAAGATACAGGCCTGTGCAGACGTGGATGAGGCCAGGGTGAAACTCTTCAAGGAGAGGTTCGGATGCAATGGATACACGGATTATAAGGAGATGCTAGCCAAGGAGAGTCCCAACGTAGTATTAGTGGCTACACCTCACGGGCTTCACGCCCAAATAGCCTCTGACGCAATAGAGGCTGGAGCCCACGTGCTCCTGGAGAAGCCCATGGCTACCTCCTTTGAGGAAGCCTTGAAACTGGCTGAGACTGCGCACAGGAGGGAGAGGATGCTGGTTATAAACCACGAATATAGGTTCGAGAGGAGGAGACAGGTGGCCAAGAAATTGGTCAAGGAGGGAGCTTTGGGCAAGGTTTACTTCGGACGTGGATTCTACACTAGGCAGAGGGGCATACCCACTACTCCCACCTTCATCAAGAGGGAGTTGGCCAAGGGAGGGGCGGTGCTCGATATAGGATCTCACGTGGTCGATCTCCTCCTTTACCTCACTGACTTCCCTAAGCCAGTGAGCGTAGTGGGGAGGACTTACTCCATGTTCCAGGAGGAGAGAGCTATGTTCTCCTCTTACCCTCTTCCTCCCCCACCCACCGTTAGGTCAGAGGTAGAGGACATGGGGGTCACTCTTGTGAACTTAGAGGATGGTCTCTCCTTCTACGTAGAATCCAGTTGGGCTGCCTTCATAAGAGATCCTAAGTTCGAGGTAACGTTACTGGGGAATAAGGGAGGTCTCCAGGTGAACTCAGAGCTCCACTACGTGACCCTCGTAGCAGGGGAAATGGTAGTGGGTCAGCCCCTGGTCCCCCACCAACAGGAGAACGCCTTCAATAAGGTGTGGTCAACCTACCTAGACGCTGTGTCCAAGGGTGTGAGCTATCCTCCAGCTCCCCTGTGTTCCGCAGATCAGGCAGCCTTGAACGTGTCCATACTGGAGGGCCTATACAAGTCGGCCAGTGAGGGAAAGGAGGTCAGGCTTGACATACCCCAGAGTTTACTGCAGCGCGCGAGGAGTTCAAGGTAGTTGTTTCCCAGTTTAGGTTGATCAACCCTCTCGAGCCTCCAGTTTCTCCTTCTCAGACAGGCGTAATTAATATAAGCGATCTCATGATCGGCTCATATGGCCCCTTCTTATGTTAGGACCCCCAGGGGTGTCTCCCTGAAGATGAGGGATGGCAACCTTGAGGTGGAGTTCGTTAGACCCAACGCAGTTCACGTAAGGTATAGGTCCTGGGGAGCCTCGGATCGGACCAAGAGGGTAGTTAAGGTCCTCTCAGGCGAAGTTCGTTTCAACGTAAGGGAGACCTCAGGGATCCTGGAGTTGTCCACGGACCAACTCACGATTGAGGTGGAAGGGGAGACCTTGTCCTTCCTCAATGGGGCAGGTCTCCTGTTAATGGATTCACAAAGGAGGGTTTCGGAGTCCAAAGTGCTGGGCGAGATCACTTACCAAGTAGAACAGGTGTTCAAGGCCTCAGGGGGAGAGGCCTTTTACGGTTTGGGTCAGCACGCGGGCTGGCAACACGCTACTTCGTTCAATTACGCTAATCGCACCGTAATCCTATCCCAAGGGAACACCGATGTGGCTATACCCTTCCTCGTCTCCACCAGGGGTTACGGCATACTCTGGGACAACCCCTCCCTGGGCGTATTCCAAAGCAGGGGGGACGAATTGAGGTGGTGGTTTGAGGCGGGTGATGGGGTGGACTACTACTTCCTCTATGGGCCGCAGCTAGATCGGGTGATCTCCACCTACAGGTCCCTCACGGGTGATGCCCCAATGTTGCCCAAGTGGGCCTACGGCTACTGGCAGTCCAAGGAAAGGTATAGGACCCAGGCTGAGTTAATAGAGGTGGTCTCGGAGTTCAGGAGGAGGGGGATCCCATTAGACGTAATCGTGCAGGACTGGATGTATTGGGGCAAATACGGGTGGAACGCCTTCAAGTTTGACGAGTCCGCATATCCTGATCCAGCCTCGATGGTTAAGGAGATCCACGAGAGGAAAGCCAAGGTCCTGATATCCATATGGCCCATATTCGGCCAGGAAACGGAGATCTTCAAGGTACTGAAGGAGAGGGGCTGCATTCTCCCCGGGACTAACTGCCTCAACGTTTACAGGGAGGAGTGTGGGCGACTCTTCTGGGAGAACATAGACAGAGTCTTCTACAACCTGGGAATAGACGGCTGGTGGTTAGACGCTTCAGAGCCGGAGGTGGCACATTCCTTCTACTCAACCCTCCACGATTCCCAAACCGGATTCGGGGGAGGATACCTCTACCTCAATGCCTTCCCCTACATGGAGACCAAGGCAGTTTATGAGGGGCAGAGATCCAAGAGCAACAAGAGGGTTGTCATACTCACGAGGTCAGCCTTCGTGGGACAACAGGCTAACTCCGCTGTCACTTGGTCGGGCGATATATGGTCAGACTGGGCAACCTTAGCGGGCCAGGTCCCCGCCGGGCTGAATTTCTGCCTCTCGGGGATACCCTATTGGGCCACTGACATAGGGGGTTTCTTCAGCGACAACCCCGACACCCAAGCCTACAGGGAGGTCTTCACTAGGTGGTTCCAATGGGGGACTTTCTGCCCCGTATTCAGGGTCCATGGGACCAACTTCCCAAAGGAGCCGTGGAGGTTTGGGGAGGAGGTGGAGAGGATCCTGACCAAGTTCATAAGGCTCAGGTATAGGCTCCTGCCTTACATATACTCCCTAGCGTGGAAGGTGACCAGTGAGGGGTACACCATGATGAGGGCCTTGGCCATGGACTTCAGAGAGGACAGGGAAGTCTACAACATAGAGGACCAATTCATGTTCGGCTCAGCCATAATGGTGAGCGCGGTCACGAGACCGAGGCTGAAGAGCAGGGAGGTTTACCTACCCAAGGGGACTTGGTATGACTTCTGGAATGGTAAGACAGCAGAGGGAAGGAGATATGTGGAGGTGGAGACTCCCCTAGATAGGATCCCAATTCACGTGAGAGCAGGGAGTTTAATACCCATGGGACCTGTGACCCAGTATGCCTCCCCGTTGGAGGACATCGAGCTCAGGATATATCCAGGGGGAGACGGGTATTTCGAGATCTATGAGGACGATGGGGAGACCTATGATTACGAAAGGGGTAACTACGCTCTGATTCCCTTGACTTGGAACGATAAGGCCAGGGAGCTCACCTTAGGTGAGGTAAGGGGGAGTTACAGGCTGGGGACTTTGGAATTCAGGCCAGTATTGGTCTCCGAGGGCAAAGGAGTGGGAGTGGAGGAGAGTAAGCCCGACGCTGTGATCAGGTATGAGGGAAGGGAAGTGAAAGTGAGGCTTTAGCTCTTTCAAGTCCTCCTGGTGGTTAGGCCACAGGTTCCTCTAGCCGCTTAGCTCCTGAAAAGAGACAGATACTTGGAAGCGAAGAGGAGAATAACTCCGAACCCCAGGGACCCTAGACTCCATAGGGCGGAAAGAGGGCTCCCCAATATGGAGAGGTAAATTGCCTGAGACACGTAGGTGGTGGGCTCAAGGAAGGCCAAGTACCTAATGGGTATAGGGAGGAAGGTCAAGGGGAAATAGACTGGGGCGAAGAATGAGAGGAAGAGGGAGAGGATGTTGGAGTATTGGTTGACTGCCTGCTGACTTCTTATCCCTAGGCCCATGAGCATCCCGAGCATGGAGGCAGAGAAGAGGGAGGAGGCAATGGCCAATAGGAGCAAAGGGATGGACTCTATCCTAACCCTCAGGAAGAATTCCCCCAGTAAGAGGATCACCGTTATTGAGGCTAAGCTGGGAACACCGTTGCTTAAGGCAATGGTAATAGCGTAAACCCACCTGGGAATGCCTGAAGCCATCATTAGGGAGAACCTACCCACGTTCCTCTCGTAGGCCAGGGATTGGGCCACCGAGTTAATTATGGAGACAGCCACGTAAAAGGTGACTGTCCCAGAGATCGCGTAGCCCTTGAACGACTGCGCAGCTGTCAACCCGAAAACCAGGAGTAGTCCGAGGGGCATGAAAACCGTGAAGAATATTATAGCGGGAATGTAGTTCTTGGTCGTCTTGAACTGCATCTTCAGGAGGTTGAGGAACTCACTCAGCACTCCTTATCATCTCCAAGTATATGTCCTCCAGGCTTGGGAGCCTCACTTCAAACTTACCCTTCATCTCCTGGATCACCCTCTTGACCTCCTCTCCCCTCACTTTCCTCACCTCGCCTTTAGTGTAGTCGATCACCTCATACCACTCAGAGAACCTCTCCTTTATTTCCGACGTCGTGCCTGATGCTATTATCTTCCTGTTTATGAAGTATATCCTGTCTGAGAGTCTCTCAGCCTCGTCCAGGTAATGGGTGGTCAGTAACATGCTCCTCCCTGCCTTTCTCAGTCCCTGTAACATCTCCCAAACCTCCCTTCTGGAGGAGGGATCGAGACCGGTGGTAGGCTCGTCCAGTATGATGAGTTCTGGATCGTTGATCACGGCCATGGCTATGAGCAATTTCCTCTTCATCCCCCCAGAGAGGTCTCCAGCCATCTTGTTCTTGGACTCGCTCAACCCTAACTTGGCTAGTAGCTCCTCAGCCCTGGAATTGGACTCCTCTTTGCTCACCCCCTTTATCCTACCCATGTAGTAGACGTTGTCCCAAACTGAAAGGTCATCGTAAGGTCTGCACTCCTGGGGGATCACACCCATTCTCCGCTTCACCTTAGCGTTGGTGGGAGGTTGACCCAGGACTCTCACTTCCCCCTTATTAGGGGTTATTTCACCGTAGATCTGCTTCACGAGTGTGGTCTTACCCGCACCGTTAGGGCCCAGCAGCGAGACGATCTCTCCCCTCCTGACCTCAAGGTTTATGTCCTGGTTCGCTATGAGGTGTCCGTACCACTTCCACACGCCCCTGGCCTCTATCACAGCTTCCATTGAGATTAATATGCGATCGAGGTAATAAGAGCTCGCGAGATCATGCGATTTAAGGGAAACCTAAGACTTCTCGAGGGAATAGTAGGGGCACCATGGGGAAAGTTTAAGAAGTGGAGTGAGGGGAGTCCTCCTATTGCCACCTGCATTGCGTATTTATATCGCCCCCTGGTTCCTCGGTATTAAGCTTAAATATTACACGCCGTAAGCTCAATACGCGTGACCAAATAATGATCTTTCCAGATCTCCCCGAGGAGGAGGGCGAAGAGCCCAGCATTTTACTCTCCACGTGTGGGGAGCTGAAGAAGGGGGTAAAAGGATAAGATGTCGACCTATGGAACGCCAGCTCAGAGAGTAAGAGAGGAGCATGTAATAGAACTCAGGACTGACCTCACAAGGGAACTGAGAGTGGGAGAGGAGGTAGTTAGGGTTAGCGGAAGGAGGGTGGAGGTCCTAAGGCAAGGGAGAGTGGAAACCAGGGTGGAGGGAGTTAAGTCAGCGAGGGTCGAGAGTGGATTGGGAATAGGTAAGCTAGTAGTAGTCGACGGAGAAGGCAGGGAAGTGGAGGTCGCTTACTTCACCAAGAGAAGGGAGCAGGCTTTCAAGAAGCTGGCCGAGGCTATAACCAAGGGAATAGGGGAAGTGAACTTCGACGAGGAAAGAGAGGTTAAGGGGGGAGTAGGTACGCTGAAGTGGTTGTGGCACATAGCCTCACCCTATAAGAGGACCATGATTGCTGGAGTGGCGCTCTCCTTGGTTGCCACTGCCCTGAATCTAGTTCCCCCTTACCTGCTCAAGGTGCTAATAGATAACGTCCTCCTCGCCCCCACACACCCTAAATCCCTCTTTGAGAGGATTATAGCCATGCTCATAGGTTCCTACCTCGCCTTGGCGGGGGTCTCAGCGATCCAGAGTTACACGCTGAACAGCCTGGGCTCCAGGATCGTGAACGACCTAAGGGAGAAGCTCTACAATCACGTCATGAACCTGGACTACTCCTACGTGGAGAAGATCTCAGCGAGCAGGATCCTGTCCAGGTTGACTACTGACGCCGGGAATACTAACTGGCTGATGGTCTGGGGACTCCCCACGGTGGTGACCAACTTCTTCACGCTGGTGGGTATAGGCGTGATCCTATTCACCATGGACGCCCCCCTGGCTCTATACATACTGATCCCTGTGCCAGTGATCGTAACCTTAGTGGTTTCCTACAGGAGGAAGTCCCACAGGAGGTATCACAAAAACTGGAGGAGAAGTGCCGACATGACCTCTAAGATCTCAGACACTGTGCCCAACCACATGGTCATAAGGTCTTTCTCCAGGGAAGGATTCGAGGGCAAGAGACTTGGGGATATGCTCAACAAGCTCTACGAGTCCAGCGTCTCCGTTAACAAGATGAACGCCACCTACTGGCCTTCCATGGGCTTGGCTTTGACTTTAGCTACCGTAATGATATGGTGGGTTGGGGGCAACGAAGTGATAGTGGGGACAATTCAGCTCGGCGTTATCACGGCCTTTCTCTCGTATGTGGGCCAGTTCTACGGTCCTATCAATAACCTGAGTAACGTGCTCCCCTTCGTTCAGCAGTCCATAACTTCCGCAGAGAGGATAAGGGAGGTAATGGAGACCAAGCCCAGGATAGTCTCCCCGCCTGACCCCAAGAGGCCCAACTTAAGGGATGAGATAAGGTATGAAGGGGTTTACTTTGGATACGATCCGTTCATCCCCGTGGTCCTGGACTTCAACTTGAAGATCCGCCCAGGGGAGAAGGTGGCCATAGTGGGGAGGAGCGGTTCAGGGAAGAGCACTATAGCCAAACTCCTCCTCCGCTTCTACGACGTGGACAGGGGAGCGATTTACGTGGGTAGAACCAACCTGAAGGAGATAGACCTGAGTTACCTCAGGTCCAGGGTAGCCTACGTTCCTCAGGACGTGGTGCTCTTCGATGATACTGTAGCATACAATGTCAGCTATGGCTCTGTTGAACCCGTGACCGTGGCGGATGTAATAAGGGCTTGTAAAATAGCCATGATCCATGACGACGTAGTGAAGCTTCCAGTGGCTTACGACACAGTGCTCGGGGAGAGGGGGACAACACTCTCGGGGGGACAGAGGCAGAGGCTCTCAATAGCTAGGGCAGTCATAAAGGACCCTGACATGATAATATTCGATGAGGCCACCTCTAACTTAGACGTGAGCAGTGAAAGGGAGGTATATAGGGCCATAGTGAGCGTCACAAGAGGAAAGACGGTTCTCTTCATAACCCACAACGTCCACGAAGTCATGGCGTCGGACAGGGTGGTAGTAATGAGGGATGGGAGAATAGTGGAGGAAGGTCATCCACACGAACTCATAACGAAGAAAGGAGGAGAGTTCTACAATACGTTCAAGGATCAGATAAACGAGGAGAACGTGAGGTCTAGACAGGAAGTGGAGCAAGGGCTCTCGAACTGGGACCCTAAGGATATCTTCGCCGATCCCTCTGAAGTGACGATCTCCCCTGGAGACAGGAGGAGCAAGGTCCACGTAGAGTATAAGGGTAAGTTCTATGAGAACTTAATACCCAGGCTCCTGTTCCCCATAAGTAAGCCGGAAGTGGTTGGCCTATACGACGATCAGGGGAAGGAGATCCTGATCCTACTGGACTACAATGGGCTAGACCAGAGATCGAGATCAACACTGGTTGAGGCAGTGAAGCTGAACAACATGGTGGTTCAAGCGAAGAAGATAAGGGAAATAGCCATAAAGGGGGATCAATTAGAGTGGGACCTGATAACGGAGAGAGGAGAGGAGAGGGTGATCACCATCGGTAGGAGGAACGTGATGGTGATGGAGTCTAAGGTAGTGCTGGTGGACAAGTACGACAACGTCTATGAAATAAACCTTCAGGAGTTGGACAAGAAGAGCAGGAAGATATTGGACGAAACCCTCTGATCCCCCAAACAATTGCCAGACCTTCAGGACTCCCTAAGCCACCAAAATTGGACCCCAACCTTTCTTGTCCTTTCTGTAAATCACGTTGTTAAGGACGGTAAGGTTAGGGGTAGGCAGAGGTACTTGTGTGGGAGTTGTAATAGGCACTTCTTCCCCGACGCTAAGCACCCTAGGGAGAAGGGTGAGGAGGCATTGAAAATGTACTCTAAGGAGGGGTATTGCTAGGGTATTGGGAACCCCTAAGTGCTGTGTTCAAGTGGGGCGTTACGGTAGGGGGAAGTATGAGGAGTTGGTTGAGTTGTGGG
>Ga0208151_100420_pt1 | contig 18013 bp, 18 predicted proteins | sample ECH_Bhost_MetaG_FD_187130 | JGI IMG/M metagenome (GOLD analysis project Ga0208151, IMG submission 187130) | Hot spring microbial mat communities from Yellowstone National Park, Wyoming, USA - ECH_B host_MetaG (SPAdes) (version 2) | ecosystem: Environmental > Aquatic > Thermal springs > Hot... | reverse complement strand
GCGTTCAAGCTTCGGGCTCTACGCCGCTCCGATCGTCATCGCCGGCGATGGCAAGGTTTATAACTTTACTGCCCCGTTTGTATGTGAGCTTGGCCGATGAGATCAAGCGGGTTTTGATGGAGCGGCCGGAGATCCTAGTGGAGGTCCTCACGGCTAAGCCTGAGATCGTCTACGAGGCGCTGGCTAGGCTGATGCCCTGGCAGAACCTGGCGACCAAGGAGGACTTGAGGAGGCTGGAGGAAAGGATGGCCACGAAGGACGACTTGAAGAAGTTAGAGGAGAAGATGGTTACGAAGGAGGATCTTAAGAGATTGGAGGAGAGAATGGCGACTAAGGAGGAATTGAAGAGGTTGGAGGAAAGGGTGAATAGCATTGAGGAGAGGATGGCCACCAAGGAGGATTTAAAGAGACTGGAGGAAAGGATGGCAACTAAGGAGGAGCTGAGGGCGGTCGAGACATCCCTCAGGGAGGAAATAAGGAATGTCGAGACATCCCTTAGAGAGGATATGAGGAAGGTTGAGGCATCCCTCAGGGAGGATATGAGGGGGCTCTGGCTTGCACTAAACGCCCTGGGCGCCAGGTGGGGGGTGTTCAGCGAGGACGCGTTTAGGAGCGGCGTTAGGGAGCTGCTTAAGGATGCGGGGTATGCCGTGGATAGGTGGGTTTATTACGACGATAGGGGCTACGTCTACGGCTATCCGAGCGAGGTCGAGCTCGACGTAATCGCTCGGGACGGTAGGACGTTCGCCGTCGAAATAATGTCGGCCTTGAGGAGGGGCGACTTGCAACAGATTAGGAGGAAGGTTGAGCTGTTTAGTACGGTCACTGGTAGGAGGGTCGACGCCGTTTACGTGATAACGCCGTTCATCCACGACAGGAACCCCGACGCCGTGGCGGCCGTCGCGAGCTCCATGGGCATCGTCGTAGTGTGGCCCAGGCCGTGACGCGGCCGACCTCCAGGGGGGCTGCGCCCGCCGGTTAGGTGGGATGGGGGCGATGCGTGGCCATAAATGAGGGCCGGCCTGCCTAGCTGGGCGCGCTTGGGGCGCGGCTGGGCCCTCAAGTCGTCGCGACTACCGGCATGTGGCGCCTCCTCCAGTCCTCGACTATCTCGAGGACCATCAAGGTCTCGGTCCTCTGTATGTCTTGGAGCGAGGCCAGGTAGGATACCAGGAAGGACGAGAGCTGCCTTATGTCGCGGGCCCAGACCTTGAGGAGGAGGTCGTAGGGGCCTGTGATTATGTAGGCCTCCTCGACGAAGGGGAGGTCGCCCTTGCCCGAGCAGTCGGCCAGGATCTTCTCGGCGAGCTGCTCCTGGAGCGGCTTCTCGCCTCTGAACTCGCCCCTCCTCACGCTCGCCATGACGAAGGCCAGCACTTGGTACCCCAGGAGGAACGGGTTCACGACCGCCTTGTAGCCTATTATGTAGCCCTTGTCCTCCAGCCTCTTGATCCTGGAGGCTATGGTGGTCTTCGGCCTGTTCACCACGTCCGCGAGCTCCTGGAGCGTCTTCTTGCCGTCCATCTGAAGCAGCTCCAGCAGTTTCTTGTCTATCTCGTCCATGCGGGATATATTCTCGCGGGGTTATTAAACAATTCGGAATTAAGACCGCCGTCAGTCGCCGACCTTCCCGCTCGGGGGGGATATGTAGTTGGAGATATCCTCGGCGAGGTCGGCCAGGGTCTCCGCCACGAATATGGGGGCGCCCGACCTCACGGCGAGCGCCACGGCGTCGCTGGGCCTGGCGTCGAAGGCGTGGCTTCTGCCCGAGCTGTCCTTGACGTAGAGGGTGGCGGTGTAGGTGCCGTTTATCATGGCGTCTATCGTCACCTTCTCCACCGCGGCGCCCAGCGTCTCGAGGATCTCGATGAGGAGGTCGTGGCTCAGGGGGCGCGGGAAGTCGAGCTCCCCCAGGCCCTTCTTTATGGATATCATCTCGGAGCTCCCGATTATTATGGGGAGGGCCCTGTCGTCCCACTCGTCCGTGCCTATGAGCATGACGCCGACCTGCTGGCCCGCCCTGTCGTAGGCCTCGATGACTGAGATCAGCTCCCCCTTCAGATATCTAACCATCGACTCTACCTCAACCGGCTTATAAATCAATTGGAGCCCGGGGGCAACGTTTTTAACGGCGCAGGCGGGGCCGGCCGTGATGACGGAAGCGGCGCCGATGGGTGACGCGTCCTAAACCAGGCTGAGGGCGTCCGCCATCGCGCCCGAAGTCGACGGCGCCGCCCCGACGGCCGGGGAGGCAGGGGGCCTGCGGGCTCCCCATACCTTCGACGTCAGCAGCCCCACCCGCTCCTCGCGGCGCGCCTGACGAGGGGGTCGGCCACCCTGTAGGCCTCACCCTTCTCCAGCCACCCCTCGTCCACCAGGGACTTGATCAATCTGCCGACCTCGGCGTCGTTGACGGGCCCCTCTCTTATCTCTAGGTACCTCTTTATCTCGGACCACGTGGCGCCCTCGGCCGCCGCCGCGACTATGTGGAGATAGCGCATGGAGCCCCTCAGCCTTACGAACCTGCAGAACTCGCTCCAGGCGAGGCGCGCCGCCTTGTCCGCGGCCTCCTCGATCAGCCCCTCGGTGAGCCTGCCGGCCCTCACCGCCTCGAGGCCTAGGTAGGAGAGCCACCCTATGACGCCGCCGAGGCTGTCCACGGCGCGTTCGAGCAGCGCGGGGCTGTGCTCCACGCCGGCCTCCGAGAGGCCTCTGGACAGGAACTCCAGGGCCTTCTCCCGCGGGAGGGGGCCGAGCCTCACCACCTGGACGCGCCGCCCGTATAGGGGCGACTCGGGGTCCTCCAGCTTGAGCAGTCTGTGCATGAGGCCCGCCTTGGAGCCGGTGAGCAGGAAGGCCAGGTTCCTCAGGTTGTCGTAGGCCCAGGCGAGCACCGGCGCGAGGGAGCCTCCCTTGAGCTTGTAGAGCTCCTGCGCCTCGTCGAGCACGACGACCAGCCGGCGGGATTCCGACCCAGCCCATTCGTCGAGGGCCTTGAGCACCTCGGGCGGAGGGGGCCGGCGGCTGCCTCTGGCGAACTCCACCTCGACGCCGGCGACAGACACGCCGGAGATGCGCGAGAGGAACTCCGCCGCCCTCCTCGACCTCGGGAGCGCGGACCGCAACGCGGCGTAGAAGTCGTCCCAGGTGAGGTACTGGCGCCACTCGAACTCCCTCAGGTCCACATACGCCCGGGGCATGTCGTGCGTGGCGGCCCTGGCGAGCGAGGTCTTCCCGACGCGCCTCATGCCCAGCAGAAGTACCAGCCTCCCGGCGCCCAGCGCCCCCCGGAGCTCCCCGAACTCGGCCTCCCTGTCGAAGAGCTCCTCGGGCCTGTCCACCGGCGCCTCTCTGAACAACATACCTCCCAAGTAACTTGGGAGGTATAAAGTTTAGCGCCTGGGCCGCGTCGGCCCGGATCGCGGGACGCCCGCCGCCGAGGCCGCGCGGGCTCCGCCGGGCCGCCGCGGGAGGCCGGGGCCTGGAGGCGGACCCGCCCCTCACCCCCAGGTCCCCCTGACGACCCAGACGGGCTCCTCAGTCGGCTGTATCTCCCGGGGCTCCGCCCTGTACCTCTCCACTACCCTCTCGTCCACGTCGACGCCTATGCCCGGCCTGCTGGGGACCTCGACGGAGCTGTCGACCACCCTGAACGGATCGCCTATGAGGTCCCTCTTCCATCTGGGCCAGAAGTCGTAGAAGGACTCCAGCCTGTAGAGGGTGGGCGTTACGGCCGAGAGCTGGACCTCCACGGCGAATTGGACGGGGCCGTAGGCGTTGTGATAGGACACCTCCACGCTGAAGGCCTCGGCGAGCGTCGCCGTCTTGACGCTGCCGGTGACGCCGCCTATGTTGCAGGCGTCGGGCTGTATCACGTCGACGAGCCCCTCGGCCAGATACTGCAGAGCCTCCTTGACGCTTATGAGCCGCTCGCCCATGGCCACCCGCAGGCCGGTCGCGGCCTTGTACTTCCTGTAGGCCTCCAGATCCTCGTGGTGGACCGGCTCCTCCATGAAATACGGGCCGTACGGCTCCAGCCTCTTGGCTATCTCCACGGCCGCGTTGGCGTCGAAACGCCCGTGGTGTTCTATCAACACGTCGACCTCCTCGCCGACGGCCTCCCTGACGGCGGCCACTATCTCCTCCGCCTCCTTGAGCCTCCTGGGGGATATGCTGTTGAAGCTGTCGCGGAACGGGTCGAACTTGAGGGCGGTGTACCCCCTCCCCACCACCTCCCTGGCCCTCTCGGCGAAGCAGCCCGCGTCCCTACAGCCCCCATACCAGCCGTTGGCGTATACGGGGACCCTCCTGCGTATGGCCCCGCCGAGGAGCTCGTGGAGCGGCGCGCCGAGCTCCCTGGCCTTCAGGTCCCAGAGCGCCATGTCTATAGCGCTGAGGGCCGTCGCGCTCTCGAAGGAGCGGGATAGGAAGAAGTCCTGGCGATACCACTCGTAGAAGCCGGCGTAGATCTCGTGGGGGTCCCTCCCCACGAAGGCCTTGGCCGCCTGCCTCACCGCCGAGACGACGGGCAGCACCCTCAACGTGGGGACGGCCTCGCCGTAGGAGGCCCTCCCGTCCGACGTGACGACCTTGACCAGTATCGAGTAGGAGGCCCATCTGGCGTCGGCCTCCTGCTCGTAGAGGACTATGGGCTCTATCTCCGATATCTTCGCCATGTCGGAACGGGAAACTCTATTTATAGATGTCGTTTTAGGGGGCATGGACATAATAGCGCCTGTCGTCACGCCCTTTAGAAACGGCAGGCTCGACCTCGACCTATACGCCGAGCATATAAGGAACATAACGGCGAAGGGGGTCGACGCTATATTCGTGGCGGGGACCACCGGGCTGGGCCCGGCTCTCTCCGTGGAGGAGAGGAAGGCCCTCCTGGAGGCCGCCGCGTCGGCCGCGAGGCGGGTCATATTCCAGGTGGGCTCGCTCGTCCTGGACCAGGCGTTGGCCCTGGCCAAATACGCCGAGAGGTTCGACGCGGTCGAGGCGATAGCCTCCGTCCCGCCCTACTATTTCCCCAGGCTCTCCGAGAGGCAGATAGCGAAGTACTTCAGAGACCTCTGCGCCGCCACCACCCGGCCGGTCTACCTATACAACTACCCCGCGGCGGTCGGGAGGGACGTCGACGCCAAGGCGGCCAGGGAGATAGGATGCCTCAAGGGCGTCAAGGACACCAACGACAGCATAGCGCATACGCTCGCGTACAAGAGGCTCATGCCCCACATGAGGGTCTACAACGGGTCGGACTCCTTGGTCCTGGCCTCGTTCTCCGTGGGCCTGGACGGCGTCGTCGCCTCGTCGGCCAACTACGTCCCCGAGGCCCTGGCCCGGCTCAGGGAGTACGTCGCGCGCGGCGATCTGGAGCGCGCCCGCTCTCTGCAGTTCGCCATAGACGAGGTGCTGGAGGCGGCCAGGCCCCTGGGGTACTCATCGGCGGTGTACGAACTGGTCGAGATATTCCAGGGCTACGACGCGGGCGAGCCGAGGCCTCCCATATATCCGCTGGACCCCGAGGAGAGGGCCTGGCTGAGGGCGGCGGTGGCTCAGGCCAGGTCCAAGCTCGCTCCATGATCAGGCTGGCCGCCCTCGGCGAGCCCCTGGTGCAGCTGAACGCCGTGACGCCGGGCCCCCTGCGATACGTCAACTACTTCGAGAGGCATGTGGCGGGGTCCGAGGCCAATTTCTGCGTCGCCGCCGTGATGGCCGGCGCGTCCTGCGGGCTGGTGGCCAGAGTCGGCGACGACGAGTTCGGGAGGGCCATTCTGGAATACCTGAGGGGGAGGGGCGTCGACGTGTCGAGGGTCAAGGTCGACGGGGAAGCGCCGACGGGCATATACTTCGTCCAGAGGCATTACCCCGTGCCCGGCCGATCCGTGCTGGTCTACTACAGAAGGGGGAGCGCCGGCAGCCGCCTCTCGCCCGAGGACGTCGACGTCGGCTACCTCAGGTCGGCCGACGCGGTCCACTCGACGGGGATAACCCTAGCCATAAGCGAGTCGGCCAGAGAGGCGGTCTACCTCGCCTTCGAGCACGCGGCCAGGAGGACCTTCGACACAAACATAAGGCCGGCTCTATGGCGTAGCCCCGAGGCGGCGAGGGAGGCCGTGTTGAGGGCTCTGAGAGGGGGCGTGGAGGTGCTCTTCACGGACCCCGACGACACCAAGATAGTGCTGGGGACCGCGGACCCCGAGGAGGCCTATCGGAGATATAGGGAGCTGGGGGTCGATACGTTGGTCTACAAGGAGGGGGCGAGGGGCGCCTACGTGTTCCACGACGGGGGCAGATACTTCAGGAGGGCCTACGCGGTGCCCGTGGAGGACCCCACGGGGGCCGGCGACGCCATGGCGGGCTACTTCACGGCGTTGTACCTATCCGGCGCCCCGCCGGAGAGGGCTCTGGACCTGGCCGCAGCCGCGTCCACCCTCGTGGTCACGGTGAGGGGCGACAACGAGGCCGTGCCCACGCCGGCCGAGGCGGAGAGGCTTCTGTCGTCGCTATGAGGAGCGCCGTCTTGGGCAACGGGAGGCTGACGGTCCTGCTGGACAAGAACTTCTACGTGGCCGATCTCTACTACCCCTACGTCGGCCGCTACAACCACGCCTTCGGCGGGAGGTTCAAGGTCGGCGTATGGCACGACGGGAAGTTCGCCTGGCTGGAGTCCATGGAGAAGTCCGTGGAGATGGAGGGACTCACGGCGAGGATGAGGGCCAAGTGGGATGGGCTCGATATGGAGTTCCACGACTTCGTGGACTTCGGCAGAGACGTGTACGTGAGGAGGGTCGACATAAGGGGCGGCGGCCTCGTCAGGGTGCTGTTCTACCAGGACTTCAGGGTGATGGAGGCGCCGCAGGGCGACACGGCCTTCTACGACCCCGAGGCGGACGCCGTCATCCACTACAAGGAGGGCTACTGGTTCCTGGTCGGCTCGAGCCACCAGCTCTACGAGTACAACATAGGGCGGAGGGACGCCGGCATCGTGCTGAGGGACTGCGAGGACGGGACGCTGGGCAAGAACCCCATAGCGCAGGGCTCCGTCGACTCGGCCGTGTCGATCGCCTACCCCAGCTTCTACTACTGGATAGTCGCCGGGAGGAGCAGGGAGGACGTGCTGGAGGTGCACAGATCGCTTAGGGCCAAGCCGCAGTACTACGAGAGGAGGAACGTAGGGTACTGGCGGGCGATCGCCGAGCGCCATCAGGAGAGGCTCGCGGCCCAGTCCGTGGCGGTTCTGCTGGCCCACATAGGGGACAACGGGGCGATCGCCGCGTCCCTCGACACGGACATACTCAGGTTCAACCTGGATACGTACGCATACGTCTGGCCCCGCGACGCGGCGTATGTGGCCATGGCCCTCGACGAGTACGGATACACCGCCGTGACCAAGAAGTTCTACCAGTTCGCCCTCTCGCTCCTGGCCAAGGCCCGCTCCGGCTATTTCTTCCAGAAGTACAACCCGGACGGCACCTTCGGCTCCACGTGGCATCCCTGGACGGCGAGGGGGAGGAAGTCCCTGAACATACAGGAGGACGAGACCGCTATCTTCATACACGCGCTGTGGCGCTATCTGGAGCTCTCGAGGGACTACGACCTCATGAGGCAGGCCTATTCGCTGATCAGAGAGGCGGCGGACTTCATGGCCAACTTCAGGGACGAGAGGCTGGGCCTGCCGCTGGAGTCCTACGACCTCTGGGAGGAGAGGCTGGGCGTACACGCCTACACCGCCGCGTCGGTCTACGCCGGCCTGAAGGCCGCCGCCAGGTTCGCCGACCATTTGGGCGAGGCCGAGGACTCGGACCGCTGGATATCCGCCGCGAGGTCCGTCAAGGAGGCCGTGGCCGAGCACATGTTCGACAGATCGCTGGGCAGGTTCGTGAGGACCGTCAGGATAGACGACGGGAAGGTCGTCGAGGTGGACAGGACCGTCGACGCCAGCCTTCTGGCCCTGCCCCTCCTAGGCGTCTTCGAGCCCGACGACCCCATGGTCGTGTCCACGGTCAAGGCCGTGGAGGAGGCCCTTTGGGTTAAGGGCGTCGGCGGATTGGCGAGATACGAGGGGGACCACTACCAGAGGGTGCCGGGGGACTACTCGGGGATACCGGGCAACCCCTGGATAATAACGACCATGTGGCTTGCCGAGTACTACGCGTCGCTGGGCCAGGCGACCAGGGCCGAGGAGCTCGTCAGGTGGGCCGAGGCGAGGGCAGGCCCGTCGGGGCTGCTGCCGGAGCAGATAAGCCCCTTCGACGGCTCGCCCGTCTCCGTCCAGCCGCTGGCCTGGAGCCACGCCGAGTATCTGAGGGCGCTGTACGCCATCAAGCGGACTTGCTGCGTGGGGGGTCAGCCGTAGCCTATAAGGACTCCGAGAGCTCCGCCGGCGATCGCCACCGCCCCGAGGCCCACGACCAGGGGCACTATCCTCCTGCTCGAGGCCAGCTTGAGCAACGCGTCTATCAGCAACAGGCTCACCACCGTGGCCACCACCGCGGCGACGGCCAGGCCCTGCGGCGACACCAAGGACGCCGCCGTCAGCACCTCGCGGCGCGAGGCCAGGAGGGGCAACGCCGACGCGCCCAGCGCGGCCGGTATGAAGGCCAGGAAGGACAGCCTAAAGGCGTCCCTGGGCCTCACACCCATGAGCAACATGGCGGAGACCGTTATGCCGGATCTGCTGACGCCGGGAAACGCCGCCAGGCCTTGAGCCACGCCGATCAGGACCAGATCGGCGATCCTCAGGTCCGCGAGGCCCTTGGTGGGCGTATGTCTCTCCCTCGCCGTCTTTATGAGCAGCCCGTCGGCGATGAGGACGAGGCCGAGGGCTATCATGGGCAGGCCCACGACGGGCCCCGAGATGGAGCTGAAGTAGAGGTATATGGGCGCCGCGACCATCGCCGTAACGGCCGTGACCACGACTAGGTACTTCAGGAGGAGCCTATCCTCGGCCGAGCCCCTCAGGGCGAGGGCCTTCAGCACGCCCCACACCTCCCTCCTGAAGTATATGACGGCCGCCGCCAGCGTGGCGAACTCGAGGAATAGGCCGAAGGCGTAGGCCGCGCCGAAGGACAGCCCCAGCAGGTAGGTCGAGGCGAACATTATCTGGGTCTTGCTGCTGATGGGCAGCCACTCGCTCACGCCTTGGACCAAGCCGAGGACGAGCCCGTCGACAGCCCAGCTCATGGCGCTCCCACAGATCCAATATATAAGTATGAGGGGGCGTGGGCGGAGGGGCCTCCCAACCGTCTGCCCTCGACGAGCTCCAACAACAGCTTCCACATCTACAGGAGGGCGCCAATGCACTTGTTCGTCTCGTCCATGCGGTTCGACTCCGCGGAAGGCGCGCCTTCGCCGTGGGCTCGGCGCTACGTAAGATTTATTTTCTAAACGAAAAACGCTTTGGCATGAGCTTTGTCAAGCGCGTAGTAGGGGAGATTGAGAGGCAGGAGGCTCTCGCCGACTGCGAGATCAGGGACTTCGAGGCCTTTTCGTCTCTAGTGCCGCCGAGCCTCCAGGCGGCTGTCCTCGAGGCGATCCGCGCGGGCTCCGTGCCGCCGAGCCTCCAGCCGCTCTTCAGAAGGCTGAGGGACGCGGGGGTCCTGGTCTGCCTATGAGCTTTTCTTGGGACGACGTCAACGCGTTGAGGCACTACGGCAAGTTCATCAAGGCGGGGGGAGGCATCGGCGAGGTCAGAAAGGCCCTGGCCTGGAGCACTTGGTACGCCGTCAAGTGGTGGAGCGAGCTGAAGCACGAACTGGGCATAGACGCCGACAGGAACATCTTGGGCAAGGCCCTCTTCATGTCCCTGAGGGCCCGCGGCATCATCGACGACGGCGGCAGGCTGGTCAAGAGGGTCGAGACGCCGCCGAGGCCCGTCAACCCGTACTCGGCCGAGTTCGTGGAGCTGCACGACTCCTTCGACGCGCTCGGCGCGGTCGAGGTGGCCAAGGGCGCCGTCGATAGGGACAAGCTGAGGATCCTCTATTCCTCTATGCTGGCGCAGAGGTGGTACGACATCATGAGGGAGACCTTCCTCGACCTGGTCGAGATAGGGCGGTACCTCAACATAGTGGAGCCCCACTGCAAGGAGGGCCAGCTGGCCTACGCCGTGCTCAGGAGGCATCAGCCCGAGAGGTACCTCGCCTACGATCCGGATCCCGACGACGTGGAGGCGACAGCCTCGTTGCTGGGCGCCTCCCCGAACGTCTGCGCCGGCAAGGTCTGCGTGCTTCAGACCTCGACCATCTGCGGCCCGGCGGCCCGCGAGGTCGCGTCGAAGTTCGCGGGCGCCTTCGACGCGGTGCTGCTCTTCCACACGCTCTATTGGATGGCCGACCCGCTGGCGGAGCTCAGATGCCTCAAGGCCCTCCTGAGGCCGGGCGGGCGCCTGCTGGTCGGGCAGCAGGTGGTCGAGTCGACGCCGGGGCTGCTCGCCGTGGCTGTGTCCTTCGGCGCGAAGCACGTCTTCCGCTGGAGGGACGTAGAGGCGCTCCTGGACGCCGCCGGCTTCGAAAAGGAGAGGAGGTACACGCGCTACTCGCCGTATTACATCGCCGTCTGGAGGGCCGCTCAGTAGAGCCCGTCGTCCGCCAGGCGGTACTGTATCTTCACGTCGGGCGCCATGCCCGGCACGTCGAGAGGCCACATGTGGCCCTCGGGCTTCTGCTTAGAGGGCCTCGACATCATGAACCGGGCGTTGACGCTGTGGGCCAGGACGTTGCCTCCCGCAGGCCTCTTGAGGCCGGTCATGAAGGCCTCCGGCACGTCCATGACCTGGTTCGTGAACACGACGAGGGCGTTGAAGACCCTCGCGTGGCGTCTGAACCAGTCGACCAGGTAGTGGAGCCTCTGCTGCCTCTCGGAGAGGCTCTCCCTCCCCACGAACTCGGCCCTGTAGAGGGCCGTGATCGTGTCCACGACGACGGCCCGCGCCCCCTCCTTCAAGTGGCCGGGCAACTCGGACTTCACGAAGGCCTCCAGCGCCGAGACGTTGTCGGGGACGTAGACCGATATCTTGTCCAACACGGCCTCGGGCTCGGCCCCGAACCTCCTCGCGATCCTCTCGACGAGCCCCGGGCTGAAGGTGCCCTCGGTGTCTATATAGACGGCGCCGCCGAAGCCCTCCGCGACCGACCTCACAGCTATTTGGTGGGCCAGCATGGACTTGCCGGCGCCGAACTCGCCGGCGAACTCGTATATGAAGGCCTCCCGCAGCCCTCCCCACGGCGTCTTCTCGTCGAGCTCCGCCACGCCCGTCTTGACGGCCCTGTGCTGCGCCTTAAGGAGCTCCGATGCCTTCACGGCCCTGGGCCTTCTGCCCAGCGCCTCCCTGGCCCTGGCCAGAAGCCTCTCGGCCGTCGACGGCTCTATGCCGGCGTCCACCAGCTCGTCCACGGTGAACTCCACCAGGTGCTCCAGGGAGATGACGCCGAGCTCCTCCAGCTTCCTCCTGGTCGCCGGGCCCGCCTCGAGCTCGTCGAGCCAGCCCTCCCCCTCCCTCTTCCTAGACATGTGCTGTAGGGCGCCGCTATTTAAAGGAATTTCTCCAGGAACTTATAGACCGTGTTGAGTATCACCTCGTTGGCGCCCTCGTATATCTCGGTGGCCTTGGCGTCGCGGTACAGCATCTCGACCTTGGAGTCCGTCGAGTAGCCGAAGCCCCCCATCACCTGCATGGCGGTCCTCGCCGCGTCGACGGCGAGGCGGGACGCGAGGACCTTCGCGAGCTGGGCGTACATGGGGAAGGCCGGGTCCTTCAGGTCCCTGTAGAGCGCCGCCGTGTAGACCACGTGCCTCACGGCCTCCGTCTGCGCGTGCACGTTGGCGAGGTAGTGCTGCACTATCTGGAGGTCCGCGAGAGGCCTCCCGAAGGCCGTCCGCCTCTTGGTGTAGGCGTAGGCCTCCTCGAAGGCCGCCTGGGCTATGCCCAGCCCTATGGCGCCGACGCAGGTCCTGCCGTTGTTGAGGTCGTCGAGCACCACCTGGAACCCCTCGTTGAGCCTCCCCACGAGCGCCTCCTCGCCGACGCGGCAGTCGTTGAGCCTCACCTCGGCCGTGCCCGTCCCGTGGACCCCCATGACCCTCACGGGCGAGACCTCCACGCACTGGGACCGCTCCACCAGGAAGAGGCTTATCGACCTATGTCTGAGCTCCGGGGGGCCGGTCCTCGCGGCGACCAGATAGGCGTCCGCGTAGAGGCCGGAGGTTATCCACAGCTTCACCCCGCTTATGGCCCACTCGCCGCCTCTCCTCTCGGCCCTCGTCTGTATGGCGGCGGCGTCCGAGCCGCAGCAGGGCTCCGATAGGGCGAAGGCGACTATCCTCCTGCCCTTCGCCGCGTCCTCGAGCCACTTCTCCCTCACGGCCTCCGTGGCGTAGTGGTAGAGGTTGTAGGCTATCATGGAGCCCTGGACCTCCATCACGGTGGCCAGCGCCGGGCTGGCCTTCGCTATCTCCTCGACCGCCACCACCATGCTCCTGAAGTCGAGGCCGGCGCCGCCGTATTCCTGCGGTATGTGGGGCGCCAATAGGCCGAGGTCTCCCATCTCCCGCAGAAGGTCGCGGGGGTACTCGCCCTCGTCTATCCTCCTCGCGGCCGGCGCCACCCTCCTCTCGGCGAACTCCCTCGCCGTCTTCCTGACGAGGGAGTGCTCCTCCGAGAGCTGGGGGTAGCTATACATAGTCCTTCCCGACCACGTTCCTCGCTATTATCAGCTTCATTATGTTCTCGGCGCCTTCGGCCCCCACGTAGTACGAGAGGGCCCCCAGGAGGACCCTCGCCACGTTGGTCTCCTTGAAGTAGGACGCGCCGCCGAACCACTTCATGACCTCCAGCGCGGTCTCCACGGCGAGACCTACGGCGAGGTATTTGGCCACGGCGCCGGCCGTCGCGATGTCCCCTATGGAGAGGGCCGGGTCGCCTCTGTACAGCCTGTCGGCTATCCAGGCGGCTTTATACACGGCGAGCCTCGCGGCCTCCAGGCGGGCGTAGAGCTCGGCGAGCTTGAAGGAGACCGCTTGATACGACGCGATGGGCCTGCCGAACACCGCCCTCTGCCTGATCCACTCGAGCCCGCGGTCCAGGAGCCATCTGGCCGCTCCGACGGACGCCGCGCCGATGACCGTCCTGGCCAGGTTGAAGCCCTCCATGGCTATCTTGAAGCCTCCGTTGAGCTCGCCGAGCATGAAGCGGTCCTCCACGGGCAGCCCCTCGAGCCTCAAGTAGCCGGTGGGCAGGCCGTGGCGCCCTATCTCCTCCCAGTCCCTGTGCTCGAACCCCTCGACGCGCGTCCCCCTCCTCTTGAGGGGCGCCAGGAAGGTAGATATGCCCCTGTGTTTATCCTCGGGCCGGCCCGTCCTCGTTATGGCCACGAGCCCCCCGCCGTAGGGCAGATTGAGTATCGTGGTGACGCCGGTGACCATGTTCTTCTCGCCGTACAGCCTCCAGACGCCGCCGTCCCTCACGGCCTTGGTCTGGAAGGAGGCCACGTCGCTGCCGCCCTGGGGCTCCGTGGAGCCTATCCCTATGAACGCCCTGCCCTTGGTCACCTCGGGCAGGACCTCCTCCTTCACGTCGTCTCTGGCGTACCTCTGGACGATGAAGGGCCAGGCCGTTTCGAGCAAGACGTAGACGGGCGTGGCGAGGGAGGGGTCTGCGTAGGCAAGCTCCTCCACGGCTAGGGCGGCCTGCAGGAACGTGCCGTCCTGCCCGCCGTATCTGGAGCTCAGCGGTATCCCGATGAGCCCGGCGTCGCCGAGCCTAGCCGCGACCTCCTCAATGGGCCACTTCCTCTCGTCTATCTCGACCCACCTCGGCGCTATTTCCCTCTCGGCGAACGATCTGACGGACTCCAGGAACATCTTGTCCTCCCCAGATATAGAGAACTCCATAGACTACAGATTGCGGAATTTAATAAACGTTGGCCTGCCTTCCCGAGGGCCGACGGCCGGCGCGCCGTGCATCATCCGGCGTCCATGGACCCCCTGCCGGGGCCTCGCGTGGGCAGCCCATGCGGGATGGGGCCGCTACGTCGAGCGCCTCTCTGAAGGCCCTGGCGGCCGGCCTCCCGCGACGGCTCTCCCTGCCTGGCATGCCAGCCACAGATGGCGGGGATCGCCGAGGGCCGGCCCGCCTCCTATTGGGACCTGCAGAGCGATTTGAGCGACTCCGGCCTCAGGAGATCCCTTATGGAGATGACGCCGTACAGCCTACCCCCCTTGGTCACCACGAGGTGCCTGATGTTGTATCTCCACATGAGCTCCGCCGCCCTGGAGACGGGCTCGCTTGCCTCCACCGAGATCACGCCGGGGGACATGAAGGCCTCCACCGGCGACGATAGGGCCATCCTCATGTTGAGCGCCTTCACCACGTCCCTCTCTGATATGACGGCCAGGGCCGCGTCGGGCTCCTCGGGCCTCACCACCACGAGCGCGCCTATGTTGTGCTCCACGAGCCTATCGACGGCCTCCAGCAGGGTGGCCTGCGGCGTTATGGTCACGGGCGGCCTCCTCACCAGGTCGCCTGCCTTCAGTCCTCCGGCGGGGGCCACCATACCCTCTCGCCCAGGCGCTTTATCACGAAATCCTCCAGGAGGTCGCGCATGGAGATGACGCCCCTCAACGCGCCGGCCTCGTCCACCACCACGAGATGCCTAATGCCCCTATTCCTCATCTTCCTCAGGGCCGAGTAGACGTCCTCCTTGACGCCGGCCGTGACCAAAGACCCCATGGTGGCTATGGACTCCACGGGGTCCTCGAGCCTCGCCCCGCGCGCGAGCCCCCTTATCACGTCCCTCTCGGTCACGATCCCCACCGGCCTGCCGGAGCCGTCAACGAGGACCGCCGAGCCCACGTTGTTGTCCGCCATGAGCCTGACCGCCTTTATTATCGGGTCGGCCGGGCTCGCCACCACGGGGCTTCTCTTGATCAAATCGCCGACGGAGGACATCAGCCCAGGAACTTCCTGTACTTGCCGAGGGCTATTATGTTGGGCTCGCTGCGGGGCATCCTCAGCAGGGCCCTGTACGCCACGCTCCCTCTGGGGCTCACGCCCATGTAGTCCATGGCCTCCCTCACCACCTTCACGAACTCCTCGCCGAGATATTTAGCGGCTACCTCCTCGTCGAAGAACTCCGAGTCGTACTCCCACTCCTTCTTGAGCGTGGGCAACGCCTTGAGCACCTCGTCCAGTTTGTCCTCCCTGGCCAGCTTGACCACGTAGGGCGCATCTAGGAATACGGGCGGGGCCCCCATGGCGTACCAAGCCGCCGTGTAGACTATGGCGCGGGGCATGTTGACCGCGCCGTCTTGCGTCAAGAACTGGCGCCCATAGACCTTCCAGCTCACCCTATCCCTGGTGGAGGGAACCAGCCTGGCCACCTCCAGCAACACGTCGATGTATTTGGCGACGAGCGCCTTGTAGCTGGCGGCCGCCTCGCCTATATGGCTCTCCACGCCCTCGACGCGGCGCGGCGAAACGCAACAGGCGTTAAGTATCGAGTCCCTCACCTTCGCGTAGTCGTCGTAGGACACGTCGTATCTGACCGCCGACTGTATCGTGGCCGTGTGGTAGCCGGAGTACTGGAGCACCTCCAGGTGCGCCAGCGCGTAGTTGTTGAGGGCGCCCCTGAAGGGCGGGGAGCCCATGCCCAATATGGGGTGTATCTTGACCCCGAGCTCCTCCTCGGCCCTCTTGACGCTTGAAAGCACCGCCGCTATCGCGAGCGCCGAGGCGATATGGCCGTACTTAACCGCCGAGTCCGACTTGCCGAGAAAAAGCCTTATGGGCCTCTTCCCCCTCTCCTTGGCTATCTCGGCTATGAGCGCCATGAACTTCAGCTGGGCGTAGGCGTCCTCTATCAGCGGTATGACGTCGATGTCGGACATGTCGAGCCCAGTCTCCTCGCGGTATATCTGCACCTTCTTTCTGAGCATGCGGCCCACCAGCAGCACCGTATCTAGGTCCTCCACCATGGGCAACACCACCCACCTCACCGCCTGGGTCCCCATGTATTTTATCGAGAAGTAGTTGGCCACTATGGCGGCCTCGAGGACCAGCATGGCGCGGTCGAAATCCTCCAGCTTGGGGTTGGGCAGGCGGGGCGTCACGAAGAACCTCTCGCCGATCTTGAGGCCCGCGGCGTAGGCCTTCATCACGATCTCCTTGGGCTGGCTATACGGCGTCGTCTTGCCCTCGTAGTCCACCATGACCTCCTCGCATCCATACGCTGTGTAGTCCACCAGCGCCTCGTCCACCTCCTCCCCCGCCGTTATCTTCACCGTCGTGTCGGGATGTTGCGTGCACATCATGCGCGGAACCATATGCTGAGGATTTACCAGGAATATAAACTTTTTATCTTTACTAATCTATTTCATAAAATATAATTATAAATATTGATTAAGTATTGACTTGTTGAAAAAGTTTAAAAATAGGGTGCAACGGCCGCCGCATGAGGGCAGCCGTCCTGGCTAGGTACAACGAGCCGCTCGCGGTGGAGGACGTCGACGTGGACAGGCCCAGAGACGGCGAGGTCAAGCTGGCCGTCAGATCCGCGGGCGTGTGCCACAGCGATCTCTACGTGCTGGAGGGAGCCACGCCCGTGCCTCCCCCTCTGGTGCCGGGCCACGAGGCCGTCGCCGAGGTGGCAGAGGTGGGGCCGGGGGTCTCGGGGCTGGAGCCGGGCGACGTGGTCGTGACCAGCTTCATATGGCCCTGCGGCAGGTGCAGAAACTGCGCCCGAGGCCGCGAAAACCTCTGCGAGAGGTTCTCCGAGGTGAGGCTGAAGGGGGTTCTCCTCGACGGCACGTCCAGGCTGAGGCTGAGGAGGACCGGCGAAGCCCTCAGGGTATTTCTGGGCGGGCTTTGGGCGGAGGAGGCGGTGGTCCCGGCATCCGCCGTAGCCAAGTTGCCCGAGAGGCTACGGGGGAGGCCGGAGATGGCCATGTTGGGCTGCGCCTATCTGACCGCATACGGCGCCGTTGTCAACTCGGCCTCAGTCCAGCCCGGCGACGTCGTCGTGGTGGTCGGCACGGGCGGCGTTGGGCTGGCGGCGGTGCAGATGGCGAAGGCGGTGGGGGCCGAGGTCGTCGCCGTCGGCAGGAACCCCGAAAAGCTGAAGCTGGCCAGGGAGATGGGGGCCCGCGCGGTCGACGTGCGCGACGGAGCCGTCGAGGCGGTGAAGGAGTTGACGGGCGGCAGGGGGGCCGACGTGGTCATAGAGGCCGTCGGGTCTGACTCCACGGTGGACCTCTCGGTGGAGCTCGCGGGGCCCGGGGGGAGGGTGGTGCTGGTGGGGCTGGCCCCCGTGGGCCACAGGGCGCCGCTACACCTCGCGAAGGTGGTCAGAGGCGGCATCGCGGTGGTGGGGAGCTACGGGGCGAGGCCCCGCGTGGATCTGCCCAAGGTGATCTCGCTGGTCGAGAGGGGTATGTTGAGGCCGGAGCTCCTGGCCGGCGGCTTCTACAAGCTCGAGCAGATAAACGAGGCCGTGGAGGCCCTCAGGAGCGGCAGATCCATAAGGCCCATAGTGGTGCCGTGATAGTTACGCTCAAGGTCAGGAGGTTCCGCGGCGGCGAGTCCTATGTGCAGGAATACAGAGTGGACGTGCGGGATCTGAGGACCACGGTGCTCGACCTATTGATAAAAGTCAAGGATAATTTGGACGGCTCCCTGGCATTCAGATACGCCTGTAGGATGGGCCTATGCGGCGCCTGCACCGTCAAGATAAACGGCAGGCCTAGGCTCGCCTGCGCCACCAAGCTGGTAGACCTCGGGACGGACACCATCGTCGTGGAGCCTGTGGCCGACCGCGTCGTGAAGGACCTCGTCGTCGACGGCTGACGACTCGACACCAGATCGGGGACTTTCGGCCCCGCGCCAGGACGACGCACGCCCGCCGCCACGCGCCAGATGTCCGGCCCCATCCGAGGCGGCCCACCCTCCCCCTCAGCCTCGTTGTGCCACTCCTACCAACCCCCGTAGAGGGTCCCCAGCGGATTCGCCGCGGCCGTC
>Ga0208151_100418_pt1 | contig 18063 bp, 16 predicted proteins | sample ECH_Bhost_MetaG_FD_187130 | JGI IMG/M metagenome (GOLD analysis project Ga0208151, IMG submission 187130) | Hot spring microbial mat communities from Yellowstone National Park, Wyoming, USA - ECH_B host_MetaG (SPAdes) (version 2) | ecosystem: Environmental > Aquatic > Thermal springs > Hot... | reverse complement strand
GAATTTACCTGTTTTTCATATACTCTAAAATATATAAATGGTTTTATATAAAGTTGTTGTCACTACACAGTATTTTTTCTAGAACCTAGACAATGGCAATAGAATAAAAATGTATTCTTATAAATTAAATTTGTGCCAGGGTGGCAGAATCCGGTAATGCGCCGGTCTTGAGCTTGCAAGGCTTCAAGAGCTGATTAGTGATGCAACACGCAAACCGGTGCCCTTCGCGGGCTTTAGGGTTCGAATCCCTACCCTGGCGAGCCCCTAAGAGGTTCAACGCCTTTCCCCATCAGATTTATAAAGGGGGTAAAACACAAGGCATATTGACAAATATGCCTAGCTATTTCAACAAAGGTATAGAACACGTTAAGGCAGCAGAGCACAGAATTGAGAAGCTGCCAGAACCAAACAAGCAGTATGCAAAGGACTTTGAAAACTATCTACAGGTACTAAACCGCAATCCCAAAACAATAGGCCGCAGAATGCTTGAACTTGCATGGCTTCTAGAACGCTTAGGCAAAGATGCGAAACAAGCCACAAAGAAGGACATAGAGAACCTTGTTCTACAGATAAACAACAGCAATTATGCACAGATAAGCAAAGGAAAACTCAAATTTACTTTGAAACGCTTCTATAAGTGGCTTTACGAAAGTAATACTTATCCTGAAATCGTGTCCTGGATTAAAGCAGACATGGGCAAGACAACAAAGAAGGCAAGCGACATGCTAACAGAAGATGAAGTCAAGCAGCTTATTGCCGCATGCTTAAACAGCAGAGACAGAGCGTTGACTGCGTTGCTTTACGATTCTGGCATGCGTGTTGGCGAGCTTCTGGGCCTGCGTATTAAGGACCTGCAGATAGGCAAGGATATTAGCTTTGTAAATGTCGACGGAAAAACAGGAGTTAGACGTATACCAATCGGCTTTTCTTTGCCATATTTAACGAATTATATAGGTGAAATGAGGCAAAAAGCTAAAGAAAACGACTATTTATTTGTGAAGTTTGACCACTTCAGAGTAACGGACAACGCTCTGGACTATGATGATATCCGCAAAATACTTCATGACTTAAAGGAGAGGACAGGCATACAAAAGAGATTGCATCCGCACCTATTCAGGCACAGCAGGGCCACAGAGCTTGCAAGCAAGCTGACAGAAAGCCAGATGCGTCTGTTCTTTGGCTGGACTGCGGGCTCAACAATGACGGCTACTTATGTGCATCTGAGCGATAGAGATCTGCTCAGCGCAATGAAGCAGATCAATGGCATGGCAGAGGCCAAGCCTGAGCCACCTAAGCTTAAGGTTGTGGTGTGCCCACGCTGCCATGAGCAGAATGAGGTCACAGCTCATTATTGCAGGCGCTGTGGGTATGACTTGACTAAGAGTGCGGTAGAGCAGATCAACGATTTAGAGAAGATGCAGCAGGAGATTGAGCAGCTAAAGGAGGAGATATTGATGCTATACAATTATCTGCCAGCGCAAGAAAAGAAGCAGATAGAGGAGCTAAGAAAGCAGATAAAAGAAGAGTGAAATAGAGGGTTAATACGTGGCCAATGTCCCAATATAATAAGATTCTTTTATTACCAGTGATTTTGGCACTGTGTCAATATACTTCCAATATAATATTTTATAAAACTCTAATACAATCGGATTGTATTTATTAAACAGATAGACCACTGCTTCTACGATGGGATCAGAATTAGTATTCTTAGCTTCTTTTTTCTTTTGCTCAAACTCTTCGAGAATTTGATTACGTCTAGCCAGCCAGGCTTGATAGAAAGCAGGTACAACACTCCATATCTTTTTCTTGTCTATGGCAGTATGTTGAATATATCCTTTTACTTCGAGGATATTTAAAATATGATTTATTTTCATGTAAGAGGGAATTGTATTTGGACTTATTTTGTTTATAGCCCTTACTAATATATGCCTCTTTTTTTCTGCAGATAATCTACCTTCGCCTAAGAAATATTTTGTCTTAATTTTGTCTACTATATCTCTTTTCTTTTGTGGATCTTTGGCCACTATATAATCACTAAAGTCTTCTATAAAAGATTTATAGACAGGCAGAACATTTGCACTCTTTTCAAATTTATCTATATTATATGGCGAGCTATTTAGTATTAAACGTTCTGTAAATTCAAAAATAAATGCTAGTTGAATCATTCTTTCTACAAGTGCAGAAGTGATATTAGATACTTTATCGAGGAAGATAATCATAATTTCTCTTTCTAAGTCTGATAGATACAATGGAGTTAAATCTAAATTGTCGTGAATTTCTATTTTTGACTCCGAAAATAGAGATGCTTTGTTTGCTTCGTGCTCCTTATTTTCGTATTGTAAAGTCATAAACTCCTATTATTATTAGAGTGATAAATTTAAATATTTTTTGATTTTCCGATAAGAACCAAATATTTACCATTAGTTCCAAATATAAATGAAAGCTATTTAAATGTTTTGCACCATTAATTATTATTGGAGATTATTGGTTATTGATGGTTATTGATGGACACTAAAAGGGCACTTTTGGTGAAGTTTTCGAATGAGGATTTCTCGAAAATACGACAAGCAGCAGGAGAGAGAAGAATTCCAATGGCAACATACGTCAGAATGTTGGTTATTAGGCAGATGCAGCTAGAGGCCAGTGGTGATCTGCATGAGTGAAGTTGATCTAAACGAGCAAAAAGAGATTTTGTTCAAGGCCATAGAAGCATGGCTGAAGCAGAAGCAAAAGCAATCACAACAAGAGAAGTCAGGCGTAGGGGGTGATGCTTAAATTGAATAGAAAAAGAGAGAGCCCTCGGGAGGGGCTCGAGGATGATAAAATGACAACACCGATCAATAAAATATATGTACCAAACCTTTTTATAAATAGTGGGCACGTTGAGCTTCTAAGGTTGATGCCGAAATCTTCAGGCTTCGTTGCCTATTTGCCTCGTGCTGTCGTCGAAGCACTCAATTTACATGAGAGCGACCGTTCTTTAGTCTGCTTTATTGACGACAGCAGTAACTTCACGTATCTTATTTTAGTGAAGGACAATGACTTGATACAGCAGTTGCGATCTGTGATCCTTTCAAAGAGAGAAAAAGTAGAAGCCCTGCATAGAAAAATGCGAGAGCAAATGCAATCGCAGAGGCAGCAGATAGAAGCCAAACAAAACGATCTTGTGTTTGGTATCGAGGTGGAAAAATGAAAGCGTTATATCTTTATGCTTGGTCCGGTTTGGCGAAGCTAGGCGCGGCGCGGCAAAGTATGGTTTCGTATGGCGCAGCGGGGCAAGGCATGGCACGGTTTATGATAGATATTTGAGGTGATAGAAAATGGAAAATGAAATAAAATATAGCGTGGAGATAAAGGGCGTGAGCCCTTTGCTCATGAATAGGTTTCTACCAGCAGAACTATTAGAAACTAAGGTAAGACGTGGCAATACAAAAGACGTAAGCGTCGAAGACAAGCTGTATGTAACAGAAGATGGCAAGCCTTATGTGCCTAGTACATACATAAGAAATTCCCTAATCGAAGCAGGCAAATCGATACGAATAAAAGGTAAAGGCAAATCCACATACAGCAAGCTGCTTGGTTCAAGCCTGATAGTGCAGCCAGATAACATAATTATAAACTCCAGCACAGGCTGGGAATCTTTCACAGTAACTGCAGTGAATCCAACAACAAAAGGCAGAGTGATGGTTACAAGGCCTATGTTCAAGGACTGGAAGCTTAGCTTCGAAGCAGTGGTATTAGACGATATTCCAGAAGTGGACTTTAGAAATATACTGGACGAGGCAGGCAGGTATGTAGGTATAGGTGATTGGAGACCGGCAAAGAAAGGAATGTATGGCAAGTTTATTGTCACAAAATTAGTGAGAAAAGATTAGAAAAAAGGTGATAGATTGGAAGAGAAAATAGATACAAATTTGCTAGGACGGAAGGTTTGGATCTTGTTGCAAGGCGGCTACCACCGCATAGGTATTCTGAAGCACATAACACCAGACTATTTGATCATAGAAGAGGAGTGGCAAGGTCAGAAAAGCGACGTAATAGTGACAGCAAAGGAGATAGTCAAAGTCGAGTTGTTCAGGGAGAGGAGGTGATAGGCACGGGGGAAATAGCTAAAATGAGTTTTGAAAGACTTAAAGAGTTTGGGCTTGAATTGTATGATAGAGGGTTTAATATAGTTGCAACAAACAGAGAAAAAAGGCCAATTACTTCATCATGGAGTGCAGACGAAAGGGTATATAGAAAGGAGTTAGAGAATGCATTAAATAGAGCAGAAGGAATAGGCATAGTCGGTGGTTCTGAGAATCCTTTCAAAAGCGAAGGACTAGATGTTGCCCTTGTAGATGTAGATTTCACAAAAGATTTGAATAAAAAAATGCCTAAGTTATATTCTCTTTTGGAAAAAACAATTGTTTGGTTAACAGGAGTAAGATGTCCTGTTTGTTATAAAAAGCACGTGCATCAAACAGATAAAGGATATAAGTGCCTAGATTGTGGTGCAGAGTTCAGAAAAGAGGAAGCAAAACGAGGCTTTGCTGGAATATTTTTAGTAGAGCGTGGGCTTATTAGCAGTACAATAAGAAGTGAATCTGTTGAACTTCTTTACAACAATCTAGAGCGTATACCACCCAGCATACACCCTTCTGGTATTTTGTATGAATTTGGCAGGCCTTTTGACTTTAACGCAAAATACTTTGGGATTTATAAACTAAGCAAGGATGAATTAGAAACAATAAAAAATGAGATAGAAAAAGAAAGATTATCACCAGAAAAATTGAGAACACTTACTGATAGTAAGATTCTTGAGATAGAGAATCTGCTAAAACCTTTCTATAAGCAAGGAAGGAGACAATATATTTGGTTTTATTTGTCTGGTTGGCTAGCGAAGGCAAGAGTATCTCCTGTTTCTGCTGCAAAAATATTAGGAATGTTATATAAAGAAAGCAAAGACGAAGATCCTATTATTATGAGAGTGACAGCAATTATACGCAGCTATAGTAGGGCTGGCATAGATATAGAATCTTATAGAAATGAATTTGAAGAGGCACTAGGGTTAAGTGGTTTTGACATAACAAAAGTAGAAAATGAAGAAAGAGAAATAAAAGGAGTTAGTGGTCTGCAGGAGCTACTAATAGAAGATGTGGGCACAGAAGAAGCACTGCGAATAATAAAAGATATTGAAGAAATATTAGGCACTGCGAGTCCATATCAAGATTCAATTTTTGGACGACCATTAGCTTTTTTTAATGGCAACTCAGATAAACCAATATATATTTTAGCAAATCTTAGGGATCTACAAATAGTAAAAGCTATACAAGAAGGACAAAGAATGAAGTATAGAAATGTAATATTTGAAGGAGCACCTACAGAATTAACAGTTATCGAGAATCCTATTACAGGAGGGAGAGAATTTCAGATAAAATGGGAGGCAAAAACACTAAACAAACCGATTTTTATACCAGCAGCAAAACTAGATGCAATTGTTGCAAAATTAAAATCAGAATCACTTGTGATAAGTAGCAGAGATGCAGCAGATGCTTTATCTGCTCTAATAACCGCGTATATAGAAAAGGGAAAAGCAACAATCAGAGAAGAAGCAGAACAGGCAGGATTCTACTATAAGGATGGAAAGATAATTGCTGTAAGTGTAGATACTTCTTTACCGACAAAAGAAGAAATGAGAGAAGCATTAAGTTTTTTGAATGAACTTGCAGATTGGTACAGATATGCAAAAGCAAGGTTTTCAAGAATAGTAAAGTTAGGATCGATTTTACCATTTGACTATGCATATAAGCAGCAATTTAAGAATTTTATAAAATGGTTATATTTTATTGGTCCTAGTGGCACTGGCAAGACCACACAAGCATATATTATACTTTCGATGTGGGGGCTAGATCCGCAAGATCCAACGCACTCTATGGGAGGAGCAAGTGTAAACACAGAAGCAACACTAGGTCAAAAGTTGGGAAATTCAACATTTCCGATTGTAATAAATGAACCTGCAGGTGTATTTCAAAATCCTGCGGAAGTAGAAATGATAAAAAATGCTGTAGAAAATCCAACGGCAAGGTCAAGACACACAAACGGAATAAATAAGGATTATCCTGCACTCTCTCCAGTAATATTTACGTCAAACCATATAGTGCCGCAAGACGATTCACTATTAAGGAGAATGGAAATACATTGGTTTTCACTCTCCGAAACAAATGAAATAGAAAGAATAAAAAGAGAGAAAAGAGAAAAATTAGGGTTAAAGGAAAAAGAAGATATTGACTTACAGGCACTCATAATAAGCAAAAGAGATACGTTAAAGAACATAGGAAGATTTGTTGCAAATTATATCGTAAGCAATGGTTTACAGAGAGATTGGGAATCTTATGTAACAAAAATATTAAGAGAGATGTATAAGTATGCAGAGATGGATGTACCTAGCTGGGTTGATTTAGAGATAGAAGAAAATGAAGATTCACCTTTGCGCGAAGTTTATGAAAATAAAAGAGAGGAGGTAAGGAATATACTTGCAAACAAAATAAATCTTACATTTAGTCAATCAATCAGCAGAATTACAGAAACTAATGAGTATGGTACTACTACAGATATAATAGATAAAGCCAACGCAAGCTTTGAACAAAGGCTAGATGCAGTTTTAGAAAAAGGATTGATACCTTATCTCATTCAAAAAGGTGAGTATATCTATATAACACCAGCAATCGTTAGTGATTTAATTAAGGTTGGTATAGAGACATTGAAGGCATTAGCAGACTTAATGGGTTGGGAATACGTTCAAAAGTCATATAGAGAAGGAGGCAAAGTAAACAATAACTATGTGATTAGGGTCAGTCTAGCGACTTTTAAGCAATTTCTCATACCTACTTTTGAAGAAGGCCAAAGCCAAATCTAATTTTAATCTCTTTTTTATCTTTAGATATATTATTTATGTAAGACTTGTAAGATTTGTAAGACCTAGTTTTATGTAAGACTTGTAAGATTTGTAAGACCTACTTGTTCATTTATAGTTTTTCTTATAAGGCATGCTTTCAAAAACAACTCTTACATTCACCTTTTGCAATTGTTTTGTCGTCGAAAAAATGCCATGTAAGAGTGTAAGACTTTGGTTTTTTGGGCTACTCTTACATTTAGTCTTACATACCGCTTTTTCAAAGCCATGGAACGCAACACAGTACAAGATTCACAAGATTTTTGCTATACCTAAAGGCTTAAACGAACTACAAGAACCTACTGCCTAGCCAAAGCTTGCTGCTCTAAACCTAAGCATAGGCCAATCCTAGAACTTTTTGTCTGCTTATAATCCTATGCCTATTGGCAGCGAAGTAGATATCTAAACAAAAAGCCAGCAGAGCCTTGTAGTATGCTATACAATATGTATATACGTGCCTTTTCAATATGTATTTACATACCTTTTAACGCAAAGGTTTGAGATACATATGTATGCATACCTTTACTTAAAAATTTTTTGAACCAGGTATTTTTGCGCTTTTAGAACAGTGTGCCTATATATTATATATAAGTCCTCGAAAGGTTAAAGCCAAAAGTCCAAAAATCTACTCTTTAAAGTGAAGAGTAGAAATTTGTAATACGCTTTTTTTCGGTTTGGAATCTAAACATATGGTAATTAATCTATTAATCATTTTTGCAACCACGATAGCAAATAACTACAAAAAACAAGTTGCTGCTTTTTATAATAATGCTAAATTATTTTTGGTAAACTATGCTGTCTGCTAGAATTGAAATAAGAAAAAGAGGTTAAAAAATAAAAGAGCGGTATTACTTTCAGTTTGATAACATGGATCAGCCCTTGTAGACCAATCCAAGTATACTTCCTATCAGACCAAGTATGAATCCTATTACGAATCCGCCGCCATTCGCTAGCCCAATTATTGTAAAGAGCAAGGCTGCCTTAGACCACATGTGCACTTTGGATATATTTGTGTTATTCATTAGCACTGCCGCAACAATCATTATTATTCCAGATATTATCCCTACGCCAATTCTACAAAGCCAATTTGTTAATGGTCTTAATAAACACCTGCAAAACAGATCGTAAAAAGCCATTTACAATAGTTACTATACCAGCAACTATAATCCTTGCGATATGAAAGGAGAAGTCCTACCCAAACCAAATGCATTGCCTAAAGTAATTATACCAAATTCAACTAACAATAAACCTCACTATAGAGACAATTTCTCCTAACCCACTATTATCATTTTCTGATTTAATCTCCTGCTTTGACTCTAACATTGTAATCAACAAAAACCGTGGATCTATACCTCAAGTTACCAGATTTATACTTATATTAACGGGATATAATTATTGATGCAGTTGTTTCGAATGACAGGTAGTTTCGCCATAGACATAGTTTATGTTCAATAACACAATTTAGTCAAAGGGTCTATTAATGCGGTTTGCCTCTAACATCTTTCTATGTATCTTTTTTTCAATGTCCTTGACTTTTTCCTCACCAAGTTTTGAATTCAACAACTTGTAAAATTCATAGCTATGGAATCTTGTATGTAGTTTGTAGTGAGCCAACTCATGATATATCAAATAAGTGACAAACTCTGGGTCATTGGCTAGTTCATTGTTTAATCTAATTACCCTTGTTCCAAATGAAATAGAAGCCGCCTTCATCTTCAGCCTTTTTATTCTGATCTTAAAATTGTCATGCATTTTAAAATCCCTCTTAGTTGCTTCCAATATTGCTTTAACTTTTTCCATGCCTCTCTTCACCTATTTTGTTTATTACAAATTCAGTCATTTCTTCAGCCAACTCTTCCAATTTCATTCTATCTGCATTTTTTATTTCCTTGAATAGATCCTTTAATAACTCTGTTCTTATTTTTTTCCTTTCGTTCTCTCCGATTATCTTTTTTCCAGCCGTAGCCTGCAGCTCTGCTTTAAAGTTCTTGAGATCCAAGACTTGATCATTTATTCTCAAGCTTTCTGTAATAGTCTTACTAACTGTCTTTGTTATGTATTCCTGGGGCGCAAGCCCTTCAATTTCTTTTTTGTACTCTACGGTCTTTCCGAAAAGATCTCTCAATTCTTCTTCCAACTCTTTATCATTGTGCCTGTTAACCCAATTCTTTCTCACTTCCTCAAGCCTTTCATAAATAGCCCTATATACGGGGTTTGCAAGTTCATCTGAAAGGAAAGACCTTAGAACTCCCAATACATCAGCAATTTCTTCGAGACTCAATGATCTTGACTTGATTTTTTCAAAAGCCTGCTCTAGAGTTTGTTTTCCAATAGTATATTTAAAAATGTCTTGAAACTCTTTAACCTCTGTCTTGTTATGAACCAGCCTGGCAATTTCATCCCAGAACTCCTCTGGTGGTTTTTCTTTCTCGGTTAATTTAAGCATAATATAATAGATAAACTGTATCAATGCCACATCATCTTCATATTTTATCCTGTCTTTATGTGACCCGAGAGCTTTGAATTCTTCAATAACTTCGTGCATCTCCTTCATAATATCTAGTTGATCCCAATATAGCACCATCTTCTTTGCCTTTTGTTCTATATCTTCTTTGGCTAATTTTATAAGCAGGTCATTTCGCTTTTTGTAGATCGATTTTAAATTGTCTATATCCAAAGAAAAGTCCTGCCCGTCTATCTTAAATTCCCTTAACTCCTTCTTCAGTTTATTAAGTCTTTCGGCGAAGTCCTTTGCCATTAAATCTAAATCATAAAACACATTCTTGAGCAGGTCCATGCTTGTCTTCTTATCACTAAGAAGTTCATACCTCTCGATGCTCTTCTTTAAATAGCTAAGCAGGCCTACAGAGTCAACTATAAGTCCGTTTCTCTTCTCTCCAATATCATCTTTATAAGGTCTATTAACTCTTGCTATAGCTTGCAGTAACCTATGGTCATAGAGTGGCTTATCGAGGTACATAACCCTCAGCTTTGGAGCATCAAAGCCCGTTATCAGCATGTCTGTAACAATCAATATCTTTGGGTTATCCTTTTTCTTGAAGTCATCCTGGATAGCCCTGTTTATTTCATCATAATCTCTTTTCCATTCTTCTTTCAGTTTTCCCTTATATTCCAATATCTCTCCAGTGTCGTTCTGCATATACGTCATGACGATTTCACTCCATTCACTAACATTGCCATTAAACCTTTTAGAAAGCTCAACGTCTAGATATTTCTTCATTTTTGTGCAAGATGCTCTATTTGCCATGACCACCATTGCCTTGTATCTGAAACCCTCAGTGTCTTGATATACTCTATCTGCGATAAAGCTTGCTAGCTTCTTAATTCTCTCTTCGTTTGTCAGAATGAGTTTAATATGGTTGAGATGGGCCGCTATGTCTCTTTTTGTTATGGTGGGCCTCACCTCTTCCATAAATTCATCATACTCTTCATCTGAAAGCTCCTCCCAGTTTTGAATGAAATTTTTTATATCCTCATCATTTAGAAGGATCTTTATGCCATCGGCTTCCTTCTTACCTTCATTTATCACATCGTAAACTATAGGCAAAGTGAAACCGTCATCTATGGATTGTTGAATGAAGTAAACATCCATGTATGGCTCATCTTCATATCCAAACTCTCTGAAAGTGTTTTTTTCTTCGTATCTGAATACTGGAGTGCCAGTAAAGGCAAACCTTATAGCATCAGGGAATAGGTTCTTTGTGACCGAAGCAAGAGTTCCGTACTGGCTTCTATGAGCTTCGTCTATGAGAAAAACAACCTCTCTCTTTTTTATGCCGAGACCTATCAGGTGCTCAAAATCTTCCTTCCTGAACTTTTGAATTAAGACGACGTACATCTTTCTTATTTTTATATTTTGATTTTCGGTACCCTCCTTTATGTTTTCTAACTCATTCTTTAACTCGCTTATGCTATCTATCTTCTTTAGATATTCGTTATCATTAAAGTAGTCGATATCAAGCTTGCTTACAAAGTCTTCTAAAAGCTGCTTCTGAAGGTCCTCTCTGTCAAGAAGGAAAAACACTACGGGATTTTTCTCAAAGTGCATCTCGAAGAACTTGTTTGCAATGAAAAGCATAGTATAAGTTTTGCCGCTACCCTGCCAATGCCAGATTAATCCCTTATTTCTTCCCTTTCCTTCAAGATACTCTGTAATCCTTTTTAAAGCCTTTTCCGAGGCATAAAACTGGTTATACCTTGCTATGACCTTCGAGCTCCTGTCCCTGCTAAGGAAAGTGTACCATTTGATTATCTGAAGCAGAGTTTCAGGCTTTAAAATTTCAAATATGTTTTCCTTAAGCTCACCATTTTCCTGAGACCTCCATGCAAAATGTCGGGTGTACCTTTTTTCATGATTTCTGTTGGGCCAGGTAGGTATGTAGACCTTTTTATCCCCATAAGCGATGCCAAGCTGTACAAACCTGAATAGTTCAGGGCTTTCTTGTTCGTACCTGTGTATTTGAACTAGTGCTTCCTCATAGGAATCTATCCTTGTAGAAGACTTTGCCTCTATCACTGCGATAGGTAATCCATTGATGAATAATGTGTAATCTGGCTTTGTGTTTTCTGGGAATCCCTCAAACTTTGCTTGAGGGACAAGGAGATAATCGTTGTTTTCAGGGTTGCTGTAATTTATTAACTTAAGGGTGAGAGTTTTGGCCTTTTTAAGTAGCTGATGCTTTATTCCGTTCTTTAGGTAACGAAGTATCTGCCTTTCATCTTCGTTTTTGAGCTTTTCTTTCACCTCATCTAGAACTTCTTTCTTCTCGTTTTCTTCTAAGTTTTTGAATTCGGGATTTAGCTCTTCAATCTTTCTTGAAAATATATCGTTTAAAATAAGACCTTCTACAAGCTCTGGTACCTCATTTTGCTTTGGGAGCCTCCAGCCTCTTTTCGTCAATTCTTTTTCTATTATTAAATAATCTTCTCTCTCTGGTGTTGATATTTTTGGAATATCTTCGTCAAAGCTCATGTGACCCTCACCCTTATCCTACCCGAAAGCAGCTCTTCCATGAACCATTGCTTTATCCTATCGAGCTTAATTCTCTCTCGCCTTAAATTCTCAAGCTTTTCATCAGCAGTCAAAAGAATTTCAGATATCTTTCGTTGCTCCTCTAAGGAAGGTAAAGGAACTTGTAAATTCTTCAATATCTGTAAATTAATATTTTTAATGGTAGCACCTCTAGGGGAAACTTGTTGCCAATAAAAAAGGGATTGAGAAAAATACCAAAAGAATTTGGGGTCTATTAACGAATTTAGTTTGATCTTTATTAGATAAGATCCAAATAACATATTTTTATAATCTTTATCTACTAAAATTACTACGCCAGTTGTTCCAGATCTTGAAACTAGAATATCCTCTTTTTTCACAAAATATTTGGTAAGTTTTTTAGTTTGTTTATCTTCATTTGTAATTAGATTACAAAAGGGAACTTTCCCTTCATCTAATTTAAAAGTTTCTTTATTAATACTAGTGGTAGTAATTAACTTATATTGCGTTGGTGCCTCAACACCAGATACTGAAAGGCCATAATACATCTGCTCAGCAATTTCTTTAAGTTTCTTTACTTCCCAATTCTTTGGTATTCTTCCAATTTCTGTATCCTTAAACTCTTTATGTCCTATTCCTTTAGTTAAAAGCTCCTGCATCAAGCCCTTTTTCAAGCGTTCAGTCTTAGCTATGATATCATCAGTTTTCTGAATGGCTTCGTCGATGGTTGAAAGAATTTCGGCGATTTTCTGCTGTTCTGGCAAAGGAGGTATTGGCATAAATATAGTCTTTAATTCATTTTTCTGAAAATGTTTCATGGTTGAGCCATGGACTCTACTTTTTAGCTGTTCGATTGCAAGAAGTAAACCATAATATAAAAACAATTTGTTTATGTTTGCCTTTGGAACGACTTTGAAAATATGCTGGTTTAAAACAGCGTCTCCGCCTTTCCAAATGTGTATTCCAATGCTCGCAGACCACGAAAATAAAAGATCACCATTTTTTATTTTATAAATATCATCAACTTTCCCATCAAAACAATTAAATTCGGCATTAGGATCATTTAGATTTTGAATTCTTATTATTGGGACTCCATGCATTTTCCAATCTGCAGGGCTAAACGGATAACCATTAATATAATCAGCAACATCAGCAGCTACCATAACTTCCCATTCTCTTGGTATTCTTCCAATCTCAGTATCCTTGAATTCTGTTTCTCTATAAAATTCAATTTCTTCAGCCATTTAATTTACTCACCCCTTCTAAATAATTCTCGAGCTTCTTCATAATGCTCTGCCTCTCTTCTTCTAGGGATTTAAGTTCCTCCAATTCTTTGGAAATATCAATTTTTTCGCTTTCATCGTCTTTTTGGACGTAAAGGCTAACGTTCAGATTATAGCTGTTCTTTTCTATTTCATCAAGGCTTACAACCCTAGCATAATTCTTGAACTCTTTAAAATCTTTATACATCTCAACTATCTTTGCTATGTTCTCTTCTGAAAGCTGGTTGAGCTTCCTTATCTCAGGGTGCTTTATGTAAAGTTCGCTTGCATTTATGAATATTACCTTTCCTTTCCTTTCTGCTGGCTTTTCTTTGTTGAATATTAGAATTACACCTGCTGCCTGAGTGTTGTAGAACAGCTTCTCAGGAAGCAGAATAACAGCCTCAAGCAGGTTAGACTTCACTATGCCCCTTCTTATGTTCTCCTCTTTTCCTCCTCTAAACAGAGCTCCTTGGTCAAGTATTACACCAACCTTTCTTTTTGCATAGAAAAGCATCAGTTGAACCCATGCCCAGTCGGCTGTAGTTTTTGGCGTGTATCCTACTTCAACTATGCTGGTGTATATCTGCTTTATATTATCTTTGCTCAAGTTGCCTTCATCGTATCCGTCCTGGTTCCATGGCGGATTTGCTATTACATAATCAGCACGGTTAAACTTTGGGTTAAGAAGGCTGTCACCGCTGAATATGTTATATGATACTATCCCCCTTAATCTCATGTTCATCTTGGCTATAGCAGCCATTATCTCATTTCTTTCCTGGCCGAAAAGTTCGAGGTTTGGTTCAACAACTTTATCCTTCACATGCTCATAAGATTCTATAAGCATGCCTCCAGAGCCACAGGCAGGGTCTAGAACTATGCTGCCATCAGAGATATCCAATAGCTTCACAACAAGCCTAATTACCTCTACTGGGGTGTAAACTTCGCCTTCTTTTGCTCTCATTGGCGCGAAATAAGAAAGTATCCACTGGTAACCGTCTCCTAAGGTGTCGTAGTCAGCTCTTGAAAAGTCATACTGATTAAAGATCTGGACCAATCCAGTTAAAATGTGCCTGTTTTCCTCGTTCATCAGACCATAAAGTCCTGTTACCTGAGCTATCTGTCTTAGGTCGCTTAGTTCCTCGTTCAAGTTTGATATCTTTGTTATGGCATCTGCAAGCTCCTTTATTGTGTCACTGCTTTTGGTAACTTCGTGCCAAGTGTAGAGCCTATGTTCTTTTTCATCGTAGAGTTTTATGTATTCACTGTTAACAATAATATAAGAGTCTTCTTCATTATACCCTTCTTTCTTATATTGGTCTACCTTAAAATTGTATATGTCACTTACTGATTTGTAAAAGAGAAAGAGAAGCATCACCTTATAATCAACCGTGGTCCTTATCAGGTCAGCGGCTTTTTTTAATGTGCCAATTAGCTCGTTTCTGCTTACTTTCTCCTTGACTTTCTCAGCTCGTCCTATAAAAACAAATTTGTATACGTTGCGTCTGCTGTCCCCTTTATCTTCTCTAACATGAATCAAACCGACATCTTTTAAAGCAGAAAATAGCTTTCCTACGTTTTCAAGCTCTAGTTTATGTTTCCTTAATATCTCCTCAGCTTCTTCCCTTGTAAACTCTCTTTCTCCTATTTCATCTATAAGTTTAAGATACCTGTTGCGTGTCCAATCATCTAGCCTTCCAACGGCCGTCCAATCAATATTTGGTGTGGTCATAATATTCACTTATTAAATACCTTAATAAGTATTAAGGTATAGATACCTTAATAAATCTTAAAGTATAAATTTGGAACTCTAATAAACCTATATCTCTTTACCCCTTTCTTACATAAAGTAGGTATTAACTACTGCTAGCACTGCAAAGTATAATGTAAAGTTTCTAACTTGACAGATATGATTGTTTCGGTGTGGCATTGATTCCGCGGTGGAAACGGCAATTGTTGTACCATTCCCTGAACTCCTCTATCTACCTACTTATTCCAAAAACCTTTGCAATAAGAGTTTTATTTCTCACCCTCCTATATCCTTTTACAAGAAGATCTCGTACCGGGATGGGTATTCTCACATAATCGCCTATCTCGGTTCGATCCTTACTCCTTTTCTTGTTATGGGCAACATTTTATCATTTTTATTAGTCAAACTTTACGTTTATAAAAGAACGTAAAATTATATTCTTCTTATTCAATCAGAAAAGCAAAATTACGACGACAAACAAGACCAAAATCAACGCAAAAAATTCAAAAATTAAATATATTAACACTTCTGTCTAATATGTTTATATAAATAAGATTTTTTTCAAGTTTGGTACGTATTATATATATATTAGACCCCTTTGGCAGCAATGGCTTAGTAGTCTGTCCGCAGTGTGGCAAGGCCGTAAGCAGACTTTATGAGTATGATAAGAAATGGGTATGCGTCGATTGCCTTAACAAAGCCCTCGCAGAAAACGGCGAGCCGGCAATCACGCCAGATGCCTCTCTTTTGCAAAAAATCGCACAATATCAAACGAACTCACAGACAGGCAATATAACCCACAGCAATCTAATGCAGAAACGCAAGCAAACGCTAAAGAAAGCCAAATGCCACCGATGGACGCAAAGCAGGCGGCAGAGCGAGTATATGCTACAATCAAATACAACGATGGCAAAGAGTTCTGGATAAAGAGGAATTTAGCGAGCTAAATGAGGTGTTTTATCCATACTTGCAGGGCTTGACTGACGACATGATAATGCAGTCTCTGACTACATTACAAACACAAGGTAACATATACTTGCAGAAACCGAATGCCTGGAAAGCAGTGCATGACCCGAGACTTGGTCTAAAGTGTTACAGAATGCAGTTAAGTGAAGATGAAATAAGAAAAAGGCAAAGAAATATCTATGAAAAAGCACAGTTCTTGAAAGAGTTAGGCTTAGGCGAAAACTTGTCCTCTGCTTTGTATTTGATTGAGGACGAAGAGATTAGAGAGATAATACAAAGACATGACAATCATTGTGGATACAACGTGTGCGGTCTTGACTTTTTGTCTTTTGGTCTTGATAGCAAAGATAGGCTAATTCAATTTCGATTTTATGCGAAAGGAAATCCTTCTGGACACTGTAGTCTTGATAGGCAAACAAGAGAAATGATCTACTCAAAACTACCTCCTGTCTTGCAAGATCTACTACCAAACAAGGCACTTACAGACTATGAGCTCCGTGAAGATAGAAAGCTCGCTACAATGACACCAGAGGAGCGTGAAGCATACTTAAAAGCAAAAGAGGAACACATGCAGAAATACCGTGAAGCAATGAACGTACCAAAAATAAGCAAAAAGCACTATAAGGTGCTTATATGCTACTTGTGTATTGTGGGGGAGGCTATATCTATATGCCTTGACTGGCATACCCTATGGAGCAAAGCAGTATAAAACAGATACGTAGCATAGATTTTAAGGCAGTCTGGCTCTGCTTTTTCTGTGGTTTTCGTTTCTAAGATGACTTGCTTTCCTTTTGGTTCATTCTTTTACATATTTATAAAATAAATAACTAATAAAATCAACGCATACCAAATTGAAATAAAAATATCAACACTATGATATTTTTTAGGTAAAGTATACAGCCAGAATCTTACTACTAAAAATACTATTAAATTTACGAGTAGAATGCCTGTACCCAACAACAGCATGTGAACAGACTTATAAACATATGGTTGTATGAGGTAAGCAAGATTTGGAGTTCTATAAATCATTGTGGCAGTGATTGAATAAAATGCTGAAAGAAATACTAAAAAGAAGGGTAAAAGTATAAAAAGAAAAGTAAACCAATTAATAAATCCCTTGTAGACTCTATCGGTAGCAGTGGTATATTTATTAATAAACTTAATAATACGACCTATAAAATAAAAAAGTAAAATTGCATAAAAACCAAATATCATGCTTGCTGATATTACGATCTCTTGAAGAAAAGTAAGATATGTATCGCTACTGTTTATTAAGGAATTCATTACCAAACTATTATTTGCATAACTAAGTAATACTTTAAGATTGGCGAAAAAATACCATAAACCATGAACCAAATATGCAATAGCTAATAAAATTAATGGCGCAAAAACAACTATTTTAAATATTGTCCGTGAAATTTTCTTTACGGGCTTGCTCGTCATAGAAAGACCTATTGTTCATATTTTAATTTTATCTTAACATCTCTTGCTATAAGGATATTTTTATAGCTTTACTTTTCTATATAGCTAGGTGGTTTGATGGGTAAAAATTCTGAAGCGACCAACGAAGTTACTGAAGATAATATCAAGGCCATCAAGGAGTTTTTGCGTGCAGTTGAGCAACTATACAAAAATAAAAACACGCTGGGTCGCAGAAATCAATTTGACAAAATATTTTGCGTAGCAATTTACCCTTCAGCACTATTGATTAGGTATCTCATTGTTATATTTTGGTTCAAAAAGCAAAATCAATAATTGCTCCAAAGCATGAGCTTCTGCATCACTATCGGCTATGATAATTTTGAATCTGCATTTCTCAAAATAATAGTCTCTAACTTTGCCTATGTCACCAAATTCCTTCTTTAATTTGTAGGTAAGAGTGTGGTGAAATGGACTCTTTTTACTATTTTCATCATAGAAAAACAAGTCACCTATTCTATATCTTAATGTATGGCTAAGTCCAGCAGAGCCCACGTAAATAATCTCTTTTTTCTCATTATAGATGCAATATACCCCTGCATACATTAGGTCTCTTATCATCGGATGTTCTTTGAGTTTGCCAATCCCCGTCTTTTCTTTGTTTATATAGTCTTTAAAGTCTCGAAACGGTAAACTGCTAAGTGTTTTGCATTTATCTTGT
>Ga0208151_100413_pt1 | contig 18188 bp, 17 predicted proteins | sample ECH_Bhost_MetaG_FD_187130 | JGI IMG/M metagenome (GOLD analysis project Ga0208151, IMG submission 187130) | Hot spring microbial mat communities from Yellowstone National Park, Wyoming, USA - ECH_B host_MetaG (SPAdes) (version 2) | ecosystem: Environmental > Aquatic > Thermal springs > Hot... | reverse complement strand
GGGAGGGTGAGGGTGAGGGTGGGGGCGGGTGGTACACCCCCTACGGGTACAGGAGAAGCGTCGAGGAGTTCGCGGCCTCCTACGCCTACAGGCTCCACGCCGAGGAGCCCGGCGCCTCGATAATAGTGTGGGCCCCACGCCGCAGAACATGCGACACACTCGCCGAGATGATAGCAAGAACGCAGCCCATCATAGCCACACATACATGCGGGTGCACAGCGCAGCGGGTGCACAGCGCGGGGGGAGGAGAGGGCGACCCACCGCCCACGGCGGCGGTGGCGCTCAACACTCCGAGCGACACCACACTCGCACACACACTCCCACACGGGGTGGGAGTACACCACGGGGGCCTCACCCCCACGAACAGGGAGCTAGTCCACCGCCTCTACAGGGCGAGGGGGATACACACCCTGTGCACCGCGTACACACTCACGCAGGGAGTCAACCTCCCCGCCAGGCACCTCATCCTCACAGGGCTACGAGGCCCCAGAGGGGAACCACTCGACCCCACAACCTTCCACCAGCTCGCGGGTAGGGCGGGGAGACCCGGACTCGACAGCCGCGGCGTGGTCCACATAATACTCACCTCCGACGAGGATGAAAAGCTCGCCGCCACACTCACAGCCACACCCGCCGCCCCGCTCAGGTCCAGGCTCGGAGAGCAGAGCCCACGCTTCTACGAGAGGCTCGCAGCACAGCTAATAGCGCGGGGAAACAACACCCCGAGGAGAATAGCGCAGGCGCTCAGACACACCTACTACTCCGAGGCCGGGGGCCCACGTGAGTGGGCCGCGCTCGCACGCCATATGAGGAGGGCAGTGGACACACTCATAGCGAGGGGGGCAATCAGGGTTAAAACCCGAAGCCCCAACGCGGCGCAGAAAAGCGGAGAGCACAGCCACAGCGACGGCAAAACCAAGCGCAGCCTCGACGAGGAGTACGAGTTCACCTCGCCATGGTGGCGGGAGGCCGCGAAGAGAGGGCTGTCCACACAGGAGGCCAAGCTAGCAGAAGCCATACCCACACTACCCTACGAAGAGGCAGTCACACGCACCCTAACAGTGTACGCGGAAGCCGAGGCGGGCGCACCCCCGCTGAGCGGGGAGGAGCGCCGACTAATAGCCAGCCTAGGCCTACTAGCACAATACCACCCCCACACAACCCCGAGGACAGCGGAGGCCGCGGAGGCAGTCCAGAGCTTCCTCGACACAGCCACACTCATACACGCACACACCAAGGGATGGAGCCACCCCGACACCCTCAAGGCGAGGCGCACAGCGCAGAGATTCGCCAGCGGAGGAGGAAGCACGCAGAGAATAGCCCAGATACTAGGAGACCAGCCACACGCACACGCAAAACTAAAACAACTAATACGCACATACGGCCAACACCTAACACCCACCCAGCCAAGCGGAGGCGGGAGGGGTATACCCCCAGCCGAAGCGGAGCGCGCACTCACAATACTACTCGGCCACCCCAAAACATGGGGGCCAAGCGAACAGGAGAAGGCTGACCGCCTCAGACGGATACTCCTCTCCGGGTGCCCCCCGGAACACGAGGCGGACCAGGCCGGGCACGAGGACACGGACCCAGCCACACAGCCAAACAGCCAGACGGACAGGCACACTTAAACACAACCGTTACAGGTTGGGTGAGGTGTAAAAAGGAAATGGTTAGAATAGTGGATATAGCCCACTTCGACAGCAACAGGCAGCTCACCTCCAGCCTCAAAGTGGACCTCGCACCCACAGGTGTAAACGACAGGGGGTACGCCGAGGAGGGAGGAGTATACATCAGCATGACCGGCAAAGACGGCTCCAAGGTGAACATGAGGCTCAGCTTCGACGAGACCGCGAAGCTCGCGGCCAAACTCAACGCAGCGCTCCTCCAACTCACATGGGAGGAGATAAGCATAGGCACACAGCAGGCGCAGAACCGCGCCAAAGAGTGAGCCAGCGGGGAACGCGAACCAACCACGCATTTTTTATATATTAGGATAATATGTAAGGAGCTGACCGGTATGATTGCGAGCAGAGGTGTAAGGCCTTGGCCCTGAAGGAGAACGCATACCTGGCGGTCATAGTCGTGCTCGCGGTGCTCGTGGGAGCGATGGGAGCATACATATACCTACAACACACCGCGGCCGTGAAGCCCACACCTATACCCACACAGACATCGAGCATGACGACACCCACAACCACGGCCACCACCCCTACTACTACGACGACAACGGCGACGATGACTACCACAACGGCGATGGCGACGGCGACGACAACTACCACATCCGCGACCACGACAACTACGTCGACACCCACCACGGCGGCAAAGGAGTGTGTGGGGAGCTATACGGAAAGCTATAATGAATCAGCAGTACTCGAACCCCCCAGCGTCAACATCAACAGGACAAACATGAACACGATGATATACGTCCCATTCGGGACGACGGCCACATACTACATCAACATTAAATCCAATGTAAGCTATGCCGGCGCAACTTTCGCGAATGTAACGGGCACACTCTACAACAGCGGCGGAGAAACCATATTCTTCGGCTCACTCCCAATCACGAAGACGGGAACACTCGGCCCAGGAGTATACGAGCTATTCATAGGCGACAACACGAACCAGAACATGAATGTCACCCAGAGATTCAAAATCACAATCACAGCCACAGAGCCAGCGGCGACGTGTATGGGGACATTCCACGCGCAGACCAGCACACTACTCAGCTTCCCAAGCCAAGCCAACCAGCAGGCCCAACCCACATGGTCCTACATCTTCTTCGTGGCACCCAACACCACGGGCAACTTACAGGTTAACTACACCTCCAACGCCACCCTCTTCGTAATGGTGTTCCCAATATACACGAACGGCACCACCCCAAGCACACTCATAATACAGCCGCAGGTACAGATGAGCGGCACATACACGCTTACAGGCCTATCACCCGGCATCTACCTCCTCCAAATACAGGACAACGACTACCCCAACTCGGCCCAAATACACGCATCCCTATACGCATCATACAGTGGAGGGCAGTAAACGTTGCGTGGAGAGCGCCAACAAAACATGAAAGAAAGGATGAGAACACCGGTTACAAGTAGAGGCGTCACCCCGTGAACAGGAAAACACATCTAGCAATAATCATACTCGCAGTGGTCGCCGGAGCCATAGGCGGCTACCTGCGCATCCAGAGCACCACGGCGCCCCCCCTGGTCGTCACCGCCACCCCAGCGGCCACAGGCCCCCAGACGGGCACCGCTGGTGTGCCGCCCCCCTCCCCTGTAGCCGTGGAGTCCGCGAGCCGCTACGTGGACGCCGGGTGTACAAGCGGCGTTGAAGCCTATAACGCCACATACACACTCACACCCCCATCGGAGGCCCCGACAAGTAACTGGCTACTCGCATTCGCCGTACCCTACAACACAACGGCCACCTATTACTACAGCGTAGAGACGAATAACACCGGCGGCGCGGTGGCCGCATCCATCGTGGACGGCCTCATAGCCTACACGGCCACCTATTACTACAGCGTAGAGACGAATAACACCGGCGGCGCGGTGGCCGCATCCATCGTGGACGGCCTCATAGCCTACACCACGTGGGGCAACAGCACCGTGGGCAGCCCTGCACCGGTAAACACAACGGGCACACTTGGCCCCGGCATCTATGAGTTCCAGGTATCGGACCTCCCCCTCAACCACTACACTTCACGGGTAACCTCGGAGTTCAAGCTCACATACAAGCCGACCAGCCAGACAGCCACATGCGGGCACACATCCCACACCACAGCGGAGGCAACACTCTGGGTGAGCCCGACAAGCACATCCACGCAGTCCTGGAGCTACCCATTCTTCGTACCCAACAACACCGTGGGCAGTGTAACCATAGACTACACGTCGAACACATCCCTCGGCGTCTCCAACACTCTGGGTGAGCCCGACAAGCACATCCACGCAGTCCTGGAGCTACCCATTCTTCGTACCCAACAACACCGTGGGCAGTGTAAACATAGACTACACGTCGAACACATCCCTCGGCGTCTCCATAACCCAGCTACTCAACCTAAACGGCACAGTGTACCCCAACACACTCACCCCATACCCATACACAAACACACACGGCAACATCACGTTCACCGACCTCGAACCCGGAATATACGTCATACAGCTCCAAGCGCTGAGCACAGCGGCGGCCACAGTGCAGGTAGAAGTGACGGCAACCTACCATGAAAACTGAAGAGAGAGGGGAGGTTGAGGCTATGCCCCGCGCGCATCCACCCAGCGGAAAACCCGGAGATGAAACCTCTTGAGGAACCGCACAGCGGCAGCCATACTCATAATCATAGCCATAGCGGCCGCCACAGCCGTAGCGGCCACTGAATACCGCCACGGGAAGACGGCGGCAACCACAACCACCACGCCACCCACTACGAGTACAACGCTACCACCAACGACCACCACGAGTACGGCGACGGTGGAAGCCGCCCAGAACACATCATGCCTCAGCGAATCCGAGTACACGCAGACATACACGATGAACGCCACCACGGGGAGCACCCTCCAAGTCCTCTACACACCATACGGTGCACGGGGGCAACTCACACTCAGCGTAGTGGCCAACGCCACGGTGGAGGTGGGGGTGTACAACGTGACTGGCCCACTCGCATCCATGCTCCCAGAGCCGAGAAGCATAGCGCTAGCACTCACCCCCAAACCCACCGAGAAGTATGTGTACAGGGGAACACTCAGCCCGGGAGCCTACATCGTCGAGGTAAACAACACCGAAGCTGGCAGCGGGGAGAGCACACTCATACACCAAAACACCACACTCACATACACCCAGAACACGGGGCAACAGGCCTGCTCAGCCCAGAACAAATACACGGCAACCACCACACTCCAGCCACCATACTATATATGGCTGTACACCTTCTTCGTGCCCCAAAACACAAAGGGAACACTCAGCATAAAGTACACGGCGACCAACGCGGTAAACCTAAAAATCAGTGTGACACAGCCAGGCACACCCCGAATAAGCCCCCTAACAAGCACAGTGTACACAGTGTACAACCAGACCGCGGCGGGCTACATAAACACAACACTTACACCCGGAGTATACTTCATAGCAATATACCTAGCCCCAACACCTACACCCACAAACACCACGCTGCAAATCAACATACAGACAGGCTACCAACCAACACAGTGAGAACAGCAAGCCACCCAGCCTTTTAAACGAACGGGTCAAACACGGGTGAGTGACCCCTATGCCAAACGAAGCACTCGGGATGCTCGCGGCCGCAGTAGCCGTGATAGCCATACTCACAGTCGGAGCCACAATAATGGCCGCCCAGAACTACGCCCAACGCCAGCTCGAAGCACAGGCACTACAGGACGAGTACAACACACAGCTACAATACATGATAGTGGCGAATGGAGCCAACCCCGCAGCGGGGTGGTGGCCCAACCAGCCCGGAGCCGAAGCAGACGGGGGCACATACACATATTATACCACCACAACCAAGGACTGGGAGTACACCACATACGACAACTACCTCCAACCATACACATACTGGTACCCCACAAGCCAACCCCAAAACTACTACTACACCACGTACACAAGCTACTACGAGGCGTACAGCTACCAGGTACCCCAGACCAAGACGAACATCGGGTTTAGGACCGTGACCAGCGCCAACCCAATACAGGAGAACTACACAACCTACACGCAGGGCCAGTCCGCGGCGAGATACCCAACCCCCAGCACCTCCCTCGAAACCGAGTACGACTATTTTCCAAGCGCGTCTCGATACCCCACATGGCGACAGGTCTTCGTACTGTTGTGCGGCGCGCACTGTAACCTAGAACCCGGCCAGAGTGTCACCCTACTCGTAGGCAGCACACTCGAATATCAATTCATGCCCGAGTATACATGGGTGCAGGAATCATACCAGACAAGCTACAGCGTTCCATACACGTACACCGTGAGCGGCCTTTACGAGCTGTGGTCCACGGCGACCGCTTCATTACCCTACACGTACTACGAGTCCCAGCCCTACACCTACTACTACACCACGTATAACACATACGAACAGGCGTACAGCTACACATACTACAACAACGTGCCAAGCAGCACACCATACAGCTACACCGTAGGTGTACCCCAGACATACACCTACAAGACGCCTCAAACACAGCCAACACAGGTCGCGGGTACAGCCTACCTCAACCAGACAACCATAATAAACGGAGAATACCAGCCCAACTACACCAACACAACATACACTTACTACGAGACCACGGGGTGGGACCAGAACACTGGCACATACTACCCCACAACAGAGCAGGAGACCGGGTACGCCCCAACAACCACCTCCCAGCCCCAAACAGTGAACAACCCATACCTATACTCAACCCCCCAGACAAACAGCGCACAGGCGTACCAAACCCAAGCCACCACACGCTACTACACTGTATGGTCGCCGTATATATCGAGTACACAGTTTTACTCATATCAAAACACCGGATTCGTGACCGACACCGCCACAGTGTACTACGCATATGAAACAGTCAGCTACACAAGCGTACCAATCTACGCACCACAATACAAGACATACACCTGCCCATCATACTTCTCACTCTTCGGCCTAATGTGCGCCTGGGGGCTCTTGGGAACAGTCTATTTGTCGAGTACTACATATACACCAATACCGGTACCCACACTCCAAACATCATGGGTGACCCACACCTACACGAGGTACTGGGGTACACCCAACACACATACATACTTCGTGTACGGCACGGTTTACCACCGCTACCCATACAAATACTACTCTACGAGTTTCCAACCCGAAACCGGTTACCGCGGAGAACACTACGCAAACCTGAACAGCGAGACGACCTACAACACGGTGTACCAGCCCGAGACTGGGTACTACTGGGCGAGCACACCCCAGACAAACACCGCCCCATACTATGCGAAGGGACCACCCGTGAGCGTGGGGTACACCTACACCAACGCCACCCTCACCCTCACAAACGGGGAAACATACATAGTGGGCATAATATACGCCAACCCCAACCCAGCGCTCGGCGTATACTACGTGCCACTCAGCAACCCCGAAACCGGGGACACAGCGGCGCAGTGGCTCCTCCAGCAGGGGTGGCAACCCATGAGCCCACAGCAGTGGGCCAACTGGCAGAGCTGGAGCACACCCCCCAGCCAGGGACAATGCGCAGCAGCGAACGGATGCGGGTGGACAAGCAGCGGCCTACCCTTCACAACGAACGGAGAATACGTACCCGGCAGCGGCGTACTACTGGAGGCGGGGCAGTGGATAACCGCACCATACGCCCCAAGGTACGCAGTGGGCTTCCTATCAAGCAGCGGCCTAGTATTCTGGGTAGCCTAAACCAAACCCAACCCTCTTTTTCTATTCAGCGGTCAGCCCTCCCTCCAGGCGAGTCGAGGGCGACCCGGACCCGCGTTGTTAAGACTCGGACTCGGGCCTGGCGGGTGAGGCGGCCTGCGGCTTAGGCCTGATGTCCAGTGCCTGCATCACGAGCTGCTGGAGGAAGACCACCTGCTGCCTCAGGTCGTCGAGGCGCTGATTCACACTCCTCTCCAAGCTGTCAATCCGCTGATTCGTGACATCAATCCTTTGATTCACACTCTTCTCTGCTGTGTCTATCCTCTGGTTGGCGGCGTCCACCTTGGCCTCCAAGCCATCCATCCGGGCGTCGAACTCCCGGCGGAAGTAGTCGAGCTCCTCCCTAACAATACGGCGCAACTCGGGCTCCGTGAGCCTCTTCAGGGCCTCCCTAGCAGCCTTAGCCATAACAACCAGAAGACGCCGACCAACACTATAAGCATTACCCTCTTCACCTCCATTGGTCGGTGGAAGAAGCGGAGCCACCTTCTTACCAACGTATTCTTGATTATTTGGTAAGTGGAGGCGGGGATGGATGTGGCACACCCCACACGGCGCTCACACGCGTACTCAGGAAGCTCAGAGCACACATCCCCCTGAAAACATGGGCGGCACTCAGCGCTACAGGCGAGGTCGAAGCAGCTATACTCACGTACCTAGCACACACCCCACCCGGGAATCGGGCTACGGTAGCCGAGTACATAGAAACACACTACCCAGCCGTACTCGCACAGGTATACGCACAATACGTGTTCGGCCCAAAGTGGTGGGTGTCAGCAACCCTACTCGCACTGGCCCCCATACTCTACTCCTACTACCAGAACTCGCAGCGTACACCGCGATACTGCGTTTCATCTTCACCGGGATACACCGGGGCGGACAGACGCGGAGAAAGTGAAGCAACTCCAAACCCGCACACGGAACCAAACCCACCCCACACCACCCCCACACAGCCCCACAACCCGCGTCAAACCCCCCAACCCAACCCAACCCAACCAACCCAACCCAACACGGCCCCCCTCCCCAAGACAACCCCTATATATAGGAAATGGTACCCCCATGAAGAGTGTTCAACTCGGAAAACACATGAAGAGGGGCACGGACGCGTTTAACCACCACCGGATAAACGATGTATATGATCTCGGAAGTATTGGAGGGGTACCTCCGCGCCGAGGCGGAGAGGGCGCTCCTCGAAGAAGACTACAGCCCCGGAGTGTACTGGCCCTCCGAGGTGTGGAGGTGCCTGAGGGCGAGCTACCTCAGACGCGTGGATAAGAGGCCCCCCACACAGCAGACAATAGGGTACACCACACTCGGCAACATACTCCACACATGGGTCGCACAGACACTCCAGGCCGCGGGCGGCGACTCGGAAAGCGTAGAGAAGGCGGCACGCGGACACCACTGGACAAGCGAGGTTGAGAGCGAAGTGAACGTGCGCATACCCGTCGAGTATGTGAGCAACGCCGGACGAGAACACCTCGTCCTCAGCGGGAGAATGGATAATGTGATCGTCATCAAGCAGCACCCCGCGGAAACCGGGAAAGAAGGCGGGGGTGAGGTTAGGGGTGCCACCCAGACCCTCATCGTGGAGGTGAAGACGGTGGCGGGCTACCGCGCCCCCCAGAACAGCGAGGCCGACGAACTACCGTTCAAAGAGCACAGAGCACAGCTCAACTGCTACCTCAAAGCGTACCCATACGCACAGGGCATCATACTATACATTTCAAGAAGAGACCTCGAGATGAGGGAGTACCACGTACACTACGACGAAACACTGTGGCTCGAGACCGAGAACAGGCTCCGCGCCCTGCACGAACACGTGAAGCGCGGAGTGATCCCCCCACCCGAAGCCAAAACGGACCCACGCAGACACTGGGAGTGCGCAAACTGCGCCTACCACAACATATGCTACCCCAGCAGCACCAACACCAGTGCAGGTATCAGGGACACGGAGGCCGCGGGTAGCATGGCGCCCACAACCCACCCCGCGTCGCGAAGCGTCAAACCGCAGCCCACCACCCACCCAGCGGCGGCCCCCCACACATACACGGCGAGAAGCGAGGCGGTGGCACGGGGATGAGCACAGCGGAGCGAGACGCGGCGCTCAGAGACAAGATAATGCTCCTACTCGACGTGACGAGGTGGAGCGCGAGGTGTAAACGCGCATACAACTACTTCAAGGAAAACCCAGAAGAGAAGAGGCACATAGACGAATACCGCGTACACTACTCATCGGACGGCGTCTTCCTCCAGCGTAACCCCGACGGGATACCAACCCTCCACAGGGTGGGCACCATAATCGGTACAAGGATATTCAGAGACGGCACCAAGGCCCACGTATACCTCTTCAGGGTGGCGGGACGCCTCCCCCACTGGAGACCCTACCAGATACTCAGGGAGGGTGCACCCAGGTCAAAGGGAGATGGGAAAAAACACACGCGGCGTGTGGCGGAGCTGGTGGGGGGCGACGCAGGGACGGGTGAAACCGGAGACCAACACGCCCCCGCAGGCCGCGGATGGGTCATAGTGGTGAACGAGGCCAACAAAAAATATCAGGAATACGAGGCGCTCAACGTGAAGCTCCCCGGAGGCGGGAAGCTCCCACCCCCAGGCGAATACTATGTAGCCCCAGGCGGGAAGGTGTACGCCGCGAAGGACTGGGTCAGGCAGAGGCGGACGGGGCGGCTCATAACCCACTACGGTCTCAGACACCCCGGGTGGGTCACACCCCTCGAAACAGCGAGCTTCACCCCAGAAGACACCGCGGTGAGGGTGCTCGCACTCCTCGCCACCAAGCGCCCAGAGTACTGGCTACTCGCCCTCAAACTCATGGAAAACAGCGGGAAGACGGAGTGAAACCGGTGGGATAAGGAAGTGGACAACCATCACGTGACGGGTGAGGTGATAGGAGAAGCATGACTGTGAATGGCGGGTCACTCCTAGCCTACATGGGAGCCGGGGAGAGCAGCGGCGAGGCGGAGGAGAGGGAATGCGAAGAGACTCCAGCAATACACGCCGACCTCGCACCCACCACCACAACAATAACAAGGGCAACGGCGGCGGCCACAAACACAGCGGCTGCCGAAAACAGGACACCGACACCACACACAGCAACACCCACGCAGACGCTAACCGTGAGCTACGACGTGGAGTACACAGTGGAGAGGGAGCACGGCTACGCGGAGCACTACCTCACATACAACGGCGAACGAGTGCCCTACAAGGGGATAACCAAGGACGGGAGATTCGTGGCCATAGTGAGCCGCAGATATGTGCTCATACCCAGTGAAGTTGTGGAGGCGGCGCTCAGAGAAGCGGGGCACACACCCACAATCATAATAAGGGAGGGGTGGCGCACATACTGGGTGATACCAGCCCCAAAACTAGACGACAGGGACCCGGAGTGCGGCGTACTCGTGGGCAACAGTGTGGACGGCAGCCAGGCCCTCCGCGTGTACACCTACATCAAACTCGGAGACGCATACGCTGTGCTCAAGGAGAGCGTCCACAAGGTAAACGAACTCGAAGCAAGACACCTCGAAGGCATAAAGAGAACCGTGGGGGAGCTACCCACAATAGTGCGTAAAATACTCGGGAACGCCTCACAGAACGGCTACTACCTCGCCCAGATGGACTACAGGGCGGAGGCCGGGGAGGTGGAGGGCATCCTCAAACTCGACCTACCCGACTACGTGAAGAGCGCCGCCGCAAACGCCTACAGAACAATGGGAACACTCCGCGCAGTGTATGAGGAGGCAGCCAAGGCGATATGGCGGGGCAGCCCCAACCCACACCAGAAAAAACCCACAATACTCACCAAACTCGAACACTACACCACACTCAACAACTACATATTCACACTCACATGGTACAGGGCAACACACACCTAAACAAAAAAAGCGGAGCGGCCGTGAACTAAGGTGAATAAATGAGGAAACCATCACCGGATGGTTGGTGATTATGGACACCAATATAGAGGCGGATGTGAAAACGGAAGTCGTGGGCTTCCTCAGGCAGACCCTGAGGAGGGAAGCGAAGAGTGCGGCGGAGCTCGAAGTGCAGTACAGATGCGCCCAGCTGCTGCTCAGGCTCAGCGGCGAACAGGGCACAACTGAGGAGTACGTGAAGGGCTACGAGGACGGCTACAGAGACGGGCGCAGCGCGAAGGCAACGGCAACGGCTGAGGAACCAAGCCTCACTTAACGGCAGGCCGGCTAAAGCGTGGATGCCCATGAAGCTCATGGAGCCGACCAGCGGAGGCGGACACCATCCACCCCCCACAGCGAAGGCGGAAGAGGCGGGGCGGAGAACAGGAAGCCCGGACTCCGAAGCCCACCTCCAACTCGTGATCCCGCCCTGGGCGGACGCCGCATACGTAGTGGAGGTAGCCCAACCCACACATTGGGTCGGGGCGGGCCAACGCGGCGGGGAAACCGAGTATGAGGTCTACCCAGCGAGGAAGAGGGGGAGGGGGGAGCACACATACTACATCTCACTCGAATGGCGCCCACTCGCACGGGGAGAACACCTCAAAAACTACGCCCATATGATCCTGCTCAAGGCGGGCTCCACACCGAATGGGAGTGGGAGAACAGGAGACGCCCTCATGGCTGAGAACGAAAACGCGGACCAGCCGGGCTACATAGTCGTCAGGGTGAAGCCCCGCCGGAAGCCGGGAAGCGAAAGCGGACTCTCCCTACCTATCTCCCCGCCCCTTCCCCCACCAAGCCACCCACACCCCCTCCTGACCCCCATATTTAAGCCCCAGCCGCAACATGGTGGGTGAATGGTGAAATGGATGTGAAGACAAGCGCACAGACCCGCACAGTGACCGGGGCGACAGCGTCGGTGGAGGCGCCGCCCCAGCCCAGCGTCAAAACACACTGGGAGCCCAGGCTCCGGGTGAAGCGGATCACTACGCACAGCAAGTTTCTCTACTTCAACACTACGCTAAGACTCCTCGCACTCCTCGCCCACGCGGAACGAAAGGGGTACATCACCCTCATCGACGTGCGCAAACTCTACAGCCTCAACAAGAGGAGCAGGAAGGCGTACGGCTTCCTCTACAACGCGGTCGCCAACGGCTACTTCGGACGCGTGGGCCCACGCGGACGCGGAGACACCGCGTACACCCTGACAGAGAAAGGCGCGGAGGCACTCGCCGTGGCCAGAGAAATACTCGGCACCCCATCAAAAACGGGGAAGCGGGGAAAAAGGACAAGAAAAAGCGGGACCAGGTAGTGTGGAGCGGGGTCAAGCGGAGAGAGGAGGAGAAAGCCGAGGGGAGGGGAGTGAGTTGAATGACCGTTACAAGTTGGATGAGGTGTAAAGAGAAGTGAAGCTTGGAGACGTGGAGAAAAGACTGGAAATGGCCTGGCGGTACCGTGTCGGCGACGGCACCCACGAGCCCATAACACTCCACCTACTCGGCCCCGGCGGAGTCGGTAAATCCACAATCACCAAGACGTGGAGTAGGAAGAAGGCCGCGGAGCTGGGCCTCATGTGGGTGGACTACGACACATTGGACGCCGAGAGCGCGGAGAGGATCGCCCAACCAGGGGAACGTGAGAAACACTACGTGTACGCCGATGTCAGGGTAACACAACTCGACCCGGTGGACCTCATGGGCCTGCCACGACAAGTGGGCAGCAGGGCGCGCTTCCTACCACTCGACCTGGCAACACTCTTCGAGAGGGGACACGGCCTCCTAGTACTCGATGAGTTCAGCGATGAGGAGCGCCCCAACATGCAGGCAGCCCTCAAAAAAGTGGTAAGGGACTACAGGTTCGGGGCAACAGCCCTCTCACCCCACACACTCATAGTGGCCATAAGCAACACCGTAGAAACATCAGCCACAGCCCACCCACTACCCAAACCACTCAGGGACAGATTCGACTTCGTAGAGGTGGACCCACCCACCGTGAAGGAGTGGATCCAATATATGGATGAGAACTACCCGGGGAAGTGGGACCGCAGAGTGGGCGCATACCTCGCCTGGAAGCCAAGCGACATACTCGCCCGCGCCGAGGAGGCGGACGACGACGGCCACACACCCCCCGCAACACCCAGGGGGTGGACATACGTGGCGCTCAGCCTCCCCCAGTGTGGCGGCGACAGGGAGCTCGTGGAGAGCCTCACACTGGGCAAACTCGGCCCAACCGGCGCAAGCCTCGCAGCCTTCCTAGCCGTGAAAACACCCATATTCGAGGAGATAGTGGAGGACCCGAGTATAATAAGCGGGTACACAGTGGAGGGCAAAGTGCTCACCGCAATGGTGGTCGCCGAGAACCTCGCCGACAAGAGAGCCGACAGGGTACTAGAGTACCTAATCGACAGGGACGACAGGGAGACCGCCGCACTCATATTCAAACTCACCAAAAAGAAAAACTATATGGCATTCAGCGACCGCGTGGCCAGGAACAGTAAAATAATGGAGTTCATGCAACGCCTCGGGAGGGATATCATGTGAGCGCGAACACGGATAACACGGATACACACAGCAACCACGCCGACAGCAAAGACAATGGGGAGAGCGGGGGGAGAGCGACCACCAACACCAATACCGGCTCCAATCCGAGACGAGACGTCGACCAGAACCCCGGAGACGGCGGCGCGCTGCCCGGGCTCACCTACCAATTCAGCGCTGAAAGAGAAGAGGAGGATGAGGATGAGGGGGTGGGCTCGGAGGAGGAGGTCGAAGCCAGGCTGCGGGGCGAGTACTACACACTCGCCCAGGAACTCAAGACGATAAAGCGCTACTTCATAATGATGTACCCCTTCCTCTTCATACCCCTCCACTACACGCCCATATACGCCACCACGGCTGGAAGTGGAGAGGGGGGAGTGGACACAGCCGCGGCGACAGCGGACGGCAAAATAGTGTTAAACCTCGGGTACTGGTCCACGCTCACCACCGAGGAGAAGAGGGCCGCCGTAGCCCACGAAGTATTACACCTCGTACTCATGCATAACCAGCGCCGCGGCGACAGGGACCACTACCTGTGGAACGTGGCCACGGATGCAAAAGTGAACAGCGCAGTCGAAAAAGTACAGGGAACAAGAATCCCCAAAGGCACGATTACACTTAACGAGGTGGCCAACGCGATACACCTACCCGTGCAACTCATCGAGAACCTCAGCGCCGAGGAGCTATACAGCCTCCTAGCCAAGATGATCCCCCCGCCCCGCATACACATACTGATAGCCACCTCAGACCTCGACAACGGGAAGCCCGTGACAAGGGGCGGGAAGGCGGTGCTCGTCAAGCCGGCCGCGGCGAAAAGGCTCCCCGACGAGGCGCGCAGGGTGCTCAAGGAGGCCGAAGTATTCGGGTCACTCGCGGGCAACATCCCAGCCGGACTCCAGCGCCTAATAGATGAGGTCATAGAGAGGAAGCCCCCGTGGGACGTGACGCTGCGCGCTGCCGCAACCACACTCATACACTATGACACAACGTATGCGAGAGCCAACAGGCGCTCAGACCTCCTACCCGGTTACGAGGGGTACAAGCCCAGGATATGGGTGCTCACCGACACCAGCGGCTCAATAACAGACGAGGAACTCAAAGCGTTCCTCGGTGTGGCGAAGGGAGCACTCCGACACGCCGGGGAAATAGTGGTGGTACCCTGGGACGCCGAGGTGTACCAGCCAATCAAGGTAACCAGCCCCACCCAAGCGGCAGCCGCCCTCAAGAAAATACAGGGAGGAGGGGGAACAGTGGTCCTCCCAGCACTCAAATGGCTCACACCCAAGCTGAGACCCGCAGACATGGTAGCTCTCCTCACAGACGGGGAAATATACGACCTCGGCAAGGAGGAGACAAGGAAGCAGCTCAGGGAGCTCGCCTCACACGCCGCCAAAGCATACATAGCGTGGACAAAAACAAAAGTAGAGGTACAGGGATGGATAAGCGCCCAGCTCACGGTACCACAGGCGAAAACCCGCTAAGTGGAGGTGAAAGCGGAGACGTGGGACGCGTAAACCTACACGTAAAAGTGATGCGCCTCCTCGGGCGCAGAAGGTGGGACAAGGCGTGCAGCGAGGTGTACAGGCACTTCAAGAAGCACCCCGCCGAGAGGCTGTACCTCGAAAACTACGAGGCCGTCTACGCACCAGAAGACCTAGACGTGAACGCGGAGCTCCAGAAGCATACCAGGTATGAAATAGTGGGAATAGACCTCCCACCCAGCATAGCGGGAAACGGAGAGCACATATACGTGTACAGGGAGACAAACAGGCTCAAAAGATACTTCAAACTCCAACTCAAGTTCGACGACGGCGGAACGGAGACGTGCCATATAGTCACGGCGCCGAGGTTCGAGCTCCCCGAAGACGACGAACACCTAACCGACGACAGCTACCACTACCTGGACTACCACGACACAGAATACAGGACACTCGTCTTCATCTCGCCCCTCAAGGTATACCTCCCCCACCCCTGCCCCAACGGTTGGAGGAGCAAGCAGAGATACCTTAAGAAGGGATGGAAGTTCACCCTCATCCCCTTCGACCCAGAGGAGAGCCTCTCAGCAAAAAAAGTATACATGGGAATGCTGAACATCATCTCAAACCACAACCCCGGGTATAGGCTACTCTACCTCAAATGCGCCGAGGAATGCAAAGAGCTACAAACCTACTACCACAACTACTACTATAACAGCAACACCATCCCCGACAACGGCCCCTCCCCCTCCTTCCTCTACTACTGGGACGGCACATACACCAACGAAGAGCTCGAAAGATGGCGAAAACTATACAGTGAAACCCACCACGTCTAAGTCCCAGCCGCCAAGTCCCGTGAGCTACCCCGCCTGAAGATGGGAGCTTCCTGCATCACCACCCCACCATGCCTCCCCCTCACCAAGCCTAAGGAGGGAAGAGGAGGTATTGGGTGAAGCTCAAAGACAGGCACACTGGAAGGGTGGCACCCACCCTACACGCTTCAAAAGAACCAGGGAAGCGTTGAGGTCGCGGTCCAAAGTGAAACCGCAGTGGGGGCAGAGAAACACCCTGTCTTCCAAAGTTAAATTCTAAGTGAGTGTGACGAATGGACGCGGAAAAGAAGGAAAGGAAAGGAAAGGGAAGGAAAGAGAGAACCCTGACCGGCCAAGCGAACCATCATGTGTAGTGAATGTGACACCAAGCGGACATGCGGATGCGGATGTGTCTACCTCGCGGTCGTCGAACTCAGGGCGCCCATAAGCCCAAGCCCCCCGAAGCATGTGTTCCTCTGCCCCGAGTACGCCCACACCCTACCACCCAGACCCGGGGACGGGGTGGAGGCGGGAGAACAGCGGAGGTGACCTGGATTGACCCGGGATGAGCCCACCCACAGCACATACCCCCGCGGAAGCGGGGCTGATACAGGCTTGTTGTGCCCCCAATGCGGGTCCACCTCCCTCGCCGCCAACCCCTCCACCGGTGAGACCGTGTGTGAGGAGTGCGGGCTCGTGGTGGAGGAGGGGAGAGCTGAGCTGGGCCCGGAGTGGTACCCAGCACAGGAGGGCAGGAAGAGGGCGGATGTACACAGCCTGAAGGCGCCCACAATGGTGAAGGGTGGAGGCGACGTACCCGCGTGGATAACCACCGACACCTACATCGGCAACGTGAACTGGGGTGGAGGCGGCGGCAGGAGAAGAGGCAGGAGCAGAATGAGCCCGGCGTCAGCGGCGGGTGTGGATGTCGCCAGACTCAGACGCGCCCACGCCTGGCTCCACGCGAAGGAGGCCGCGCAACGCGCACTCTATAACAGGATGCGCTCCGTGGCCGCAGCCCTCCGCCTACCCAGCACCACCCCAGCCCACGCCCACCAGACATACGTGGACGCGGCCAACGCGGGTATAAGCTTCAGAGGTAGGGGGAGGGATACGGTGGTGGTGGCCACAACACTCGCAGCCCTCAGACGCCTCGGCGCCCCCCAGCCACACCTCCGCGAGGTGAGACCCCTAGTGCGGAACATGAGGGCCACACTCAGGCTGTACAGGAGGATCACGGAGGCACTCAGCACACGTGGAGGCGGAAACCCCAACGCGGATACGGGCGCAGACGGAAACGGAGGCGGGAGTAGCAGTAGTATTGGTGGCGGAAGCGCAGGGACGCGTGGGGGGAATGAAGGCGCCCCCTCCACTCACACGGAACACGCAGTCCCGCCGTTGGCGGCACGCTACCTCCCACAGATGTGCACCGCCCTCGGGCTCACACCCCCCGAGTGCGCGGAGGCCCTGAAGAGGCTCACGGAGGCCGCGGTGAGGGGGTACACCTCTGGGAAGAGTCCCCGCGCACTCGCGGCGGCAGCAGCATACATCCAGGCCCTAACAGCGGACACACGGCGAACAGAAGCGAAGAGGGGGGAGATGTTCAAAGCGGCGCTCCGGGCCTCGGGGGTCACACCCGGAACCCTCAGGAAGGCCATACATATACTCGGAGGGTGAGGGGGGCACCATATACACGCCACGCCGCCCAGCGTATAAGCGCCGGAGAACAGGTGTTATGAAGAAAGGGTAAAGGAGGAAGCTGAGTTGAAGGACCACGGGAAGAAGGGAGGAAAGAGGAGGGGAGACCGCGACGAGTACGACGAGCTGGAGGTGTGGGTGCCCCCGGCTGAAGAGAAGGGGAAGCCCAGGCAGCGGCTCACACTCCTCGCCGTGAAGGACGACAGGATGAAGGTTGGGGACGACGAGCTCAGCCTCATCATCGAGGTCACATACTCCGCGGAGGATGGGGAGATGCACTGCGAGGTGTGCCAGACAACCGA
>Ga0208151_100409_pt1 | contig 18256 bp, 26 predicted proteins | sample ECH_Bhost_MetaG_FD_187130 | JGI IMG/M metagenome (GOLD analysis project Ga0208151, IMG submission 187130) | Hot spring microbial mat communities from Yellowstone National Park, Wyoming, USA - ECH_B host_MetaG (SPAdes) (version 2) | ecosystem: Environmental > Aquatic > Thermal springs > Hot... | reverse complement strand
ATCTTCTTTAACTTGTTCATCTAATTCCTTAGACTTCATAATACCACTAAATAAAGAATCAGATAAAAGAATTTAAATTGGTATCAGCTGATTCGCTATAAAACTTAAATCAAAGATTTAAGTTGAATATCCTAGTTCTTTTAATAATTTTTGCACCTTCTCTTCGTGTTTTCCTTGAAGTTCTATGATGCCATTTTTAACAGTACCACCACAAGCAAGAGATTGTTTTAGTTTTTTAGCGACTAAATCAACTTTTTCTTTATCTATGCCTTCAATCAATGTCAGTGCTTTCCCATCCCTAACTTCTTTTGAATAAATTTTAATATTGTTGGTCGGTGAACCGCTAAACTTAAATTCATCGGCTATTTCGTTTGGCAATCCAGTTATAGGATCTGTTTCTCTCATTTTATTTTTCAGAGTAATATAAAATATTACGTTTAAAAATATGTATCGAAACCTATTTAAATCTAATTTTCCAGTTTTTTAATTGTGATTATATGAAATTAAGCGAATATCCTGATTCGTTTAAAGAAAGTAAAGATTTTTACGATATACAGAAAAATCCATTTAGGCAGATTTCAGCAAATCTGCTTGATGCAATAGATGAATATTTCACAAATATAGATGATAGCAAAGACATAAACGGCATGAAATATTACAACTATGAAGACGAACTAACAAGTTTGCTTTTTGACGAAAGAAAGAAGAGCGAAAAAATGATATTAAGCAGGAACGGAAAACTCGCAAAATACATCAAGAGCATATTTAAAGATTATGAGTTTAGCGAAAAGGATTTTGATAGTTTCTTCAAAATGTTGACTTCCATAGGTAATATTTCAGAGTTTTTCGAAACGTTTTTAGATGAATATCTGTGAAGTGCATTAGAACATTGTCAATCTTTATTATGCACAACACTTGAAAGTTCCATAATTACACGATAAATATAGTCCAAAATTTTTCTACTATTATTTCCTTTTTCAACAAAACCTTTTATAGAATTGTAATTATATTTATCAATCAAAATATTTTTTAATCCTTCTTTAACTTCTTTAACGCCATAAGAAGCGTAACGTTCATAATCGAATGTTCCGTCTTTATAAATTGATATAGAATATCTATACATCCATCCAGAATAAGAAATTTTAATCGTGTCATTAGTTCTCAAATAATGAGCTTTCGTATCTCCAAATGAAAAGTCTGCCTCATTTTTTATGCTTCCTGATTTATCCATATTATCACAATAAAATATTTAATAGGAAGGTTTAAAAGGTTTTTGGGCTTATAGCAAGGTGTCCCTAGTTATTATATTAAAATTAGTAGGTTTTATAGATATAACGCATATTTATTCTAAAAAGACTTAGATTTAAGCGAAAGATTTTTATATTTTGCTCAATATATTAAATAATGGGATAATATGGAAAAACCAGAATAAAATTTAAATTTAGATATAGCATTTAATGCTATATTGATTGCTCTTAATTTATTCGTTATTATGTTCCTTATATCCGCCGGTCCAATATTAATGAACTCTCAAATAGAATTTATTAAATCACTTCTTCCTGAACTGCCAGGAGTATCAATAAATTATCCAACAGTACCTGAAATAAGTCAGAGTTTAAGCGAACCTATTATAACGTTAAGTTCAGTTGGTATTTTCACTGCAATAGCATTATTTTCAATTTTTGTTGATTATATAAAGTTAAATCCAAATAAAATTTATTCTTTTACAGATCCAAAAAGAAGACATTTTCTTTTCTACAGTTATGTTATAATCGCAGGTTTTCTTCTCTTTATGGGCTTTGCTAACACAATTTCAATTGGCATTAACACAGTCGTTTCACTTTCAATTTTACTCAGTTTTGTAATTTTTTATGTTAGCATTCTTATTGCAAATATAACATCAGATAAGGAAAATCAATCAAACACTGCGTCAACGCCAGCAACTTTCGATAGGTCGTAAACCACATTATAAAGGAATTCTGAAACTTTTGATTTACTATTCCTTTTCTTTTCAACAAAATTCTTTATGCTATCATAATTGTATTTGTCTGAAAGCGTGTTATTCAAACCCTCTTTTGTTATCTTATCTCCAGAAAAGAGATTGCTGTATTTATAATCAAAAGTTCCATTTTTATAGATTATTGCAACATAATTAACTGCTTTGCCAGAAAAAGAGATTTTTATTTTATCTGAATCTCTCACATAATATCCGCTAATATCACCAGCAAAGCCTTCAACTTCTTTTTCAATATATTCATCGTTTTCGGTTTCAGCCATAGCATCACTTTATTTCATTTAATTATTAAAGATTTAAAAAGGTTTCTATAATTAAATACCTTTAACGAAACTAAATCTATTTTTAAATCATAAGTTTTATAACTATTGTGATTTATTAACAGTGAGGCAAAAATTAAAACTATCTAGCCGTGCTTAAGATAGGCTTTCCAAGCTAACTTATACATACCATCAAATATCTTATACAAGTACAAGAATTTTGCTTTTTCACTTTTGTTTGTATCCATAAAATTTTTTATCGAAAAATAATCATAATGATATTTTTTACCTAATTTAGACAAATCTAGTTTTTTCTCATTTATATCAAAATCTCCTCCGATAGTTTTAAAGTCAAAAGTTCCATTTTTATAAATTGTAATTAGGCAATAAAAATTGTATATATCTGTATTTTCAATTTCTATTTTATCGGAGTATAATTTGTAACGGAAGACGTCGTCTTCATATTCGCCAAAGCCTTTAAGTTCTTGTTCATCGAGTTTTTCCATAATATCACAAATATATATTTAATATGGTTTAAAATGAATTTGATATAAAAAAAATTAAAACTCATTTAAATCGATTTATTAAATTGTCAAAAAGGTAAATAAACATGACTAAACATCAAAATTTATTGAAATGGAATGTTTCTGATCTTGCAAAAGCAATGAAAATGAGTGAAGAAGATGTTAAACTTTACTTTAATGATGGGAGAAGAGCATCTTTTATAATTGAAAAGCTAATTGCTTATAAAGTTTTTCATGGTAGTCTTTCATCAAATGAAGGAACTGACTGATTATGATATAATAGATAGCGAAGGTGACAAATGGGAAGTAAGAAGTCTTACTAAAGATGGCGTTTATTTTTGTCCTAGTTATATGGTGGGTAGTGGCAGAGACTTTGATGAAGTCGGATTTCTAACGAAATTAAATAACATAAAAGGATATGTAATAGCTGATATTACAAAGTTTCCAAACATACCTTTTTGGATAATACCTAAAAGCAAGGTAATGTCGTGGTGGAAAAAGAAGTTACTCGGCTCTACAACAAAAATTAGTAGGCAAAAAGCATTGAAATTGTTTAATGAGATATAGAAGATAGATGTTGAGCGATCCTCTTTTCTGCAATTTTTACATATTTCGGGTCTATCTCAAAGCCAATATATTTGCAACCAAGATCTATACATGCAACTGCTGTTGTACCAGATCCCATAAATGGATCTAAAACTACCGTATCTTTGTTATAACCATGAAGTTTTATACACATTTTAGGTAGATTTTCTGGAAATATAGCGGGGTGTTCTTTTTTTGTTTGAACCGTCTCATACGGAATATACCAAACGTTTCCTCTATCTCTTAAATCGGTTTTTGCGTTCTTCCATCTTTTTATATTGCTTTTATCTGCATATGGTACGCCTATCGCTAATTTATTTAAAGGAACGTTTTTATTTTTTGTGAAATGAAAAATATACTCGTGAAGGTTATTCAAATAAAATCTACTGTTTATAGGCTTGTAATGACCAACATTTATGTTTTCTTCTGGAATCGCTATTGACTTTATCCAATGTATCGTATTTTGCAACCTTAAACTTTTGCTTATTCTTTTAGCAACCTCAAAAGATCTTAATTCATCACTTGCTTTATCACCTATATTAAAAAACAACGAACCATTTTCCTTTAATACTCGTCTGGCTAATCTACCAAACTCTTCCATCCAGTTTAGATAGTCTTCAAACGCCATATTGTCTTGATGTAAATTATATTTTGTTCCTATATTGTAAGGAGGAGAGGTAACTATTATATCGATACTATTAGGTTCTAATTCAGCCATCCCTTTCATGCAGTCCATATTGTAAATTTTATTTAGTTCCATCTATTATTAAGTATTTGCAATCGTTTTAAAAGTTTGAATTTTGCAACAATGAATTAAATGAGGACTAGACCTGGTGAATTTTTCTAGAAATTCACAAAATTCGAACTTTTTCCGTCGATAAGTTTATACCCCTACCAAGCACGATATTGTCTGGCATCCTTTTTGTTGACTTCTTGTAATTGCTTAAACCTTTTAATCAGAGCTTAACTGATTTCTTATCTCTTCCAAGCACTCTGGATCTTTTGAGTGGTTTTTGAATTCGTCTTTAAATCCTTCAAACCCGCAAACTCCACAAGTGTAAACTTTTCTGCTTTTTTCGTTTCTGGATTTATCATTACAACATTGTAGTCGTCGTCTGTCAAAAAGACATAACCAGAATTCTTATTAAAAGCAATTCTCACATTTGTAGTCAATCCAAGGTCATCTCCTTTTTCTTGCGCTTTTGCATATTTGTCAAGCAATTCCACCGCCATATCCAACTCTATAAGTCCGAATTCACTCAAATCAGTTGTCACACCATAGTCGTCCATAAACACACTTCAATTATATTTAATCAAGAATATTTAAAAAGGTTTGATTTGTCAAAAAGTAAAAATCAACTTATTTAACTACTATCGATTGAGTAATTGTTACATTAGCGTTGGTTATAGTATTAGGATTGTAAAACACCAAGAAGTATGTGCCTTGCTGTAAAGTTTTATTTATTGTTGCGTTCTGACTAATTTCATAATAGTATTTTGATGATGATATAGTTGTTTTGTTTGCCATAAAGTTTTGATATTCAGTTTGATTTAATATCGCTACGTCCATTTTTATGTTTGATGTATATGCGCCTGTAATATTTACATAAGATTCAGGTGTTGGAATTGGGATAATTCTAAACCATCCAGGTGGTAAAATAAAACTTTGATTTCTAAATAACAATGTAATATTAAACACTCTATTGCTAATTGGAGTGAAATTATATGTTGCTGTAATTACACAGTTTTGTATTTTATTGCAACCTTTGATAGATTCTAGATGATAAAAACCAGAAGAATTCGAAACGTCTTGCTGGAATGTATAAGCAATAATCGAACCGTTTGGCACATAAAGTTTTACAGGCATATTAGAATAAGTATAGGATCTGTTGTTTATAATAAGTAGCGTACCGGTTGCACCAATCATTTTTGAAACATTAAAAGTGATGGTATAAGTTTTATGATTTTGAAAGCTATTTGAATTTGAAAAATATAAGAAAACAGCAAGTACCAATACAAAAAAGACAAAGACACCTGCAAGTATAGGAACGATTCTCATAATTCTAATTTAGTTTAATTAAAATTAGTTTAAAAAAATTAGTTAGTTAAAAGTAAAAATTTAAATAATGTTTTTATTAAAAATAGTATGATGAACGAACTTCAACTAATTACACGCATGGAAGAGAATGAGGCTTTTGTTAGGAAGAAATATAGTGAATTACAAAACTTGTATCCTGATGAATACATAGCCGTAGATAATGGCAAAGTCATAGCACATAGTAAAAATGCAAAAACTTTGAGCGGTATATTAAAATCTAATGATGTTGAACTTACAACAGTGTTGGTGCAATTTGTTCCAAAGAGGGGAGTGGAAATAGTGTTTTAGATGCGAGTTTCAATTAAATAAAATAACTCTAAATTAAGCAAAAACCAATAAACATGCAGTTTATACAGCAAACTAATGAAATGACAAATACAATATTTTTGTATTTCCTGTTTCACAACCCTATCAGCAAACCCGCTAATTAGTTAAACCTTATTTAAGACCCCTCGTCTTTTATTTTTTATAAGGCGAGAGAACACGACTGGTTATGATGAATAAAACCGTGTTCAATAATTATTCAGGAGGTGAAAAAATGATTATTTCGCTCGAATCTTTAATATAACTGCTTTTAGAACTTTTTCTATTCTTGCCTATTCTTGTTTCTCCTTGCCCCATTGTATATTGCCATTTTGGAAAAAATTGTTTGTAATCCTTATACCACTCTCTTATAGTAGGGCAATTGTTATATGATAGTATAAATCCACCTTTATGTTCTTTCAACATATCTCTTAAAATTTCGTGTGGAAAGTTTTTATGATATATAGGAAAATTTCTTTGAGGATATATTCCTTTAAATACTTTCGAATCAGGACCAATGTAATAAGGAGGATCCAAATACATAAAATCATTTGGATATTTTTTAAGAATATCTCTAAAATCGGCAGTACCGACTTTTAAATTTCCTAGGCTAAAATCACGTACTCTTTCAATCATTTTTTCATATTTCTTTTCATTTAAGTATATATTTGAAGTCCAGCTTAAAAAACCAGGACCATATGACAGATTCCAAGTGAAGAAGAAATATGTCGCTAAAGTGATAGGATCTAATTTTATTTTACCTTCCCAATGTTTTTTTAATATTGCCTTAACATTATTAAAAGTTTCTTTCGTTGGCTTCAGTTCTTTAAGTTTTTCATATAGAAGTTTCGGATTTTCTATTTGAATCTTCCAATAATTCATTAAAATTTCAAATATATCATATCCTATAACTTCCAAGCCCAAATATTTACTAATTGCAATTTCGACAGAACCTCCACCAAAAAATGGCGATATTACTCTTTTTATATTTGTCGGCAATAATTCCACAATATATCCGACAGCCAAGCTTTTTCCACCAGGATACCTTATAGGGGATACGACAACTCTTTTATATTTATTCATACTTTCTGGATTTTTACTAATAATAGTTTTTAGAAAGTTTTCTTTTCTGGCTTTTAGATCTGTTCCATCTTCCATACTTTATGTTTAATGAAAAACGCTTAAAACATTAGATTAGAGCAAACTATAATAACTACAAAGCCTAAAAACTCTAATTTATAGAATTTCTACTTTTTCCTCGGAGCCAATTTTAAGTTTTTCCTCGAAAATTCACAGAAAATCGATTTTTTGTGCTTATACCCCTACCTATTTTAACGATAGTTGCCATTTCCTGTAAGTTTTCGACGGAAGAGGTCAAAATCACTTCCGTCGAAGAGTCGGAATTTTTATAAACGAGAGGTTTTAGCATATTTTAGGATTTTAAGCAAAAGAAAAGGTATTTTTATTTAGAATATTAGATTCTTTAATGGTTTTAATATGAAAACCTTATTTCTTTACTATGACCCGCACTATGCTCACGCAGAGATAGCAAAAAAATTGAATGCTGATTTTTACCCAGCGCCAAAACTTAAATCCGAGAGTAGTAATATGCTATTAGGAGGATTAAGCATACTTAAAGCAGTTTTTACGTTGCCTAAGAATTACGATTTATACTTCTGTGAAGGCACTTATATAATTCCAGCGTTAGCAAGAAAGCTTGGCTTATTAAGAAAAAAGGCAAAGATAGTAAATATTTTAGCAAGTCCTTTGCTTTATTATATTAAAGTAGGCAAGATAAAAGGGATAAGAAAACAGTTTGCATTGTGGCTTTTGAAGGAAGTCGATTTGTTTGTGTCTATTGGAAAAATGGAGAATGAAATATTAAAAGAAATTTTGCCAAATGCGAATAGCATTGTTGTTTATCCAAGACCCAAAAAAGAAGTGGTAAATGCTTTATTAAAAGATGAAAGGATGCCAGATTTAAATTCGCAGATAATATTGACAATAGGAACGCACGACGCTTATTACAAAGGAATAGATATAGTATATAAAGCTTTCAAAAAAGTGAGAAGAATATTTATAAATGCAAAACTGTTCATTGTCGGAGATATGCCAGATTTATCTAAGTATGTTAATTGTGAAGACGAAGGTGTATATTGTTTAGGTTATGTAGATAATCTGGAAATGTTTATTAAAATGTCGTCTCTTTATGTTCATATGGGTCGTGGCGACACATTTCCATTAAGTAGTATCGAAGCAATGTTAGGCGGTCTGCCTGCAATTGTTTCTAAATGGACTGGAACAAAAGAAATTGTAAGTGCGGTAGATAAAAAACTTATCGTAAAGTTAAACCCAAAAGAATTAGCAAATAAAATAATATGGTATTTTAGTTTAAACAACGCCAAGAAGACCAAACTTTCTATAAGAAGCAAGGAAGAAGCAAAAAATTTTATAAAAAGCGTTAATGTTAAAGATTTCAAAGAGAAAATGAAAAAGATGGGTGTTTTTGCTTGAAAATAGGATATATAACAATAGAAAGGTTTGAAAGACAAGGTCAAGGTATACCGAGATATGTTACTATGCTTTATAAATATTTAACAAAACTAAATGGAGAAAATACAATTTATAAACTTTCATATAAATCGCTTTCGCTTATTGGAGAAGGGTTAAGTTTAGAGCTTAGATCTATTTTTTCGCACTATGGTAGTTATGATATTATACACAATCCAATAGGATTTATTCCAATACATAGAATTGGCAAGGTGCAATATATAGTCACCATACATGATACAAAACAGATTTTTCCAAATAGTATAAAGAGCAAAATATGGCAGTATCTGGTAGTGAATAGAGGATTAAACTATACACTTAAGACTGCGGATTTTATTATTGTTAATTCAAGTCAAACTAGAGAAGAAGTAATAAAATTAGGTTTTGATAAAAATAAAATAGAAGTAATAAATTTAGGAGTCGATGAACGTTTTATAAAAGATATAGAAAATAAAAATACAGAAAAAACAAGCACATTTAAAGTAGGTTATTTGGGCGCTTTCGGACCTAACAAAAATATTAAGTTTATATTGCAAACAGCAGAACTAATAAAAGATAAAGACATAGAATTTAATATTTATGGAAATAAAGAATATTGGTATGAAAACTTTGAGCAGTACGCACCAGCTAATGTAAAATTTATGGGTTTTGCTCCAGAAGAAAAAATAGTAGATGTTTATGATAGTTTTGATGTGTTTGTATTCCCAAGCTTATATGAAGGTTTTGGATTGCCAATTTTAGAAGCACAAGCGAGAGGTCTACCTGTCATAATATATAAGTATGGAGAAATTCCGAAAGAAGTTAGAAAATATTGTTTTGAAGCAGAAAATCCAGAACACATGGCACAAATAATTGAGCAGTTGAAGGTAAATGGCTACAATGAAAAGGAAAGAAAAGAAGCGATGGATTATGCAAGAAGCTTTACATGGGAGAAGACTGCAAAAGAAACGCTTAATGTTTATAAAAAGGTGTTAAAATGAAAAAACCAAAACTCGCTATTTTTACTGAAGGTGACTTGAGAAGTTTCGGTGGAGCTGAAAAATACATTGTTGAATTATGTAAAAGATTAAAGGCTTTTGATATAACTGTCTTTTCATATAAAGATGACAAAAGTGCTAGATTAAGTAAATCTGAAATTAAAAATTTGTTAAAAGCCAAACTTGAATTTTTTAGATCATTCACAATACCTATATTAAAAGAAAGAGTTCCTTTTAGCTTTAGCGGATTAAAGGTTTTAAGTAAATTGAATAGTTTTGATTCTGTTTATATAACAGATCCGAGCATTCCTACGATTTTTATGATTTTGATTTTTTTAAAAGTTAAAAAGGCGGAAACGAAAATAATTTTTGGTGTGCACGATCCTGGATTTTTGAGAGATCAGCCACAGAAAAATAATATAATTAGAAGACTACTTTTGCATATCTATAAACCTATTCAAGAGGCTGTTTTGTTTAAGATACCGAATATGCATGTGCTTAATAGTTTTGATCTAAAACTATTGAAGAAATTAGGCTATAATGGGAATGTTTATCACATTCCAAATTTTTTGTATTATAATAAAAAGAATAGAGTTAAGGCGAACAAAAAAGAATTTATAGTCTTGTTTGGAGGCAGATTATCCGTCTATCATAAAGGCTTAGATTTTCTAATAAAAATAATAGAGGAAACGATAAAAAGAAATAAAAATATTAAATTCCGTATTTTCGGTTCTGGAGAAGATGGACAAAAGTTAATAGAGGAATTAAGTGATAAATATCCGAATAATGTAAAGTATTTAGGATTTATATCTAACAACCAAGTTGAAAATGAATATCGTAACGCAAGTTTATATATTTTGACTTCAAGAATAGAAACTTTTTCACTTGTAACTTTAGAAGCTCAAGCGCATGGCTTACCAGTCATAGCATTCGATATAAAAGGACAACACGATATAATGAAAAACGATTTTCAGGGCAGGTTAATAAAGCCTTTTAAAATAGAAGATTTTGTAGAAGCAATATTATATTATTATAAATTATGGGAAAATGGAGAGTTATCGGAAAGCCGTAAAAAACAAATAATAAATTATATATTTGGCAATTATTCTGATAAAAAAATAATACCTAAACTAGAAAAAATGCTGATGAGTCAAAAACAATAAAATCATCTTTATAATGTTTCAATATATTTCTTAGTTCTTTCGTAGTTAAAAAGCCTAAACCTTTCTGGTGCAACTATATAAAATGCAACCTGCAAACCTCTAAGTATTGTAGATTTGGGAAAAGCCCTTATGATATAAGGGAAGATTTGAAGATAATCTAACAATGCTTTTTTTCTATAGTTGCCTGCATAAAAAAGATAAGTTATCTCTTGATCTTTTGAGAATATATCAAAATATTTTTGCAAGTCTTTGTCAACTTTTAATTTTGTTCCTCTCAATATAATATTTACTGCATCTCTACTATCAGATTTAAGTACTGTTTGTCTATAAGATTCATAAGTTTCAATAGAAAGCGATGTCGATTCATGAACTCTATATTTTGTGAGCGCCTGATTAGATATGAGTAAATCTCCTGAAATTAAAGAAATAAAATAGAAAAACAAATCTGGAACAAATTTTATATTTCGTAAAGCATTTTCAAATCGATTTAATATAAATTTTTTAACAGAGATTGAACTAGAATTAGACCATGGGTTCGTGTTTTGTTGTATTTTAAGAAGAGTTACTGGATCCTTGTTGAAATCTTTAATTGTAATATCTCTTTCTCTTTTTTCAAACTTAGAAAGGCTTTTGTTCAAATAGTTGCCCTTATCATCTATATATATTCTTGCGTTGTTAATATAAACTAAGTTATTATTTTCTAGAAAAGTCTTATAAACATATTCCAATTTGTCTTTCATAAATAAATCATCGTCTTCTAAAAAACAAATCACTTCGCCGTTAGCATATTTTAAGGCATCTGCAATACGCTCTCCAATTCCGCCTTCTTCAAAAAATATAAGTTTTCCACCATTTTCTTTAATGTAACTATCAATTTTATCATCAGTAAAGTTTTTTGTTACTATTATCTCATACTTGCTTCTATCTAATGTTTGATTTAGTGCAGAGTTAAATGCATCTAGCAAAAACTCTTTTCTGTTATATGCAGTTATTATAACTGAAATGTATGGATCATTTTCCATGATCTCGCCTATTTGCATATATTAAGCCTAGATACATATTACTATCTTCCGCTTCTGTGTTATGTGTATATTTTGGCAAGCTATACTTAACTTTAAATCCTGCCTGTCTTAGTCTCTTTACAAGATTTCTATAGCCATAGTGATATTCTATAATAATCTGGTCGAATGCGTGTAATGCTCCATCACTTGCATTTAATATCAAATCATACTCGCAACCTTCGCAATCAACCTTTAGTATTGCATTCTTCAAATCGAACCTTTTTACTATTTCATCTAAACTTACTCTTTTTATTTTCTTTCCATCATTAAAATTTTTGAGGTCTGTTCCACCTGTATTTTCATAATCTTCTTTTATTGTTATAAAACCAGTTTTACCACAACCTTCATTTAATAAAGTAATTTTATCTTCAAAATGATTTAGATTGATGTTCTTTAAAGCAATATTATACGAGTATGGATAAGGCTCGAAAGCATAAACATGCTTTGCGTCTTTAAGAGCAAAGTATATTGCAGTATCACCAATATTTGCGCCTACATCAACAACATCTTTACCTTTGACATCAAGCCATTTATACTGCTCATTTATAAAATTTTCTTTTATTAAAGCAATAGTATTGTTTATTTGTTTGCCACTATCATAATAGAAATAAACTTTTCTATTTTGATACTCTAATTCAAAAATATTATTTTTAATTTCACAACTAGCGTTCTTATTTATTTTAAAAAGTTCTTTTTGACCTAAGCCATGATTCCAAAAACTAAAATAAGATTCTATATTTTCAAAATAAGCGGTCTCACCATCTCTAAACTTTATCGTTAAAGTTTTCTTTAAGCCTATCCTAAACAATGCGACATCTATCCAGTTTCTTGCAATCTTTCTCATAGATAGAAGGTCGTTTATCTTATCTATTTTGCTATTTATTTTAGCAGTAAGATAAGCAAAAGTAGACATATTCTTTCTTGGATCGAAATCTAGTTTCACTTTAGCCACCTAATAAAGGTATTTAATCTCTCCTTTAAAATTTACAACCTAAAATATTAGCGGGTCAAAAAATTAAAAAACTAAAATAAAAGACTTCTTACTATCTCTTTTTTCAATCTTCTAAAAAGTCTCTATAATCATCTTCCATTTCTCTGTGTCTTGTTTGTTCGATCATTTACTCTTTTAATAAAGATTAGTACGGCAATTATCAATGTCTTCATTCAATTTGATAAGAAACGTATTTGTATCATTAATAGTTTTTCTTGCTGTTTCGAAAAGATCATTCATTATTTAAATTTTTAATTTCAACCCTTATCATTATCGCTTTAGCCTTCTAATAAAGATAAAGGAATCTCCCATGTGAAATACTCGCTACCCCATGTATAATATTCACTAGAAGAATCAATATTGCTCCGTAATTCCATTTCCATAGACTCGCCTGGAGCCCAAGCTTTGAAAAACTCCCGTTTTATTGTTTTACCATTATGCAACTTTGTTTGATTAAACTCCTCTATCAGTCTTTCATTTTTGTGAGAATATCCTGTGTATGCTTTTAGAATATAAACTCCCGCTTTTTCGTCTCTATCTTCCTTTAACCAACCAGCATCTTCGTCATAACTATTAGCTAAATTACTTAAAGCTTCTTTCACAATTCTTCCATCTTCTTTTGTATATTTCATTTTATCATCAATTATTATTTTCAAGTAAATATTTAAATAGTTTCGATCTTTGGTTGATTAATATATTTTACAACGGTTTGACATAAAACTAATATAATAAAAAAAATAAGATTAAACCTAATTTGCTTTTTACGAGTGTGCAAGTTATCCACATCCCATCTGCATATTCCTATAAGAAACCATCCATAGAACCGTAAAAACTCCTATAGCGAGAGAAATCGTCAGAATCATGATTACAGTTATTGCCCAAATCGAACTTGAAGTCAGATATGCATCTACGCCAAGCTTAATGAATAGAGCTAAAAGCACCAAAACAACGACTGCGATAAAAGCTTTTTCACGCACACATCTCTTGTTTCTCATCATATCGCCTATATTTTATTTATGCGTAGCAAGATTTATATACCTTTGCTTTTTTATGAGTTGAAAGAAATGATTCTATGAAAGCAACAAAAGTGAAGCATACAAGGAAAAAGTTTATAGGAGATCTTGAATTTTTAGTGGATGCCTTACATCCTTTAAAGTTTGAAAAAGGATTATATGCTGTGAGCATATGCGCGAAGCACAAAACAAACCAAAGAAAACGAACCTAATTAAACAAGCAAGTTTTTATTTATTTCTTCGTGATAACTTACTCATTTCATAAATGGTTGTTAACCAAACCGATACAGTTAGTATAGTAGCAAGAATTCCTTCAATAAGCATTATAATTGCTAGCAAGGTTGAACCTGTGGTCTCATATATATTTGCACTTAATCCGGTGAAACCGATAAAGAATCCTAAAAGTGCTATAATATATATAATGCTTACAATCATCATATCGTCTTTCATTGTTATCATCTTTTTATTTACTATGAAAGATAAAATATTTAAAAGTTTTGGTTTTCATAAGCATATTTGCCAAGTAAAGAAAGATGCAAGCAACTAACATAATTCCTTTTGAAACAGCATTATATACTCATGCTTGAAAATATAAAAACCTCCAACCAAAGTACGATAACGCCATAAATTCTGCTGGTTTCTCTTTCCTCTTGTTTCTTCAAAATTTTTAACTATTATGCTTTTGAGTTTGTATCCTCTTTTCAGCACTTCATTCATAGTATAAAATCCCAAAGGCACCCATTCTCCATTTGCATATTTATCTCCTATAACAAGTGCAAGGTATCTTCCTTTTTCTAACACCTTTGAGGTGTTATCTACAACCTCGCCAAACATTTTTAGGAAGACATCAATATTTGGAGCATTGGAAAGGTCATTCGGATCGTTTTTGCTAAATTTGATAATATCATGATAAGGCGGATGCATAATTACAAGGTGGACATACTTAACACCATACTTTTCAAGAAGAGATTTTAAATCGATTGTTCTGCTATCCCCAACAACCTCATCTGAAACCACATTATAAGGGTTTGGTTCTTTCTCAATAAAGCCTTTCGCCTTCTTGACAACATCTGGATTTAATTCTATACCAATACCGTTTCTTCCAAGCCTTCTGCATTCAATTAAGGTTGTTCCACTGCCGACAAAAGCATCAAGAACCCAATCGCCTTTTTTAGTATATCTAAGCATTAGCTGTCTTGGAATCTGTGGAACAAAATTACCCCAATACCAGCCTAAATGAGCACCTGAATTATCTCTTTCTTTAAATATCCAAAGGCTGTCTGTAAGTATCTCCTTGTAATCCTTCCATTTTTTCAAGTCCAGGTCGTTTATCTTTCTCTCTCTCATATACAGAATTATTTTTAATAGTTTGTTTTAAAAGTGGAGGCGATGCGAAAGGAAAAAATAGACCGTAATCCTTTATTATTTATAAGGCGATACAACACGACTAACCATAGATAGAATGGGACGGTGTTATATACTCTTTCAGAGTTAAGATGGAGTGACTCCACAGCAGATTGTGTCAGTAGGAGTGTTGGAGCATTGTTAGATTAGCCCGTAATCCTTTATCATTTATAAAGCGATACAAAGCGACCGATTGAGAAGGGTAGGGGTGGATGGTGGCGGGTCATTTTGAAGGCTTGAATAGAACCTTAAGGAATAATAAAACATATAAAAATATTAATAGTAGGATTGGACAAAATTTCATCAGACTAAACTTGCAACCAAATGTATATAATAGCGAATGTAAATTCGCTATATAATCCTAATCGTGGTTTTAATAAAACTACATATATCAACGCTATTTTACAAACAAGTATAATAAATAAGATTGTTATAAGGTTGTATTAATTATACATCCATTATAACAATACCCTTTAATTAGGTTTGTGGGTTATTAAATACTCTGTAATATAATCTAGACATATGTATTTGGTTGCAATTTAAGTTTTTTCATTTTTTATCCTATAGGTGGCTTTATATCATATAATACATCCATCAATAAGACAACCTATTTAAGGCTATTTATACCTGTCTCCTTAAAGTTAATTAATAAGTTAATTAAAAGGCTTTCATAAAGGATATTATAAAGAATTTTATAAAGGTTTATAACGCTTTGATATATAGTTGTATAGCAATTTTTATTCCATAATTTTGAAAAATGTTGTTTAAACCTTTAAGGCTCTTCCGTCAAAGATTTTCCATAATTATGGAATCTTTGAGAGGTGCCCGTCGGTCAGTTTTCCATAATTATGGAATATTTTTCAAAAATATGGAAAATCTTAAATTTATGCTTTTTGTTTTTATTCTATATTTTTCCATAAACATGGAATTTTACCGATGTTCCGAGTATAGAAAATTTCAAAAATATGGAATTTTTTTTCCATAATTATGGAAAGGCATAACAACCTATATAAAACAGCCAATTTTAATTTTGTAATAATAAATAATAAAAAGCCTTATTTTATAAATCCCTTTTTATACATATTTTCTATGACTAAACCGAGATCTTCTTTAAAATCGCATTTAAATGCAAAAGAAAGGCATTTGCATAAGGAATTAGGTTTTTAATGACAAAGTAGTTTTTCAGGCAGAAGAAATTATATCGATTTCAAAAAAACTACCATAAAGTATAAAAAGGTTTAGGTCAGTTAATTTCATAGGATCGTTTTTTGGTTTCTTCCTAACTTTATACATTCTTTAATTGCTCAAACTCCTCTTGTGGTGTATCTTTGCCAATCAGAAAAGTAGGAAACGTTTTTATTGTTCCGTTTTTCAGATGCTTTTTAACTAACAAAGCCCAATACATATCATTTGCAAGAACCAACTTATACTCATATACTATTTTTAAATGACTAACGTTAGAAATTCGTGAAAATCCAAAATTATCTATAAGGAATTGTGCAACTTTGCTCTTGCTTGAAGTTTGTGTTTTAAGAAGCACCAATTTTATTATAGAAGCGAGTGAATAAGGCGTTAATGCGTTATTAGAATAAGTAGGCGTCATAGTTAGCATAATTGGGTTTTCATCATCTAATGATTTGCAGACTTTTACTATGCATTTACAATCCATAACATCACCAATATAAAATCTAAAATTCTGTTGCACCAATTAAATCTTGTTGCTCTAACTGTATAAGTTTCTCTATTGCATCCTTCGTTAATTGTTTGATTGGAATATCCATCAAATGCCTTATTTTTCCTCCACTGGAAATACCTATACTCATATACCATCTGTCATAATCCCCTATTGCATCTAATTCGCAAAAATATTCTATGTTTTTATAGAGAACTTTACTTACAGGCTTGAAAGTTGAGTTTTCTCTTATAAAATTAGATATATCTTTTATTTTTCCATCCATTGCCAAACTTCTTACGTTGCTAAAAAGTGAGGCAACATAGCCTAAACTACTATCTTTATTATAAAATCTTGTAGGCTTTTTCCCTTCCTCTCTAATTTCAATTTCACATCCAGTCATTTAATCAATAGTTTATTGAATATATAGGTTTAAATATGTTTCGTCTTTTAATCAAAACGAATTTAAAATAAAATCATAATAATATCTTGTGAATAGTGAAAAAATAGCAGAAGAAATATCAATTACAATAGGCATCATTTTATTTTCTCTTGCTATGCTATATATAATATTTTCTAGCATAAAATATAATTATCCTAATTATTCAATGAAATTTTTATTAGAAATATCTATTGAAGTTGCAATATCTATTTTTGCTTTATTATTATATATTATAGAACTTGAAAAGATTAAGAAAAGCAGTCACCTTATTAAATAAGCATTACTTCCAAGTTCGACTGTTACTCCTGATATAGAAGCAGGATAAAATAGTATTCCATTTTCAAATATTATTGTATCATTTTTTCCATAAATTTCTAAAGCTATCAAGTGACCTTCTGCGTTTATTGTTAAATCAGTGTTATTAAAATCGCCAATCAATTGCATGTTTTTAGTTGCTGTATAAGTTGAAATTCCAGGATAAATTCTGATAGTAGGTAGTGATGAAATTATAGCATTTATCTTCCACATTGTTCCTGGATTTTGCGAGAAATTTATTATTTGCGAATATGTAAAATTATCTACCAAAATAGTATTAGAATCTTGACTTAAATTAAACGAAGAACTTTCTTTTGTTGAGTTAATTATAGTTGTTTTATGCAATATTAAATATTTTTCTATTTGAGTGTTTGTTGTAATATTGTTTGTGGTGTGCGATGAAGAAACGAGTAATTCGTATACTAAAATTGAAACGATTACCGCGATTGCAATTAGTGAAATAAGTATTATTTTATCCATTTAATCCTATATTTGGATAAAATAAATGGTTTAAATTTTATTAACTATCCACATATTTTTAAAACTAAAAATGAATATTAAAATGAAATGAAAGGTCAGGCTACATTAGAACGCGGTTTTATTTATACTGTTGTGTTAGCATTAGCCGTAGTTATATTGGTCTTTATGCTATTTTTCTTTTCTCATACAAATCTCAATGGTAGTTTTTCTATAACAAGCATTAGAATAAACCACTTGACCACAAACACTTTAAACTTTTCAGTGATTATAAATCAAAAACTACAAAATCCACAAACACTTAAATTTTATATAAACAATATAAATAGTTTCTTTTCTGTTGCTGGAATGAATATGAGCATTGTTTTAATGCCAAATGGTGAGTATGAATACATATTTGATGGTCC
>Ga0208151_100403_pt1 | contig 18405 bp, 22 predicted proteins | sample ECH_Bhost_MetaG_FD_187130 | JGI IMG/M metagenome (GOLD analysis project Ga0208151, IMG submission 187130) | Hot spring microbial mat communities from Yellowstone National Park, Wyoming, USA - ECH_B host_MetaG (SPAdes) (version 2) | ecosystem: Environmental > Aquatic > Thermal springs > Hot... | reverse complement strand
GCTGCTCTTTGAAGCATGATGTCCTTATATGAATAAATTCTGGGTCCTTTCTGCTTGATGCATAGTCGGTTTCATATGTGCATCTGCAAGTAATTTTGCGTTGTCAAATAAACCATAAGGAACAGCCTAATACCTAAGCTGTAGAATTTCAAAATGCCTTAGGGGATAAGTATTTAAAAATTCGGAATTAATATAATACTACAAATCCTGTGATTTTATGAGTCAGTTTGGCGTACAATATCATGGACCATCAAAAAGAAAGTCTTCTGGAAACGGAAAACTAAAGGCTAAGAATAGAGATAAGAAGAGACACGAAGTTGGGGGCTACTTCATAGCAACAAGATTAAGCGAAGCAAATGTAATAAAGAAAGTAAGAACAAGAGGCGGTAGAGAAAAGGACAAGCTTAAAAATGCGGGCTATGCTAATTTGCTTGTAGATGGTTCTTACAAAAAGGTTAAGATAAAGGGTGTTATAGAATCAAAGGATAACAGAAACTTCGCTAGGCTTAATATAATAACAAAAGGTACAGTTATAGATACAGAGCTTGGCAGGGCAATTGTTATAAATAGGCCTGGAAAAGAGGGCTTTATAAATGCAAAGCTGGTGAAGTAATGCCTGCAAGAGTCTATGTATGCCCAATAGAAAAAGAGAATGAGCTTAAGAGGATGCTTGAGTACGATCCATATCTAGATCCAAAGATAAAGGAAGAAGATTTGAAGAAGCTCAGAGAAGATGAGATGGCAAATATTATATTCGCGAGACAAGACTATGTGGTAAAGGAAGGCGCATCTATAAACATGGATCCATCTAAATGCTACCTCTTTTTGAATGCACAAGATTCATTCCTCGATAAGGCAGAGAAAAAGCTCAAGAGCATAGAAGGCTTAGAACGTGCAGCTCCAGATATAGAATCAAAGATTATAATGTTTATTGATGATGAGAGGAAGAGAGCTGACGAAGGCTTCGGTTCAATATTCGGGTAGTTTAGATGAACTTTATAAGTGTGGCAGATTTATCAAAAGAAGAGATATCTGAGATCTTTAATATAGCCGACGACCTAAAACACGGAAAGGTTGAGGTGGCACTCAAAGAAGACGCTGTTGCTGCACTTATATTTGAAAAACCTTCTACGAGAACAAGGGTATCGTTCGAAGTTGCAATGGCGCAGCTTGGCGGGCATTCAATTTATATAGATTCAAGAACTTCTCAGCTCTCAAGAGGAGAGAGCATTGCTGATACAGCCAAAGTGCTGAGTGGCTATGTGGATTTTATAATTGCAAGGCTTTACAAACACGATGATATTTTAGAGCTAGCAAATAATGCTACTGTTCCTGTAATAAATGCTCTTACAGACTTAGAACATCCGTGCCAAGCGTTAAGCGACCTTTATACAATACAAGAAGTTAAGAAAAAATTCAGAGGCTTAAAGCTTGCTTTCGTAGGTGATATAGCTGCCAACACAGCAAACTCGCTTATGCTAGCGGGTGCAAAGATGGGCATGGAGATAGCACTTGTTGGGCCAAAGAATTATATGCCGAACACACTCTATTTTACAAAGGCCAGAGAATATAGCAAGGTTGATATATATAACAATATAAGAGAAGGTGTATCAGACGCAGATGTTATATATACAGATACATTCGTAAGTATGGGGCAAGAGGCTGAAGCAGAGGAAAGGAAAAAACTGTTCGCACCCTACCAAGTGAATAAAACTTTAGTGAGCTATGCAAAGAAGGATGCAATAGTAATGCACTGCCTGCCCGCGCATCGTGGTGAGGAGATAACAAGCGATGTTTTAGACGGACCACAAAGTGTTGTGTGGCAACAGGCAAAAAATAAGCTTCTTGTCGAAAAAGCCATACTCCTTTATTTATCTGAGAAGAGCTTCTAAAGGCCAGGCTTAACCCCATACATCCGCCTTTATTCTTGCTTTATCTACCCCAATATTGGTTAGCACCTGCTTCATCGCGTTTGTAAAAGCAAGAGGACCGCAGATATAAGGATCCCTTTCTATAAAATCAGGCACATCTCTTTTTATCATATCCTCATTTATATGACCCGTTTCACCTTTCCAGTTATCACCAGGTTGAGGCCTAGTAACTGTTACAATAAGCTTCATATTTAGGCTTTTTTCAAATTCTTCTAGTTCTGCACGCCTTATGATCTCATTCGGATACCTTACACTATACATTAAAGATACATCTATTCCAAGGTTTTTCTCTTTTATATATCTCAACATTGAGAGGAAAGGAGCCAAGCCCGTGCCGCCAGCTATGAAAAGTACCTTCTTGTTCTTATTTGGATCAAATTTAAATTGCCCATACGGCCCAGAAATATAGTATATGTCACCAACCTTTGCCTCTTCAAGCTTAGAGGTAAGCCTGCCGTGGACCATGCTTATAATAAGCTCTATTGTGTCACTCCCAGGGGCTGATGCTATAGAATAAGCCCTACCTATCTGCTCTGGCGTATCTGCCTTATAGTATAGCATTATGAACATACCTGGGCTAAAATCAAGAACACTGCCATCAGCACTCTTAAATCTGAATATCGTTACATCCGGGGTTTCTTTTATTATCTCACTAACATAGTAAGGCTTCTTTATTATCACAGATTCACCAAGAATCTATAAGAATTAGGTTATAAACATTAAAAATGCTTACTTTAGATTTGTAAGAGATTCTACTACCTTTTCTAACTTGTCTATGCTCTTTATTACTTCCTTAAGCTTAGGGTTTATACTATAGCCAAGGCCGTAGCCCCTTTCTGTCCTTATATGCGTTGGTTGCAAAACATTGAGGTTCATAGATAATTCTCTTAAAGTTATTATAAGCGTTTTCCTGGTAAACTTCTTTCCGAGTACAGCATAAATCTCTTTTGTAGTTCTTGGCGACTTTTCCATAAGCAGTTTAAGCACCGCATAATTGGGCCTACTAAGCAGCTCTCTCATAAGCCATATCTCGTCCTTCTCTTTCATAAATACCACAGGGTCCCAAACCCAATACTAAAATATATTTTATAACAAACTTTATAAATGTATATCAAATTCCAAAAACCTTTGCTTTTTCTGCAATCAAAAGGTATTTAAACATATTTATACATAAATAAATTATGTTTACTAAAGTATACTTAATTAGATTAAAGTAAAAGATGGTTTTATGCTTCTACCATTTAGAAGAAAACAAGAAGAAGAAACAGAAGTTATTCCACTAACCTTTTCCATAGAGGCGAAGAACGGGGGCGATGTTCAAGAGGTAATAGAACTACCTATAAGAAGGAACATAATAAAGCTAAGTGGCAGGTATTTATATGTGCTTGGCGGCGATCAAAAACCTATCTTAAGACAAGAGCTAAATCTGGCTTCGATAGCCAAAGGAAAGATCCTAGAATTTTTCCTAAACAATAACGAGGATATCGAGATTTTTAGCCCAACAACGTTCGAAAAAGCAAGGGAGATTGCTTTTAATTACTTGAAACAGAATATTCCAGAGGAGCGTGCATACTACATTGCATATATAACCGCCATTGATACAATTGGCTACGGAGCGATAGGCTTGCTTTTAGAAGACAAAAACAACATAGAAGAGATAGAGATCAATGCACCAACATCGCCAATAAATGTATATACAACAAAATATGGAAGATGCGAAACTAATTTGGCATATAATAGCGAGCTAGAATTTAGAAGAAGCATAAATAAGCTTCTTTATCTTGCTGAAAAGGAGGTTAACGTAAATAATCCGGTGGTCGATGCTGAGCTTGAAAACATAAGAGTGCATGCACAAGTAAGACCTTATGCACATGCGGGTGCATTTGCATCAATAAGGATTGGTGGTAAAAAACAACTTGGAATAGACAAGCTAATAGCAAATGGTACTGCAAATCCAGAGGTACTTGCATATTTATGGCTTGCATTGGATGCTAAGCTTAATATAATAATTTCGGGTGCCCCAGCAAGCGGCAAGACAACACTGCTTGCTTCTCTTCTTACTCTCATACCAAGGTACAACAAAGTCATAGTTGTAGAAGAAGAAGCAAATGAACTTGGGGAATTTGCAGCAAATTATGTATCAATATATAGCACAAAGAAGGGCATTAACCTACAGCAACAGGTTATAAACACGCTTAGAATGAGGCCAGATAGGCTTATTATTGGTGAGATAAGGGGAGAAGAAGCAAGAGAGATGTTCTCGGGTTCTAACCTAGGCATTCCGTTCATGACTACTATGCATAGCAACGAGGGCGGACTTTCTATATTGAAAAAATTACTTGTCAAACCAATGAGTGTAGAGCCAAGCGCACTTGGGATGCTTGATCTAGCTATATACATGAAACAAGTTGATTTGAGCAAAAGGATTGTGGAAGACATATATGAGTATAGATGGCTTAGTAGGGGCGAGATAAACGATGGAGGCATAGATGTTGGTAATGTAGACAGAGTAGAGATAAATGAGATTGTAAAAAACGGTTTATTGGATTATGAAGAGATAAGGAAATCGAAGGTGTTTGATGCGTTTGCCAAAGCAAGAGGATTAAGCGGCAAAAGGGTTTTAGAAGAATTTAGAAAAAGAACGAAGTTCCTTGAAAACATTCATGCCCTAAAGCAAAATGAATTCAGTGAGATGGTAGATCGCTATGGTATTGGTATTGAATGAATACTACACTTTGTTAATGGCTTCTGTTTCCTCGTGCTTAATTATAGCACTCTTTTATATAAGGCTCAAAAGATTTTACGAAGAAGCAAAACTCAAAAGAGATTTCAGAGAATCGCTGTATCTTGCTATTGAGTATGCACAGGGAAAGCCCATTACAAAAGGGCTTGAAATTGTAATGAAGAACACAAAAGATGAAAAGCTGAGGAGCATTTTAAGAAAAGAGTTTGTAAGCGATCTCATAAAGGGCACTTTACTGGATAGGCTAAAAGAAGCATTTAAGACAAGATCTAGCGAGATTAAGTATAATGAGATAAGCTCATTAATCGAAAAGGACGAGGCAGATCTTAAATTTACCGCATCAGAAATCGAAGCGGCTATGCAAAGAAATGCAACATTTAATATGTTTATCTCAACGATAGCACCATCATTTATTATTCTCGGATTCATAGGAACCCTTATAGCCTCAGGCAGGTTTAATCCAATTATGCTTTATATTATGCTCATCGCACTGCCTGTATTATATGCGTTTGGTCTCACGCTCTCCCAAAGGCGTCTAATAAATGCGTTCGCAAATTGAATTTATATTAGCTCTAGCAGGCATATTTCTTCTAGGCGTTGGCAAGACAGCGCTAGCTATATTACCAATAACAATATGCGCGATCATACATATGAGGATAAGAAGAAATACACACGATAACATTATTGAGATTGCTGAGAAACTTTATTCTAAGAACGGCTCAGCTATTATAACACTAGGCAAACTATCTAAAGAATTTATACAAATAAAAAAGGATTTTAAACGCTATTGGTTAGGCAGCATAAATAGCTCTAATGGAACAAAAGTCGGGCTTATTCTAGCAAATAGTGCAATTAGTGGAGAGAACGCTTCTGCCGCTCTAAGGCTCGCCAAAAGCGAAGAAAGAATAAAAGAGTACAAGAATTATGCTACCGCTAAAGCAAAAGGAATGCATGTGCTCACCTGGCTTGGCCTCTCTTTCTTCTTTCCGTTCTTTTCTGGAGTGGGCTTAAGCATAATCACCGGAAGCAGCATTCTTGCAAATGCAAGCAATAGCAATGGTATCGCTAATTTCTTTAGCACTGCTGTTTTAGTTTATATCTTTGAATTAATGCTGATAAGCAACGCCTTCTATAACATAGAGAAAAGCTTTTGGTACGCTTTGCTTGACTCTGTGTTTCCTTTTTCGATCGCATTTCTTGTCTTAAGGGCTTCTTCGCATATATTTGCAATTTTATGAAAAAGGTGGTAGAATGAAAGAAGAGATAAAAGCATTTCTGGCTCTCGCAAAAAGCGCAAAAGGTCAAGGATCGCTAGAGTATATAATGATGCTTGCTGCTGCAAGCATTGTTATAGTATTAGCACTAGCAATGATAGTAAAGATGAAGCAGGCGGTGGTAACAAGTATAGCTATCAACGGAACAAACACAAGCATCTCATCTGCTATCTCACATGAGCTGTCAGAGATAGCTTCTAATAGCATGTAAAGTGTAAGCATGAAGGCCCAGATCTCGCTTGAGCTATTGATATACCTCTCTATCTCTAGTATAAGCCTTTTAGCGATCTCTAGTTTGCTACTTCACTATATGCCGAGGATAAAAAACGAGCTAGAAGAATATGAGGTATGGCTTATGTTAGCAAAGCTAGATACAACTTCATATTATTACAGCAATGCAAGCATATACTTGTTTATACCACAAGGCTTATGCAATGCGAGCATAGAAGGCGATATGCTGCTCACAAGATTTGGGTCTTTCTATTTTAACCCAGCATTAAGCTTAACGCCAAGTGATTTCTGTCCAGACAACGAGTATGCTACAATATACATGAGAAATGAGGGTGGCTATATCTACGTGGGTAGATAACATGCAAGCACAAATTAGCTTAGAGATGCTTTTTTCTATGTCTCTTTCATTTATTCTGTTTTCTTTGCTTTTATCATATACCTGTGCTTCTTACCTAAAATATTCAAACCAGAATTTCAGCATATGCGATGCACAAAACACAATACAGCTTAGTCTTGCTCATGGCTATATTCAGGGTGTTGAGAAATGCTAAGGCTTTTTCTAATATCGATAGACCTGCTCGTTTCGCTCCCGCTCGTAATGTTTTTTATAGTTCTGCTAGTCTCTCTTACATACACTATTAACTTAAACAGCAGCCATATCTCGTTCTTTTCTCATGAACTCTATGCATACGCCAGATCGCAGATTAATGAGGAGTTTGATATCAAGGCAGATAACGTCATTCCATTAAATGCCAGCTGCAACGAATGCAGGATAATTACATACAACCAAAGAGCATATAAGATGGTGGTAAATTGAAAATACAAACAAGCTTAGAATTTATACTTATCTTAGGCGCTGTTTCGCTATTGGTGCTCAGCGTTGTATCAGTCTATTCAAACAAAATGAGCCAAGCAAAAGCAATTATTGATTTAAATTTAACTATGCCAAGAGAGAATGCTTCATACGCGCAGAACATTTTTAATATATCTGCATATGCACCTCTCTATACCAATGTTGGTTCACAATATTCTCTTGATTATGTAATTGTATGCCCCGAGGGCTATGCAAATATAAGCATATACGCACCAAACATTCTGCTTTCGGAAGATAAAATAAACAGGGGCATAAACAATATCTTTGCAGGCTATGTTTATTTTGTACCTGAGCAATCTGGCACTGAAGATCTTAGGCTAAGCTATAACGCTCTATGCAATGGTGCAAAATACAATGGCACCATATTATTACCAACATATACAACATACTTGTCTTTTGAAAATAGCAATGGAAGCGTTGGTTCGTTCTCTATTACCAAAAGAAATGAATTTATAAAATATAACTATTCAGGAGTAGAGAATGTATTTGCTATAACAACCTGGTCTCATTGCTCACTCTGGCATGGCATACCATACTCTATGGGTATTGTTGCTCAATGTGGCACTTCAAATGCATGGGATTACTTTATGTTTAATGATTATTGCTATACCGAAGATAAGGGAATAAGTTCTACCACATGCATTTATCCATCACAAACAGCATATAACTTAAGCATGATCAACAGCTATGGCCACATGTTCCTATACAATTTTGCTATGGAAATAGATTATCAAGGCCTTGTAATGAATGCCATATTTAATAATACGGTGTGCACAAAAGTATTTCAAGGCAATGCAGAAATTGGCACAGCATGCATAGTAAATATAAGTGGCATAGGCCCACTTAACTATGCATCGCTAATTTCAAATGGAACTAAAAGCGGAATTGCGAATCAAACCTTATACCAATCTTATTCCCAAGCAAGGAATAATCTTTACAGCACATTAGACTTTTTTAATGGCTCTTCAATAACTAGTTCAGAGCAATCACAGATAAATAGTGCTATAAGTTATTACAGCAAAGTTGCTTCTGATTTGGAGAAGTATGGTTTTGAAAACGAGAGCAACTGCAATGTTGGGCCTGACTATGTTATATGCAAGCCTATTTATCCGTTAGCATATGTAATAAATGCAACATTAAATGAAAGCATAGTAAATACGACCCTTTACTTTCAAGGAAGTGTATTGAATTTAAAGGGCGAATAAATGAAAGCGCAGTTTGCAAGCATAGAAGCGCTTGCTGCACTTTTGCTGATTTCTAGCATAGCTGGCATAGGAATAAATATGCTTAACGAAGCTTACCACGAAGCCCTTATTGGAAGAATGTTTGGTATAGAGAACATTGCAGCGTTTGATTTCATAAATGAGGTGTATACGAACCCTTTACTTGGAAACTGCATAAATCAAACAGTATCAAACAGTCCATGCATAATCAATTACCTTTCCTTATACAAAGAAACGTACCATTTGAATGGTATATTACTTTCGGCAAACAAAACATACAAACTCGGCAACATTACAGAAGAGGCGATAAAGCGTTGCTTTCCGTATGATGGCAAGGTTATTTGCATATATTTGGGGTGATTGCATTTATTATGGCCTACTATTTGGTATAGCTATACTTTTTTCAGTGCTTTTTTTAACTCTAACTATTAGGCTCGTTAATTATTATAATTTAGTCTCATTAGAATATAGTAGACTTGGATACGCAATCACTTTAGAATCGCTTGGGGAAATGGCCCAGTATCAAAATAAAAGTTATGCTTGCTATGCAGCACTGCTTGATGGCTTGAAATGCATTAACAACACTATATATTATGGTAATTCATACATTATTTTAGAGAATAGCAGATAGCGAATAGATAAAGATAAAAAATAAGCTTACTCAATAATAATAGTATTTATGGCCTTGGTGGTGTAACGGCTGCATGAAAGGCTGTGGACCTTTAGGACCGGGTCCGACTCCCGGCCAAGGCCCGTTTTTCTTTTAAAAATAGTAGGATAGTATATTGAAAAATTTTTTTAGAAAGAAATAAGAAAAGTGAGTTCAATTTAAATATTATGGAATATCACTTGAAATGCACTAAATGTGGAGAAATTTATGATAGCAAAGAGCCTTACCAAGAATGCCCTAAATGTGGCGGCCTGCTAGAGGTTATATATGAAGGCAAGCTTCCGAAATTAAGAAAAATAAGCTCCTTTTGGGATTTTGAGCTTATTTTGCCGAAGGGCAAATACAAGCATTTCGAGGTTGGCTTAACTAGAGCAATCAAAATAAGCAATGATCTTTACTTAAAGCTAGAGATCGATAATCCAACACACTCTTTTAAGGATAGAGGCTCTGTTGTAGAGGTTGCAAAAGCCCATGAATATGGCTATGATGAGATAGTATGCGCTTCTACGGGCAATATGGCTTACTCATTAGCTTATTATGCAAAGACATATAATATAAAGGCAAAGATCTTTGTAAGCAAAAATGTGAGCAAAGACAAGATGGAGTATATAAGGAAAACCCACGATGCAGATGTTACAAAAGTAGATGGCGATTTTACATTAGCTCAGAAGCATGCAGAAGAGTATGCAAAGAGGAGGAATGCATTCTTAACTGGAGATTATTGCTATAGAAAAGAAGGGCAGAGGACTATAGCCTATGAGCTTAATGAATACAAGCCAGAGAATATTATAGTTCCTGTAGGGAATGCAACGCTCTTAAGTGGAATTTTAAAAGCGATAAATGAAATGTATAGTGCTAAGATGCTTAGAAAAGCACCAAAGGTTATTGGTGTAGAGTCTTCTAGTTGCAAACCTTTATACGATGCATTCAGAACCGGCAAGCTTGTCTATGAAAAACCAAGAACAAAGGCAGATGCAATAGCTGTTGGCTACCCAACATTTGGCATGCAAGCAATTGAATTGCTTAAAAGGTTTAATGGTAGCTTAACTATAGTAAGCGATAAAGAAATGGAAGCTGAGCAAACGCTTCTATACAAAAATTATGGTATAATAGCCGAGCTAGCCGGAGTTGCATCGCTTGCCGCTTACAAAAAGCTTAAGCTGGAAGGAAAGAGTATTGCAATAATAAGCGGCGGAAATGTCTAGAATATATAAAGTGCAAAAAATCTCATGAGCTTAACTATAAATCTATACCAAGAACTGCTCTTTCTTTTAACATCTTTTACCAATGGCTTATACTTTATTTTTTCTTCTGCTGTTAGCTTACCTTCTTTAACTATTTCTGTCTTTTTACCATCGACTATCTGCGTTTCTGTTTTGCTTACTATATCTTTTCTCACCATTGCATACCATTCATCTAGAGTGCTGCCATGAGCCTTTATCATGCGCAGGAAATCTTTCATCTTTACCTTTCTTCTTCTACCTGTTCTGTCCTCTTCAACAGCAGGAATAAGAGCAGCCTTATCGCATATAGCAGCGATGTCTGCCTGTGAGAAGCCCATTGTTGCTCTTGCGAGCCTGCCGAAATTAATATGTTCTATAGGCATATTCCTTGTATTGTAGATAAATGCAGCCTTCCTTGCTCTGTAGTCTGGTGGTGGTATATATATTGCTTCTCCAAATCTGCCACTTCTCTTTAGTGCAGGATCTATATCCCATGGCGCATTAGTTGCGCCTATAACAAATATACCCTCTGGGTTCTTCTCTACACCATCCATCTCCTGCAAAAACTGATTTACAGCCATACGCATATAGCTTTGCGTCTCGCCGCCACCCTCTCTTTTCATTCCAAGTGCATCAAGCTCATCAAAGAATATAATGCAAGGTGTATTCTTTCTAGCCTGTTCGAAGATTGCGTGCATATTTTTTTCTGTGTTGCCAGCATACATATCCACTATTTCATTTATCCTTGCTATTATTACATTTGCATTTGTCTCTCCAGCTATTGCGTTTATAAGATAAGTCTTTCCATTTCCTGGTGGGCCATAGAATAGCACACCCAAGCCAAGCTTCTTTCCATAAGCCCTGAGCAACTCCGGCTTCTTAATTGCAAGTATAATGTTCTCATAGATAAGCCTCTTTACCTTTTCCATGTCTGCTACATCTTTGAATGTCATCTTTGACTTGTGCCACTTTGTTTGCTTTATCTGGCCTTCTTGTATTACTGTTTCTGCACCTTCCTCTTCTTTCTTTTCCCCAACCTTAGCGCTCTCTTTTGCTTCCTCGGCTACCTTTGGTATAGGGCCTGCCATCTTCTGCTTAAGCTGTTCAAGCCTCATTTTTGCTGGCTCGTAGTTTGGATTCCTTGAAAGCGCTTTTTCATACCACTCCTTTGCACCATCATAATCATGCTGGTATTCATTTATTATGCCAAGCACATAAGGGGCATCATAGCTATCAGGCTCCATCTTTAAAACATAGTCAATATCGCGTATTGCCTCATCATACCTATTTAGTATTGCATAGCTGAGTGCTCTATTAAAATAAGCGCTCGAATAACTTGGATCGATCTTTATTGCCTGTGTATAAAGATCTATCGCTTCCTCAAACTTGTTTGCTTCGAACTGCTCGCCCGCCTTCTGGTAAAGCTCTTTTGCAAGCGGATTTATGCTTTTCTCTTTTTTATCGCTACCCCCCTTGTTTTCATCTTTTTCGTTTTTACCTTCATCTCCCTCCATTTCCATCACAGGCTGAGCTTAGATTGTTTATCAATAGATTGTTTATTAATAATATCCTTATTCTTTATATTATCTTCCATCTCATCTAAAAATCTATTTAGCTCTTTATCGACCATTGCTATATACTTGTTATTTCTTCTTGCATTTTGAAACTTGCAGCTTTTGAATTTCCCTGCTAGCTCAACTACCCTCTTATTAAGCACCTTTAGATGCCTTTCCTTTACTTTGTATAAGCCGTTTATCTGCTTTACAGCCACCTCGCTGTCTGAAGTAAGCGTTATATTGTTTTCATAGCCGTAGAGCTTTGCAACCTTTTCTAATGCGGCGATTATTGCCATGTATTCTGCAAAATTATTTGTTTTTCTGCCATTATAGAATACTTCTTTTAAAAGTGGCTTATTTGAGCTATCTAAAATTAAATAACCTGAAGCGCTTTTGCCGGGATTTCCCCTTGATGCACCGTCTGTATAAATATAAAGTTCCATTTAATCTATAAGATTAAAGACATGCTATTATAAAATCTTTTTTATCAAAATAGGATTGAGAGCATGAATGCAAAAGCACAAAGCGCTATAGAGTACCTTACCACATACGGCTGGGCAATATTGGTAATGGCAGTTATTCTTGTTGCATTATATTCTCTTGGCTTATTTAACCCAGGTACATTTGCAGGCCAAGAATGTTTGCTACCAGCAGGGCTAAGCTGCACAAACTTTAATCTTGCACCCAACGGTCTTCTTACATTAAATCTGCTTCAGGTAACACAAACCCCAATAAATGTAACAGCAATAGGTTGCACATCGAACCAGACAACAGCAAAAATGCAAACACCCTATAATCCGCCGTCAAATCAGATTTACATGCCAATAGGTTCAAACTACACCTTTACACTATACTGCTACAGCGGTAATAGCATATATACAGGAAAGCCCGGAAGCTTGTATGATGGCTACATAATAATAAATTATACCGCAACAACCACAGGATTCCCACACATAGTGACAGGCCAGATAATAGTTAAGGTTAGCTAGCTGTTGCTAAATTTCATGGAGCTATCCTCTTTAAATCTGCCACCTTGCCAAAGTCAAGCGTCTCTCCTTCTGCTATACATAGTGCGCGCATCGAATCTATATCAAGTTTGGTAAAAATGGGTGCTAGTTCAGATACGTTTTCTAGATTAACAGAAACACCTTCTGCAAAGTAATTCATCGCAGGCAATATAAGTATTTTTCTCTGCTCATAATCGCCGATTAGGTAGCATTTTAACTTCTCTTTTGCGCCTACGCCAGTATACAAAGTTATTGCGGGGTGCAGATGACCCATTATAAGCCATTTGCCACCTTCTGCTCTTGGCAATTGTTCACCGTGAAAGAATAGATAATCGCCTATAAGAGCTTCTTGCTTGTATATCTTTATGTCAAGAGACCCTTTTAGCCTGTCTACAAAGTTATCGTGATTACCTTTTATCAGGATAATCTCCTTTATACCTAATTCCCTTAGAAAATTAACAAACTCATAAAGTTCATTAAATTCTTCAACATGAACCTTTGAGAATTCGTTTTTAATATCACCATCAACTATTATTCTAGCTGGTTTTCTTTCTTTAACTGCGTTGGCGACCAGCACTTTTATCTTTTTCAAGTTTATCTTAGGTAAGAATATTCCGTTTTCAGCCATCACGCCTTCATAACCAAGATGCAGATCAGAACACACAATAGCTGATAAATCTTTTATATACACGATAGGTGTTCCATCGATAATCTCAATATCGCCAAGGTCCATTTTACCCCTTATTTATCAGCTTAAGGACTTGGTTATGCAGCTCCTTTATGCGCTTTCTTCTATCTTTCATCATTACTATATCTGCTTCGCCAAATGTGAGCATAAGATGCGAGAACGGAGAAGGCACACGTGTTTTTATTATCTTGTATTTTATCGCACCTTTTTCGATCTCTTTTAATATCTCTTTAGCCCTTGGCAAGTCCATAACATCTTCGAGTATCTCCCTATATGTCTCTTTTAATATAGGGAAGTTTGGATTTATCTCCTCTACTGCTGTAAGAAGAGATTGAGCATTAAACTGCTGCTTATTAACGCTTATCTTCTGGCCTTTGTAATTTCTAAGTACCATAAAGCTTCTTGCTGCACAATGCCTGAATCTTCTCTTCATCATTTCAGTCCTTCTTATATTTTCCTTTAGTAATTTTGTTACATCAAGTGTAGCAATTTTTGAGAAAATCTCAGCAATTAAATCTTCTTCTACCTCAGCTTGCAAGGATAGTACAAAGCCGTTGTCGCTGATCATTACACCAATGTCTTCGCCATAATATTCGCCAAGCAGTATAGCAAATATTCTTGAAAGTGCATCGTTAACGCGCCTACCGTACAAGGAGTTAAAGATTATGTAGCTCAAATCGCTCTTTGTATCGTGTGTTATCTCTATAAGTATAAACCTGTCGTTAGGCACATACTTTGCATATAATATCTGCTCGACAAAATACTGCAATATAGATTTTTTGGCGTTTTCATCGGCAGGTAATTCATCAAGTATTTTGTTCACTTCATCTGATTTTAAGCCTTTCAGTGCAAGCGCTTTCTTACTCGGCAAAGCCCTCTCTATCGCTTTTGCAAGCCTCTCCCTAAACCTACCTATCTCAAGAGCAAGTTCGTAGCTTAATGGGAGCTGCTCAGAGAACCATGGTGGTATTGTTGGATATTTACTCTCTGCCCTGCTAACAAAACACTTCATTCCTCGCGCGGACTCAAATCTATATAACCTGCCTCCAAGAACGAATATGTCGTTAGGTTTGAGCCTTGCAAGAAACTCTTCCTCTATGCTTCCTATCCATCTCTTGCCTTCATAAACATCCACAGCAACCTCGTCAGGTATTGTGCCAAGGTTAAGATAATATATTATCTTTGTATATCTGCCACGTCTTCCAAAAGTGCCTTCCTTCTCATCGTACCATATCTTTCCATAAACCCTTCTACTTTCTAAGCCAACATAGCTGCCGGAGAGATATTCAAGTAATGCGATAAAATCGCTTTTTTGTAGATTGTGGTAAGGATAAGCGTTCTTCACAAGTTTATATGCGTCATCAACCTTCCACTTTTTTGTAAGAGACATACCAACAATATGTTGTGCTAGCACATCAAGTGCATTCATCGGCGTTGAAAACTTGTCAAGAAGTTTTTTATTTACACTGTATAGCATAACAGAGCATTCAACAAGATCATCTCTATTAACTACGATTATCTCTCCTCTTGCAACATCATAAAATCTGTGCCCGCTTCTGCCGATCCTTTGTATAGCCCTTGTTATACTTTTTGGCGAGCCAAGCAGTACTACATTGTCAATGTAGCCTATATCTATACCAAGTTCAAGACTTGTCGAAGAAACAACACATTTTAGCGAGCCTTTCTTTAGCATATCTTCTACACCAAGCCTTATCTCTCTTGAAAGTGAACCATGGTGTGCTGCCAGCTCTTGCTCACTGTATTTGAACCTCTTCATTAGATTAAATACTACACGCTCTGTACCACTTCTTGTATTCGTAAATACAAGCGTCGTCTTATTTTTCTTTATAATGTTATCTAGTATCTTGTATATTGCACTCTCTATCTTCTCATCGCTAGTATTGATTATGTCTTTTACTGGGCATATTGTTGTAAACTCCATCTTCTTATCCCATGTGGCATCAACAATGTAGCATTCTCTCTCAACATCATTATTATAGCCAACAAGAAATCTTGCCGCTTCCTCTAAAGGATAAAGTGTTGCACCCAAACCAATTCTTACAAACTCATGTCCACAAAGTTCGGCAAGCCTTTCTACCGAGAGCGAGAGATGAACACCCCTCTTGTTGTTTGCAAGTTCATGTAGCTCATCGATTACTATATATTTAAGGTCCTTAAGGCTCTCAGAGAATTTGCTTGCATTCAACAATATAGCAAGGCTCTCTGGTGTGGTAACAAGTATGTTTGGCGGATGCCTCAATTGCATCTGCCTTTCTTTCTGATCAGTATCACCAGTTCTAATGCCTATTGTTATCTTTCTATCGGCATTGAACTCGCTGTATATCTCTTCTAGCGGCTTGCTTAAGTTCCTGTATATATCATTATTGAGAGCCCTAAGTGGAGAAACATATATGCAATATACCTTCTCCTCAAGCTTGCCGCTATCTGCAAGATCCATAAGCTCGCTCAAGATAGCCATGAATGCAGAGAAAGTCTTTCCGCTGCCTGTTGGTGCTGTTATAAGTACATTCTTACCTAGCCTTATAAGCTTGAAAGAGTAATATTGGGGCGGCGTAAGCTCCTTAAAATGCTCTTTAAACCACTTTCTTATTTTAGGATTTAGCGCTTCAAGACTCTCTTCTTCGCTAAAACGCTGAGCATATTGTATCATACAACCATTCTTCGCAAAAGTAGACAGCAAACTATATAAATTATGCCAATTAAATATATAATCCTAATGGTAGGGAGCATGACGGCAAAAGATATAAAGAAAAAGCTTGAACAGTTCAAGAAAACGCAGGATATAAACAAGATTTTAGAGAAAGGAAATATAGAGTCACAAGCATTGATGGAGAGTGCAGGTGAGGACAGGCCAGCAGAAGCGGGCCATGCTTATGATTTGATAAATGAAAGCGGAAGCCCAAGCTTAAACGAAACCCAAGTCAATGAAAATAGAAGAAAAATAAACAGAGCAAAAGATGCAAAGAAGCCAAAGAGAAAATGCAAGAAATAATTCTCGAACCGTTAGGCTTTTTTCGGAAAGAGATAATAACTAAATACTTTTGCCAGCAGCCTGCATTTTACATATTTTTGGGCATTTTGATGAGCAAAACCTATTCCTAGCTAAAGATTAGCAATACATTCTAAACCATTACTTGAACTGCTTAAGGTGTTATCAAATAAGAATTATATAGAGTCTATTTTATCGTCGCTTTTTTCATTATCTTTATCGCCCTTTTCGTTCTTTCTTTCAAGCTCAGGTGATTTACCAATAGAGAGCTTAACCCCGCCGTTTGGATCTCTTGTAATTGTTATATCTAAATTATCACTTCCCAGCATTCTTCTCAGCTCTTCATAGGTATATGAACCGATGTCCTTGCCTGTCTCCTGATTTTTGCCTTTGTTTTTAAGGATCTCGGCCCTCTTTTCCATAATGACTTTTCTCTCTATTGTTGTATATACTATAGATAGGCTAGGCTTCTCTGCATCGTATATGTCTTCTATTCCAAGCTCTATGGGTTTATAGCCCTCGCTTTGATATACAAAGGGTAGTACAGCTTCAAACTCTTCCTTTAGTCCTTCAATAATCTTTTTAACCGCGTCGCTCCTTCCTGCGATTATAAAGTCATCACTATCGAGGAAGCCGACAAAGGCTTCGCCATTAACCTCTTTCACTTTATCTTGCAACAGTTGTGAGACAAGCCTTAGTATTGTTATTCCTGCGTTTGCACCAAATGCAATCGCAAAACCAGCAAGGCCATGCACCTTGATCCTTCCTATTTCATAATCACTCTGCAATGCCTTTTCAACCGCTTCTGATATTTTGTCTTCATTAGGCAGATCTATAAGAGGGTCAAACCTCTTTCCCTTTTTTCTTAAGAATATGGTAACCAAGCTTCTTAGCTCTTCAGGATCAAAAGGCTTCTTTATATAATAATCTGCACCATACTTTATACCCTTGAACCTGTTGCTTGTTGCATCCATTGCACTTACAATTATAACAATTATATCCTTCAAAGCGGGATCTTTTTTTATTGTTTTGCATATCTCTAAGCCATCCATGCCTGGAAGCATAAGATCTAGGATTACAAGATCAGGCTTGTCATTTCTTATCATCTCCATTGCCTCGTTGCCGTCATAGGCGTTTCTTATTTCAAATCCTTTTCCGACAGAGAGTGTCATAAGCCTGTTTATGTTCTTATCATCTTCTACAATTAGTATCTTCCTAAGCTGTGGCTCCTCCTGGAGTATATAATAAGTGAGTATACCACCACTCTTCCTTGATGCAATCGCATTAACATTTTCAAGCTCCTTAAGCGCCCTGTTGAGCTCTTCTTCTGTAGCCCCTTTTGAGCTTGCAATATTTGAAAGATCATTATAGGCTATTTGCTGCCTCTCGTTTATAATAGAGATAAGATCTGACTTAAGCTCATTAATGTCCATATGATCGCCCTTATTCTATGTAAAGTATAAAATATATTATTCTTTTGCTTTGTTTCACATATTTCAATTCAAATCAAGAGCGGCAATAAATTATAATGAAAAAAGCGTAAATGGATAAATTTAAATCTATATTCAAATTAATAGTATTGATTATATGAACCCAACCTACAAAAAAGGAAAGAAAAGAAGTAACAAACTGCCGATAGCAATTGCTGTTATAATAATTTTAGTTGCGTTGATTATATTTGCAATAATATACACGCAACCGCACGTATATTACATTAATGCACCAACAAGCTTAGATTTGGCTTTGAATAGTAGTGTATTTTATAAGCTACCATCATCTACCGATACTTTTGTGCTTTATCTTAAAAATTCAACAAACAACTCTGCTACGTTATATATAACAAGAACTCCCGTCTTGGCTTATCCTGTGCTCGCATTATATTTAACCAAAGGCAGCTCTGCTAATGTAAGTAGTGAAGAGTTAAACGTTGCGGATATGCACATCTTGCTACTATCATCAAATTACAAAGGAGCTG
>Ga0208151_100396_pt1 | contig 18615 bp, 22 predicted proteins | sample ECH_Bhost_MetaG_FD_187130 | JGI IMG/M metagenome (GOLD analysis project Ga0208151, IMG submission 187130) | Hot spring microbial mat communities from Yellowstone National Park, Wyoming, USA - ECH_B host_MetaG (SPAdes) (version 2) | ecosystem: Environmental > Aquatic > Thermal springs > Hot... | reverse complement strand
TTAGTTGGTTGTTTTATCTTAAACCATAGAAAGAATAGCATCAAATAATATTAAGTTTAGTTACTTATAAATTGATTTGTTTGTTTGTAAGTGAATTATATCTACTTATATTTTTGTCCTCTCTCAAATCCATAAAGTACTGAAAAATTAGATACGATTCCAATTGCCAAAAGGAGATGAATTATGGAGATTATTGGAGAAGCGTTTATGGTATATAGATACCCTAATGCGCCAGTAATCACTATCAATCCAATATTTCCTGCAAGGATTCTCTTTTCCATTTGTAGTTTTACCCTAAAATAACCATAGATCGCTAGTGCTAAAAGTATAATTGCAACAAAGACGTGAAGTAGCAATAGATAAGGAGAGTTGTAAAAAACGATTATATTTCCTAAAAGTGTTTGGAAAATAGCTATTCCAGCACTAACTAGCCATATGTTCAAAACGTTATTACCTCATATCCTTGATTGACGTAATAGGATACTCTCTCACCGGCTGGCATCAATGACACTCCTAAATTCTCTAGATGTGGCTTTATGTTCATTGCCTGCGCAACTCCTATGCAAGCAGAGTCTACTATTTTATTTTGAAGGAGCTCTTGGAACATGTTTTTCATATCGCCATCCAATTGTGTTAATTTCTTCTGACTTGGTCCGAAGTATATCACTTTAACGTCTTCATATCTCTTATTTTTCACTGAGTTATAAGCCATTCTCATTGCTAGATCGAACTTCTCGTCTCCAGACATTATTAAGAAGAGGACTTTTGCCATATTTTCATCTTTTAAAATCACATTAAAAAGTTTAACTTAATAATGTTCTTGATCTAGAGATTAAAATTCCCAAAAACATCAAGAAAATGCCGAATAACTGTATAGGAAAAGGTAAAACGTGGTACAGTAGGAACTCTACTAGAGTAGTTAGAATAGGCACAGAGAAGCTGAGAACTGTTACCTTAGGTATCTTCTCAGCCTTAACCATCATGTTCCAAAGGAAGAAGGAAATGGCCCCACCTAAAGTTGAAGTATACGCGATTCCTATATAAAATTCTGGGTTTGGATCAATGTTATGGTGTATTGGGAGTAGTAATGCTAGGATTATGCTACCTATCGAGAATTGACTTGCATTTACTGTTATAGGATCGTAACCCTTTAATTTTCTGTAGAAAACTGTAAATAACCCCCAAAATAGGGCATTGACGATAGTTATAATTGAACCAAATAGTGTAAGACCATGAACCAATGGTAAACCGTATAAAATTACGCCTGAGAAACCTATTACTACTCCAACAATCTCAAGTACCGCGGGTCTTTCCAATAAGATGATAAAGGAAATGGGTATTGAAAACAAGGGCATTGTATAGCTTAGCACAGCTGACTCAGCTGGGCTTACATAAAGTAAACCATACGCCCATAATAATGATGATACTGTAGTGTAAACTGCCAATTGTATTACGTCTCTGTTAAAGATAATCTTTCCCCTACTAATTGATAAAAATATAATAGAAGAGATAACATACCTAATGAGATTGAAAAAGATAGGTGATGAAAACGTTATAGCATCCTTTGCGAAGTAGTAGTTAAATGACGTTATTGTTACATAAGGTAGCAAGTATTTTAATATTTTCACGTGCTAAATGTTTGGGAGTAAACTTTAAAGTTACCTAACAAAAGTCAGCGTATTCATTTATAAATTTGTTTTATGATATATTTTTTCATGGTTGATGCTGTAGAACTGTCAAGGAAATACGAGGGAAAAATTGAGATATATCCGAAAGTTCCTATCACCTCTTATAACGATTTCGCTCTCATATACACCCCAGGTGTTGCTGAGGTATCTAAGGCGATTTATAAGGATCCGGATAAGAGCTTTGAGTTAACAAGTAGGTGGAACACGATAGCAGTAGTAACAGACGGAACTAGGGTTTTGGGATTAGGAAATATTGGCCCAACTGCAGCAATGCCAGTGATGGAAGGGAAATCTCTATTGTTCAAATACTTAGGAGGAGTTGACGCAATACCTTTGCCAATTAACGTAAAGAGTGCAGATGAGTTCACAAATGTTGTAAAAGCTCTGGAAACGTCCTTTGGCGGGATTAATCTTGAAGATATTGAGTCACCAAAGTGTTTCTATATTCTGGAAAAATTGCAATCCATGTTGAATATTCCAGTATGGCATGATGATCAACAAGGTACTGCGGCAGCTATCCTAGCAGGGTTGATTAATGCGATGATATTAACCAATAAAGACCCTAAGGAAAGTAAAGTCGTATTTTACGGAGCTGGAGCATCAAATATTGCAGCAGCTAGAATTTTAGCTAAATATGGATTCAAATACGAAAATATTGTAATGATTGATAGCAAAGGTCCATTGTATGCTGATAGAGAGGACGTAGATCACTTAATGTTACATCATAAGTGGAAGTACGAATTGGCTATAAAGACGAATAAATGGGAAGCTAAGGAGATAAAGGACGCGTTTAGTGGCGCAGATGCAGTAGTTGCGGCATCTACTCCAGGTCCCAATGTAATAAAGAAGGAATGGATAAGTCTGATGAATAAGGAGGCAATAGTCTTTGCCTTAGCCAATCCAGTTCCAGAGATATGGCCGCAAGACGCTAAGGAGGCAGGAGCGAAGATTGTTGCAACGGGTAGAAGTGATTTCCCTAACCAAGTTAATAACTCCCTAATTTTCCCGGCAATATTTAGGGGAGTTTTGGATAGTAGAGCAAAGGCGATAACAGATGAGATGACGATTGCAGCCTCTGAGGCTCTAGCTAAATACGCTAGGGATAGGGGGATAAATGAGAACTACATAATACCTAGAATGGATGAATGGGAGGCGTTTTATGAGGAAGCAGCAGCAGTGGCTAGTAAGGCAGTAGAATTAGGGTTAGCTAGAGTTAAAAAGAGTAGAGAAGAGTTCAGGGAAATCGCTAAGGAGAGAATAATAAGGGCTAGGAAGATAATGAATTTGGTGATATCCACATGGTCACCATAAGGAGGGCTACTAAAGAGGACGTCAAAACGTTAATAGATTTTTTCAGTAGGATGTATAGGTTAAACAGCGAATTCGATCCACTACTATTGACTCCAGAGAATTTGGAGGAAAGGATTAACAAAGTGGTAGAGAAGAGTCTTGAAGATCAAAATGAGATGATAGTAGTAGCGGAAGATCAAGGTAGGATAGTTGGCGCTGCCAGGGTTTTAATAATAGATAGGATATTTTATACACCGGAAAAGGAAGCATTAATTAGGGAGTTTTACGTACATCCTTCATACAGAAGGCAGGGAGTAGGTAATGAGATAGTAAATTTCATAATAAGCGAGTTGAAAGAGAGGGGAATAGAGATACTAGGAGCTGAATTCCCTTCTAGAAATTTAATAGCAATTTCGTTCTATAGAAAAATGGGCTTCAGAGAAATATATTGTGAATTCGTTAAGAAAATTTAACCATTTTTTATTCCGGTAAATACTCTTCCATACCAGAAATTCTTCTCAAGTCTTCTAAGGTCTTAGTTACACTCTCTCTTCCAAACTCCCTTTCGTAATCGAAAATGCCTTTAGGAAAGCTTAATCCTAATCTGACACCTAGGTCAATATCTTCCTTGTTTGCAATTCCGTTTTTAACCATCCAATTTGCCTCACTTATCGCAGGAGCTATAATGTATAACGGATTTATTTTTTCAGCTAGTTGTGGAGGTAAATTAGGCTTAATATACTTATTTGATGGATAAGTATAGAACCCTTTTCCGCTCTTTACGCCGAGATCTCCCTTTTTTGTCATCTCCTCTAGTGTCTTACACGGATAGGCCTTAAATCCCCTTTCCATCATTGCAGAGCTTACGTAATAGTTAACATCCACACCAGTGTAATCCACAAGTTCAAAAATTCCCATTGGAAATCCCAATTTATATCTAGCTACTGCGTCTATCGCAGTATATTCACAAATCCCCTTTTCAACAAGCATGCAAGCTGTGGTGATAATCCTCAATAATATTCTGTTAACCACAAATCCCGGTACGTCCTTATTAACCATTATTGGTATCTTTCTAAGGGATTTAATGAATTCATAAGTCTGTTTAACAGTGTCGTCTGAAGTTTTACTTCCCCTTATTATCTCCACTAACTGCATTAACACTGGGGGATTAAAGAAGTGAGTTCCTATAACCCTTTCTTGCCTTTTTACAGCAGAAGCAATTTCCGTAATTGGTAAGCTACTAGTATTAGTAGCCAATATCGCATTATTGGGTAATAGTTCCTCAAGCTTAGAAAATAGTTGTCTCTTTAAATCCAATTTCTCTGGTATTGCTTCTATTGATATATCAATTTCCCTTAACTCATTCGATAACCCTTCTATGGTTTTAATTCTTCCCAAAACGTCCTCAACACTTTCCTTTAAGTTACCTTTTTCATACAATTTCTCCAAACTCCACTTGACCTTCTGTATTGCGTTATTCAATATATCTTTAGATACATCACTCAGATAAACGTTATACCCAGCTATGGCTGAAACTTCGGCAATTCCGTGGCCCATTGTCCCTGCTCCAACTACCAATACATTTCTTATCATGAAATTTCAACCTACTGGAACCAGTTCATAAGTTAGATATCCTTCTGGTTTCCTCTCAATAACCTCAAGTTTAACCTTCATCCCGACTCTAACTTCCTTAGCCCTTACCCAGCCTAGAACATTTACTCCATTACTCATCCTAGCTATACCCACTATATAATCTTGATAGTGAGAGAATGAGGGAGGTTTGACGTTAACTACGGTATATGCCACAATTTCACCTTCCTTAGGCATTTCAATCCATTCTAAATTTGATATTTTGCATTTTGGACAATCATCTTGAGGCGGAAAATATATTGAGCCACACTTTGGACATTTCGTGGCTAGAATTTTACCCTCCCTTAATCCCTCAAAGAATTTGAATATCCTTTTAACTGGAATTTGATACCTTAGGTCAATCTCCCTTACGTCAATCCAAAGGGGGTTATTAGTCTTTTGTTCATTCACTATTGGTAATTTAGTTGTCTTTATCGCGTTATCAAGCATCAACAGTGATTGGGAAATTTCCTTTTGCATCTTATCCCTTATTTCATTTAGACTCATGTAGATGGCCTCCTAGTTGAGTATATTGTTACGTATGCGTAATGTCCAGTTCCTCCAACGTTGTGCGTTATTCCCATCCCGTTCCTAACTTCCACTTGTGTTCCCTTATGTGCTCTGTATAATAACTGTCTTGTTATTGATACTGCCATGCTTACCCCAGTTGCCCCTATTGGGTGTCCCTTTGCTTTCAACCCTCCATCAACGTTTACTGGTATTTTCCCTCCTATGTATGTTTGTTCTTCTCTTGCCAATAGGTATCCCTCACCTCTTTTTGCGAATCCTAAATCTTCATATGCCATTATTTCCGCTATTGTGAAACAATCATGCACATCTGCTACGTCGAAGTTCTTCCATGCGTTATCGAATTCTATTCTAGCTCTCTTATACGCTTGCTGTGCTGCAATGTGAGCTGCTTCTATATGTGTGAAGTCAGTTCTCCTACTCAAGTTTGCAGTGCCACTAGCAACTCCTTGTGATACTATCCATACTGGAGAATCAGTTATCTTTTTAGCAACTTCCTCAGATGCTAAGACTATTGCAGCAGCACCGTCAGTAATTGGAGAGGAGTCCAGAAGCTTCAGGGGATAAGCAACTGGTTTGGACTTCAAATATTCCTCCATAGTTATTTCCTTTTGAAATTGTGCATAAGGGTTCTTAGCCCCATAATAATGATTCTTAATGGCGATCTTTCCTAAGTCTTCCTCTTTCATACCATATTTAGCCATATATGCGGAGGCGTGAAGTGCGTAATATCCTGGGAAGGTAAGCCCAAAGTTCTCAAACTCCCAGAAATAACCCCCAGCCCTGCCAATTAGTTCAACTACTTGGGGATTAGGTGCTTGATGCATTTGTTCTACTCCTACGACTAGTGCTATATCTGCTTCACCAGATTTAATTGCTAGATAGGCATCTCTTATTGCTGCGCTTCCAGTGGAACATGCTGCCTCAACTCTCATAGTCCCCTTTGGTGTTAGGTTACAATACTCCCCTACTATTACTGCTGGTAATTCCTCGGAACTCCAATTCCCTACATTACCAACAACGAAGTATTGTATTTCATTTTGATCTATGTTTGCTTCTTCAAGAGCTTGTTTAACAGCTTCCCATGCTAGTTCTTGCAAATTAACATCTGTCCTTACCCCGAATTTGGTGTGTCCAGTTCCGATAATTGCTACATTTCTCATACTTTAATCTACCACTTGATAGTTTATTTAGTTTGTGTCATGTCTCTAAGTACCTTTTTATCTATCTTATTGGTTGAAGTTAGTGGCATGGAACTTATGAATATAAATCTATCTGGAATCCACCACTTTTGAATTTTACCCTCGTCCGCAAGTTTCAATAGGAATTGCCTTATTTCCTCTTCTGACACTTGCTCTTTCGGAACTATGAATGCAGCTGGTCTTTCTCCCCATTTCTCGTCCTTAATTCCAACTACTGCAACCTGAGACACCTTGGGATGTAATGATATGGCGTTCTCTAAGAGTAGTGAAGGAATGAATTCTCCACCGCTCTTTATTGCGTCCTTCTCTCTATCAACTATATGTATATATCCGTACTGGTCCATGTAGGCTAAGTCACCGGTGTGTAACCATCCTCCCTTCCATAATGCCTTAGTCTTTTCTGGATCCTTATAATACTCTTGAGTTAACCACGGTGCTCTAACTACTATTTCCCCTATCTTACCAGTCTCCTTTTCCTTTCCAGTAGCTGGATCGACAATTTTAATTTGAACTAAAGGAATTGGTGCCCCGGCAGTTATTTGTTCCATAAATTTAGTGTTGTCGTCCAATCCTTCAATTGCAGAGTTATAATAACCGACTGACAATACTGGACAAGTTTCAGATAAACCATATCCTCCTATTACAGTAATACCTAATTCTTTCGCCTTTTTGGCTAATCCTTCTGGTAGAGCGGAACCTCCTATTGTAACTTTCCATCTTTTGAATACGTGAAGGTATTTAGGAGCATCTGGGTTTGTTAGCAGTAGATACAGTATAGTTGGTACCATGGCTGAATATGTTACGTTCTCCTTATCCATTAACCTTAGTATAAAACTGTAATCGTATTTACCGGGTAAAACGTATTTAACTCCTGCCATCAGTGCTACATATGGATATCCCCAAGCGTGCACGTGGAACATTGGTACTAGGATCATATATACGTCGTTTGAGGTCAAGCTTAATGGGGGTCTAGCACCAACTAGGCTTACGCTCATTGCATGTAATACTATTTTCCTATGATTAAACCATACGCCCTTTGGTTCTCCAGTAGTACCAGAAGTGTAAAAGATCGTTGCCATATCGTTTTCATTAACGTTAATCTCCTCTTCCAATGGCTCATTTGACTCAATCAATTCCCAAAAATCTATTGTATCTAATGGGCTTCTCACCTTTTCCTTAGAATCACTATAGGATATCACTTTCATTCCCACATGCATTATTCCCTTTGCTTTTTCAATAAGTGGCATGAACTCGTCTCTTACTACTAAATACCTATCCTCTGCGTGTAATATTGTCTTTGCTATTAACTCCAAGGGATATCTGATATTTACCGTGTGTAGCACTGCACCTACCATTGGTATTGCATAATAATTATGCATATAGACATCAGTATCCCAATCTATAACTCCTATCTTTTCCCCTTTCTTAACTCCTATCTTTCTTAATCCATTTGCTAACCTTTTTACAGAATTTGCGAAAGATCTAAAGGTATATCGTCTAATATCTCTGTATACTATTTCTCTATCTGGAAAACTTCTAGAACCAGAATCTAATATCTTATCTATTGTTAATTGGGACTCATAATATTCGCTATTCATGTTATAATACTTAGAAAAACAACTATAAAAAATTTTACATCTTAATTCCGAGGAGTCTTCTCGCAGTTTCCCTTAATATAACTAGTTTTTGAATATCGTTAGCACCTTCATATATTCTCATTACCTCAACATCTCTCAACAATCTCTCTACACCAGTAGAAGTAGCTACACCATATCCACCATGAACAGTTATTGCACTAATTGCAACCTTCTCTGCAATATCTGTTGCGTACAATTTTGCCATTGATGCTGCTACTATAGCCTCATTCTCAAGACCACGATCAAATAAACTAGCTGCCCAGTACGTAAGTAGTCTTGCAGTATTTACTTCAGTTAGTGATTCAGCTATCTTCTCTTGAACCATCTGAAATCCTATCAATGGACTCTGGAAAGCAAACCTCTGAGTAGAATATGTAACCATTCTCTCTAGCGCGGCTTGTGCAACACCAACTCCTTGAGCGGCAACACCAACCCTTGTCCTATCAAAAGTCGCCATTGCGTACTTAAACCCGTTTCCCTCTTCTCCTAGTAGATTTTCTGCGGGGACTTCAACATCCTCAAAGGCTAACTCTGCAGTGTTTGAAGCCCTTAGTCCCATAGTCTCAATTCTATTTAATACCTTAACTCCTTTCCATTCCCTTTCTACTATGAACATCGATATCCCTTTCCATCTGGCATTGGGCTCTGGGGGTGATGTCCTAGCTGTAACTACGTAATAGTCAGCTATCCCACCATTGGTGATAAAGATTTTTCTACCATTAATAACGTACTTACCATTTATCTTTTTAGCAATTGTTTGTATTCCAGCAACGTCAGATCCAGCGGCTGGTTCAGTATTAGCAAAAGCTGCGACTTTATCTCCTCTAGCCACTGGAGTAACGTACTTTTTCTTCTGTTCTTCATTACCGAAAAGCAATATTGGAGTTATGAATAGGCCTCCAACAGATATTCTCGTAGACAACGAGGCCCAAACTCTAGATATTTCCTCTTGGGCTATGGCAGTCATTAGTGTATCTCCACCTTGTCCACCGTATTGTTCTGGTACTGCAACGCCATATAGACCTATTTCCTTAGCTTTTTCTAGCACCTCCTTTGGTACTGTACCTTCTTTTTCACCCTTTTCAACATAAGGTGCAACGTCTCTCTCCATGAATTCCCTTACTGCTCTCCTAAATAGTTCATGTTTCTCAGAAACGTTTACAGAAAATGCTTCCACACTATTGAAAGGTAAAACCATATATAGTTAAGACCTACTAGACTGATTATAACTCTTTCTATCATTAGGTTTTATTTTAGCCTATAATTTAGCGTATACTTACCTCAAAAACTAATACGTTACTCATGATGAATTAAAGAAAGGTCAACGTAAAAATATAATATTTAGGTTATCACCTTATGAGAACTACATGTATAAAGAAGGTTAAACTACCTTTAATACAGCTCTTCCCAGAACCTTTCTCTCCATCATTTTCCTATACGCCTCATTTATCCTCTCTAGTTCGTAAATCTCATATATCGCTTTTATTTTCCCTTCTCCCACTAATCTAATAGCTTCCTCGTACTCTGCCTTAGTATAAGATGCCGAACCTATAATTTTTTGTTGTCTCATTATAGTCATGGCTGGCCTTAACAACGTTATTGGCTCGCCTTCAGTATTTCCTATCAAAACTAGAGTACCCTCCTTCTTTAGTGCCCTCAAGGAATCGTTTATTGTTTTAGAGCCTACCAGCTCAAATATTGTATCAAACTTCTCACTTCTTATATCACTAATGGGCGTTACTCCCAATTCTTGTAGCTTTTCCCCTTTAGACGATAGCCCATAAACACTAGAAATACCCAAATATTTCAAATATTGTACGAGATGAATACCCACTCCTCCACCTGCACCAGTTACTAAAACTTTACTATCTCTATTTAAATTTGCAAGCTTAGTTGCGTGAATTGCAGTTGCTACGGGGTCCATGGTTGCGGCGTATTTTTCTAATTTATCGTCTGGTAATGGTATAATGTTTCTTTCTGGAATTATAACCTCCTCAGCATACCCTCCAGTTATCTCTCCTTCTCCTAAAATTCTAGCATTGTCGCACAGATTCTCCTTCCCACTTTTGCAGTACTCACAGCTTCCGCAATTCAGATTTGGATAAACCGCAACAGGTCTTCCCTTATAGTAGCCTACTATTTCATGTCCTAAGATTAAAGGCAATTTAAGGTTTTTAAATCCACCCTTCCATATAACTAGATCTCTTCCGCATATTCCAGCATATGCTACATTTACTTTAACTCCAACCCCTTTAGACTCAGCGTTACCTATAACAAAAGGTGAGTTAAACTGTGTGAGAATAGCCGCTTTCATGTATTAAAAAGGGAATTGATTGTTAATATATTCATTGTTGACTTAAAGACTTAGGTACAAACATACACTTATCCTCAATCTTTCCAGCTAAAGCGTCATCTAATAGAAGATAAGGATTCTTAACTTCTTGTAAGCGTTTTCCAGTACCTCCTCTAAGTTCTAGTACTACCTCAGATAATATGCTCAACGCTATCTCCTCTGAAGTCTTTGAACCGATATCTAAGCCTAATGGGGAGTGCAATCTTTTCTTAATTTCCTCTAATGGGATGTTTCTCTTTATTAGTAATGAAATCATTAAAGCTGCCCTCTTTTGGCTAGCAAGTAACCCAACGAACCTAGCCTTCTTTTTCATTGCGATATATAACGCATCTATATCGTATGGTTTGCCTCCCTCATTTGCGACAATTACAAATGAATCCTCACTTACCATTTGTTCTAAGAGATTTAGATCATTTGAAATGGCGTAAACTCCAACAAAGTCCTCTTCCTTAACATCACCAGATCCAACTACTGCAACGTAATAGCCCATATCTACTGCTAATTTTGCTATAAACTTGGCAATAATACCAGACCCCACTACTATTATAGCCGGTCTAGGTTCTACTGGTTCAATGACTAATTTTCCATCCTCTACATCCTTTTGAATTACCTCACCCTTTTCCAATGCTTCCAGTGCAAGTCCAATTACTTCCTTATCCAAACTTCCAAGAAGTACTTTTCCATCAGATACTAAAGTCCTCTCTAGCCTATTTCCCTTGTAAATTGAAACTATTGCAAAGCGCTTCCCTTCGGCACTTAACTTTGAAATTAATGGAAAGATCTCACACGAACTCATAGGTAAATATTAAATTGGCTAATTAAATACCTTTTTCTCTAACTAGTTTTAATTCTTTAAGCATCTAGGGAAACGCTAGTCCGATATTAATTTCAATAGATGAGTTCATAAAATTCACGATATTAATTTCTTATTATAGCAATTAATTAAAAAACGATATAATAGAAAAGTTTTTTATATAGAAAAATTAACTTATTTATGCCACAGCAAAATACTGAAAGAGTTGGATTAGAAAATGTTAGGAAAGGAGCTATCTATTTCCTAGTCTACTCCATACTAAACATTATTGCATCAGCGGGAGTTTTTAGTAATACTATTGTCAGTATTCCGTTTACCTTTAACAATTAATAGCATGTTGGCACACTACGGGATTTACGCTGAGATTGCTCTAGTAACTGAAGCAATCTTATTACAAAAATTGGAGGTTAGGGGGCGGAAAGCCTCGCCAGCGGGGATGGATAGCCTCTTATATTTAAATAATCCTTTTTTCTGAAATTCTTTTAGTGATGTTAATGATGCTCCTCCCCAGCTCGATTGAGGGCTTAATGGGACTGTGGGAGGAGCATCTAGTATCTCTTAAGGGACTAGACGTTATGGATGAAAGTCCCCTTCTATTCAGATGGGAGTGGATCTCTGATCCACTCGACTGCCCACCAGATGAGAGATGTAAACCCGAATCGATGGTGGGAACTATGAACCCTCTGGGAGGGAACCCTCGACCTTTTCAGGGTGGGGAGAAATTCAGTCGGAAGCAGATTGCACCTCTTCGCACTCCTTATCACTAACCTTTTCAAGCCACTCTACTGCCTTACCGTTTATTTTTTCTTGAATAGCTATATGGATCATTGTAGTTGTTGCAGTAGCACCATGCCAGTGCTTCACACCGGGCGGAATCCATATTACATCTCCTGATTACATCTCCTGCTTTTATCTTTCTGGGAGGACTTCGCCAAGTTTGAATTAATCCCGTTCCGTAAATACCTATCAATAACTGTCCTAATGGATGGTAGTGCCAATTTATTCTTGCATCTGGTTCAAATGTTACGACACTGGCAGTAACTCTGGATGGTTCTTCCGAATCGTGTACTTGTTTAACAATTACGTTTCCAGTGAAGTATTTCGGATCTCCCTTAGTGAAAGGAACTATACCGTTTTTCTCGATTATTAGATCCATACTAACACTAACTTCTATCCTCTTGTCTTTGCTAATTATCTTTATGTTTTTCACTTTTCTCCTCATCTTCAAGTTCCTTAATAGCCTCTTGTGCTATTCTGAAGCTCTCCATGGCTGCGGGCAGACCACAATAAACTCCTACTTGTAATAGTACCTCCTTTATCTCCTCCTCAGTACAACCGTTCCTTATTGCTCCTTTAATGTGTAATTTAAGTTCATTTTGCCTGTTCAGAGCGCTTAGTATTCCAATATTTATTAAACTTTTTATCTTCCTTGGAATAATATCTTCTCTAGTCCATATTAGCCCCCATGCGAAAATTGTCACCATTTCTTGGAGTTCCCTATTAAAGTCTGTAGCTTGACTTAATGACCTTTCCACGTATTCCTTTCCCATCACCTTTTTCCTAACTTCAAGTCCTTTGTCATAAAGTCTCTTTAGTTCGGGGTCCTTGTCAAATAGGCTACCCATATCTATATCAGTTAAATATTAAGATAAAAAGTAATTTGGTAAATAAAAAAGGCTTAAATTACCTTATGAAATAATCTATCACGACTTTCTTTACCGCTTCATCTAATCTTTTCAAATCACTATCTCTCAGTGACCATTCTAGACTGCCCAAATTCTCCCTAAGGTGATCCTCTTTTGTTGTGTTGAAAATTGCGAATACGTTATCCTTACTGACTAACCAATTTAGAATTATTTGTGCTGGAGTTCTATCTATTTCCTTCGCAATTGAAGATATTTCATCCACAAGTGGTTCTAAGTTTTTAACGTAAGCTTCTCTGGCAAGAACGTACCACTTGTACTCATTTCTGATCTCCTTTCTCCCTATTAGATAACCCAGTCCTAAAGCGTCATATGCCAACAAGGGAATATTTTCCCTTAACATGTAAGGGAGAATCTCCTTCTCAACTTCTCTGAATAAAACGTTATAGTGTAACTCATTCGCCGCAACGTCAGTCTTGGATAAATGTTCTATAAATTCTCTCAATAAGGGAAGGGAAAAGTTACTTAGACCAATATATCTAATTTTCCCCTCATTAAATAGCCTTTCCATTGCCTTGGCAGTTTCTCTTATGGGCACGTAGTGATTAGGCCAATGGACAAGGTATAGGTCTATATATGAAGTGTTAAGCCTTCTTAAGCTTCCCTCGCAAGCCCTTAAAACGTCATCATATCTTAAGTGGTCAATTGATACTTTAGTTATTATGAATAAATCTTCTCTCTTGAATTTGCCTATGGCTCTTCCAATAATTGTTTCTGAGAGACCATTTCCATAAGATTCGGCAGTGTCAATGGCGTTAATTCCGAGCTCTATTGACTTTTGAATAACTTTTATAGCATTGGTCTCATCAACTATGGAAGGGGTACCGAATTCCCAAGAACCTAAAATAAGTGGAGATATCATCTCATTCGTCCATCCTAATGTCTTCTTTTCCATGAATAAGTAAGATATTGTTAGATATTTAAATGTTTATCAATTGAGTTTAGCCTAGACCAATTTTCTTTTAATTTTGAGTACGCATTAATTCTTATGGAGAGGGAGATAATTAGGATCTTATCCGTAATTGAATTCCATCCTTTAATCATGGCTTTTCATCTTGGTTTAATGTTAGTAGGAGTTTCTCTGCTCAGCTACTCCGTGTTCTCAATAATTATCAAAAAGGTAGATATTATGTTCCAACTATTAACTGGTTTCATGGTTTATCTTATGTCATTAATACTTCTTATACTAATTTTACTTCTAGAAACTTACCGTTTTCTGATTGTTAATGGAAAAATCTTGGTAAAAAATAGCCTTTTGAGAAAAAATAGATTTGAGTTTAATCTAAAGGATAAAAATTTAATAATTGGGTTTTATGATAAGTCTTTTCTCGCGAAGTTTGCAATAATTTATGGTGATAGATTACTTTTTAAATTTTTAACTCGACAAAAAAATATAGCATTAATAAAAAATTTTGTTCTAAAGTCAAGTTACAGAATGGGTGGAACTTACAAGATTTGTAGTTTTTGTGGAAGCATAAATGAAGAAAACGCAGAATACTGCGATTTCTGTGGCTCAAGAGAATTATCACCTTACGATCTCTACTGGATAGACTAAATAAAAAGGAGTAAAACAAGCAAGAAAAATTTAGAAATTTTTACCAAAAATGGGATTAGGGAACGGGAAGCTTCGCCTTTAGGTGGTACCCCCATAATCGTTGAATTAAATATAATAATTGCAGATTAATAAATCTTTACTATTATCTTATAAATGATAAAATATATCTAAAAGGAAGGATTCTATCTAGATTTTTGTGATATTAGAGGATTTCCTCTCTAATTGTGATTTATAAATTGATTTTTCATTTATGGCTTTTATTGATTTAAAAGGAAATATTTGGTGTCATTCATAAGAAATAAAATACTCACTTTTAAACATAATGTTGCCGTTAACCTAATTTATTTTTATATTACGAGTATTTTAGGATATAATTAAGTATTTTATTGCCCTTAGTCTTGTGGGACAAGACGGTCATCCTTGAATTTATAAGTTAATAACGGCACTTATAACTTTCAAAGGCTCAATAATGTTATAAACTTACTTAACATAGTGTAACTATGCCTTGTAGAGGTTTACACGCAATACCAGCTGGTCCTCCAGAGTTTCCCGAACTAGCAACAGTTTACGTAATTTGTGGGGAGAAGCTTAACGTAATGATAGACGCTGGTGTTACAAATTCAATTATGGACTCCTCTTTTTTAGACAAACTTGATCTCGTTATATTGACACACATTCATATAGATCATATTGGGCTATTACCAGAAATTTTAGATAGGTATAAGAATGTTAAAGTTATGGTAAGAAGTGGTTTTAAAAAGTTTTTGACAACTGACGATGGGGTAAAGAGATTGAATGAGAGCTCAGAGAAAGTATTGGGAGATCTTTATTATATTTACGGCGAGTTCACAAAAATAGATCCAGACAAAGTGGTCGAGGTTGAGGGTGGAGAGATGATTGATCTTGGAGATGGAAAGACTTTGAAGGTAATTTATACCCCAGGCCATGCTAAACACCACATTTCCGTAATAAGTGAAGATATTTTATTCACTGGGGATAGTGGGGGAGCTTACTTTAACGGTATCGTGATCCCAACAACTCCCCCACCATTAGACTACGATAATTACGTTAATAGTTTAAGGTTACAAATTTCCTTAAAACCTAAGGTGGTTGGCTTAGCTCATGGTGGACTTGTAAGTCCTAACGTATTAGAACAACACCTAGAGCAAATGTTGGGTAAAGAGAGTTTGAATATTAGTGAAGAAATTGATATTGGAGGTATAGGCGGGGAAATTCTTAGGAAACAAGTAGAGGTCAACTTGAGAGGCCTAAATGAGGCTTTAGAAAGAAGGAGAAAAATATGATAGTCTTATGACTTATTTTTATTTATAATGACGATTTAAACTTTATCAAATTAAAGAATATAAGATATATCTTTATATTAGACTTATGGTCTGGAAAAGAACTATATCCGCAAAAGCCTTAGAAAAAGCGAAAAGTGCAGCAGTTAAGGTAGAAGATAAAGTTGTTTTTATAGCTAATATTAAGGGAGTGTTATACGCTATGGATGCAGTGTGTTCACACGCAAGGTGTATTTTAGGTCAACTAGATGAAGAGAAACTTACTGTAAAGTGTTATTGTCATCATGCATTGTTTGATTTAAGGAGTGGTCAAATGCTAGAACCACCATATGTTGCCCCAGATGCGCCAAAGGAAAAATTAGGATTAAAAACGTATCAAATAAGAGATAATGGCGGTTGGATAGAAGTGGATATTTAATTCTTCCTAACAGATTCGACTAAAGGCTTTAGGACAAAGTCGACTCCACCGCTTAAACTGGCCCAATATAAGCTAGTGAACGCTTTTTTCATATAACGATAAATTGATGTAGGTCCTAAGGCCTTGCTCTTCTCGTAGTTTAACCAAACTAACATACCTTCATTTGGTCCAGAGTAAACTGCACACATTGCAGTACCATCGTAACTCTCTTTACTCCTATTTCCCTCTATCTCAGCTAGTATATTATTTACAACAACCTCAGCTTGAAAGTGGGCAGCAGCACCAGTTTTAGGTGTCGGGGTATTATTAGCATCACCGACCACGAAGACGCCATCCCTATAAACTAAAGTGCTCTTATCAACTGGAATTAATCCAGACTTATCTGCAAATTCTGGAAAATTCGTTGAGATTGGCGTATCTATAATCAAGTGATCAAAATTGATCTTATCTCCCTCAGTTGATACCACGTATCTCTCGTTATGGTTCACTTCTTCTATCACAAATCCTTTATATACTTTTATTCCTAACTCGTTAGCCTTCTTATTAAACATGTTTGACATTGAAACTTGTAATGGTGGTGGTTGTTTAGCTGGGACTATTACACTGACATTAGCATCTGGATATTTTCTCTTTATCAAAAATGATAATTCCCATGGTGCAGCTGGACACTTTATTATTCCCGGAAGAGACCCAATAACGAAGTTTTTTCCTCTTGGATTTAAAACCTCATTCCTAATTATTTTAGAGTCATCAATTCCATGATAGCCTTTTAAGTTATATATGTCTTTATTTTGACCTCCAATTGCTATTACTAAGTAATCGCCCTCATATGTTTTTCCGTCCTCAGCTACTACAGCCCTATCTTCTGGTATTATTTTGGTAGCTTTAGCCCTTACCCATTTTACAGATGGTTTTAATAATAATCTAGTAGGCATTTGTATTTTAGTCTCATCTACCTCCCCAGTAATATAATCCACTAATCCAGGTTGATAAGTGTGATATTCATTTGGCTCTATTACTGTAATTTCTAATTTTCCCGCTAACAGATTTGCTATTAACGTTCCTGCATTTCCCCCTCCTACTACGACTAATCTTTTCATGAGTAAATACTGTTAATGGTATAATTTAAACTTTCTGTAGAAAAAAGTTTTTATAAAAAATATTAAACTTATGTACAATCCCTTGATACTTCTAGCTTTAAAAAATTATCCTCCTTCCCCTTTTCCTCAATTTTCATTTTAAGGTCATTAATTTTTAGAATGTATTTTAAGCTTAGCAGCCAATCATAGTCATTAATTAAAATTTCAACACCTTCATCGCACTCCTTAATTTTCATAATAACCTCTAGCATTATCGATAATGGACTTCTAGATCCACAAGATTCTAATTTATCTAATTTAACTTTTTCTATGATCTTCATGGTTCAGTTCCTTTCTTAACTGGAGCTCCTACAATGTTTCCCCATTCTGCCCAAGAGCCATCATATACTCTAACAGCTGGATATCCCAGAAGGTATTTTAGAACGAACCAAGTATGGGAAGCCCTCTCTCCTATTCTACAATACGTAATTATCTCCTTTTCTGGAGTTATACCAGCACTCTCAACTAATCTTCTCAACTCCTCTATAGACTTGAACTCACCAGTATCTGGGTTAACAGCTTGAGCCCATGGAAAACTTACAGCACCGGGTATATGCCCACCTACTTGAGTTTGTTCATCAGCGTATTCTGGAGGAGCTCTAATTTCACCAGTGTACTCTTTGGGAGACCTAACGTCAACTAGTATGGTAGTTCTCCCCACTTCACCCTTGGTTATCTTCTGAAGAACTTCCCAGAAGAAAGCCCTATGGCTACCCCAATCTACCTTCTTAACCTTATAACTGCCTTTAGGATATTGAGGTTCTTTTGCCCCTTGTTCTGTAGGTAAATTCTCCTTAGCCCATTTAGTCCTCCCGCCATTTAAAATTCTGACATCATCATGGCCGTAAGACTTAAACAACCAAAAGGCATAAACTGCAAACCAGTTATTATAATCACCATATAGCACTATAGTAGTGTTATTACTTATTCCCTTTGACTCCATTAACTTCTCAAACTGACTAGGTTCTATGAAGTCCCTTAAGACCGGGTGTCTTAAGTCTTCCCTCCACCTTACTAGAACTGCTCCAGGAATATGCCATACATTATAAGCCGTATTTGGATCATAGTCTACTTCCACGATTCGAACCTTCTGATCTTTTAAATGATCTAACACCCACTTATTGTCTACTATTACTTGTTGTTCTTGTACTTGACTCATTTACACTCCCTAAATTATTCCTATTCCCCGTACGTTATATATCTATTGATATGTGCAAATTTGGCATTTAACTGCTTTGTGGGCTACTTCAGAATTATACAAAAATTTATAAATAATTATACCGAGTATTACCCATGGGAAAGAGTAAGTACAAGAGGGATTGGCACAAGTACGACGAGAACGTCATAACTAGATACGA
>Ga0208151_100394_pt1 | contig 18634 bp, 5 predicted proteins | sample ECH_Bhost_MetaG_FD_187130 | JGI IMG/M metagenome (GOLD analysis project Ga0208151, IMG submission 187130) | Hot spring microbial mat communities from Yellowstone National Park, Wyoming, USA - ECH_B host_MetaG (SPAdes) (version 2) | ecosystem: Environmental > Aquatic > Thermal springs > Hot... | reverse complement strand
ATGAAACTTGCGGACAGTTATGACTGTGTTGAGAGTGACAAAAATGTTCGCAAGAAGAGATAGCTTATATCCGTAATTTTTATATGGGGGAAGCATACTATGAATGTTAGTGAAATATGAAGTTTGCTGAAGCATCCTAGAAGGAATTGAAAGGGTATGTAGTCAAGAGTTTAAAAACGTGTTCTTCCTGCGAAGCATCCTAGAAGGAATTGAAAGTGCTTTGGTGCAAGTGAACCCTTATTGACGTTAAAAATGAAGCATCCTAGAAGGAATTGAAAGTTCGTTTAGTTTATACAAGTCCTCCACGTTCTTTACAAGAAGCATCCTAGAAGGAATTGAAAGGATGAGGATTGTAGTTCCGATGGAGGAGGTGGAATAAGAAGCATCCTAGAAGGAATTGAAAGTTATACTAATTTATTTTTTTCGACCTGTTTCTCTGCTAGAAGCATCCTAGAAGGAATTGAAAGTCAGTTTCTCGACCACGTCTTCACCGTACCATCCTGCTACGTGAAGCATCCTAGAAGGAATTGAAAGACCTCGATTTTGTCCTTATGTTGTAGGTGGAAATTAAGATGAAGCATCCTAGAAGGAATTGAAAGTTATGTAGAGGAATTTAAGAAGGCATTTGATGATATGGCGGAAGCATCCTAGAAGGAATTGAAAGTCCAGTGCCTTCTCTGGGGTGTATCCAAAACCCCAGAGGGAAGCATCCTAGAAGGAATTGAAAGGTTTTGGTGGGGCTGTAATCTTTTACGATCGTCTATAGAGAAGCATCCTAGAAGGAATTGAAAGGTACATCCCCGTGCCAGCCACGGGGGTGTAGTCGGCCAGAAGCATCCTAGAAGGAATTGAAAGTTAATACCATATTCCTGGTGGTATATATACACATGCGAGGAAGCATCCTAGAAGGAATTGAAAGTAAGAAAGTCGCCGAATGAGCTAAAGTCTTTCCTAACTGTGAAGCATCCTAGAAGGAATTGAAAGATTATTTCTAAGTAGTACATGAAACAGTCACCATCCTCAGGAAGCATCCTAGAAGGAATTGAAAGTATGTTGAGGAAAGCTATTACAATTTCTAGCACACTCCCGGAAGCATCCTAGAAGGAATTGAAAGCGCATGGCCTATGGCGTTAACTCCTTTACTCACTGCAGAAGCATCCTAGAAGGAATTGAAAGTATACTATGAAGTTGTCGCTGAAATCGTCAAGATAGTTTGAAGCATCCTAGAAGGAATTGAAAGGGTTCCTTCTCCTGCTCATCCTACATTCTTCTTATCATTTGAAGCATCCTAGAAGGAATTGAAAGTAAACTTTTAACATACGGTTGAATATCTGTTCTTTATCGAGAAGCATCCTAGAAGGAATTGAAAGTAGAATGGTTGTAGAGGCAGACTATCGTCCACCTCTATTTGAAGCATCCTAGAAGGAATTGAAAGACAACGCCTTTTCTTTCCAAGTTCTTCAACACGTTTAACGTGGAAGCATCCTAGAAGGAATTGAAAGATTACGCTTTCAAACTTCCCGCTAATGGGCCTTATCACAATGAAGCATCCTAGAAGGAATTGAAAGGGATTTAGGATTAACGTTGACATACCCTCATATATCGAAGCATCCTAGAAGGAATTGAAAGTGCCTTTCCTTCCCTTTGATATCTATTTCCTGCCCGGAAGCATCCTAGAAGGAATTGAAAGGAACAAGAGGGTGGAAGACTCCATCCTTACGTGGAGATGGAGAAGCATCCTAGAAGGAATTGAAAGGCAAATCGCCAAATGCTGATAAATCCATATTTTATCGCCGAAGCATCCTAGAAGGAATTGAAAGTCTCTAGCCAATGCGTTGACGTCGTGAACGGCAGACATGTCGAAGCATCCTAGAAGGAATTGAAAGAGTAAATAGAGTAAACCTAGATCCCGTTACGGCATCACAGTCGAAGCATCCTAGAAGGAATTGAAAGACGGAAAACTCGTAGTCGGTGTCATAGCCGTAAGGCACGTAGAAGCATCCTAGAAGGAATTGAAAGGTCTTTGGACGTGGATCCACCCAACGCCCCTCACAGATAGATGAAGCATCCTAGAAGGAATTGAAAGTGGCTTGCATGGCTCGCAACAATATATCCTCCGTTTCTTCGAAGCATCCTAGAAGGAATTGAAAGCCATATTACGGCTATAACCCATACCAATTCAGCTTATCTCAGAAGCATCCTAGAAGGAATTGAAAGGATGAACTCAATTTCACGCGGTTCTCTCGTGTAAAAAGAAGAAGCATCCTAGAAGGAATTGAAAGTTCCAGAGTTTGATGTATGTAGTTTTGTCGAGGAAGAGATGAAGCATCCTAGAAGGAATTGAAAGGGCGAATAAAGAGGCAGGTGAAAAAATGGGCCTATTCAAGAAGCATCCTAGAAGGAATTGAAAGTCGTCGGCCATCATTATTGGTAGTCTAGTTGCTAGACCCGCGGAAGCATCCTAGAAGGAATTGAAAGATAATCTCCTGGGGCAAGTGCCGCTCCAGGGGCCCGTGAAGCATCCTAGAAGGAATTGAAAGATATCATCTTTCCGTCTTATGTACTTTATTCCTTTTGGTGAAGCATCCTAGAAGGAATTGAAAGATAAGCCACTGGGGCAAGTGCCGCTCTAGGGGCCCGTATGTCGAAGCATCCTAGAAGGAATTGAAAGGAAAGTATTAGGTGTGGCAGTGGACGAAGACCCTGCCCACATGAAGCATCCTAGAAGGAATTGAAAGACAACGAGTTTGTTTGTAGGCGTTTGAGAGACCTGTTGAAGAAGCATCCTAGAAGGAATTGAAAGTGTCGTTTCGGACTTCAATGATGTCGCTAATGTTGTTAAGAAGCATCCTAGAAGGAATTGAAAGCCTCCGTCATTAATTCGCGTAGGTAGTTCATGTTTTGCCGAAGCATCCTAGAAGGAATTGAAAGTTCAGCACAATGGGCCCTAACCTCATTCGCCTTAGAAACGTGAAGCATCCTAGAAGGAATTGAAAGTTTAATGTAACTGGAGTAACTGGAGTGATTGAAAATTGAAGCATCCTAGAAGGAATTGAAAGATAGTCCCCTTATGCCCAACTGAGTTAACAACGCCGTTGAAGCATCCTAGAAGGAATTGAAAGCACCAGGTTACGTAATATCTCGGCCATCCTATTGACGGGAAGCATCCTAGAAGGAATTGAAAGAGTAACCCTGTTGTCATCACCGTGAGAGCGAGGTGAAGAAGCATCCTAGAAGGAATTGAAAGCTTATCTCCTCTTCCGTCGCCGTCAGGGCGAAATTTGCCGTCGAAGCATCCTAGAAGGAATTGAAAGTGTTGTATGAGGTGGGATGATGGCGTTAGCGATTCAGGGGCAGAAGCATCCTAGAAGGAATTGAAAGATTTTTGCGATAGCTTATCCACTCCTGATGTTTAGGAAGCATCCTAGAAGGAATTGAAAGACCACCAGCACAGAGACTTAGTGTTAATTTCTGTGGCGTTGAAGCATCCTAGAAGGAATTGAAAGGGAAAAGTGCGAAAGCCCCGACCAAAACACGCAGTGCCTAAGAAGCATCCTAGAAGGAATTGAAAGCAGAAAAAGTCAGTTTCGATGTAACTTATTACAATTTCGACGAAGCATCCTAGAAGGAATTGAAAGCTTCTGACAGTTTTTGCCACATCGTTTAGAATTCCGTGGAAGCATCCTAGAAGGAATTGAAAGCTATATCCACAAACATGCCTTCAACAGGTACTGCAACTATGAAGCATCCTAGAAGGAATTGAAAGAGTCTGGCGTTCTTCGTCGCAGCTGCTGTAGTATTTATTCTGAAGCATCCTAGAAGGAATTGAAAGTAAAAATATCGGGATAACCGTATTTTTTCACATACTCAAAGGAAGCATCCTAGAAGGAATTGAAAGCTTAAGCTGGAGATAAACCCCCTCTTCCACTGTTACCATCGAAGCATCCTAGAAGGAATTGAAAGCCATAGTCATAATGGTGGATGCCTACACGCCCCAAGGAAGCATCCTAGAAGGAATTGAAAGTTAAAACTACAAGATTATATCGATAAACTAATCGAGTTAGGGAAGCATCCTAGAAGGAATTGAAAGATAGAGAGAGATAGAGAGATAGAACAAGTCATTAATGTGGAAGCATCCTAGAAGGAATTGAAAGATTGCGTTGCTCCCGGTGATGGTGCCGACGGGGAGGAGTTGAAGCATCCTAGAAGGAATTGAAAGAAAGAGAAGAAAAAAGCTTTTGTGCGTAGCTAGCGTCATAGCCGAAGCATCCTAGAAGGAATTGAAAGAGTTGACCAAAAAGCTTAAATAGTTGTGTGACAAGCATTGAAGCATCCTAGAAGGAATTGAAAGGTCTACGTAGCACTTCGCCTTATGCAGACATTCTTGTTGCTGAAGCATCCTAGAAGGAATTGAAAGAAGATAGAAAAGTAGGGAAAAGTAAACTTAGAAGTTGAAGCATCCTAGAAGGAATTGAAAGATTAATAATAAATCAGATAATTCCATATTCTCAATTTCCTTGAAGCATCCTAGAAGGAATTGAAAGATCGAGAGCGTAATAATCAACTCATTGCCTAGCACCTTGGGGAAGCATCCTAGAAGGAATTGAAAGTACAGCTGGTTAACGGGGCGAGAATCAAAGAGGCGATTAGGAAGCATCCTAGAAGGAATTGAAAGTATTTACGCCTAATGGCTGGAAATCCTTCGATCTATACGAAGCATCCTAGAAGGAATTGAAAGTTTGGAGCATATTTCAATATCTCTACCTCGGCTTTATCGAAGCATCCTAGAAGGAATTGAAAGGAAGCTCGTTTGCGTCTATGTTCCTGGCAAGGAATATGTTGGTGAAGCATCCTAGAAGGAATTGAAAGTGTCATCAACCCGGACTTCTCCGTATTGTACTACAGCGGGGAAGCATCCTAGAAGGAATTGAAAGACTATTCCATGTTCCTTGTGTATCAATACCGTTTTGTCCTGAAGCATCCTAGAAGGAATTGAAAGCATCTTTCCTCACCCTTCACAGGTATATCATCTCACCTGCCGAAGCATCCTAGAAGGAATTGAAAGTTGATTTAAGCCAGGGGATTCGTGAGCTCCTGGCGGAGGCGAAGCATCCTAGAAGGAATTGAAAGCTTAATTAAAGCACTTGATCCCGCCTTCGAGCAAGAAGAAGCATCCTAGAAGGAATTGAAAGCTTAGCGTATTCTTCTTCGTGTCCACGTAAAGTTTAATGAAGCATCCTAGAAGGAATTGAAAGCTTGTAAGTTCCCGTCTTAGCCTTTCCAAGTAATACCAAAGAAGCATCCTAGAAGGAATTGAAAGTCCTCTTCTTCTTCGTCTTCCTCTGCTTCTATTTCTTCGAAGCATCCTAGAAGGAATTGAAAGCTGTTTGCCGCCAGGATGTCCATAAGCCACTGGGGCAAGGAAGCATCCTAGAAGGAATTGAAAGTTAATTCTTCAAGAACCGCCCCGTAAATAGTAGCTTTCGCCGAAGCATCCTAGAAGGAATTGAAAGTTTCACTCACCTCTTTGCTCCGAAAGAGCAGAAAAAAGCTGAAGCATCCTAGAAGGAATTGAAAGTGGTTAGAGTTAGATTTATTGAATAGGCCCATTTTTTCAGAAGCATCCTAGAAGGAATTGAAAGATAATGTTGAAAGTTACCATATCTTTTGCCTTCAGTTTCTGAAGCATCCTAGAAGGAATTGAAAGTTTCTAATTATTTGTTCTTCCTGTTCACTCATCCACCTTTGAAGCATCCTAGAAGGAATTGAAAGACACTCTAACTGGACTAAACTAAAACAGAAAAACACACTCGAAGCATCCTAGAAGGAATTGAAAGTTTTTCCAATAAAAAGCCCTTTATATTGAAAGCCTTAGGAAGCATCCTAGAAGGAATTGAAAGATTTTATTGTTAACATATGTTAGATACCCGTCGCTGGAAGCATCCTAGAAGGAATTGAAAGTTTTACGTTTATATACCTTTCTCATATTGAACACAATATGAAGCATCCTAGAAGGAATTGAAAGACATTATTTAATTCCTTGACTGGTTGAAAATCGTGGATTTTTGAAGCATCCTAGAAGGAATTGAAAGTTTTATGAGGTAGAGGTGAGATAAGTATGAACATAAGAAGCATCCTAGAAGGAATTGAAAGCTCTCTCCTCTCTCAGATCCCTGTATTTCTGTTTTAGTCGAAGCATCCTAGAAGGAATTGAAAGCCTCCGGCAGAATACCCGCTACTTTGCGTGGTGGTAGAGAAGCATCCTAGAAGGAATTGAAAGTCCTTGTTCAACCTTACGAACACACCCTTTCCTTTGTGGAAGCATCCTAGAAGGAATTGAAAGGTACAATACATCAAACTGTTGAAAGATAGGAAAAGAAGAAGCATCCTAGAAGGAATTGAAAGTTAAGGTTCTCGAGGTTAGAGGTTACCTCTACGATGAAGCATCCTAGAAGGAATTGAAAGCCTGACTGGATCGGTAGGAAATGTAGACGCCCAAGATGTCGAAGCATCCTAGAAGGAATTGAAAGTATCGGAGCTCCCATTTATTTCACCTCATATTCCATATTAGAAGCATCCTAGAAGGAATTGAAAGCCTTCCGCTCCCGCACCCAATTGGCTGTTATACCCGAAGCATCCTAGAAGGAATTGAAAGTAGAGTAGGCCTCCTGAAGATAAACCACACCCTTTGAAGCATCCTAGAAGGAATTGAAAGTACACGTAGAACCCCTACCTCATCCCGTGAGAAAGACGGGGAAGCATCCTAGAAGGAATTGAAAGTACTTAAATAGCTTATTAATGCGAACCAATTCAGTAAGAAGCATCCTAGAAGGAATTGAAAGAGAATGTAGAAAACTCAAGGACACGTTTGATGACGAAGCATCCTAGAAGGAATTGAAAGATTATGACTATTGGTATAATGTCACCAAACATTTGCCGAAGCATCCTAGAAGGAATTGAAAGAACGACAATATAACGGCTATTATGGTAACACCACACCTATTTGAAGCATCCTAGAAGGAATTGAAAGATTTTGTAGACGATCACGGCCCCAAAGGGTGCCGTGTCCAGCCGAAGCATCCTAGAAGGAATTGAAAGTTATAATAATAGTAAACTACCCCGCCCATACGGACGGGGTCTGAAGCATCCTAGAAGGAATTGAAAGATTATAGCCTTTTTCGGCACGTTGTAATTTGTCGCCGAAGCATCCTAGAAGGAATTGAAAGAGTGCTTCCAGTGGCGTACGGCCGCTCCCGTAAGCCTCCTCCCCGAAGCATCCTAGAAGGAATTGAAAGACCAGTTATTCGCCCACGACACCCCGGCCCGGGACGAGCGAAGCATCCTAGAAGGAATTGAAAGTAAGAAAGTCGCCGAATGAGCTAAAATCCTTCCGAAATGTAGAAGCATCCTAGAAGGAATTGAAAGTAAGTTCAGGGATAGAGAAGACGGGGAGCGAGATATTATGAAGCATCCTAGAAGGAATTGAAAGGAATTAGCCAAGAGGCTGAAGCAGATGCACTAGTAATATGAAGCATCCTAGAAGGAATTGAAAGATTGTCGTTAGTCAGGCATGTGACCCGATATTTTACAGCCGAAGCATCCTAGAAGGAATTGAAAGTGACTGGTTAGGATTTCCTCAATCTCCTCCATTGTCAATTGAAGCATCCTAGAAGGAATTGAAAGTGTTTTGCCGGTCAATCTGTTCCACAAAGAGAGCTTTCCGAAGCATCCTAGAAGGAATTGAAAGTGACTGGTTAGGATTTCCTCAATCTCCTCCATTGTCGAAGCATCCTAGAAGGAATTGAAAGTCTCCACCCTGAATTGCAGCTTCCCCTACCTTCTTCGCTGAAGCATCCTAGAAGGAATTGAAAGTTCGAACACGACACCGAAAGTCCTGGTTCATATTGACGAAGCATCCTAGAAGGAATTGAAAGTAATATGTCGGATCGCTATTGTTTATTCCTGTGCTGGAAGCATCCTAGAAGGAATTGAAAGTTCTAGGATGCTTCTCCTTAAATTTTGTTTTTATTTGACGAAGCATCCTAGAAGGAATTGAAAGTACTATATAGCCCCGGGCCAGGGCCTCGGCCAGGAGCTCAGAAGCATCCTAGAAGGAATTGAAAGCCCATACCTCGTAAAGAGTGACGGCACACTCTGGTGCCGTTGAAGCATCCTAGAAGGAATTGAAAGTTAAGGTATTGAACTGTATTTTGTATTGTTTGTTTTATTATGAAGCATCCTAGAAGGAATTGAAAGTCTTTTTCACCTCCCCACTATGGTGGCCTTTATCATCGTTGAAGCATCCTAGAAGGAATTGAAAGATCAACTCTAACGTGGCGGGGTAAACCACGTTAGGGGAAGCATCCTAGAAGGAATTGAAAGTGGAAAGGGTAAGGAACGAGTATGCCGACTATGGATACCGTGGAAGCATCCTAGAAGGAATTGAAAGTAAGTGACGTTTCGGTTTCGGTTTGGTGATATTATGGCTGAAGCATCCTAGAAGGAATTGAAAGTCCAAAGTAGTAAGCTTCAGTATCCGTCTGTATGTTTAGGAAGCATCCTAGAAGGAATTGAAAGACTTAATTCCGGTAGTGAGAAAAGGTGGGTTGTCTCGGTGGGAAGCATCCTAGAAGGAATTGAAAGTTTGAATTAGTTCCTCAAGTTGCTTCGAGTTTAGAAAAAGGAAGCATCCTAGAAGGAATTGAAAGGTGTCTATATAGCATTTTGCCGTTCTTAGGCACACCGAAGCATCCTAGAAGGAATTGAAAGCCTGGGATGATCCCAGGGTCGCAGAGTACATCCCCGTAGGAAGCATCCTAGAAGGAATTGAAAGAGAGATCTACGGATTCCATCTCTACTACTGCATTCTCTGAAGCATCCTAGAAGGAATTGAAAGCTTTTATATGGAGGGTGGTACAACTCCAAATTCAAAATATGAAGCATCCTAGAAGGAATTGAAAGTATTTGGTCGTCGTTGCGTCCGCCGTCTAGCTTTGCGGTCGAAGCATCCTAGAAGGAATTGAAAGCCGCAGAGGGGGCATTTATCACGTTTCTCGTCTTCTTTAAGAAGCATCCTAGAAGGAATTGAAAGTTAGTCAGGCATGTGACCCCATTTTCTATTCACCCCAAGAAGCATCCTAGAAGGAATTGAAAGATTCTATGCAGCGACTGCCCCTAACGCTCTTCCTTTTTGGTGAAGCATCCTAGAAGGAATTGAAAGCAGTTTAAGCTTATCTCCTTCAACCTTAATTTTAACTGTAGAAGCATCCTAGAAGGAATTGAAAGCCAGGAACTAGGAGATACCACCTAGTCCCATGCCTGCCGCTGAAGCATCCTAGAAGGAATTGAAAGGCTTGACTTCCTCACTGTTTAGCACTTTGCCCTCTTCCAGTGAAGCATCCTAGAAGGAATTGAAAGCGTTACAATTACATTTAACTACAATGAGCCGTGAAGGACATAAGAAGCATCCTAGAAGGAATTGAAAGAGCTACTCCATTGAGATACTCATGTATCTTGGTTATGCTCATGAAGCATCCTAGAAGGAATTGAAAGCTGGAGGCTGCCTGTATGGCGTCCTCTGGGGTTACCCCAGAAGCATCCTAGAAGGAATTGAAAGTTAAGTAACACCGCATGCTTGTTTTCACAAACACTATACCTGAAGCATCCTAGAAGGAATTGAAAGAGGAATTAAATAATGTTGTGCTAGTAAAATGCAGTTGAAGCATCCTAGAAGGAATTGAAAGTTAATGTTGTTTTTGTATATGCTTAACAGCTGTTGGTTATTGAAGCATCCTAGAAGGAATTGAAAGTTAAACCTATTGGCCACTATTGATTTTGATCAAGATGGCGGAAGCATCCTAGAAGGAATTGAAAGTCTGTTACTTTATCCTTTACCATTAACTTTGAGGAGATATGAAGCATCCTAGAAGGAATTGAAAGTTGTCAACTCTACACTGACCCTCCCTATCGACACTCGCACCCTGAAGCATCCTAGAAGGAATTGAAAGCCCTACTTCTCCGTTGGTACCCACATAGCCTAACGGTGTATGAAGCATCCTAGAAGGAATTGAAAGTTATACAATAAAGATGTTAGGGCTACTACTGCAGAAGAAGCATCCTAGAAGGAATTGAAAGATGATTATAACAATCGGTAGAATGTCCCCGTACTTTGAAGCATCCTAGAAGGAATTGAAAGTGCGTTTTTAGGCTGTTGGCGTCTGGCAACTTTTCCACTATGAAGCATCCTAGAAGGAATTGAAAGATACCTCATCCTTCACCGTCAATACTGGCACCACCACCGTGAAGCATCCTAGAAGGAATTGAAAGCCCCGTGCGGGATTTGTAACCGCCGCAGTTAACATAGAAGCATCCTAGAAGGAATTGAAAGTTCGTATAAATTCCATTCTTTTTCGCAGATCATGTCGCCGAAGCATCCTAGAAGGAATTGAAAGTCCAATCTAAAACTTAACATTATTATAAATATTGTGTCGAAGCATCCTAGAAGGAATTGAAAGAAAATTATTCAGAAGCCAAAATTGTGCTGGTGGAGGAAGCATCCTAGAAGGAATTGAAAGACATAAACGTTCAGCAAAACACGCAAAAAATAGAGGGGGCGAAGCATCCTAGAAGGAATTGAAAGTCCAGGGTGACGCCGACGCCCCACGCCACTTCTATGTTGCCGAAGCATCCTAGAAGGAATTGAAAGTTACGAACTTTATTTTACCCTCCTCGTAAAGCCTCTGAAGAAGCATCCTAGAAGGAATTGAAAGGATAAAAACTTGGACTCTTTCCATTTTTACCCCCTCGGAAGCATCCTAGAAGGAATTGAAAGAGTTGTAATTGAGAATGGGTCATAAATCCCTACCATTACGAAGCATCCTAGAAGGAATTGAAAGCAAAGTAGGGTTAATAAGCTGTAACCTTTCATAGGCACGAAGCATCCTAGAAGGAATTGAAAGTTAACGTCAACTGCCGAGAATTCCACATCACTCGGTAGCGGAAGCATCCTAGAAGGAATTGAAAGTAAAACAATGGCTAAGAAAACAGCACCCTGAATTATTAAGAAGCATCCTAGAAGGAATTGAAAGATCAAGAGCGACACGGTGAGAGGACAATGATAGTTACTATTCGAAGCATCCTAGAAGGAATTGAAAGCAATTATGGGGCGACAGGTCTTACTGCAACCCTCCTTTTTCGAAGCATCCTAGAAGGAATTGAAAGACCAACTCTTTATACCTTCCCGAATACATTCCTCACTTAGAAGCATCCTAGAAGGAATTGAAAGATGTTAGGCAATTCATGGTCGTTATAGGCCGCAATAAAAGAAGCATCCTAGAAGGAATTGAAAGTTTGCCGTTGCATGAGTCTCTCCACCGTCAGGAGTTGCAAGAAGCATCCTAGAAGGAATTGAAAGGGGAAAAGCACGGGGACATAATCCCCGTAGTGCTACAGAGAAGCATCCTAGAAGGAATTGAAAGTCGTGATTGGGCGTAAAGGGTCGGGGAAAACATACCTAATTGAAGCATCCTAGAAGGAATTGAAAGGATAGGTTCTGGGTGATAGACTGGCCGGTGGTGTATGATGGGAAGCATCCTAGAAGGAATTGAAAGTCTGTAGGTATTCAATAACAGCTTCCCGTATAACCTCTGTTGAAGCATCCTAGAAGGAATTGAAAGCTCAATGCATCTGCGTCCTCTTCATCAACGTTAAGCACGGAAGCATCCTAGAAGGAATTGAAAGAGAAGTGGATAAATAGCAGACTGTTCACAGCTGAGCATTATGAAGCATCCTAGAAGGAATTGAAAGTCCATTCGCCGCGTCAACAGTGTAGCTGGAGGTGTCGGTGAAGCATCCTAGAAGGAATTGAAAGTTTTGGTAAAATGTCTGGCTAGGAGTAACGACCTGAAGAAGCATCCTAGAAGGAATTGAAAGAACAAAAACGGGGATTGTGACGTTTTGGTAAAATGTCTGGGAAGCATCCTAGAAGGAATTGAAAGCTGTATTCACGTTCGTTTTTGAAAAGCGGCTTTTGTTTTCTCGAAGCATCCTAGAAGGAATTGAAAGATAAAGCACTAGAGCTATTGTCAAGTAAGGAATATAATATGAAGCATCCTAGAAGGAATTGAAAGTGGAGTACGTGGACTATACACCACAGGAGATAGTGGCGAAGAAGCATCCTAGAAGGAATTGAAAGCTCGGTAGCGGCAACATGGAAGGGCTGAACCCGTTAGCAATGAAGCATCCTAGAAGGAATTGAAAGATAAATTTTAGGATAGCGTATTCATCTTCCACTGGCACAATTGAAGCATCCTAGAAGGAATTGAAAGCCTTGTATCGTGCGAATTACGGGCGGGTCGACGGTTCTGTGAAGCATCCTAGAAGGAATTGAAAGATTTCGTAATGCAGAATTTTCAATTAGACATACTATATAAGAAGCATCCTAGAAGGAATTGAAAGGAAGAGGTTAAGACTTTGCCCTCCTCAAGGCGAACCGACGAAGCATCCTAGAAGGAATTGAAAGCATGGGAGAGCCATTCCTCATATTCAATTTTATCTTTGAATTGGAAGCATCCTAGAAGGAATTGAAAGTATTTTATACTTTACCAATAAGCAACTTAATTATTCAAAAGAAGCATCCTAGAAGGAATTGAAAGACATCTACCGCATCAACCACTAGCGGGATTACATCATCTACGAAGCATCCTAGAAGGAATTGAAAGCCCAAAACGCACCTGTCATGCCTATTAGCTATCCCTCTACGAAGCATCCTAGAAGGAATTGAAAGATCAAAAGCAAACAAACCAATCATTCCAAATAGCGGTGAAGCATCCTAGAAGGAATTGAAAGTTTCACTTCGTTCGGCATTTCATGCCTCACTTTAATGAAATTGAAGCATCCTAGAAGGAATTGAAAGTTCAACTTTTAAACTCATGTCATGCCAACTCCTTAATGTAGAAGCATCCTAGAAGGAATTGAAAGTGTTGCAATTCCCCCAGATGGGGGGTTTTTGTCCTCAGAAGCATCCTAGAAGGAATTGAAAGTTAAATAGCAGAAGATGCATAATACATGTTGGGGTAAGAAGGAAGCATCCTAGAAGGAATTGAAAGTAAAGTATTATACAAGAAATTTGTAGAAATAGCGACGAAGCATCCTAGAAGGAATTGAAAGTTCGTTATTGCTGAGGCAGTACATCTCTTTAATGAGGAAGCATCCTAGAAGGAATTGAAAGTGTCCAAAATCGCATTAACTGCCGTGGTAGTAGTGTGAAGCATCCTAGAAGGAATTGAAAGGATGCAGAGAACCGGGCTGGACTATGACACTGCATTCCGGAAGCATCCTAGAAGGAATTGAAAGATTGTTGAGCCTAACAAAATATAATAAAAGACATTTGCAGAAGCATCCTAGAAGGAATTGAAAGTTTTTAGTCTCCCTCAACACTGTGGGCGGAAAGGCATACTATGAAGCATCCTAGAAGGAATTGAAAGTAGGTAGGTGCTTGAACACCTCATTGAACTCATCATATGTCAGAAGCATCCTAGAAGGAATTGAAAGAAAGGAAATTACGAATAACAGAACCTTGCCCGTGACACTAGTAGAAGCATCCTAGAAGGAATTGAAAGTCCAACAACAGCAGTATAAAGGCTTAATTCATCTTTTAGACGATGAAGCATCCTAGAAGGAATTGAAAGCACTTTGATGAAATTGAGAGTTTATGATGAAAGATTTATAGAAGCATCCTAGAAGGAATTGAAAGGCTACAGGTGCCACGGTAGGCTGCAGCAGAATAAACACTGAAGCATCCTAGAAGGAATTGAAAGAAACTTACCATCCCCGTGAAAGTATTATTAAATAGGAAGCATCCTAGAAGGAATTGAAAGATCTTGTAGGTGACGAAATAGCACGCCTGAGACCTTTCAGAAGCATCCTAGAAGGAATTGAAAGCTGAATTGCAGCTTCCCCTACCTTCTTCGCTCCCCCTCCCAAGAAGCATCCTAGAAGGAATTGAAAGTATTCAGCAAGGAAGAACCAGACATCTTCTACTTGGAGAAGCATCCTAGAAGGAATTGAAAGATTATTGTATCTACCACAGCATCCTCTTTCGCCTTTTCATAATCGCTCAACATCTTTATTGAAAGATTATTGTATCTACCACAACATCTTTAAAATTTGTTCGACGAAGCATCCTAGAAGGAATTGAAAGAAAATAATTTAATCTCGGCACCTTTTTTATCATCTTATCATGAAGCATCCTAGAAGGAATTGAAAGCCTTTTTGCTCTAGACGGTATAGCCTCCTGTTCACCACCCTTGAAGCATCCTAGAAGGAATTGAAAGGTTCGACATTTCGTATACCCGTGCAATTCCAATAATGAAAGGAAGCATCCTAGAAGGAATTGAAAGCTGTAGGAACGATAACGGGTAGTAACGCTATCGAAGTGAAGAAGCATCCTAGAAGGAATTGAAAGTTGTCATTGCTCCTCCGCCTCCTCCAGGGTTAGCAGTACCTTGATCGAAGCATCCTAGAAGGAATTGAAAGATGTTTTTCCTTTTTGTTAGACCTGAAACAATGCCAAATGAAGCATCCTAGAAGGAATTGAAAGATTTTTTCCTTTTCTTCCTGCTTTATGAAATCCAGGGAAATATGAAGCATCCTAGAAGGAATTGAAAGTTGGACATTATATGCCGTTGGTGGTGCTATCTCAAGAAGCATCCTAGAAGGAATTGAAAGTCGGCAGGGGCTGCGTTCTTGGCCCTCGGCTTCGTGGGACGAAGCATCCTAGAAGGAATTGAAAGATAACCTTACTTTGTCTTTTGACACCTGAGACCCCGTCCGTAGAAGCATCCTAGAAGGAATTGAAAGTTTCCCAGTAAGGGGGTCTTTCCAGTCCTTTCTCCTTTGAAGCATCCTAGAAGGAATTGAAAGTTTCTTTGGCCTTAGAAAATCCTTACGCCTTATTACTACCATGAAGCATCCTAGAAGGAATTGAAAGAAGATAAAAAAAAGTATAAAAAATTAATCTATAAATTTTTGGAAGCATCCTAGAAGGAATTGAAAGACTCTATTGGTTATTGGTCTTGGATGAACTAGTATGTAGAAGCATCCTAGAAGGAATTGAAAGGCATATTCCTTACAAAACGCCATATCATCAAATGCCGAAGCATCCTAGAAGGAATTGAAAGAAAGTTGTGCTGAGCCATATTGATTTAGAAATAATAAATTTGAAGCATCCTAGAAGGAATTGAAAGAGTTTGTAATAATATTACATGTGCATATATTTTTCTTACTTTGAAGCATCCTAGAAGGAATTGAAAGCCCTCTGGTGCCGTGTCTAGCCAATCAAAAACGTCGGCTACAAAGCATCCTAGAAGGAATTGAAAGTCTTTGTTAAGAACTTTGCCCTCTTCTAGACGAGTTGTCGAAGCATCCTAGAAGGAATTGAAAGCTGCAGACAAGTACTTAGCGGGGTCGTTACGCTTCCACCGAAGCATCCTAGAAGGAATTGAAAGTAAATTCAATTGTGGTAAATCTACAATCGGTGAACTGAAGCATCCTAGAAGGAATTGAAAGCTAACTTTATCGTCTCCAGTGGGACTTTTGCTGAGATATAGAAGCATCCTAGAAGGAATTGAAAGCGTATTAATTTTTATTGGATTTTCGGCTTTGCCAATCAGTTGAAGCATCCTAGAAGGAATTGAAAGTCGCTTTTGATGACCCCAGGGTGATGGACTACACCCCCGTGAAGCATCCTAGAAGGAATTGAAAGAAATTCACATAATTAAAAATAAGAAAAATATATGTAAGAAGCATCCTAGAAGGAATTGAAAGGAGCTATAAGTTATATTTATACCACCAGGTGAAGGAGAAGCATCCTAGAAGGAATTGAAAGATGTGTTGAGAGTTTAGTACTACGAAGTCCGAATGGCAGTTGAAGCATCCTAGAAGGAATTGAAAGCCTCATTTCAGGGAGTGCAGACTACGGGGAAGGCGTTGAAGCATCCTAGAAGGAATTGAAAGCCCTTCATCATCATCCATATTTAATACTTCTAATGTAGAAGCATCCTAGAAGGAATTGAAAGCAGTTTTTGGGTTAACTTCTTCTTTGATTAATATTAAACGAAGCATCCTAGAAGGAATTGAAAGGTAAGAGAGAACGGCTATAGTCGTACCCATCGCTCCAAATAGTAGAAGCATCCTAGAAGGAATTGAAAGTGTTCCACGATGCCCACTTTTATTAGTCAGCAAGTTGAAGCATCCTAGAAGGAATTGAAAGAATTACAAGTTCAAAATCAAGTGCGTAGTGATTAGTTCATGGAAGCATCCTAGAAGGAATTGAAAGTGAAGAAGGCTCTCGAGAGCCGTTGAAATGCGATATAAGAAGCATCCTAGAAGGAATTGAAAGTTATCAACAGGAAATTGAGAGCATACACAAAATTTCCGTTGAAGCATCCTAGAAGGAATTGAAAGTACTCGTGCCTGCTAAACATAAACATTCCCCACTAGTACCTGAAGCATCCTAGAAGGAATTGAAAGTACCTGTATTACTCTTCAACGTCTCTCGAAATAGGTAGCGGAAGCATCCTAGAAGGAATTGAAAGTGTTATCTCTTATGGGTTTATCGGAGGCTTATAAGGCTGAAGCATCCTAGAAGGAATTGAAAGTGCCCATTGTTGTGGTATATCACCCTGCTTACTGCCTTCGTTGAAGCATCCTAGAAGGAATTGAAAGGCAGTTGAAAGCATAAAAGACACTACAACTCTTGGAGTTGAAGCATCCTAGAAGGAATTGAAAGCTCACCCTCCTGTTGACCCTGAAGGACTTCCCTGAACGGAAGCATCCTAGAAGGAATTGAAAGGGGCCTATCAGTAATTTTGCATCTATTATCTTTATTTCTTGAAGCATCCTAGAAGGAATTGAAAGAAATAACCTCTCAATGCATCAGCAATGTCTCCTAATGCAGAAGCATCCTAGAAGGAATTGAAAGTTTAACATATTTATGGAGAATGCGTTCGTGAGGAATACCGAAGCATCCTAGAAGGAATTGAAAGTTCTGACGATGGGCTGTGGCTGGTAGACGGGCCTATGCTGAAGCATCCTAGAAGGAATTGAAAGAATAGCGGAACCTCTGCGGCAACTCTTCCAAGCCAACCATTTGAAGCATCCTAGAAGGAATTGAAAGTATTGCATTCACTAATTCATTATCTTCGAGCCTTAGTTGTGAAGCATCCTAGAAGGAATTGAAAGAGAGTTTAATGTACTTATGTTCATCTAGCAATAGATGAAGCATCCTAGAAGGAATTGAAAGTGCATTTGCAGTCAACGCGTTCCCCCCGTTAATACTACCGCTGAAGCATCCTAGAAGGAATTGAAAGTGAGATTTATAACTGACTCTTGAGCATTTTGAATAATGATAGGAAGCATCCTAGAAGGAATTGAAAGTGGACGATGGGTAACACCATCACCATCAGCATTAAAATAGAGAAGCATCCTAGAAGGAATTGAAAGAATTAGCATATGTTTATAAATTCTGTAAATGCCACTGTCCAGAAGCATCCTAGAAGGAATTGAAAGCTTGAAGGGGTTATTTGCCCCTTCAGGTGAGCCAGCAAGCAGGAAGCATCCTAGAAGGAATTGAAAGCTGTAGACCAATAAACGGCCTGATTTCAATATGGCCTTAAGAAGCATCCTAGAAGGAATTGAAAGCCTCACCAGCAATCCTCCATCATTTTCTTGACTTTTCTCTCAGAAGCATCCTAGAAGGAATTGAAAGTTTTTTTGCAAATTGGGCATTCATACAAGAGCAGGCCCATGAAGCATCCTAGAAGGAATTGAAAGGAATATGTAATAGTATAGAAATCTTGGAGATTTTTACCAAGAAGCATCCTAGAAGGAATTGAAAGTAATGTTTGCAATCAGTTGTGTCATGTACGACAGCAGAAGCATCCTAGAAGGAATTGAAAGTTCATTTGTTGTTGGATAGTCATAATAACTATCCAACAAGGAAGCATCCTAGAAGGAATTGAAAGTGGGTTATCTTCGGAGAATCGACCCTGGTTTTAAGCCAAGAAGCATCCTAGAAGGAATTGAAAGAGCATTTTCTTGCCCAGCATTATATATCCGGCCGCCCTTTGAAGCATCCTAGAAGGAATTGAAAGTCAAGTGCATTTAGTTCCTCATCATAGGGTATATGGACATGAAGCATCCTAGAAGGAATTGAAAGCTTGGAGTTAATGCGTTATTGAATATGGATACATTAAGAAGCATCCTAGAAGGAATTGAAAGAAATAATAGAAAAATAATAATTCGAAAAGAAACCCTCCAAGAAGCATCCTAGAAGGAATTGAAAGGATTTTCCTGCTCAAACTACAATTTTTGACACATATTTAAGAAGCATCCTAGAAGGAATTGAAAGAACTAGGCTTCACCAGCACTCTTCCAAATATTCTTGAACGAAGCATCCTAGAAGGAATTGAAAGCCAAAACTTACCTGACGAGCCACACGTTTATAGCAAATATCGTTGAAGCATCCTAGAAGGAATTGAAAGCATGACGAGTTGTATTCAATAAAGTTGTAAGGTATGATGAAGCATCCTAGAAGGAATTGAAAGAACCCCGGGGGGGTGGTTTAAGGGCAGAA
>Ga0208151_100393_pt1 | contig 18666 bp, 12 predicted proteins | sample ECH_Bhost_MetaG_FD_187130 | JGI IMG/M metagenome (GOLD analysis project Ga0208151, IMG submission 187130) | Hot spring microbial mat communities from Yellowstone National Park, Wyoming, USA - ECH_B host_MetaG (SPAdes) (version 2) | ecosystem: Environmental > Aquatic > Thermal springs > Hot... | reverse complement strand
CTAATTAGATTCAAGAGAGCAACGAAGGCAGTAAATAGGAGCATTCGCACCATGATGTACTCCATAGCCCTAGTCTTATGGGAGAGAAGGTTAATCCCAGAATTTGTAGCTTAACGACGACACTATCAGTGTAGACAACAATTTCATTCATTTGAAATTTGGTTAAAATTTCCTTAAAGTTGCATCATTTAAACTCTCTGATTCACAATAAAATTTTTTACATGGTTAAAATTACAACACTATATTTTATTAACTGATAAAACTTGTGGTGAATTGAAAATAAAATTATACTTTATATAATTTATACTGAATTAACAAAATTGTTATCCACACTCTGAAACTTACAAATAAAAATTAAATATTACTGCCTATAGGAGCTTCCAATTATTTCTATTTATTATGATATTAACACATCTAAAATGTTTAGCTATATAAAGAACTTCTTTATAAATTAACTTACTCTTATTAATTTTATTAATTCTGAAATTAATGTTAACGGTTTGCCATTATCTTCAATTTCTTGTTTTGCAGGAGGTCTTTCTTTATAATTATATAAATTTAAGGCTATTCTGTCTTCATATGTTGGCACTAATTCGTTCTGATAAAATATGCCTATTGGTATCCCATTTTCATAATCATATGATTTTTGAATAGCTAATAATAGTTTTTGAGTACTCTCTTTTTCATCATGTACAACTGGATCCCAATCAAGTTTTACTAATCTCTTTTCATACCATTCCTTTGTATATATATCATTATAGGTGGGACATGGTTGCAAAACGTCAATTACTGCGGAACCCTTATGTCTTATTGCAGCCTTAATTATATCTTTAAGATGTTTAACATCGTAAGCATAAGCTCTCGCAACAAAAGTATATCCAGCAGCTAAAGCAAGGGTTACTGGATTTAAATTGTTATTTATATTAGGTCTAGGAATATGCTTAGTTTTAATTCCTAAAGGAAGTGTAGGGGAAGCTTGTCCCTTTGTTAGTCCATATACACCATTATCGTGAATTATAATAGTAATGTCTACATTTCTTCTAGCTGCATTCACAAAAGCACCTGCTCCAATACCTAATTGATCACCATCTCCTCCATTAATTATAACTTCTAATTCAGGATTTGAAAGTTTTATTCCTATACCAAATGGGATTGCTCTTCCATGTAATGTATGAACTATAGATACGGGAAGTTTAGTGAAATGAGGAAGTTTACCAGAACATCCTATTCCAGATACTATTACAACTTTATTATAATCTAATCCCAATTCTTGTATTGCTTGCTCTTCAGCACTTAATATACCAAAATTTCCACAACCTGGGCACCAGTCATTCCAATCTGGTTTATAAACTATTTTACTCATAGGACTACCCTCTTTACTTTATCATTCAATAATTTTTTAAGTCCAAACAATATTTCATCTCTTGTCATAGGTCTACCATCCCATTTCAAAATATAGTGCGTGGGTTCAACCATTATCATCTCCTTAATTATAGATGCTGCTTGTGCAGTATAATTATTTTCTATATCAATAATCATTTTTTTATCATTCAATAATTTTTTCATTAATTTTCTGGGAAATGGATTAAACATTCTTATTTGAATTACTTGAATATTAATACCTAACTCTTCTATAGCATCTAGGATAGCCCCTTTAGGTGAGCCCCAGGTTAATATTACAATATCTGAATCCGAATCACCATAAACGTTAACTCTTTTTTCTTCTGGAATTTCCTCATCAGCTACCTCTAGTTTCTTCATTCTCTTTTCATGCATTCTATCTCTAATAACTTTAGCTTCTCTTATATCTCCTCTTTCATTATGTTCTTCTCCATTATAAATAATATTAATAAGTCCTAAAGGTGCTCTAGGAGATACACCGTCAGTAGTAATTTTAAATCTGTAATATGGAATATTATTGTTATCTAATTTCTTTATAAATTTGCCTCTATCAATTTCGATTTTATTCCAATCAATTTCCTCTTCATCTGCTATAATAAAGCTATTAGCTAAGGTTTTCTCAACAAGATGGATTACTGGCGTTTGATATCTTTCAGCTAAATTAAATGCCCATATAGAGTCGTAAAATGCCTCTAAATGATCTCCTGAAGCTATTACTATTCTAGGAAATTCTCCATGGCTAACGTTTAAGGCAAATTTTAAATCAGCTTGACCACTTCTAGTTGGCATTCCGGTTGATGGTGACCCTCGCATATAATAGGTAATAACTAACGGTACTTCATTCATTCCTGCCCATCCTATAGCCTCAGCCATTAGAGAAAAACCTGGACCAGAAGTTGAGGTAGAAGCTCTAGTACCCGTTAGAGCAGATCCAATAGCCATACAAACAGCTGCTAGTTCATCTTCTGCTTGAATAACTAAATAAGGTTGCTTTATAATATCTCCAGTCTCTTTATCACGTGCAATTACCTCATTATGAGCTTCTAAAAATACACTCTCGTCACTCGCTGGAGTAATAGGATAATAGCTTTGAAACCTCCCACCAGCAACTGTCTTACCTAACGCTATGGCTGTATTACCATCTAATAGTATTTTATGAGAATTAATTTTTAATTGTGACAAATTATATGCTGGAGAAACTATAGAAAAACTTTTTTGAATACCTAAAGTATTTATTTTTAATGTATAATCATTTTTGAAAAATTCATTAACAGACTCCATTAAATATATATCACTAAGCCCTAAAAGCCTAAATGACACTGCAACTCCTATTATGTTTTTGACTCTCTCAACCACTGATAAAGGCATTTTTAACTCATCTGCTATTGACTTTGCTATTTGGTCATACTCTATCTTCAGTGTCTTTACATTTTTGTCATTAAGATATTTTATTACATCAGCTACTGTAGTTCCATAACCTTTTTCGACTAAAAAATTCTTAATCTCATCACTTATTTCTGGTTCTATACTCTGTATGTTTTCAAGCTTAACATTTTCAACAGCCTTATTATAAATTACGTAACCTCTAGAGGCTCTGAAATGATGAAATATTGATTCAGCATCATAAGTTACTAATATATCGTTATAACTTGATATACTTCTAACTCTTTTATCACTTATAGTTAGGCTAAAGTAACTATGTCTTCCCTTAATATTTGAATAATATTCTCTATTTCCATAAATATAGTACCCAGCCTTAGCTAAGGCCCTCGCAAATATATTGGCAGCAGTATCTATTCCGCTCCCTTGTGCTCCTCCTATAGTCCAATTAATTTTCATTTAATAGTAATTCCATTTATGCCCTATTTATACTTTTCTTAGTTTCTAGCTAATTTTAGTAGACCTAATAAAAGGAACTTAATTACGCAATATATTAACATAAAAATAATTAAACTCGTTAAGATATAATTTAAGTTATGAGGGCTGGAAAAGCTTTCATTGATCAACTCGCTAAACTAGGTGTTAAAAGAATATATGGTAACCCAGGTTCTACAGAATTACCAATCTTAGAGGAAATCGCTAAAAGCGGGGAATTAACTTATATATTAGCCTTACAAGATGGCATAGCTGTAGGAATGGCTGAGGGCGAGTTTCTTAAAACCGGTGTCCCTCAGCTTGTTAACTTGCATACCATTAACGGCCTTGGAAATTCCATAGGTTATATCTATACTGCGTATCTTAATAGATCTCCTCTGATAATTACAGCAGGTCAGCAAGACACTAGACATATTTTTCATGAACCATTTCTATACGCTGATTTAAAGAGAATAGCGGAACCGGTAGTTAAGGCATCATTCGAAGTAAGTAGAGCTGAAGATCTACCAAAATATTTAATTAGATGCTGGAAAATCTCTATAACACCACCGTATGGATCAGTGTTTTTAAGCATTCCCTCTAACTTAGCTGAAGAAGAAATAGATTACTCACCTATAACTACCTCATTTTCCACAAGTCTTGGCGTTAAGGAAGAAGATATAGAAATTGTCTCTCAAATCATAAACAGGAGTGAGAACCCAGTAATAATAGCAGGATATGAAATAGATCTTTATAACGCACATGAAGAGCTAAGGGAGCTAGCCGAATGGCTTAACTCCCCAGTTTTTGCAGAACCTAGGGTTAATAGAGCGCCTTTTTATTCTACTCATTCCTTATTTGCAGGCACACTTCCACCAATGTCTAATGCTATTAACTCAATTCTTAAGGATTTTGATTTAATAATAATAGTTGGATCTATGTTAATGCTTTACCCTTATAATCCCGAAGAAATTTTTTACGGCAAAAACGTCATAGAGATATCTAATGATCCACAAGAGTCCTCTAAGAGAATATGGCCTACAATTTTATGTGACTTAAAATTATTTTTAAGGAAGCTTAAAAATAGGGTTAGGAGGAAGGAAAGAAAGTATGAGATAAGAAAGAGGAAATTAGATATTAATAATTTAACGTTAAAAGTAATCTATAATATTAAAAATTACGTTAATAATAGGACAATTTTTGACGAAGCAACATCTTATACAACTTATATTAGAGATATTATTGGATACAATCCTAAAAAATATTTTATTGCAAGATCTTATCTCTTAGGCTGGGCATTACCAGCAGCCATAGGCTATTCAATTGCAGGTGGATCATCTATCGCCATAATAGGTGATGGTAGTCTTAATTATGCCCCACAAGCTCTATGGTCCGCATCAAAATATAACATTAATTTAAAGATAATAGTGCTTGACAATGGAGGATACGGTATTTTAAGAAATTACGCTAAAGGACTATATGAATATTCTTTAAAACAAGATTGGATGAATCCAGAGACGGAAGCCGATAAGATAGCTAATGCCTATGGAATTGAAAGCAAAGTATGTAATATTAACGACGATAAGCTAGAAGACAAATTAAGATGGCTCTTCTCAGATAACATTCCTAAATTATTAGGAATAAAAATGGAAAATAAAGCAGAGGAATTAAAATAGATTATATCAAAAAATTACCAATTATATTATAATTATTATTAAATTAACGACTTAGGAGATTTAGGATATTTATCCCAAATCTTTGGATCATGACAAATTATAATTTTTGTATTATGTTTTTTAAGTATTAATTTTAATTTTTTAATATTATTAAAATATTCTTCTGCATTGCCTAATAACCATCCCTTCTGCTCTAATTCTAACTCTTCTGGTAAATGAAGAAAATCACCTGCTAAAATAAAATTTTTATCTCCAGTATTTACAGTCATGATTATACTACCTGGTGTATGACCCCCTACCAGATATAAATTAATTCCTTCTAGAAGTTCAAGAGACTCACCATCAAACGTAAACCAGTTCTTTCCTTTTAAAGGCTCTAAATCAGAAGGCAAATAGGCTCCAATCTTTCCCATCCATATAAGCCATAAAGCGTATTGTAATTCCTTCTTATGTGAGATTATATGAGTCTTATTACTATTAATAAATAAATATGCTTGACCTACATGGTCTAGATGAAGATGTGAAAAGATTAAGAAATCTATATCCTCAGTCTTAAATCCTACTTGCTTTAGCTGATTCTCTAGTTTATTTTCATTAGAAAACCTAGTTATAGGAAATAACTCAAATACTTGCTTAGGCCATATACTAGTCGCATTAGGATTAGGACCAGTGTCAAACAATATATTCCCGTCTTTATGTTCTATAAGCACTCCAGTAACAGGCACAGTAATCCAATTCCTTGGTTTAGATATATCTTTTTCAGAAAGAGTTGAAGGATTAGGGATAAACCAACCAAAATCAGCAGAGATTTCACCAAAATCTAAAATATATATTTTTTTAATTTTTGTCTCGCCCATATCTATCACAATTAATTATTTCATAGTACTATAAATTTTTTCTCATTAAAATCTAGAATTAATATATAATTTTTTATTAAAAAAGATTAAGGTACTAATACAGCTCTTCCCATTATTTTCCCTTTCTTTAACATTTCTAAAACTTCATTAGCTTGTGATAATGAAAATACTTGAGTTTTAAGCTTAACTTTACCTTGTGAATATAGGTTCACTAATTCAGCTAATTCATTATATGTCCCCACTAGATTTCCCACAACCATTATTTCTCTACTAATGAAATCTAATGTAGTATTACTAAACTCTCCACCATAACCTACAATGGAATAAATCCCTCCCTTTCTGATCATTTTTATTGCATTTCTAGGTGTTGAGTGTTCTCCTACGAAATCTATTACTACATCAGCGCCTACATTTTCAGTCAATTTTAGAACTCCATTAACACCTCCGTCAGAATCTACTATAACTCCCTCATCAGCTCCCAATTCTTTTGCAAATTTTATCCTATCTTCGTTTATATCGACCGCTATAACTTTAGCTGGTGTTATAGCCTTGAGTATTTGTATTGCAATATGACCTAATCCTCCAACTCCAATTACTACAGCAGTACTACCTGGATATAAATAAGGGGAGATTTTTTTCACTGCATGATATGCAGTAAGCCCAGCATCAGCTAATGGTGCCATGGGTACTGGATCTATATTTTTAGGTAATTTTATTGCTGAAAACGCTGAAGTCTTTAAATACTCTGCGTATCCTCCGTCAGTGCCATCTAAGCCTGGGAATTTACCATTGGGGCAATGCATGTCATTACCTGCTCTGCATGCTCTACAATGTCTGCATGTCACATATGGATGAAGTATTACTGGATCTCCTTTACTTAACCAATCAACAGCACTTCCCACTTCTTCAACTACTCCTACATTTTCATGCCCAAGTGTAAACGGCAATCTAGGATTAAACACATCTTTCCATATACCTTCTTGAATATGTAGATCTGTTCTACATACTCCAGCACCTTTTATTTTAACAATAATATCGTAAGGTCCAGTAATTTTAGGGTAATCTATATCGTCAATATGTAATGGTTTATTATACTCATGTATTCTAACTGCCTTCACGTCTCATCCTCTCCTCAGCCAGTAATTTACACATTTCTCCCGTTATACTTAATGATAATCTTGTTAGCTTGTCTGATCTATTTCTTGGATTCATTCCCCTTTCTAGTCTTTCATAAAATCTTTTCTTTAATTCCTCATAAAATCCTTTCATAGTCTCATCTTTATAGCATTCCTCAAATTTTAACTCGTTATTTATACATTGTGTTAATTTTTCGCTATCATGATGACCAGTAATTACTATACTAACTTTTCCATACTTACTCTTTAATTTAACTCTCATATCTTCAAGAATCATATATAAGAAGGTAGGAGGACACCAAAACGTAGGAGGAGATATTACTATTTTTACACTATTATCCTTTTCTTCAAATCCACGTATAAATCCTAGATCAACTATTGAAGTTAAGGTTTCAGGATCTATTACCTCTCTCAAAATCTCGATCATTTAGTACACCTGATCTTTACTAAGCTTAGTTTCCAATATTCTTGCCCTTCTTTTAATATCATCATTTAAAGTCTTCATTATCTCATTAATATCAATTCCCCATAGCCTTGCTGCATTTTCATATAGTATTTTCTTTTTTATATCCAAAGTTAACTGAACTCCATACTCCTTTTCTATATCTGGTGGAAGTTCAAATTTTATGAAATCCTCTATTATCCATTTTGGATTCCACAATGCATAATCCGTTCCAAATAATATCCTGTCTGGACCTAGCCAGAATAACAGCTCAGCCATTATTTGAGCAAAATATCTAGGTCTTTTGTGTACAAGAGCTGTTGCTACTGCTAATCCTGCGTAAACATTTTTATCTTGTACTCCTATCCAGCAAAAATCATCTAATCTTGGTAATCCTATATGAGTTACTACAAACTTAACATCTGGAAAAGACGAAGCAGCAGCATCAACATCTTTCACATCAAAAGCATCCTTATCTAAAGGCCATACTGTTGGTCCCTTATGTGGCACTAATATATTTACTCCAAGTGACTTACTAAATTCTATAAATTCAAATGCTTCCTTTGAATCTAATCTCCAACCTCTAGATACACTTCCTCCCATGTCTTTCCATTCTGCTGTATATAACTTTACATGTCTCATCTGCCAAGGTTTAACTCTATATTTCCTAACGTCTTCTTCTAATTGTCTTTTGCCTTGTTCACCATCTCTTGGATCCCATCTAGTACCTATTACAAATCTATAGGGATTCTCTAATACTAATTTACCGAATTCTTCAGTATTTCCAAATGGTTCACGATAAAAGTATAGTAAATATTGAGGTTGAGATATTCCAATATCTACATAACCATTAACAAATACATCCTCTATCATTCTCTTAGCTCCATAATATTTAAAAACATTATAATCCATTATGTATTCCTGAGGACTTAAAGATTTATGATAATCATAGAAACAATCTATCCAACCTTTAGCTAACTCGGGTCTTAGCCAATTATCCTCATTAGCCTTCCATACATGGACATGATAATCTATTATGGGGATTTCATGAATTTTACCATCTGGAGTTTCTACTTTTATCAACTATTTCACCATACTATTCTGTCTTACGCAAATTTAAAAATTTTATCATTGAAAAATGATAGAGTTTATAAGGATGTTTATTAAAAAGATTTTATTTAGCTAAAACTGGTAGCTAAATATAAATATTTTGATAAATATAATTTAAAAAGTAATAATATTAAATATAATATACTACTATATATAAGAAATAGATTTTAAAAAAGATTAACTTTAAAATTACTTACTAAGACCTAACTCCTTTTTAACCCTTTCTAAATATTTGCTATAGTACTTATCCATTCCTTGTTTATAAGCCTCATAAAATTCTATTGTTCTAGTTCTCCATTTTAGCGTAAATAATAGTGCTATAGCCATTACTACTATCCATGAGCCAGTACCAAAATATGCTAAAGCTAATGGTCCTACATTTCCATTATACCATATTTCCCTATATGTAACCTCGTGACCACTATAGTAATAAGTTATATATACTGTTAGAAAATGGAGCAACCATGTTAAATTAACCATTTTCTTTCACCTTCTTTTCTGCTCTTCTGCTAAATATTCCGCAGGGACTAGATCTTCAGGTGGCGGTAATTTTCTTACATACTTCATGCCATTATCATAGAGTTTTAGTATACCCCATAGGAAGATATAGGCAAATCCAGCCCATATTACTCCCATAATTGCAGCAGTAAGTGCAGCGATTACTATAGGTTGATAGAAACTTCTTTCAGGTGTAATCCAAGTCCACTGGTATGTTATATATGCAGGAATTGGAGCTCTCTGTATTACCATGTTTATTAATGCATACATTGGCATAGTATAATAAGTACCTGGATGAAGTGGATCTGGGTAACGAACTACTTGCGTTAACCATGGTGTATCATCAAACCAGTAAGATCCTAGTAAAGCCAACAGAGATGAAGCAGCACCAGATATTATTAAATACATCCCCTTAAAATTATAGAAAAACAATATTAATAAGTCTGCAGCTATTGCCCCTAAGATGTATACTGGTGGTAATACAAAAGTTAAAGGATAACCTTCAGCTAAACTGAAAAACATCCAAACCATTATAAATCTTTGAGCCATCCACAAAAGTGTTGCCATAGTAGCACCTCCATAGACATTAAAGAATCTCTTAAACACATAGGAAATTACTGGGAAGTGCGTTGCTGCTATCCAGGAAATAGGTAATATAAAAAAACCATAATCTTTCCATGTAGTCCAGAACTCCCAATCTCCCACAGCTATCTGAGAAGAAACTGTAATCATATTTTGTGAAAATATAAGGGCTGCAGTAAATATTAACCATCTTATCTCCTTAGTTAAGAATATTGGCTGACCTGGTTTAATTTTTACTTCTTCAACTTCCTGTTTTTGTCCTCTTATCTTTACCATACTTCCTCACCTATTATATGGAAATTTTATCAATTTTATTTAAAAAAATTTTAACTTTATTTTACTAACTCCTTTCTATTTTGATTTCCGGACTTACCTCAGTTCTCTTTACTATTGCTAAAATTTTATGAGCATAGTCATCTAATTGCGCTAATCTCGTATATACTCTTGCTACTTCTGGTACACCAGTAGCATAAATAAACATGAATGTTAACACGAAGTTCCAATGCGTTGGCATTGAGAAGAACTCTTCTCTAAATACATATATATGACCTATTTCATTGGAGCCTATCGTTAAAAAGGCGAAACCAATTACTGAGATAATAAAAGTCCACCAGCTTAGTGGTAATAACCTACTACTAATATATGGCTGTGCTTTTCTCCATCCGTAGAATTGAAATATTACTGCTTCAGCTATAATTACTGCAAAATAAGGTCCGAAAATGGCTAAGTGTGGTGGAGTCCATGTAGAATCTCTTATAAGGAAGGAATGAAAGGCTGGATCCCAAATCACTGGAACTGCAACACCAAAATAAGTTACTGCTGTGGCAAACCATAGATATAATAAGATTCTTAGTCTTCTGGCTTCTTCTGCTATACTCATGTATGGCACAAATCCTTTATCACTTATTTTTACAGTTGTAGACATACTACATCTCATTAACTACTTTGCTCTGGGGTTTATAAATTTTTTTATCGAATATATCCTATTATTATTTAAGAGCATATTTCACAAATCTTTATGCAAAAATTGTTTAACAATTATTATAGCTTATATTTAAAAAATTATTAATTTATCAAAAATTATCTTTTTTTGTTATAGCTACTTTACATGCTCTGTTTTCAGATGCTCTGCTAAAAATTTGATAGGCTTTTTCAAATTCATTGAAAGAAAATATATGAGAGACTAGTTTTCTAGGATTTAATTTTTTAGATTTAATCATCTTCAAAAGCAAATCTACACTCCATCCATCTAATAGTTGCGTAGTTATAGTAACATCTTTGTCCCATAATTTCTCTATATGCAATATAGCTGGATGACCGTGAACTCCAATATTTGCTATTCTCCCACCAGCTTTTACTATTTGAGTTGCCAACTCAAATGTAGCTAGAATTAATATATAATTTTTTATTAAAAAAGATTAAGGTACTAATACAGCTCTTCCCATTATTTTCCCTTTCTTTAACATTTCTAAAACTTCATTAGCTTGTGATAATGAAAATACTTGAGTTTTAAGCTTAACTTTACCTTGTGAATATAGGTTCACTAATTCAGCTAATTCATTATATGTCCCCACTAGATTTCCCACAACCATTATTTCTCTACTAATGAAATCTAATGTAGTATTACTAAACTCTCCACCATAACCTACAATGGAATAAATCCCTCCCTTTCTGATCATTTTTATTGCATTTCTAGGTGTTGAGTGTTCTCCTACGAAATCTATTACTACATCAGCGCCTACATTTTCAGTCAATTTTAGAACTCCATTAACACCTCCGTCAGAATCTACTATAACTCCCTCATCAGCTCCCAATTCTTTTGCAAATTTTATCCTATCTTCGTTTATATCGACCGCTATAACTTTAGCTGGTGTTATAGCCTTGAGTATTTGTATTGCAATATGACCTAATCCTCCAACTCCAATTACTACAGCAGTACTACCTGGATATAAATAAGGGGAGATTTTTTTCACTGCATGATATGCAGTAAGCCCAGCATCAGCTAATGGTGCCATGGGTACTGGATCTATATTTTTAGGTAATTTTATTGCTGAAAACGCTGAAGTCTTTAAATACTCTGCGTATCCTCCGTCAGTGCCATCTAAGCCTGGGAATTTACCATTGGGGCAATGCATGTCATTACCTGCTCTGCATGCTCTACAATGTCTGCATGTCACATATGGATGAAGTATTACTGGATCTCCTTTACTTAACCAATCAACAGCACTTCCCACTTCTTCAACTACTCCTACATTTTCATGCCCAAGTGTAAACGGCAATCTAGGATTAAACACATCTTTCCATATACCTTCTTGAATATGTAGATCTGTTCTACATACTCCAGCACCTTTTATTTTAACAATAATATCGTAAGGTCCAGTAATTTTAGGGTAATCTATATCGTCAATATGTAATGGTTTATTATACTCATGTATTCTAACTGCCTTCACGTCTCATCCTCTCCTCAGCCAGTAATTTACACATTTCTCCCGTTATACTTAATGATAATCTTGTTAGCTTGTCTGATCTATTTCTTGGATTCATTCCCCTTTCTAGTCTTTCATAAAATCTTTTCTTTAATTCCTCATAAAATCCTTTCATAGTCTCATCTTTATAGCATTCCTCAAATTTTAACTCGTTATTTATACATTGTGTTAATTTTTCGCTATCATGATGACCAGTAATTACTATACTAACTTTTCCATACTTACTCTTTAATTTAACTCTCATATCTTCAAGAATCATATATAAGAAGGTAGGAGGACACCAAAACGTAGGAGGAGATATTACTATTTTTACACTATTATCCTTTTCTTCAAATCCACGTATAAATCCTAGATCAACTATTGAAGTTAAGGTTTCAGGATCTATTACCTCTCTCAAAATCTCGATCATTTAGTACACCTGATCTTTACTAAGCTTAGTTTCCAATATTCTTGCCCTTCTTTTAATATCATCATTTAAAGTCTTCATTATCTCATTAATATCAATTCCCCATAGCCTTGCTGCATTTTCATATAGTATTTTCTTTTTTATATCCAAAGTTAACTGAACTCCATACTCCTTTTCTATATCTGGTGGAAGTTCAAATTTTATGAAATCCTCTATTATCCATTTTGGATTCCACAATGCATAATCCGTTCCAAATAATATCCTGTCTGGACCTAGCCAGAATAACAGCTCAGCCATTATTTGAGCAAAATATCTAGGTCTTTTGTGTACAAGAGCTGTTGCTACTGCTAATCCTGCGTAAACATTTTTATCTTGTACTCCTATCCAGCAAAAATCATCTAATCTTGGTAATCCTATATGAGTTACTACAAACTTAACATCTGGAAAAGACGAAGCAGCAGCATCAACATCTTTCACATCAAAAGCATCCTTATCTAAAGGCCATACTGTTGGTCCCTTATGTGGCACTAATATATTTACTCCAAGTGACTTACTAAATTCTATAAATTCAAATGCTTCCTTTGAATCTAATCTCCAACCTCTAGATACACTTCCTCCCATGTCTTTCCATTCTGCTGTATATAACTTTACATGTCTCATCTGCCAAGGTTTAACTCTATATTTCCTAACGTCTTCTTCTAATTGTCTTTTGCCTTGTTCACCATCTCTTGGATCCCATCTAGTACCTATTACAAATCTATAGGGATTCTCTAATACTAATTTACCGAATTCTTCAGTATTTCCAAATGGTTCACGATAAAAGTATAGTAAATATTGAGGTTGAGATATTCCAATATCTACATAACCATTAACAAATACATCCTCTATCATTCTCTTAGCTCCATAATATTTAAAAACATTATAATCCATTATGTATTCCTGAGGACTTAAAGATTTATGATAATCATAGAAACAATCTATCCAACCTTTAGCTAACTCGGGTCTTAGCCAATTATCCTCATTAGCCTTCCATACATGGACATGATAATCTATTATGGGGATTTCATGAATTTTACCATCTGGAGTTTCTACTTTTATCAACTATTTCACCATACTATTCTGTCTTACGCAAATTTAAAAATTTTATCATTGAAAAATGATAGAGTTTATAAGGATGTTTATTAAAAAGATTTTATTTAGCTAAAACTGGTAGCTAAATATAAATATTTTGATAAATATAATTTAAAAAGTAATAATATTAAATATAATATACTACTATATATAAGAAATAGATTTTAAAAAAGATTAACTTTAAAATTACTTACTAAGACCTAACTCCTTTTTAACCCTTTCTAAATATTTGCTATAGTACTTATCCATTCCTTGTTTATAAGCCTCATAAAATTCTATTGTTCTAGTTCTCCATTTTAGCGTAAATAATAGTGCTATAGCCATTACTACTATCCATGAGCCAGTACCAAAATATGCTAAAGCTAATGGTCCTACATTTCCATTATACCATATTTCCCTATATGTAACCTCGTGACCACTATAGTAATAAGTTATATATACTGTTAGAAAATGGAGCAACCATGTTAAATTAACCATTTTCTTTCACCTTCTTTTCTGCTCTTCTGCTAAATATTCCGCAGGGACTAGATCTTCAGGTGGCGGTAATTTTCTTACATACTTCATGCCATTATCATAGAGTTTTAGTATACCCCATAGGAAGATATAGGCAAATCCAGCCCATATTACTCCCATAATTGCAGCAGTAAGTGCAGCGATTACTATAGGTTGATAGAAACTTCTTTCAGGTGTAATCCAAGTCCACTGGTATGTTATATATGCAGGAATTGGAGCTCTCTGTATTACCATGTTTATTAATGCATACATTGGCATAGTATAATAAGTACCTGGATGAAGTGGATCTGGGTAACGAACTACTTGCGTTAACCATGGTGTATCATCAAACCAGTAAGATCCTAGTAAAGCCAACAGAGATGAAGCAGCACCAGATATTATTAAATACATCCCCTTAAAATTATAGAAAAACAATATTAATAAGTCTGCAGCTATTGCCCCTAAGATGTATACTGGTGGTAATACAAAAGTTAAAGGATAACCTTCAGCTAAACTGAAAAACATCCAAACCATTATAAATCTTTGAGCCATCCACAAAAGTGTTGCCATAGTAGCACCTCCATAGACATTAAAGAATCTCTTAAACACATAGGAAATTACTGGGAAGTGCGTTGCTGCTATCCAGGAAATAGGTAATATAAAAAAACCATAATCTTTCCATGTAGTCCAGAACTCCCAATCTCCCACAGCTATCTGAGAAGAAACTGTAATCATATTTTGTGAAAATATAAGGGCTGCAGTAAATATTAACCATCTTATCTCCTTAGTTAAGAATATTGGCTGACCTGGTTTAATTTTTACTTCTTCAACTTCCTGTTTTTGTCCTCTTATCTTTACCATACTTCCTCACCTATTATATGGAAATTTTATCAATTTTATTTAAAAAAATTTTAACTTTATTTTACTAACTCCTTTCTATTTTGATTTCCGGACTTACCTCAGTTCTCTTTACTATTGCTAAAATTTTATGAGCATAGTCATCTAATTGCGCTAATCTCGTATATACTCTTGCTACTTCTGGTACACCAGTAGCATAAATAAACATGAATGTTAACACGAAGTTCCAATGCGTTGGCATTGAGAAGAACTCTTCTCTAAATACATATATATGACCTATTTCATTGGAGCCTATCGTTAAAAAGGCGAAACCAATTACTGAGATAATAAAAGTCCACCAGCTTAGTGGTAATAACCTACTACTAATATATGGCTGTGCTTTTCTCCATCCGTAGAATTGAAATATTACTGCTTCAGCTATAATTACTGCAAAATAAGGTCCGAAAATGGCTAAGTGTGGTGGAGTCCATGTAGAATCTCTTATAAGGAAGGAATGAAAGGCTGGATCCCAAATCACTGGAACTGCAACACCAAAATAAGTTACTGCTGTGGCAAACCATAGATATAATAAGATTCTTAGTCTTCTGGCTTCTTCTGCTATACTCATGTATGGCACAAATCCTTTATCACTTATTTTTACAGTTGTAGACATACTACATCTCATTAACTACTTTGCTCTGGGGTTTATAAATTTTTTTATCGAATATATCCTATTATTATTTAAGAGCATATTTCACAAATCTTTATGCAAAAATTGTTTAACAATTATTATAGCTTATATTTAAAAAATTATTAATTTATCAAAAATTATCTTTTTTTGTTATAGCTACTTTACATGCTCTGTTTTCAGATGCTCTGCTAAAAATTTGATAGGCTTTTTCAAATTCATTGAAAGAAAATATATGAGAGACTAGTTTTCTAGGATTTAATTTTTTAGATTTAATCATCTTCAAAAGCAAATCTACACTCCATCCATCTAATAGTTGCGTAGTTATAGTAACATCTTTGTCCCATAATTTCTCTATATGCAATATAGCTGGATGACCGTGAACTCCAATATTTGCTATTCTCCCACCAGCTTTTACTATTTGAGTTGCCAACTCAAATGTAGTAGGAATACCTACAGCTTCTATCGCAACATCCACACCTTCATTATTAGTAATCTTGTTAATTTCTTTAATAGCATCTTGTAATTTGGAATTAATTACATAATCTGCACCTAGTTCTTTAGCTAGGTTAAGTCTATTCTCATCTATATCTATAACTATTATTGTAGAAGGACTATATAATTTAGCAGTGATAAGAGCAGACAGGCCTACAGGTCCAGCCCCTATTATTGCCACTATATCCCCAATTTTAACTTGACCTCTTACTACACCGCACTCATAGCCGGTAGGTAAAGAATCAGAAAGTGGAACAAGATCTAGATCATCTAAATCAGCAGGAGCTTTAACTAAGCTGAAATCAGCGAAAGGTACTCTCACATATTCTGTATGCGTACCATTTATTAGATGGCCTAATATCCATCCACCGCCATTTACACATCTACCATACATCTGTCTTTTACAATATTCACAGTAGCCGCAAGGAGATATAGCTTTTATTATTACCTTATCCTCTTTCTTAAATAACCTAACTGAAGATCCTACTTCTTCTATTATACCTATTCCCTCATGGCCTAATATGGTACCTGCCTTAACCTCTGGGACATCCCCCTTTAATATATGAAGATCGGTACCACAAATAGTTGTTGTGGTTATCTTAACTATTGCGTCTGTAGGGCTTTCTATAGTAGGTTTAGGGACTTCTTTAAAGCTAAATTTTCCTGCTCCTTCATATACTATAGCCATCATAATGCTCTCCATTATATATCTATTTCCTTTTTAGTATAATAAATTTTTGTTTATATTAGATCATTAACTTCTAATAGTTAATTAATGAACTTACTTATAATAGTTGAGTTTTTCTTAATGGCACAAAAAAAAGAGAGCAACAACTTCTTAAAACGTAAATAATGATTCTTAATTGATATCCAATGTTACTTACTATAGTCTTTTTCATAATAGCTGCAACGGGAGCTAAAAATGGGTAAATCTAGTCCCAACAGCTCCCCATTACTGACCTGAGCGTACTGAGGACCTTAAAAAGGAAGCTAATCAGCAAGAAGCCTAAGGATTTAAACGAGACTAGGACAATATTACTACACTTAGAAGAGATGAAAATCGGCGAAATGCTACACAAGAGCACAGTGTATAGTTGAATAAAAGAATTCGAAAGGGAAGGGGAGAAATCCTTATTTTACGAAAAGGGAGGAAAAAGAAGATAAACGAGAGGGAAACAAGCGTACAAGAACTACAAGGGAAGACAATAAGAGAAGCAATTACATTGAAGAGAAATTCAAGGTGAAAATAAGCTATGTAACCGCTTGGAGGATAACAAGAAAGAGGCCAAAAATACCCTAACATCAAACCTTACATAAGAAGAGGCCAATAGATACCGTTGACATACTTAGGGAGAGGTTAAAGTGTATTAAGAAGGGTGTTAAGACATTTTTCATGGATGAGTGTGGTTTTCGTCAAGACCCTTCTAGGGTTAGGCGTTTGGGTTTGCCATCTGATTATCCTAGTGTTAATGTTCTTGGTTATATTCCTTTGTTTGATGGTTTTCCGGTTTTGATAGTGTTGACATTTATGAGAAAAATTTTTTGTATAAGATTCAAGTATTACTTATGGGTAAGAGGGGTAGGCCACCAAAATTGGATTCTAACCTTTCTTGTCCTTTTTGTAATAGTAATCATGTTGTTAAGGATGGTAAGGTTAAGGGTAGGCAGAGGTACTTGTGTAGGAGTTGTAATAGGCATTTCTTTCCCGACGCTAAGCATCCTCATCCTAGGGAGAAGGTTGAGGAGGCATTGAGGATGTATGCTAATGGTATGAGTATGAGGGCAATATCAAGGGTGCTTAACGTACCTTTAAGTACTGTGTTCAAGTGGATTGAGCGTCATGGTAAGAGGAGGTATGAGAAGTTGGTTGAGTTGTGGACTAAGGCTAAGGAGGGCAAGGTTGTTACTAAGGTTGTTGATGAGATGTGGACTTATTTGTACAAGAACGCTAGGACGTTTTATAAGTGGATTTTCACTTGCTTTGTTTACACAACCCTTGGGTTACTCGTTCTGTTCTCGGTGGGGGATAGGGATGGGAGGACGTTTAATGAAATCTTGAAGTATTTACCACAAGGTGGGTTAGTGGTGATTATAATGTGTATTTTACCTTGAGGAATCGCACTGTAGTCAAGTTTGTTAATCCTAATGGGTCCGTGCATTCTTCTTTGAGGGATAGGTTTGTTAGGTTCAAGAGGCGTTCAGTAATAAATCTTTCGCTCAAACTTCAAGCATAGTATTAGCTAACATTGCCACGTGGGTCCTTTCAACCCACGTGGCGATTCGGGGGAGGGCTTACTTATTTAGGCTCATAAGGCCTATTATTATACCAAACACTCCAAACAACCCTTGCCAACTTCCTAGCCAAAGCAACATACAACTTCCTACCTTTCAACCTATCCTTGTGTGTCTCATAAAACTTCAATAAGGTTGGATTCCTAGAATAATTCCTCACTGCCAAAAAGTAGAACAAGCTACGCAAGTACTTATTACCCCTCTTGGAAATCCCCCTACTTATTACAGCTCTTCCACTCCTCTCAACTACGGGATCTAAACCACAATAAGCCACAAAGGACTC
>Ga0208151_100390_pt1 | contig 18799 bp, 16 predicted proteins | sample ECH_Bhost_MetaG_FD_187130 | JGI IMG/M metagenome (GOLD analysis project Ga0208151, IMG submission 187130) | Hot spring microbial mat communities from Yellowstone National Park, Wyoming, USA - ECH_B host_MetaG (SPAdes) (version 2) | ecosystem: Environmental > Aquatic > Thermal springs > Hot... | reverse complement strand
ATTGGGCTAAGCCCGTATGCAGCGCATGCTATGAGTATTTATGTTGTAAATAAGCCTATAATAATAAACGGCATACCAGCAAAGATGCAAGTTATGGTTTGGACTAATACATCATTTGGTGTTGAGTAATGAAGGGTGTTGTATTTACACTTGATGCGCTATTTGCCTTGATAATAGCGGTAGCTAGTATCTCTATTATGCTTTACTTTTTCTACACACCCCAAGTCTCTTATTCATTCAGATATGGCGAAGCCGCTTCTATATTAAGCCAGTTAGAAAACGCAAATTTGGCTTATCTTGCACAAAGTAATAGGCTTGCAGATCAGATGCTTGCGCTATCAAATACCCAAGCAGTCTCTTGGCCAATGCTACATTCCAACAATGCGAACAATGCTGGAGCAGCATTTGGACCTGCTTATCCTTTTGTATCATTTATTTTTGCAGCTCCAAGCAACATACAGACAGGTATTGTTGCTGGCGATGGCAATATATATTTTGGTTCAGGCTCTTCTCTATTTGCTGTAAACGCAACAACAGGGCTTAAAGCGTGGTCTAAGAACGTGCAAACAAACATTCAATCAACGCCGGTAATTTATTATAATATGCTGGTATATGCTAATGCAACAAATATAACAGCACTTAACGCAGTTAACGGTAACTTAGTATGGAGTGCGAATATAGTTGCAATAGCTGGCTCACAGGTTCAAATAACATCGCCTTTTATTATTTATGACAATAAACTTATTTTTGGTGCTAGCAATTTTTACGCTTATGCCTTATATCTAAGCAACGGCTCTACCGCATGGTCTGTAAATATAGGTCAATCACCGACCTCTTTTGCCTCTACATCTGGTTCATTGGCGTTTAAGACATCATCAAACTATATAGGTACAATTGTATCCTCAGGCAATAATGCAGAGCTTCTCTATATAAAGGCTTCTGCAAGCGTAAGTCCAATCGCTTCTTTGGGAGATGTGTTTTATTATGGTTCCTCAAGCAACGCAGATGCAAGTTATATAAATGGTACACAACTTTTCAGCACATCAGCAGGTTCACAGGTAACGGGTGTTGACATTTATGACAATCTTGTTATCTATCAAGGCACAAAGTCAATTCTAGCTACAACTCCAAGCGGCATGCAACTTTGGAGCGAGCCAAGCTCTTATGGTCCTGCTCCAATAAACGCTTCGCCTGTTGTTGGCGGCGGCATGGTATATGCTGTTTGGGCTGGCAATCTAACAGCCCAAAGCTTAAAGAATGGAAGCATAATGTGGTATTATCAGCTCCCTTCACCACTTATTTTTTCACCTTATCTAGCTATAGCATACGGCAAACTCTTTGCAATAACCGGCAACAAAGTTATTGCATTTGGCTCTTGCAACATACAAAATGTAAATGCAAACTCTTCCATTCTTTATACTATTGCTTCTCTATATGTAAATCGCCAAACGGGTTGTGCAGAAGAGCTTGCAAGCTCTGTTTATCCAATGTACAACTATACTATCATGGTTTCTGGAAAAGGCATGAACACAAGCGGTGTATTGAGTGCTACATATTATGGCAATACCTACACATATATACAAAACCCAAGCCTAGATACTCCTTCTTATTCATGGTCTTTCTGGATTTATCCATATTCTTGGTCGCCAAACAATGGCATAATAGGCCAGAATAGTTTAGGTAATGGCTTTCCTTATATTTATCAATCATCAAACACTTCCTCAAGCCAAGTTCTCATTTTTACCAATAATGTTAGTGCCCAAAACTCAAGAGTCGGCACTAAAATTAGCTTAGATACTTGGTATCATATTGTTGCAGAATATAGCCAGCCATCAAATACACTTTACCTTTATGTTAATGGCACATTGGTTGGTTCGAAAAAGGAGGCTGCGCCAGTAGCACACGGGGTTAGCCCATTCTATATAGGCTACCTTCCTTTTGGTAGTGCTACGTTTAATGGGCTTATTTCAAATGTGCAGATCTATAATAACGTTCTAAGCCCCAAGCAGGTTGGCTTATTATATTTAAGTGGCCCTAGTGGCTCTCCTATAATCAATGGCTTACTTGCATGGTATCCAGACGGTTGTGCAGATGATGTTTATGCGTTAAATAATACTGGCTACATTGGAGCCTCATGCCAATCGCTTCTTAGAAGCGCTCCGCTTCCACCAAAATTTTACAATGCGCATGTGGCTAGCAAGATAGGTGTGCCGATGCAGATTTATAATTGGTTCTTAAATTCATCTTATATATATAATGTGAGTGTTATTTCATGGCAATGATAAATAAAGAAAGAAGCAGGAAAGGATTCCTGATGACAGTATTGGTATTAGTACTTTTTACCCTCATGATCGCTGAACTGCTTATTTTTACTCTGCTAAATATAAGCTATAACAAAATACAGCAGAGCTCATTGCTTGTTTCATCATCTGTAAACTATGCATCTTCACTTATCTCTTCATCAAAAGCTTTCGCAGCTGCTTCACTTTCAAGAGCTTTATCTGCTCTAACTAGCTATGAATATAATGCAAGTATGAGGAAAGGAAATTTTGTGAGCAATTTAAGCGAATACCTTTCTTACCTTATTGTTAATGGAACGCTTCCGAATGTGGCGCCAAATTCATTAGCTGCAAACGCATTGGCGATGTGGATGGGCAATGCAACTTTTGTGGCATATAACGCTTCTATAATTAGCAATATCAAGCCTTCTCCACTAGCTATAAGGATAAGCGAGTCTAAGCCAATAATATATCAAACAAGCCCATATAATCTGTCTGTTTCATATGTGGAGAATGTTTCAATAGCAACGCCTTCTGGCACACAAAACTACTCTATTCCAGTATCTGCTTCTATACCTCTTAATGGAACATATGATCTTTTCTATGCTCAACAGGGCGTACAAAGACCGATAAGATTCTCTTCAATAAATAATCTTACAAGTGTTGTGGGAAGTGCTTATGCAACATATGGCAATTCTAGCAGCAATGCTTTCATATATGGTATTGTATTGCATGTGCCTAGCGGTGTTACATGTACAAGCTTATCAAGCAATGTTCCATCTTGGGCAGATACAGCGCCGCTTAATAAATCAATTATATTGGCTACTCCAAACGCAAACTTAATTACAAATGCAACCTGCACAATCGCAAATAAGTTTGGCGGCTTAGTTACATATTCTATAAATAGTATAAGCTCACCACCAAACATTCCTTGGCTTCAGTATTCTAGTTCTACAAATATACTTAATTACATTCCAAACGGAACAAAGGTTCTTCTCTACGGGCCTGGAATGGACTTGCTAAATATAGGGGGTCTTAGAAACGCTATACAAAATGGTTCATATTTTGCATCACCATTTTTGCCATCATATATTGATAGGGCAAGTGCAAACTTTCTAAGAGGTTCACCTAATGGCATATTCACTTTTTCAGGTTCAAACCGCTATGCAGCACAGTTCAACGGGCAGAACAGCTACATAGAAACAAGCATAGTACCAACATCAAATAGCATGCTAACAGTCACCGCATGGGTAAATCCGCTTTCGTCTAACGGTAATCGTGGAATAGTTGGTCAGGGTGATCTCGGAAGTGATTATTGGGAACTAAAAACGTTTGGCGGCAATTATGATTTTGTAGTATATGGTGTAAAAGATAATGCCTTTGGTCCTGTTCAATTAAACCGTTGGTCCTTCCTAACAGCGACATATAACAACGGTGTTGTTAATCTGTATGTTAATGGTGTACAGGTTGCAAGCTACTCTGAATCTGCAACGCTAGTTCAAAACAAGAATATATATATAGGATATACGCCAGGAGATGCCGCACCACTATACTTTAATGGTTCTATAGCAAATGTTCAAATCTACAACACATCTCTTTCATCAAGTCAAATCCAGCAGCTTTATCAAGAAGGTATAGAGGGCCTGCCGATTTCTAATGTGGGCCTGGTAGCATGGTGGCCATTAAACGGCAATGAAAACGACTATAGTGGCAATGGCAACAACGGTGTTGCAACTAATGTGAAATTTAATCATTTAATAAACTATACAAGAGATTCTATATACATTGTGCCTACGTCTAATACATTGCCTATTCCTGGCACATTGTCGTGCATAAGTGGCAAGAATTGCAATTCCGCGTTATATATAAGTAGGTTGCCACTTGAAACCTCTCCTAGTTTTTATGTGGCACAGTTCAATGGGCAGAACGATTATATAGAGCAAAACAACGGATTCGGATTTATGAATAACGCTATTCAGCAAGCAACAATTTCGATATGGGTAAATCCAAGTTCTCCAAATGGTGATATAGTAGACGAGTTAGGTCAAAGTACCGTAAATACCGGCTGGCATGATACCTGGATAGATCTTGTAAACGGGCAAGTTGAGATTAGGGTTTGGAGTTTGGGATGTGTAAACCTTGGTTCAATTCCGCTCAATTCATGGTCGAACATAATTATGACGCTTTCGTATAATGGTGTTTCTCTAAATTATAGCGGCTATATAAACGGTGTTTATAAAAATTCAGGTACAGGAAGCAGAAGTGTACCTGGCGGCTCTTCTTTAATGTATTATCCACTTGGCCCTTCTGACAGCACCAACTGTGGTGATGGTGGTGCATCTTTTACTGGGCAGATGGCGAATTATCAATTTTATAACACTTCTCTCGGACCTTCTCAGATAAAACAAATATATCAGAATGGAGTAGAAGGCCTACCTGTAAACGAACAAAATTTGGTGATGTGGTGGCCATTAAACAGCAATGCAAATGATTATAGTAACAATGGAAATAATGGCACCGCTTATAACGTTTACTACACTCCTTTCTATGGTTCTTATCCTAATAATGGCTTGTCTACAATTGCAGGTATAATAAATGAAAGGGAAGCCCTTAATCTTGTTGGCTAAACACCACTTATGCTTGAAAACATTGTTCCTATTACTGCGCCAACAGCATAGAAAACGCCGAGCCCAACTAATATAAATATAGGCAGATATCTTAGCCCTCTTATTATAGAGCCAGTAGAAATTGCAGATACTATAAACGCACCAAAACCTGTTATTAGTATAACAGCGGTGAGCGCAAAGCTCTGATATATACCAATTGTTATCTTAGGTGGACTAGGCCTTAAGAAGGATACTCCTGCGGTTGGTAAGCCACCAGGGTTTTGAGCCAATATGCCTGCCCAGACGGTATCGGTTACTGCCATCATCTTTGTGGTAAGAGCATAAAGAGTGGGTGCACCAACTATAGCCGCAAAAGCAATAAAGATGGTATACATAAATAGTTGGCCTGATACTTCCTTTTGAATCATCTGTTGGTTTCTTATATCCTTTGCTACTTGGTTAAGCAGATCTGTCATTCCGCCTCCGTATTGTATCGCTTCCACAAGCATTCTTACAGTGTGCTTTAATTGGAGTGACCTATATTTTTCTGCAAGTGCAAAGAGGGCGCTTTGTAATGTTGATCCAGCGTATAAGGTCTTGGTTACAAGCTTAACATCATCGCTGAAATATTTAAATTCTGGTCTTGCTGCTAAAACCATAGCCTTGTCAAGCGATATTCCACTTCTTACGTTTGCTGCAACTATCTGCAAATAGTCTGGAAGTATCGATTCAACGAATGTCTTCCTTTTCTCTATGTTAAATTCAAGGAGCATATAAAGTATTACCTCAAATAGCACAGCACCTCCAATGCCACCAAGTGCTGCAATGCCTACATTGAACTTAAGGAAAAAGAGGGAGTAAGATAAGACAGTAAGAACAATGAGGCCGCCAACTATTGCAATCCCTAGGAATTTGTTTACAGTCATCTTGAGTCCAGCAAGGTCAAGCTCCCTAGAAATAAATACCACAACATTCCTTGCTACAAGCTTCTCAAATGATATCATATAATCACATTGCAAATGTTGGTCTTGAAGACCTCATAATATTGAGGAATATAAGTTGCAGGAAGAATATTCCCACAAGTGTAAATATTAGTGTTGACTCATCTACTGTAAATAAACTTATGAACGTTGTTAGAATAGCTGCTACCGCTATGCCCATACTTGGGAATATAACTCCAAAAAGCATGTAAAACATAGCAAGCGCATTAAGCCTCTGTCCGTATCTTCTAAGCTCTATTGTTCTTTCTTGCATGACTTCATCTATTACACCTTGCAGTGCTCCTACTATGTCTGCACCAGCTTTAATGCTTACAGATGCCTGCAGCATAAGGTTCTTGAATGTTTTTGACTGGCTTTTGCTGCTTACTTCATCAATTGCCTGCTCTATTGGCATACCAAGCTGTACCAGCTCTACAATCTTTGCAAACTCCCTGCTTGCTGCGCCATAACCTGTGCTCACGGTTGTCAAAGCATTAAACAGAGGCATACCTGATCTCATTCCTATAACTAGATCTCTAGCCGCAAAAAGTATACTCTTTTCTATTTCTTTGCCCTCGTTCTTGCTTTTGTCTATAGGGTAGTTTACAAACTTATTGAAAAAAACTTCAAATACTGCTATGCCAAGCGCTAAAGATAAAATTGCACTAGCCGCATAGCTTATATAATAATGGATAAGCAAAACGAAAATAGCCACAACCAGTATTGCGCTAATAATTATTGAATTTATAAGCATCTTTTTGATAAAGTCGTAAGTGCTTTCTTTTATACCAGCTTCCTTTAATGCAAGATCTAGCCCTTTATGCTTAGCAGCTACTCCAGCAATATACATTTGAAACCCTGAAATTTTTGCTTGCTGTTGTGCTTGCTGTGTTTGCGGCTGTGCCTGGTATATCGGCTTTGATCTTATTTTAAAGAACAAGAACCTCTTTTGCTTAGTAAACCCGATAGGCTGCTGCGCCGCTGCATTAACCTTTTTCTTTCCGAACATATAACCGCTACTTTAATTTTTTAATTACCTCATTTATCTTTTGATTCCTTAAATCTATTAAAGACTTCTGAAATTCATCTGCTGTGCTTATCTTTTCACCCTTTATCTTATCCATTAACCCATAAACTTCCTCTTTTATTATCTTTAGCTGTTCATCACTAAAGACTTGCTCATCTAAGCCCTCGCTTATTTTTTCTAGCTCACTTATCTGATCCTGCAAAGATAAACTGGGCAGCACCAACTTTTCACCCTTTATCCTTTCTGTCTCCTTCTTTATATTTTTCTCAAACTCCTTGCCGATTGAGCCGATTAAATTTTTTATCTCATTTGCTGCCTTTTCTACTTCTACGCCCTCTTGTGGTGCGGTTACCACTTTCTCTATAGACTCTTTTACCTTCTCTTCCTTTGCCTCTACACCGACTAGGCTATGAATAGCTTCATCGTAATTATATTGCTTAATTTCAATCTTGTTTTCAACGACTTTCTCTAAATCAAGCTCAACAATACTAGTGCTTTTTCCCAACGCATCAACTTCTTCTATAATCTTTGGATCATTTACTTCTAAATATTCCAACCATTACACCTTTTTAAACATCTCACTTGAGTAAGGCATATCCTTATTAACTATATCAAGAACACTATTCTTGTCTTTGTAATAGTTTGCTATTATGTAGCCCGTTGCATCTACATCAAAAACCTTGTTTTTGACCATCCACTCTAGTATCTTGCGCTTCTCTTCTATCTCTTCTAGCATCTCATTCCTTGTGTAGCCGCCATAAAGCATTATAGTATCTGCAAGCCTTGCCATTTCTCCTATCTGCACAAAGGTGTCTTGTCTTGAGTTCCATCTCCACAATACTGTTGCATCTCCGGCTCTGTTTATCTCTGCAAATTCAAGTACCCTTCTTATGCCAAGCCTTCTGTGTCTGAAAAGGGTTACTATACCGCCAATTGCATTGATCATAAGCTTTGGTATATCAATAGGTGGGTTGGTCATTCTAACTATAGTATCTTGTGTATCATCAGCATGTACTGTACCATATACAGCATGGCCCGTATGTATTGCTTCGAAAAGTGTTTCAGCATCATTCTTCGTTCTAATTTCTCCGACAAGCATTATATCTGGCCTTTGTCTTAATGCGTTTATCATCAAGTCATATAGCGTTACTTCTCCTTTACCTTCTGGATTTGGCTGCCTTGTAACCATTGGTAACCAGTGTAAGAATTCAGGCAAGGTAAGCTCTCTCGTCTCTTCTACAGATATGATTCTTCTGTTTGGTGGCATAAAAATACTCATTGCGTTCAAAAAACTTGTCTTTCCGCTAGCTGTTCCACCAGAAATTAGCATGCTTACCTCATTCTGTATGCCAAGCCACGTTAGCGCGGCTAGCTGGCTAGAGATTGTTCCGTTTGCAATAAGAGCAGGCATTGTCCAGGGGTTTTTTCCGAATTTTCTTATTGTTATCGTATTACCTTTCTGTGATATAGGATAAAGTGTTGCATTTACTCTTGAACCGTCAGGAAGCTCAGCATCCATAAGTGGGGATAAGTTTGTTATCTGCCTGCCTACCCTTCTTCCTATCTGCTCTGCATCATCATAGATTGTTTCTTCATTAGGTAGCATCAGATTTGTTTTGCACCAGCCATATTTTTTATGAAACACCCAAACCGGCTCTTTTGATGTGTTTACTGCGATTTCTTCTAGGTTATCATCTGCGAGTGGTGCTTCTAAATCGCCGAGTCCAAGCATAATATTGATTATATAAGCTGTGAGTGCCTTCTTTACTTCTTTGCTTGTACCAGGTAAGTATTTGTCTATTATAACATCAGAAGCTTCGATATACTTGTTTGTTAGCTCAGCGAGATACTCTTTGTCTTCTATCCTCGTCGGGTCTATTGGTACTAACGAAAGAAGCTCCTGCCTTTCTGAGATGAGAAATATTTTTGTAGCCTCACCTATTCCGGGCATTGTTACTTCATAAATAGGCACAAAGTCTCCTTTATCAACTATTCTTATATTTACTTTCAACCCATGTGCATCAAGTTCATATGTATCATAGACCCTTTCATTCTCAGCCATACGCTCACTTTATAGCGTTTCCTATATCCTCATCAGCCTTCGAAAGCGCATTATCTAATTGGTCTATTTCTTTGCTCACTTTGTTCGTTCTTTCATCAAGCTCTTCTGCCTTCTTGGTGCTTGTAACTATATCTTCTTTTGAAAGCACCTCTACCGCCTTAGCCTCTTCTATTATTTTATTGAGCTCATCTGTTAATGGGCCTTTTGCCTTGTTTATCTCTTCTATGGTGTTTTGTGTATTCCTAAGAAGTTCATCTATATTAGTAATATCTCCAATACTTTTTTTCAACTCTTCCATCTTGTATTTTAGATCAGTATAATTTTTTTCTATAATATTCATATATCTCTCTATCTCTTCTCTATCCTTAGAGACCTGTTCTGTAGCCTTCTTTCCTAACTCTTCAAGTTCTTTCCCAAGTTTAAGTGCACTTCTTTTATACTCATTGCTCTTCATTTTACTTTCGTTTAATTCTTTCTCGTTTGTAGAAATAGTTTCATCTATCGCATTTATTTCAGCCTTTATTCCATCTGCAAGCTTCTTTTCGCTTTCCTCAAGTTGTTGCAACGCTTTTTTCCTGTTTGCCTCTTCTTCTTCAAGCATCTTGCGCATCAGCTCAATTTTGCTATGCATATCTTCTATGAGTCTTTCAGCATTTGCTGTATCCAGTTGAAAATGCTCTATTGTTTGGGCTCTTTCTCTAAGTCCATCGATTTCTTTGTTTAGCCTTTCAGCTATATTGTCAATTTCTTTTTTTCTCTCTTTAACTTCATTGTATTTCTTTTCAGCAATATTCGCTATTTTATATAGCTCATCAAGGTTTTCTTTTATCGGTCCTACCCTCTTTTTAAGCAACTCATTTCCTTGCGATACAAATTTGCTAAGATTTTCAACTTTTTCGTTTAGCTGGTTTAGCATTGTCAGCTTTGCTGTTGCCTCGTTTATTATATTCTCTTTTTTAATCTCTATCTTGTGCTGGACCTCAGTTAGGTCCTCTTTTGTTACCGCAAGAGGTGCTACATACATCTTTCCTGCTCTATAACTTATCTTAACAATATTTGATTTTTCCAGTATATTACTCCACTCTTCTATAAGGGTTTCACTCACACCCAAAGCTTTTGCTAATACAGAAGCTTCTGTCTCACCATGAGTCTTTAGGTACTCTACCAGGGCATCTATACTGGTTTTTGTTATCTCATCAGTCATATAAACACTATCATTTTAGCAAATAAATTTAATATTATTAACCTTTTCACTTTTTCATATGCCTGAGTAAGAAGTTACCTAATTCATCGCCTACCGCAACCTCGGGCATAACAATATAATTTACTCCAACTCTTTTCATCTTTGCCAGCTCATCGACTCTTTTTATCCTTGAAGCTATTCTTATCTTATCGTTTATCCTTTTTGCAGTTAAAGCCGCAAGCGTGTTCTTAACTATATCATCATTCAGCAAAAGCAGTGTGGCAGCATTTTTAATATTTGTATTCTCAAGTGCTTCTATATTTATTGGGTCTCCCTTTACAGCAAGTACTCCTTCTTTAATAAGCATTTCAATATTTTTCTGTGATGGATCTAAAACAACAAAACCCAGTTTATTCTTTTTAAATTCGTCAATTAAATAGCTTGCTATTTTGTTAGCAGGAGTTAATATAAAGTGGTTTTTAAGCCTTTTAACCTTGCCCATTGTGATCCTTTCCCTTATATTTATTTTGCTCAGTATCTGGTAAAAGAAAGATGTAAGTAAAATGGTAATAATAAGGCTCCCTATCACACCAAAAACATTGCTCAAAAACGCAAGTGGGTTTGCTTTGTCAGGCAGAGAGAAATCGATAGGGAAGTCTGCACCTATAAATGTTAGCAGATTCCACAAGATGGCAACCCACAAACTATAGCCGATACTCCAAATTATTAAGACTGATAGAATATATAATATGAATAATGTAAGTATAAGCACCTTATGAACAGTTCTAAGTCTCATTTATGCACCTCTATGTGCTTCAGTAAAAACTCACCAATGCTTATCCCTGCAATATATTCTGGCAAGACACACATGTCTGCCCCAACCCTATACATCTTAGTCATATTTTCTTCTTTTGTGCTTCGCACAAGTGCTTTTATTTCCTTATTAAGCTTTTTTGCTTCTACAATCCCTATTAGATTCTTTGCATCATTCTGCTCTACAAACACAATGATCTTTGCTTTGTCTGCAGATGCAAGTTTTAGAATCTTTGGATTAGTAAAACTCCCTTCCACAATAGGTATGCGCCTTCTGTGAAGTTCAATTACTGTCTCTTCGTTATTATCTATAACAGCGATCTCGTGTTTTTTCTTAAGAGTATTTAACTTCATTATAAGCCTTTCTGCAAGCGTATTATAACCACATATTATAATATGATCTCTCATCCTACTTGCATGTGCCGCACTTATATATTTCTCAAGATTCGCATATGAGACTATATCGATTACCGCTGCTATTACAAAGCTTACTATAAGTAGCTTGCCCAAATTATCAATAATTACAATGCTCAAAATTATAGCGAGTTTTTGGGGCGGGAATAAGAGCGAAAGTTGTGCAAGATCCCATGTTGCCCCGCTATTAGGTGCTCCAAAGAAGGTGTCTATAATATAATAAGCATCAAGATATATGTTGTGGGTTATGCAAAGAAGAGCAATAAGAGAAAAAATTATTATTATTAGTGAAATTATGGTAGCTAAAATTATTACATTGCCTGATTCTTCACTCATCTCGAGCATCTAAAGCCCCTTTACTATCTCATTGAAGAGCTCGTCGCTTGCTGATTTGTTTGGGGTTGCTACAAAGTTTGCGCCAGCATCTATAAGCTTGGTTTCAAAAAGCTCATCATTAGCTCTTGTTGCAATTATAATATTTTCATTTAGGCTCTTTGCTGTGATCGTTGCAAATAGATTTTTAGCATCATCATCCATTGCTATCGCTATTGCTTTTGCATCCGCTATACCCGCTTCCTTCAAAGCTTTTGATGTTGTAGCGTCGCCCTCAACCACAGGTATGCCCCTATCTCTAAGAACTTCTACCTTCTTGTGGTCCATCTCTATAACTACCACATTTACTTTATGCTCCAATAAAATATCGACTACTCGCTCTCCAACAATACCATAACCACACACAATCACATGATCTTTTAAGCCTTCCATAGAATCACTAATAGCTCCAGCCAGATTCGAACTGGCGTCAACGGGTCCAGAGCCCGTTATCCTTGACCGCTAGACGATGGAGCTAACAAATATCTATAAATATGTATATATTTAAACTTTAATAGCTTTTTAATTCTTAATTCACTTTTCATTTAGGGCAAATACCTTGTAAATTTAATTATTAAAAGCGGTTTTATGCGCTACTATATTAGGACAAACATTGTATTTAAGCAAGAAGTAAAAGAGCTGATTATAGCTGATCTAGCGCTAACGCTGGCATTTTCGCTCGTCATGATAGGCGGCATAGGTGGCTTAGCATACTCCTTTGGTGTTTTCCTTTATTTCATTCCTATATCCTTTATCGCTGTATCACTATCCTTTATACTTCATGAGATGATGCATAAATTCACTGCAGAGAAATACGGCGCTATAGCTGGCTTTAGGACTTCGCCATATGGGCTTGCAATAACACTTCTTACAAGCTTTTTCGGGTTCCTTTTCGGTATACCAGGTGCAACAATTATATATACAAATTCGTTTACACGAAGAGAAGATGGAATCGTTTCTCTTGCAGGGCCCCTCACAAACTTCGTAATCTTCATTTTTTCTTTAATAATAGGGCTTATCTTCTTCCCAAATTTCTTGTCTAATGTGCTGCTCACATTTTCAATAAATAGTGTATATAAACTATCATTCATACAAAACACGTTGAACATGATTCTTTTCATAAGCATTGTTGTTGCCTTCTTTAACATGCTTCCTATCTTTCCATTAGATGGCAGCAAGATTTTGAGGTGGAGCAAGCATATCTACTTCGCAACGCTTATAGCAACGTTCATCTTCTTCCTACTTGTTATTCCAATAATCTCGTTTATAATATGGCTTTTCTTCATGCTGCTAATAGCTTATATTTTCTCAACCTTTTATCGCGGCCTGTTGTGAACTACCCCACACTTGCGGATGGGGCTTCTTGAGCCACATCCGTTTGTTTGGGGCTTCTCGCGAGCAGAGTTAAAAGAATATATATAAATTTGCTTGCTAATATTATTAGATTACTGTGGTTATATGGCTAATGGTATAGAGCTTACTGTTGCGGATGCGCTAGTAACAGATTCAGGCAGAGGTATAGCTAGAATAGACTCTAAATCTAGGAAGCTTCTTGATGTTGTTTCTGGTGACATAATAGAGATAAAAGGAAAGATAAAATCTACAGCAGCTGTTGTCTGGCAAGCGCATCCTAGTGATGAAGGTCTCGGCTTTATAAGAATCGATGGTTATATAAGGCAAAATGTTGGTGTTGGTATCGGAGATAAGGTCTTTGTATCAAAGGCTGATGTTAAAGATGCAGAGCGTATTGTTTTAGCACCACCGCCAGGGCAGAAGATGCCTTTATCGCCTGATTTTGCTGAATATGCCAAAAGAAAATGGGAGGGCAAGCCCATGTCAAAAGGAGACGTGGTTCCAATACCTATGTTTGGCATTGTATTCAATTTCCTTGTTGTGCAAGTGGTTCCACATGGAATAGTAAGAGTAACAAAAGAAACAGACTTCATTGTTAAGGAAGAGCCTGTCTCTGAATCGCTAGTAAGAATAGGCGAAGTTCATTATGAAGATATTGGTGGACTTAAGAATGAAATACAAAAGATAAGAGAGATGGTAGAGCTGCCAATAAGGTATCCTGAACTTTTTGAGAGGCTAGGTATAGAGCCACCTAAGGGCGTTCTTCTTTATGGGCCACCAGGCACAGGCAAGACGCTTCTTGCAAAAGCTGTTGCAAATGAAAGTGATGCTAACTTCATATCTATCTCGGGACCTGAACTTGTGAGCAAGTTTGTTGGTGAGAGCGAGGAAAAGCTTAGGATGATCTTTAAAGAAGCAAACGAGAAAGCACCTAGCATAATCTTCATGGATGAGATTGATGCGATAGCGCCAAAAAGAGAGGAAGCGACAAACGAGGTAGAAAGAAGAATGGTTTCACAACTTCTTACACTAATGGATGGTATTTCAAAGAGGGGACAGGTCATTGTATTAGCAGCAACAAACAGGCCAGAAGCGATAGATCCTGCATTGAGAAGGCCTGGCAGATTTGATAGAGAAATAGAGATAGGTGTTCCTGACAGAAACGCGAGAAAGGAGATTTTGCAGATACACACAAGGAACATGCCTCTAGCAAAGGATGTTGACTTAGATGAGCTTGCGAATATAACGCATGGCTATACTGGCGCAGACCTTAGCGCACTTGTTAGAGAAGCGGCGATGGCAACGCTAAGATCTATACTTCCAAAGATAATAGACAAGCAGCATATACCTGCTGAAGTCTTGAATGAGCTTCAGGTTACAAAGGAGCATTTCATGGAAGCGCTAAGGAACATACAACCTAGTGCTTTGAGAGAGGTGTTTGTAGAAAGGCCGAATGTGCACTGGAGCGATATAGGTGGCTTAGATAAGGTAAAAGAAGAGCTTAAAGAAGCTGTGGAACTGCCGTTAAAGAAGCCAGAGGCGTTTGAGAAGATGGGTATAAGGCCTGTAAAGGGTGTTCTTCTTGTAGGGCCACCAGGAGTTGGCAAAACGCTTCTTGCAAAAGCGGTTGCAACTGAAAGAGAGTCAAACTTCATATCAATAAAAGGACCGGAGGTTTTAAGCAAGTATGTTGGAGAGAGTGAAAAAACAGTAAGAGAGATCTTTAGAAAGGCGAGGCTTGCAGCACCTTGCATTATATTTATAGATGAAATTGATTCAATAGCAAGTGCAAGGGGAAGTGAAGATGAGTTTGATTCTGGTGTTTCTAGACACGTTGTAGACACACTTCTTACAGAGATGGATGGGCTAGCGGGACTTAAGAATGTTGTTGTGCTAGCAGCGACAAACAGGCCAGAAGCGATAGATCCTGCACTTCTTAGGCCAGGTAGGTTTGACAGAATAATTGAGATACCTATGCCTGATGCTGAAACAAGGCTAGCTATATTCAAGGTTCATACACGAAACATGCCTCTTGACAAGAGCGTTAGTCTTGAAGAGCTTGCAAATCAGACAGACGGCTATACGGGTGCCGAAATTGAAAACATTTGCAGAGAGGCCGGAATGAATGCAATAAGGGCTAACAGAGATTATGTAACCAGAGAAGACTTCCAGAAAGCTTTGCAAGAGGTTAAGCCCACAATACCAAAGGAGGTAACAGAAAGGATAAGAAGGTTCAAGGAAGAGCCAACAAGCATGTATAGGTAAGCTAAAGGCTTTATATAAAACGAGTATGCTTAATGAAAGATGGTGATTTTTTGAAGATTGTTTATTCTGATAGAAAGACCGGAAAAACAGCACAACGCGATGTGCCAAAGGAGAAAGAAGCGCTTTTGCTAGGCAAAAAGATGAAAGAGCAGATAGACGGCTCGATAATAGGCTTAGATGGCTATAAGCTTGAGATAACTGGCCTTAGCGATCAAACAGGGGCTCCTTCTAGGATAGAAATAGAAGGCACACGAAAGGCGTGGCCTCTTCTTAGCTCTGGTCCTGGAATAAGAAAGCCTAAAAAAGGCGAGCGAAGAAAAAGGATGGTGAGGGGCAATACAATAGCTCCGGATACTGTGCAGATAAACACTGTTATTGTTGAATATGGTTCCATTCCTGTTGAAGAAATCTTCAAATCAGCTAAGAAGGAAGGTGAATAATTGGAGCTTTTGCAAAGTGAACTTAATATAGGAACGCTAGGCCATGTAGACCACGGCAAAACTACACTAACCAAGGCGATAACGGGTGTTTTTACAGATAGGCATAGCGAAAGTATAAAAAGAAGCATGACTATAAAGCTGGGCTATGCGGATGCTGTGATAAGAAAGTGTGAAAATTGCGATGGCCCAGAGGCTTATACCACAAGCGAAAAATGTGCTAATTGTGGCGGCGAAGCAAAGCCTATAAGAAGGATCTCTATACTCGATGCACCTGGACATGAGATGCTTATGGCCACGGCGATTGCAGGCTCAAGTATAATAGATGCCGTCTTATTTGTTATAGCCGCAACAGAACCGTGCCCTATGCCTCAGACGAAGGAGCACCTTATGATCATAAATATACTGGGTATCAAGAATATAATAATAGTTCAGACAAAGATTGATATTGTTGGAAAAGAGCGTGCAAAAGAGCATTATAATGAGATAAAAAGGTTTGTGAAAGGAACGATAGCAGAGAATGCGCCGATAATACCGGTAATAGCAAGCAAGAATATTAACATAGATGTGCTTCTAAAGGCTATAAGCGAGATAAAGATACCTGAAAGGGATCTTAATGCTGATCCGTTGATGTATGTTGCAAGATCTTTTGATGTTAACAAGCCCGGTACTGAAATAGATGCACTGCTTGGTGGTGTGGTTGGCGGTTCTATTATAAGGGGCAAGTTTAAAAAAGGAGATAAGATAGAGATAAGGCCGGGTATAAATATAAGCAAGGATAATAAGAAAGAGGAGTATAAGCCTATAATAACAACAATAAGGTCAATTTCAACAAGCATGGGTGAGATAGAGGAAGCTCTGCCAGGTGGCCTCATAGCGCTTGGCACTGGGATTGACCCTTCATTTGCAAAGGCAGATAATCTGGTTGGAAATGTTGTTGGGTTAGTAAATAAGCTGCCCCCACAGACAAATGAGCTTAACCTAGAGTATCATATGATAGAGAGGGACGATATCCCAAAGCAGGCTTTAAGGGAGGATGAACCAATAATATTAGGTATAGGCACGGCAACAGCAATAGGCTTCGTAAAATCTATAAAGAAGAATAAGATTCATGTTTTGTTGAAGCATCCAGCATGCGTTGATAAGAATATAAAGATACCAATTCTTAGAAACATCTCACAGCGTTGGAGGCTTACAGGATACGCTGTTCCTATGTGAATATCCACCTGGACAGGCTTCTTGAGCCGATTCTGTTTGTTTAAGAATTCTCACTTAACCTGTGATTTTCTTTTTCTATAAGCATATTGGTGAACAGAATATAACTTTGTTGTGTTTGTTTTTATTATTTGCTCGCTTTCATTCCTTATCTTGCGGAAGAGGCTTCTCGCGAGCAGGCGTTAAAAAGTAAAAATAGCAAAAAGTTAGTTTTTGTTTAGTGGGGAAAAGGCCTGCTTTGGGGGAAAAGCAGGCCTAATTAGTTTTACTGTGGAGGTGATACAATTAGCGTATTGATCGCCTTGCCAGCATCATATCTATAGTAAACCTTGTGGCCTAGCTGGTATCTGTCCAGAAGGCCCAGCATGTGAAGTCTATTAAGCCTCGCGCAGGCTGCATTTCTTCCTTTATAGTGCATAAACTCTTTTACCTCATCTGCGCAGGCCATACCTTTTGTTTGTACAAACTCAATTATCTTAGCGTCTGTATCAGATAATGGTACCTCTTTAGGTTTTTCTAGTTTTGCTGGTTCCTCATCAAGTTCATCTAGCCTTTCACTAAGCTCCTTTATCTTCTCTGTAATACTGGCAAGGATTTTGTTTGTTCGCTCTCTCTCAGCTACCATATATTTGATAAGTTCTTGAGCATCATCAGGATAAGCATTATCACTGTTATTAAGCCTGCTTATCTCTTTCTTGAGCCTTTCAAGCTCCTCTTCGATTTCCTTTTTATCCACAACCACACCCCTTCATGATCCTTCTATGATGCATGCATAAACCATGCATGAAAGAATCATGATAGAATCACATATACTTGTAAGGATTAAGATATTTAAATATTTTGCTACTTTATATAACTTCCACTTAACAAAAGGAGAAAGATTAATTGTTTAGTGTATCTAATTTGATCCTCAAATCTTTATATATTTGTGCGAAAAATATATTAAGGATTGCATATGCAGCAGCTTCTTATACCGAGAAAGAGAGCCGAACAGCTCAAGGCTTATTTAGCTGAGCTTAGCAAAAGGCTAAAATGCAAGATAAGAATAGAAGACGAGAACGAAGTGATTATAGATGGCGAGCCATATGATGAATATAATGCTAGAAACGTAATTACAGCATTTGGCAGAGGTTTTGATCTAAACGATGCATATAAGCTTCTCTCGGAAAATTATTTCTTTAAGTCAATAAATCTAAAAGAAATCTTTAAGAGTAAAGATAGAATAATAATGATAGAAGGTAGGATAATAGGGAAAGATGGGAAAAGCAAAAAATATATAGAAGAAGTGAGCGGTGCACAGCTGAGCATATTCGGCGGAACAATAGGTATAATAGGAACAAACGAAGAAATTGCAATAGCAGAATCTGCAATAAATGTGCTAATAGATGGCGGCACGCATAAAAAGGCATATAGAGTTATGGAAGCTACTAGAAAGAGGCTTGGTGTTTATTAATGGAGAGCATAGCTGATGAGCTTTTTAAAGAGTTTAGGGAAAATTCGATAGCAGAATTCTTCAGGAAAAACAGGCAGATGCTGGGCTATGCAGGTAAGGTTAGGTCACTAACAACAATAGTTCATGAGTATGTTACTAACTCGCTCGATGCTACTGAAGAAGCACAGATACTTCCTGAAATAAGGGTAGAAGTAAAGGAGATAGGTGAAGAGAAATACAGTGTTCTTGTGAGGGATAATGGCCCTGGCATACCAAAGAATATTGTGGGTAGGGCTCTAGCTTCAATACTTTCTGGAACAAAATTTCATAGGTATATGCAGCAGAGGGGTCAGCAAGGCAT
>Ga0208151_100387_pt1 | contig 18889 bp, 27 predicted proteins | sample ECH_Bhost_MetaG_FD_187130 | JGI IMG/M metagenome (GOLD analysis project Ga0208151, IMG submission 187130) | Hot spring microbial mat communities from Yellowstone National Park, Wyoming, USA - ECH_B host_MetaG (SPAdes) (version 2) | ecosystem: Environmental > Aquatic > Thermal springs > Hot... | reverse complement strand
CACTTGGCGAAAAAAGGTGTTTCTCCTTCTCTAATTGCCAAAATAACCCACCACCGCCGCCTCGACTACGTGTTAAGCTATACCCAACAGAGAACCGCGGATGAGTTGAACCGGGAAATAGACTGATTTTTCAGAGACCTCAAGGATCCGGGTTGGTTTGTCGGGTTTTTGCAAGCGTAAAGTGGTTTTTCCGGCTATTTTCCTGTTTTTTCGGCTAGGGGTATTTTAGACCGAAACCCGCACTCAGGAGCTGTGGAAAACTACATGTGCCGTAAACTACCCGCCCTCACGGACTCTCTGGTGTGCCATGAATACCGCCACTTTGTGTACCTGGCCTCTTCCCCGCTTAAGGTCTTGCTCATTTGTAACGGAGGTGTGCTCTTTTAAAAGCGTTTCAGGTTTTTAAGATTTTTTACGCTGCTTTTTGAGGTGTGAAAGTGGATGCGCTGGGAGATGAGGTTCGAGCCCTTCCGCGCGCTCTTCATCGCCTTCTTCGGTCTTCTTCCCGCCGAAGTTGCAGTTCAGAGAGGCGACTTACTCACCCTCTTACTCAACATTTCCCTGGTCGTCACAGTTTCGGTGTTCTTTGCCGAAAAGTGTAGCTGTCCTCTAAAAACAGGGTTGCTTCAGTTTCTTTCGAACGACGCGTTCTGCGCATTTCTTCTCAACAACGATAAAAAACAAATGTTCGCGCAAGGCGTGTGCGCGTTTTTGGGCTCGATCATCGTAGCTCCGTTTTCTCTCCCCTTAGCCGTTTTTTCAGCGGCCTCCTCCCTCCTCCTTTTTTCTGTTTGCGAAGGCGCAGAGAACGGGTTCACAGCCTGATGTCCAGAAAAGCCCGACTCCGGGTGGAAGGGTGCTCATCGACCTCGAGCTGAGCTCCCTGAACTCCGTTGTCTTCTGCACAGTTTTCGTCGCGCCGTAGCTCGTTTCCGTTTTCTTGATGGGTAGCTTCCCTATGGTCTCAGTCACGAGTTTGAGCGAGGCTTCATCCGTCGTCCTCAGGAATACGCGCGTGTTGAACGCGGAGATTATCGCCTTCGCTTCCTGCTCTCCGTATTTGTCATACAGCTGGGCGACTGATTGGGTGGCCGCTATTACTTTACCTCCCAAGTCGCGTGTCATGTTGAGGAAGGTCTGAAACCCGTCGGTTTTCGGAAGGACGTGGAGTTCATCGAGTATTACGTATATTTCTTTCTCCCTGAGTTTTGTTGAAAGCACCTCTCCGAAGAGTGTTGAGAGTATCGCCGTGAAAATGGGTAGGGACACCTTCTCGTTGTCGTGTCTGTACTCAAGGAGCACGACGCGGAAGGCTGGGTCGTGTAGTTCTGATGTTATACACCACTCACTTCTTTTGGAGAAGCTCAATGAGAACACCTCGGAGAGGTACATTTTGAGGAAAGAGAGCACGCCCTGCGTTTGACCCGAATCGGCCTTTATGTGTTCGAGCGCGCTCGAAGCGTGATAGTTTGAAAGAAGCATCGTCATTTCTTCATGGGAAAGGAAGGGCACCTCGGCCATCACGGTGTTGTCTAGTTCCGAGAGCCTTCTACCGAAGAAGCTTCTTTCTCCGCGCTCCTTGACGAGTGCGTCCATCACTGTCACGCCGAGGATTCCCTCGAACACGGAGGCTGGCGCGTTGTGAGAAAAGTACGGATCCTGTTTTTCCCCGCTCGTCATTGAGGCGCATGACCATATGAGTGTTTTTGATACACGTCTGATCCTCATCGCAACCGCCGGATTGAGCTCCATGAACCTGCGGAAGGAGGGCTCTTCGGGAAGCACGGGTTTCTCGTTTCCGAGTATCTCCTTGAAGATGTTCCACCCTACGGGTTCGAGGTTCTCGTCTTCGCTCACGACGACGTAAGGCACGCCTGATGAGCGCACAAGCCGTAGGAAGTCCCCTTTTGGGTCGAATGCTATGATTTTACCTTTTCCCCTTTTCATAAGGTCGGAGAGGATGAGTTTGAGAAGCGTTGTCTTTCCGGAGCCTATCGACCCTTGCACGTATATGTGTCTTGAGAGGAGTGTTTGGGTGAACGGTAGCTCACCTCCAGTCTGAAGCGGTAGCCTTACCACGACCTCACCGGGCGCTGCCTGAAGTAATTTTTTTACGTAGCCGCGCCCCGGCGGAGCTCGAAATCGAGCTTTTCGGTTTTGAAGTCCGTGAACCCCCTTACGAAATCCCGGTATAACCTTTTTTAAAGAACGAAAACATGTTTTCCCCTAGATGAGCTTCACGAGCTGTTTTTCGGCGAGGTTTGCTAGTGTCCAGAGCACCCTGTCTTCAAACTCCCGCCTCTGCTCTTCGCCGAATATGTACCCATCGTTTTCGGAAAGAAGCTGGTCGACGAGCTCTTTCACCGTAAGCCCCGGGCTTCTGCTCACCTTTTTGAGAACGAGTATGAAGAACGTGCCCTCTAGGGTGTAGTTTTTACCCGTTTTCGGGGTTTCTCCATCTTTCATGATCGGCGCGATTGTGTTTCTGTCCACGATTTCGAAGTTCGGGTAGACCGAAAGCTTCTCCATTTCTCTTCTTATTACCCAGTTGTCGGGGTTTCCTTCGGCAAGACCGGCGACATCCGATGGGTAGCTTTTGTCGGAGAGTATGCTCATCTGCGTTCAATACTACTTCATATGAAAGTTTAAAAACGTAATAGCTTTTCCCAGTGGGCGCATCGAAGAAGTAGGGTGTAGCTCAGGTACCCTATCGCCGTCGTCAGCACGTCTCCTAGAATCGATTGTTCGGCGAGCGTCACGAACGCCACTGTAAGTGTGAACGGCACCGCGTTCAGCGCGCGCCTTACCGTGCTCTGATCCCTTTTCGACTTAAGGGTGAAGTAGTAGAACCATATTGTTGCGTACGGTATCAAGATAAAGAATGATGTGAAGCAACCGAGGGCTGGGACGTTCTTCGTGACCACGAATTCGATTAGGGAAACAAGTGCGGGTAGTGTGAACGCGAGCTGTAAAGCTTCGACCTTTCCTCCGATTAACGCGCCGACGTATTCGCGTGCTTCGAAGAGCCTTGGTGCTATCCAGGTCCTTTCAAGAACCGCCGACGCGCTTGCGATGAAGAATGCGAGGCTTACGGCCACTTCCGGGATAAAGAAAAGCACGAGTTTTTCTGGGAAAGCCGCGATGAGCGCCGCGGCGCCTGAAAAGAACACGAGAAGCGTCGTAGAGGTTGTGCTGAGAACCTCTCCGGGAAGCGGGGAGACTGAAAAGGAGCCAGCTATCTGCACGCTCTTTGCGCTAAGTTCGCGCACCGCTTTAAGACCGAAGCTTCTGAGCGGTACGTCTTTCGCGCTTTTTTTATCGAAAAAGAACACAGTGTATGGTTTGTTTACCGCCGTCGTGTAGGCTCTTTTTAGGAGAAGAGTTGTGGCGAAAGCCGCAAGCACGAAGCCTACGGGTGTGTTTGGAGAAAGAGGAGAAAAGGGTGGTAGAACACTTGAGATGAATAGGCTAGAGAATGTGATAGCTGAGAGAACTAACCTTCTTTTTTCTTCGAATGGTACGACGGATAAGCCGGTCGAAAGAAGCGCTGCTGTGAACGCTTCGGCGCCTGTCGTGCCAAAAAATTCCTGAAGGATTATGAATGGAACCGCGTAGGAAAAGAATTGTATGGTGATGAGACAAGCCCAGATTTTTTCGATGCTTATGGGAAGGAAGAAAAGAAAGTCGCGGTCGCTTTTCAGTATAAGGAAACCACCCCTCATGCCGTTTGTGGCGGTTGCGAAAGCGAATGTATACCTCCCCTGTGAGGAGAAGAGTCGGTGTATATCTGGAGGAAAATACCGTGGAAGGATCGCCGTGAAAAACATGAAAAGTGTTAGGAGAATAAGGAACTCGCGGCTGAATCTCGTTCTGAAAAGAAAGAGTAGAAGCCTTGGGGTTTCAAAGCGCAAGCCCCATCTCCTTCTTCAGCTCTTTCATATGTATTACGCGGAAACGCGAAGCGAAAGGCGGCTCCATGTTCGTCGCAACTATTACGGTTTTTTTCGACTCTAAAAGAAAACGGGAGAGGCTTTGCTTTGCTTCTTCGTCAAGAAAGTCGAAGGGTTCGTCGAGTGCGACGATTGGCGTTCCTTTAACCCACGTCATCGCAAGTGAAAGGCGCTGGTTGAGGCCGGCTGAAAGCGTTGTTGGGTATTTCTTTTCATAGCCTTTTAAGCCGAAGAGTTCGAGCGTTTCATCGACGCCTGGTGAGCTGAGGGAGCCGCTAAGCCTCATTACGTATTCGACGTTCATTCTTACGGAGAGCATTGGGTAAGGCGTTGCGGCTTCAGGAAGGTATCCAACAAGCCGTCTCGCTTCGGTTTTGTGAGCAGGTAAGCCGTAGATGAGTGCTTCACCACGCTCAGGTCTGATCAAACCGCTTATCACTTTAAGAAGCGTAGATTTACCGGAAGCGTTTGGCCCCATAAAAAGCACTTTTACGCCTTCTTCAACTTCGAGATTCACATCTTTTAAAACTGTGTACCCATCGTATCCAGCCCACACGCCGCGCAGTTCGACCGCGTTCATTTTCTCTTGTTCAGAAAACTTTGGTGATGATGACCCAGCCAACCGTGAGGATCAGTGCGCCTATGAGGATTCCGCCGATTGTTCGCTTGACGTATTCGTTCACACCGCCCGTCATCGCCTGAACCGCGGCGACGACCATGAGTGCGAGTCTCACCCATGCGGCAAAGGCGGCGTAGCCTATGAGTAAACCGAGGTTCACGCCGGGTATCGGGTTGATCGAGATGTTAGGAGCCTGAGCGCTTGCGATTCTCGCTTTTAACGTCGTGAGTGTGAGGACAACCGCTGGAAGTGTGAGCCTGATTATTTTGTGTTTCATAGCTGTCGTATCCTATCGCGCTCAGTGGCAAAAAAGTTTTCGCATGCTATTCAGGATTTTGGCGGATAGCTCACGAAAAAACACGCACTCTAGCTACGCCTCCTCTCAAATGCTTCCTGGAAGAGTTCTGAACGCTTCTTCCACTTCCTTTACACTCTGAGAGTCGGGATTCCCTTTCCAAAGAACTCCGCCGCGTCGTCCCCGTGCTTTTCACACTTTACATAGTAAAAGGCGGGGTAGCTCATGTTAGTTTTCCAGCTCATGTGAGTCTTTTTAGGAAGTCTTGAAGTTCTTTTTTCTTTCTGTTCCGAAGTGCTTCAAACTCTTGTATCTGTGAAAGTGTTGACCTGAGGAACTCTTCGGCTTTTTTCCCCTCTTCTGTTATCACGAGTACCCCGTCTTCATGCCTGATCAGGTTTTTCGTTTCGCATATTGAAAGATACTTGTAAAATATGTTGGGCGATAAATAGGTGAGCATCATCAATCTTGTCTGCTTCTGCGGTCCGCTTTTTAAAGTCGAAAGCATATCCGCTATGATGTGCACCGAACTTCTGTGTCTTCTATTACCAAAGATTCTGGGGATTTTCATCTTTCACCACCAGAGACCCCGTGCGTGAGGGCGGGGAGTTAACTATAAATACGAATTTAAGATTAAAAAGATTGGGGATGTTCCCTGAAAGCACCAGTCACAAGTGTGGGTATGTTACCCACGTTGAAGGAAGAGAATATCACTCTCCTAAGTGCGGCCTCAAGTACAACCGTGAATCAGTGAACATAGCCCATGCCTTAACGAGAGGTACGGGTCGGGGGTACGTAAAGAAGGGGAAATGAAGGTGCGTCGTGAAGCCCACTGGAAACCCCAAAGCCCCGTCCGTAAGGGCGGGGTAGTTTACCATGCAAGAATATTTGCTATAAACTTTAAAAACTTTCGAGGGTTGAAAGGAGGTCGGTGGGAGCGGTCTGCTATGTTTCCTGTTTGCGCTGAAGAAGAAGTGCCCCAATAGCGATTGTGATGATGCTTATGATCGCTGTAGCGAGTTTGATTACTGGGAGTCCTCTTTGTGGTGGAGGAGGGGTGCCCGTGTACTCTGTCGGTGTGCCGGTGTATCCCGAAGTTTGCGTCGTTGTTGTAGTGTTTGCGGTTTTTGTTGTAGTGTATCCCGAAGTTTGCGTCGTTTGTTGCATCACTGAGAGAACAACGTAGTCCTGTGTCTTTGTCGCGTTCACGTTTTCCACTCCCGACCCGATTGCGTCTTCATACCCTCTTACAGAAAAGTTGGAAATGGGAAAGATTGTAAAGTATACGAAAGAGACGTTCGGCGGGACTATGACCCAAGCCGGAAGGAGATATTCGAGTTGTAAAGTGGAGTTGAGGGAAGAGAACCAAGACGGAAAGCCGGGCAGGCCTGAAAACGCGAAAAACGTCTGGTTCAAAAGGAACGAAGCCGTATCGCTTGTCGAAAGATTCGACGTCGCCAAAAAGATTACATGAGATTCGTTCACGGGTTCGACGAGTTGATCTACGGCGCAGTCGAAAAACAGTGTTGTTCCGTTCGCGTTGAAAACCTGTTGCACGAACTCGAATGCTTCAGGAAGGGAGTAACCGGTAACGTTGCCGTTGCTTTCGAATATCTTTTCTCCGTTTGAGAGGTTGAAAAGTTCAAAATGCGCCTGAAAGAACCCTCTTGTTGCGTTCAAAGGAAAGAATTGAAGCTGTGTCATCGCGAACATGAAAGGCTCTCTGTGCGCCGTCTCGTTGATGAAAACGGTCGAACCGAGTGTGAGCTCGGCTGCGAACGGTTCTGGTGAGCTTCGGTTGAACGCGTAGAGCGAGTAAACCCAAGCCTTTCCTATGATGGCCGATGCGAACGTGTTTTCATGAGAAAATACGCCCGCTGGCTGAGTTGCCAAACCGCTTGGTATTGAAAAAAGAAAAAGAAGAAATAATGGGGCTAGCGCGGTGTTTCGCATGTTTTCCTATTTTTCTCCGTGTTTAAATAGTTTCCTGCGCGAAATTTGAATAAAGGCAGTGGCATCACTGCGAACCAGAGTATCATGGATAGAATTTCTGTTAGGTTCATGGTTGAAGTGGATAGGAATGGGGAAGCAACACAGGTGCCGTGCCTGTCCCATGGCCAACAGTAACAGCAACACCGGTTGTTGAACCACCACCTTCAACATATCACGATACGACCATGATAACCACCACAACTACTACCTCCACCACTTGAACCTCCGCCTCCTGAACCTCCTGAACCACCTGAACCGCCTCCTGAACCTCCTGAACCGCCTCCTGAACCTCCTGAACCGCCTCCTGAACCGCCACTACCTCCACTTGGGGGTGGTGAACCTCCGCCACCTGAACCGCCTGAACCACCGCCTGAACCGTGCGATGGTGGTGGAGGTGGTGGAAGTGGGAAGGACCCCCCTAGGCTGGCGAACGGGTCGAATGCCCAGTAGGCGTTACCGAGGCTTGTCACGAAACCAAGTGCTTTCGGCATCGGTCCCTGTACCTGAACGGTTAGAACTTGACCGACTGCTACGTACACCCCGTTTTGTGTACACGTTCCACCGCTCTCAACTCTAATTATCGTCAATGGACCTATGAATTGGCAGTTTTCGTATTTAGCTTCGATGACTGTTCCGCCTAAGTTTAAAAGTATTGAGTTCACAAGCCCTCCCTGGCTGCGCATGGTCAACTCGAATTGGTTACTCTGTAGGTTGAACGTGGCGTTGGCGTTCTGGTTGGCTTTGTATGCGAGTAGTTGTTGGGCGTATTCTTGTTGGGATGCTATGTAGTTGTTCTGGTAGGCTGTAAACGCGAATACTGAAAGTGAAATAGCGACCACCATGACGAGTGCTATAACACCTATCGACTCTTGCATGTTTTATCATTATTATATCTATGTTTTGCTTTTAACTTTAGCAGTTTTTGAGTATTTGGCTTGCGCCCGTGCTCGTTACTACGATGATTTCACACGCTTGAGGGAAGCCTCCTAGGCTCACAGTTAGACCTGGATAGATCGTCACGGGAAGACCGTGGCCGTGTGTGTATATTTTCACGTTGCCGTAGTCGTCCACTGTGAGCACCGCGGTGATCGTTACGGGAAACGGTGAGTTGTTCTGCACCTTCACATCTGCGCCTGGGTTTTGTGTTACAAGGGTTATTTCCGTGTTTCTCTGGCTGGTGAGCACCTGAGCTCTGAACTCATACTGCATGTGAAGCTCGTGATCTGCCGTAAGAATGTTCACTTCGAAAGCTATGAGAAGAACCATCAAAAACATGAATAGCAGCATGAAAAGCGCCGAAATCTGACCCTTTTTCTCTTTCAAACCCGTCACCCTGCACCGATTGCGATCGGGTTTCCGAGCTGCGTTCTGATCGTGATCGTTGTTGTTTGGGTTGAAACCGCTATCACGAACACGTCGCTTCCAGTTATTGCGGTATCGCATCCAGGAGATGAGTAGGAGAACGAGCAAGTGTTCTGGTAGTTCGGGTTGACCGCGGGATCCGCGACGTAAAACTGTGCTGGGCCGTTCGGGGTGTACACCGCTATGACTATAACCGGGTAGTCGCCTGAATTCGTCACGTAGAAGTAGGACACGCCGTTTTGTGTTTGGTAGTACACCAGGTTGATGATTTGCCCCGCTTCCTCAGCCTGCACCCTCGCCTGCTGTATGTATGAGTAGCTCACGCTGCTCTGGTTTGTGAAGAAGTATGCGACCACCACGCTTACAATGGCTATCGAAATCAAAAAGAGTATCGTCACTTCGAGTGTCTCAGATATTCCTTTTTTTCGCATGTAAAAACAAGTGAAAAGGAAGTTTAAAAATTTTTTTGATAAAAAAAAAGAGGGAGAGGCTGTTCAGTAGGCTGTAACCTGGACTGGTTGAACTGAGAGCGTTGATCCTGAAATCGTGGTCACTTGTACGGAGATGCTGTACTGGGTTCCTGAGACGGCGTTGGCTATTGTTGCGGAGCACTGCACCGCTTGGCTGGGGGAGAGAGTGTAGCTTACTGAGTTACTTCCTGAAGAGGCAGCTGTGCCGCCACATGTTAGACCTGAAATAGTGGAGGGGCCGCTGGGGCCGTAAACGCTTACCGTTATCTGTTTTATAGTGGTTGCGCCGTTGTTCTCAACTGAGAAGCTTAGGTAGCCGTTGCCGCCTGAGACCACGATGCTTGGGTTGACGATCTCCGCGTTGCCGGACGAGCTACCCGCTGAGATGTAGTGGAAAGCGAAGTATGCGACGACTCCGACGATGGCGATGGTGATCAGCATGATCAGCACGGTTTCGATGCTCGTTGAAAGCCCTTTTTTAGATCTCTTTAGAGTCCGCATCATATACTTGTTTTATTAAATGCTTAAAAAGCTCTAGGGCTCCGGACGAGCTACCCGCTGAGATGTAGTGGAAAGCGAAGTATGCGACGACTCCGACGATGGCGATGGTGATCAGCATGATGATGGCGATGATGATCAGTATGAGCAACACGGTTTTGATGTTCGTTGAAAGCCATTTTTTAGATCTCTTTAGAATCCACATTGCATGCTTGTTTTTTGTATGCTTAAAAGCTTTCTAGGGCTGCGGGATGGGGGTTGGCGGTGAAAATGAGTGTGTGAAAAAGCCCGAAAGTGCTTGTGAGACGTTTACGGATATTATTGCGATGATTGTTCCTGCGAGCGCGAAGCTCATGTTTTGCGCTGTGCCGTACACCGCTTTACCTATCACGAGTCCTATGGTGAAGCCTGTGAGAACCACGAAAATGTATATCATCTGCTCTTCGATGGGTGTTACCGTAAGCTTGAAGGCTGAAAGAATTCCTCCTCCGAATCCACCACCCGTTCCTATGGTCCCGCCGAAACCGGTTTGAGAAATCGATGTGAGCGTGCTTGTCGTGATCGAGATCGCGAATGATGCGAAAAGCGGTGTGGCTATTCCGAGGATTTTGTATAGGGCGATCTTTGCTTGGGCTTCCTTTTTTGAATTGATGAGTTTTGAAAGAAACTCGGTGAACTGGTCGAGGAGCTGTGGGTTGACCGCTCCCGCTTCGTTGATGACCTGAATCATGAAGAATGTGAATTTGGAAAGCCAAGAACCCGTCCTGAGCCTGACTTTCGAAAGCGGGATTCCCTTCTTCATTTGTGACACGTACTCTTCAAGAAGCTTCTTGAATGATGGTCTGAATGCGGACTTGATCGTCTCGGCTCGTTTCTCGAACTTCCCATCGCCCTTCCTTTCCTCGATGAGCCTCTGGATCGCCTGCCTCAAATCGTATCCCACCTTTCTGTATTCTGTTAGCGCCCTGAGGAACTGCGGTAGGCTTTCTTCGATTTGGCTTATCGCGTCAGTTTGCGGTTTTGCCTGTATCGTGAAAACCGCGGCGACTGCTGCAAGCGCGGTTCCGAGTGAGACGTAAGCGGGCGCATTCACGACGAAGTATGTGAGAAGCCCAATCGCCGCCCCCACCATTATCGGCGGTGTTTTTCTCGTGTGTATCACGTCTAGGTACTTTGGTTTTGCTGTGCTCACTGACCTGAATAGCATAAACCCGAAGAGTATGGGTAGCACAGGAAGAATGATGAAGAGTGACTTGCCTCCGAAGCCTGATGCGATTATGAGAAACGTGGGCACCATGAAGAAGAGCATGAGCGACATCTGACCTATGCTCACAACGCGCTCGGCGTACTGGTTCCATCTGAACGAAAGCCAGTTGAGAAGTTCCTTTGCCTTCTCTGTGAGGTAGGTCTCTATGCTTCCTCCGCTCGTGGATATCACCACGTAGCCTGAAAGGAGTAATCCGTATGGGTTTTCTCCTACGATAAAGCTCCTGTCGTCTATTGCGCTCAGCGGACTTTTTCCGAACACTTTTACGTCTCTCTCAATCATCTTCGCCTCTTTTTTGAGATACCTGAAGATCGGGGAGTTTGCGATGTGCTCTATTGTGTTGTAAAGTGGTAGCCCGGCGTTTGAGAGTATTGAAGCGAGAATCGCGAAGAACGGTAGCTCGTCGAGAAGCCCGCTTTTCACCTCGCTTTTTTTGTCCTTGAAGGAAATGTTTGGTAAAAAGAGTGTGATGAGTGGGGCGATGAGTATTGTGAAGGTGAGCGGATTTCTGAGGAAAAAGAACAACATGAGCGCCGCCGGCACGCTTGCGAGAAACACGAAGAATGACACCGCGGCGTACCTTGCGGCGAGAAGCTTCGGGTTAACTATTTCTCCCGTAGCGATCAAGTCGGGTTTCAGGTTTTCTGCGTTTCTGTTCACAAGCGAGCTCAGCCATCCTTTCTTTACGAGAAGCTTCGCGAGTCGTGTGAGCATTGGCTCCTTTTTCTTTTCAACCCTTTTCATCGTGGGGTCATAGTATACTTTTACCATCCCTTCAGTGTACGCGCCGACTATGAATGTTGGAATAAACGCGGATAGTAAAAGAAGAGTTATACCGCCAAGCGCCGTTGAAAACTGTCCGGGAATGGTCAACCGTTTGAAAAACAGTATTATGAAAACGGATGTCGCGAGGTCGAGTCCGAGAAACACCCACCATTTTGAAAAAATTGGTCTTTTTTTCGTTTGCGTGACTAGTCCACCTCCCCGCTCTTGTAATACTCCGCGAGTTTTTCTGCGACGATTGAGTAGTCCGTGGCGTTGCTCTCAAGAAGCATCTTGAGAAGTATTGTTCTTTTCACGAGTTCTGTTCTGAGTCTTTCGCGCGACCAACCGAGTGTCTCGGAAGCGAGTGCGAGCCCGAGCGGTCTTCCTTCTTCGTTGAACCTGTAGCTCGCATTAAGCAGGGAGTCGACTTCTTCTTCGATCGTTCTCTTTCCGAGGGGTTTGTCGTTGAGGAAGAAAGCCTCTCTTTTTCGGTCGTTCTCTTCGATGACCCCCCACCTGAAGATTTGCTTCTCGGGGTACTCGGAGACCTCTGTGACCCTTCTTATCTGCCTTCCAGTGAAAGGATCCGTGATCCTTCTCACAACTGTGACCGCGGTGATGAGTTGCTTAAACTCCTGAGCCTGATCGGGTGGAAGGAGTGCGCTCACACGCGCTATCGCTTCCTGCAAGCTTGCTGCGTGAAGTGTTGTCAGCCCGCCGTGCCCCGTGGCTGAGGCCTGAACGAGGTAGGACATCTCCGACCCCCTCACTTCTCCTATCACGATGTAGTCCGGGCGCACTCTGAGCGCAAGCTTGATGAGATCACCCATTCCCACCTCTTTCGTCCCAAGATAGCTCGCCGGACGCACGAAGAAGCGCATCCACACTTTGTGCGGTATCCTAATTTCAGGTGTGTCCTCTATCGTCACGATTTTTGAAAGCGGGTTGAGCATTGTGAGAAGCGCGTTTAGCAGGGTCGTCTTTCCAGAGCCTGTCGGTCCGCACACGAACATGAAACGTTTGGCTTCGGCTATAACCCAAAGGTAGCTCGCCATAATTGGGGCGATTGCGTTGTTTTTCAGTAGCTCTATAATAGAAAATGGTTTTTCTGGGAACTTTCTGATCGAAAACGTGGTTCCCGGGAGGCTAACCTCTGAAAGGTATGATACGGCAACCCTGTGCCCTTCTTTCATGATGAAGTCTTGGATCGGGTTCGCTATGTTCACAGATTTCCCCGAAATCTCCGTGAGCCGTTCAACGAACCTTCTCAAGACGTCTTCTTCTCCAAATGTTATGTTCGTTATTAACCTCGGAAACTCGGAAAACACGCGGTGGACGACGGTGATAGGTCGGTTGAACGCCACGCACTCGATTTCCTCGACGTCCTGATCCTTCACGAGGGGCTCAATCACGCTGTAACCGAGCTCCCTTCGAAGGTAGTAGACATACTTGTCCAAGTGTCCTTTCACTCCATCCTCTATTCCAAGTTCGTCTATTGCCTCCGTGATCCCTTGTTTGATGTGTTCAAGCGGGTCTTTAGAACCCTCAATTGGAGGTAGCCCGTAGTACAGCTTTTCAAGAAAAATTGAGAAGATTTTCTTTTGCTCGTCGCTTAGTGCCGGTTCCTTCACGTAGTAGTAGCCGACCCCTTTGTCTTCAGAGATCACGATTTCAACTTGAGGGTAATCGGGAAGGGTGTAGCGTTTGAGGATGCTTCCGGGAGGCTCTTCGGTGTTGATTATTAGGGAAACCGAATCAGGCTGGGACTTCTTTAGGTTCTGAGACTTCTTGCTCGTTCGAAGTTTTAGCATAAGTAAGTTTTTCCCTCAAGCTTTTAAAACTTTTTCCGTTGGCTTTGATGAGAAGGGTGAAGGAAAAGTCGGGTTCAATTACCATGTAGCTGTGCTTCTTTTTCACAGTTGCTTCCGCTAACCCCTTTTTCATGAGGGTGTATGCGGCTTTCTTTCTCTCATAGTCCGCTTTCAGGTCAATCGCCGCTCTTCCGCGGGTGATGAGTTCGCTAAGTAGCGCAAGCGCTTTTCGTGGGATGTTCGGTAGTATGAAAAAATTCGAAGCGGGGTTGCATGACGAACCGTCGGGGTGTACCGCGATAAAGTATGTTTTTCTATTGTTTTTATTACATCGAAAGTAGCAGAGCTTTCCGCACACGCATACCACAACGAGAGAGTATTTGCGTGTGGTTTTCTCGAGGGGCATTTCCCTTCACACTTTTTCCACGAGGGCTTTGAGGTTCTTTTTGAGTGTGTATGTTTTTTTGTGCCCGTCTTCGAAGCTGATCTCCAGGGTAAGGTTGAACTCCACTGGGTTTGTGTTGTGGCATGAGATTTTCAGCTCTTGACCTGTGAGAAGGTCGATTATGAACTGGTGTAGCGTTTTCTTGTCTTCGTACTCCGTTTTGCTCGTGTAGTTTTCTTGAAGCATCGCTTTCATGAGGGTTTTCGGTGTGTTTTCTAGGTTTTCAAGCGCGATGGGATTAACCCTTTCTGCTTTGGCTATTTCCGCCGCTTTTGAGATGTGTGTAATGGGTCTGCCTAGTTTTCGGCTTGCTTCAAGGTAGTTGCGGAACTGTTTGACATAAAACTCCTTCTTTGTCTCCTCTAGCCCTGTTTGTTCGAGCACTTCCTCGAAGAGCTCAGGAAGCCTTTCTTTTTCTTCGTTTGGATAAATCGAAAGGAACTCTTCGAAAACTTCTTTTTGTTTGATCCTTCTTTGCGTCGTGTTGAGCGAAAGCTTCAATATGAAGAAGTCCTTCTTGTCCCTGAGTGGAGGAAGGATTACGGCAGGCACATGCTTTTCCCCGTTCTGTTTGAGCACCTCAAGCCTTCTTCTTCCGTCAACAACGTAGTACTTTCCGTTTTCACCTTGCGTGACAATGATCGGGCTGACCACCCCCGACCGTTCTTTTATTAGTTTCTTAATTTTTGAGACGTTTGTTTTCAGGTCTGCAATGCTGAACTCATCGTCGCTTTCAGGGAAATCCGCAGGTGGAGGCGTAGAAATTATCTTGTTGATGTCGACGCTCGTCAGTTCTGCTTTTCTCGTTTCGATCATCACGTTCTTTTTTAAGATGAGGCCGAGTGTATACGCAACGAGCTCGTACCCGTACTTTGAAAGCACGAGGTCAGTTGAAGGTTCGTGGTATCCACGTGGCGCGTAGAAGAGAAGACCTGTTTCCCGCATTGCAAGGGACACTTTTTTCGTTTTTAGTAGAAACTCTCTAAATTCTTCTGCGAACTCCGCGCCCTGTCTCGTCTGCACGGCCCCTTTTTCACAGGGGATTGGTGCGCCAAATTTCACGCTTTTTTTATTTTCAAACCCCGGTTTTACCAAGACCCCTCTTTCCGCGAGGTCGCTTAGTATGTTTTCTGGGTAGCGCTTCGGGTTCACCCCACCGTTCACAAACGCGTCGAACGCTGTTAGGAAGTGGTGAAGTGTTGGGAACGCGTCGCATGCTTCTGAAAAAAGGAGCGGTTGCTCCTGTTTGAATCTGCCTTCAACGATTCTGATGAGCTCCGAGTCTGGTACGTTTCCTGAGACTCCTGTGATGCTCGGTTCTGAAATCCCCGTTTTTTCGATTTTGTTCGATGCACAACAAAGAAGCACGACGGAGAACGGAATGTTAAGCTTTCTTCTGAAGAACGTTTTTTTTTGGTTCTCGCATGCTATTAAATTTATCGCGAAGTAATATAAAACATTTTTAAGAGCTCAATCGCTCGGAGTCAGTCTATCGAATTTATCCCTTGTTTTGATCACACCTCCTCATTGTTGTAATCAAAAAAGGGGTATAGAATGTTCAACCCCTTGTTTTGATCACACCTCCTCATTGTTGTGGTCAAAGTGTCTTTTCAACCTTAAGTGTGAGAGGTAGTTTCGCAGCTATCCCTAGTGTAATGTTTTCTGAAACGTAGAGAAGGTTCACGACCTGCTCAACCATAGGTCCCAAACTTCTGAGCTGTTTCTGTGCTTCTTCGAGTTTCTCTGGCGAACCGCGGTACTTGAGCACGCCGTTAACTTCTTCGACCTTTTCTAAATCCATTTGGGGTTCCATTGAAAATATGTAGCAGAGAATTAAGTAGCGCGCCGTTGCTACTTTCGGGGGAGCGGGGGTTCTTAGGGAAAGCGCTGTGATCATTTCATGGTCTAAGCGCAGCGGTTCGAGCTTCTGCGGTTCCTCTTCTTCTTTTTTCGGTTCTTCCTCTTCTTTTTGCGGTTCTTCTTTTTTTAGGTTTAGCCACGGTTTTGCGATTACTTTTCTTTCAGACATTGTGTGTATTATGTATTAAAAGGAAAAAAAGTGTTTCAGTTGGGTTGTGAGGTGTTTCCCCAAGGGGTGATGTATTTTTCTATGGTGAGCACCTCCTCTTGTTCGGGGAATCCGAGTGGTGCGTTGAGTGTGGCCGGGTAGAAGGAAACAAACGTTATTGATTGCCCGTCGGTGGGAAGCGGTTTGTAGCTCTGTGTGTAGCCATCATATGTTTCTTCGAACCAGAATGGTAGTGGTGAAGGATTGTTGAATGTAGGGTCGTATATTTCTGCTTTTCCGTTGTTCAGTTGTATGTATTGAAGGTAGGGTGGAGGGTTGTAGCGTTTAGGGTCGGACCAGAACTCATTCCTTTTTGGGTAGTTCCACATGTTCACACCTCATCGGAACGCTCGTAGTACACGTGTCTGAGTGAGTTTATCGGTATTAATACCGCTTTTTTTACTCCGTCTTCAATGTATTCCAGTTCGGCGTACTCCCCTTCGAGGCTGAAGTGTGCCTCCTGAACTCCTTGTCGCGGAAAGCTGTAGTGCGCTTTCTGTGAAAGCACGGTGAGCCTCCTTGCTTGATAAGATGCTCCCTTGATCTGAACCGTGATTTTCATTTCGTTCACCGTGCGGAGTGGTTCACTTATCTTCGGAGACTTTAAAAACCTTTTGTATGTCTTCAAGGCGTTGTTTTACGGAACCCGTTGATACACGCACTTGTTTTGCGACGAACGCGGGTTCGAGCCCCTTTGTGTAGCAGATCGCCGCGGCCGCCGTGATCGCTGGGTCCTTTCCTGTGACCTTTCTCGCGGCTTCGAGTGCGAGTGCTTTCTCCTTTTCGTTCAGCTTGAAGAGCTGGGAGAAACGTTCGATGAAGGCTTGCGCGTTTGAGTGTGAGACCAGTCCAACCCTTCTGATCACGGAGGAGTATGCTTTTTTGAGTTGTGAAATCTTTTCCGCCCGCCCGACTTCGATGCCCGGTATAAACTTTTCAAGGTCTGTGTAGCGGATGGGTATACCGTTCTTTTTCGCCGCGGCAAGCACGCATGCGAGCACGAGGTACTCAAGCCCCCTTTTTAGGCGAATGCTCACCGCGTACTCCTCTGCTTGCTCGAGCACGTAGGCGGGTAGCCCGAGCTCCTTGACTTTGAGAAGGATCTTGTGCACTCTTGCGCGTTTGCTTTCGTTTGTAGAGATGAGTCCGAGCTGGAACTTTTTCAGTCTTCCTTTAACCTCCGTAATGCCTTGAAACCTCTGCGTTCTTGCGAGCGCTGGGTTACGCGACTCTGCTTTTGGGTCTATCATTGAATCCTCTATTACGAGTCCGCAGTTTGAACACACTATTTCACCTCTTTTTGTTTCTACTCTTCCGCCGCACTCTGGGCAGCTGTTTGAAGCGGTCACGCTCTGAGCACCACGAGAAGTGGTTCGCCCATTACTTCGTAGATGTAGCCCTTTACCTCGTTCACTGGAATCTGGTTCAGCGCGTCTAACACCCTTCTAAGCTTCACGACTTTTGAAGCCTGTTCGACGCATAGGAAGAAAAGCTCGTTAGAGGACTCGGTGACTTTGACCGCGGTGTCCGCGTCGGTGTGAAGTCTTACCGTTTTCTCCTCCTTTTTTTCACCTAGGCGCTCGAATATCTTGCGCCTTCTTTCTTCCGCCGCGATGAAGTTTGCACGCTCCGTGGCTTCGGAGAGAGGGGTTTGCTCCTCCACGTTTTTGATGAGCTCAAATATCACGCTTTTCGCCTCTTCGAGGTTTGCGAAGTCGTGACGCATGCGAAAAGAAATCACAAAAAACAAAAAAACCTTTCACTTTGAAAACCTTTTTATTTTCTTTTTCGATAATTTCTGCGTGGGACATAAAGTGGTTCAAGATCGAGGACGCGTTCGACAAAGCGAAGAACATCTTCAAATTCCTCGCCCTAAAGAGCCTCGACGAAAAGGCGGAGTTCTTCGCGAATGTTTACTGGGATATCTTCGAAAAGGAGTTCGTGGTTTTTGATTAAACAGAAGGGGATGAAATGTGTGTGTGCGGTCTCCCTGAACCCCTTTTCATGGAACCACTCCGTTACCACTGGGTCCTTGTCCGAACCGCCAGGTTCCAGGTACTTTCTTGCGACTATCTGGTATACCCTTCTTTTTCCTATGACCGCAAGCTGGGTGAGGAACCACTCCTTATCCATAAGACATCACTAAGGCACCTTCCCCCAGAACATCTTTTGTCTTTTTTCATACTCTTCGTCGAAATCTCTTCCCATTATCGCGTCGACCAGAGGATCCACCTTCTGCTTCTTAAAGAGTGATGGGTCAAGCTCTATAAAGTACTCCACGTTTTTGTCTTTGAGCTCTTCGTAGGTAAAGCGCTGCCTGTAACCCTTTTTTGAAAGTTCCACTGTGCCGTCTTTTACCTCTATCACGATCATACCTTTCTGGTTCTTTATGAGAAGTTTTTTTCCGAGAAACCTGAGGGTCACACCGTCTGCCTGAAAGTCACGAAAAGAGAGGTCGGGGGAAAGGATTTCCTCGAATTTCATGCTATAAACTCCATTTTTTGTTTTTTAAATCTTGGGGGTTTTGCGGGCGGCGTCCGGCGCTTTTCAATGTTTGCATACCGTGCACACCCTCCACTAATCCTGACACCATCGTTTTGAGAACGGAAGCTTTTTTTGGTTATTTTGTGCTTGTTTTTATATGATCTCCGATAATCCCGAAAAGCTGATTTCGGATTTTCTTTTCCTGATAAAAAAGGAGCGGGAGGAGCTTCATTCGCTCGTAAACGATTCGGGGCTGAGCGTCGCAGATGTCGTCGCAAAGGCGCTCGGCTTACCGCTCTATGTTGATGAGACCAGGGTGGCGAACGTAGGTGGGGTGAAGATCATGCTCAACCCTGGTCAAAAGAGCATATTGGCGGTCGTGAATGAAATCGACTCAAAGCTCGTGCTTCTTGAAAGGAGGGGTGAAAAAATCCAGAAGGTCTGGGAGGAGGTTAAAGGAAGGATGAATGATGAAAGGCTCAGGGCTGTGCTCATCGCGAACCAGAAGCTTGAGCTCGTGCTCGTGGTGTGAAAACCTATGCCTTGCCCTTTTTACCACATGGGAGCGTGTTCCGTCGCGAAGAAAGGGGAGGAGTTACTCGTCACGGGTAAACTACCCCGCCCTTACGGACGGAGTCTCTGGTGTTCGATGAACCAAACTTTTAAAAAGCCCTTTCCTGTCTTATATTTGACATTTGAAACCCGCGGCCGGCCGCGGTAGTTTACAAACTGTTCGCCCGGCGACCTTTTTAAGGTAAAGTCCTGTGCGTTGGTATGGACGAACTCAAATACGGAAAGTTTGTGTACAAAATCGTCCCTCTTTCCTCTCTCATTCCATGGGAGAAGAACCCGAGAAAGCTTGC
>Ga0208151_100386_pt1 | contig 18940 bp, 3 predicted proteins | sample ECH_Bhost_MetaG_FD_187130 | JGI IMG/M metagenome (GOLD analysis project Ga0208151, IMG submission 187130) | Hot spring microbial mat communities from Yellowstone National Park, Wyoming, USA - ECH_B host_MetaG (SPAdes) (version 2) | ecosystem: Environmental > Aquatic > Thermal springs > Hot... | reverse complement strand
TCATCTCTTGTGAAATATTGTGGTTGGCTAAAAGAAAAATTCGTAGCTTACTGCCCACACTACCCTGCACTATAACTATATAATTCCCACTGTTGATAAAAAGTTTCAATTCCTTCTAGGATGCTTCCCCAATTACCAGATACACCCCCAAACCGGCATCTTCTCTTTCAATTCCTTCTAGGATGCTTCTATTGTCGTCGACATACTTCAACACGCTCTTTACAACCTTTCAATTCCTTCTAGGATGCTTCGGATAAAGTACAAATCGAGGTTGTCGGTCTACATATCTTTCAATTCCTTCTAGGATGCTTCTAATGAAATTCAGCTAACTGCACAAACTCCGACTTTATTAAGCTTTCAATTCCTTCTAGGATGCTTCATACATTTATATCATACGGCAACAATAACGATTCTGACGTACCTTTCAATTCCTTCTAGGATGCTTCACACACCTCCCAGAAAAAAATGCTTGTAAAAATTAGCTTTCAATTCCTTCTAGGATGCTTCAAAAGTAAATCAGAAATTGTACTAGAGGTGCAGGAATCTTTCAATTCCTTCTAGGATGCTTCTCCAAAATCCTTTACTGCACTAGTTATATCATTACCCAACTTTCAATTCCTTCTAGGATGCTTCCTAGAATAGGTGTGAAAAAGTGAGTCAAGAAGAACAAGATATCTTTCAATTCCTTCTAGGATGCTTCATCCCAGTGTAAGGGTATTGGATGGAGTTCGTGAAGTAGACTTTCAATTCCTTCTAGGATGCTTCTACTATCATTTCAGCCAAATTACTGTTGGGCCCCGACGGACTTTCAATTCCTTCTAGGATGCTTCGTGTGTATGCTGTTCAAAACCACGATATGCCGTTATTGGCTTTCAATTCCTTCTAGGATGCTTCTGCAAAGTTTTGGATATGACCCAACAAAAATGGAAGTAAGCTTTCAATTCCTTCTAGGATGCTTCTGCAATTCAAAGATTACTAGAAGAAGAATTAGAAAAAGAAAACTTTCAATTCCTTCTAGGATGCTTCATCTGTTTGCTCACGCCCGTCCCAGAAGGATAAGAAACTTCTTTCAATTCCTCCTAGGATGCTTCTTAATTTTTTATATGGCAATTGGACATTTATTTTTGGGATCCTTTCAATTCCTTCTAGGATGCTTCAGCCCTTCGGGCTAATATTGGAGAACGAAGAGGAGGAGGCTTTCAATTCCTTCTAGGATGCTTCCTGGCCCAAGCTCAGGGTGCAAAGGACTGCCATCAGGAACTTTCAATTCCTTCTAGGATGCTTCCACGACTACTTGATAATGAGGAACCCCAGTGACTATAGGAACTTTCAATTCCTTCTAGGATGCTTCGGACAATTTCTCAGTACCAGCCATGGGAGAGGGAGGCGAGCTTTCAATTCCTTCTAGGATGCTTCGCCTTTTGTAATAGCATCAACCATATATGTCCAGTTTTTAACTTTCAATTCCTTCTAGGATGCTTCACATTTTCCTTTAAATTCACAGTTCTTGCACAAATACTTTCAATTCCTTCTAGGATGCTTCCAATATGTAAGTTGTATAGTTAGTAGTTATAAATATATAACTTTCAATTCCTTCTAGGATGCTTCATCAATTGTACGTAGTAGGTTGTTTATTGTATTATCAATCTTTCAATTCCTTCTAGGATGCTTCTGCTAATGTTATACCGTCGTCTTTTATTATGTACTTTATACTTTCAATTCCTTCTAGGATGCTTCAGAGCTGAGAAACTAGAACTGTGGGTGAAGAAGTATCTGGCATCTTTCAATTCCTTCTAGGATGCTTCCAGCATTGAAGGACTAAAGCCGTTAGCTAAATAGGTGGTCCTTTCAATTCCTTCTAGGATGCTTCTTTGATATCTACCAATCGAACGTGGTGGAGCAGTACTAACTTTCAATTCCTTCTAGGATGCTTCGCCAGACGAGATCTGGAACGAAATGATGGAGAAGAGAACTTTCAATTCCTTCTAGGATGCTTCCCCAGCAGTTTCCCTGACCTGAGGAAATTACTTATTTTAGTCTTTCAATTCCTTCTAGGATGCTTCATTTACTACTCTTCACGGGAAAAGCGTAAATACACGGCCAACTTTCAATTCCTTCTAGGATGCTTCAGATAACATTTATAACAAAATGGACTTTGAAGCATATGTCTTTCAATTCCTTCTAGGATGCTTCAAAACTAACATCATCTTTGTAATAATCATAATAGTCTTTCAATTCCTTCTAGGATGCTTCAACCTTTCATAGGCACGTCAGAAGTTGCTTTCCTGGTAGGTCTTTCAATTCCTTCTAGGATGCTTCTTCCGCCACCTCCGCCACCTCCGCCACCGCCACCGGCAAAAACGCTTTCAATTCCTTCTAGGATGCTTCACCAGCTTTTCGCCCACGACACCCCCCAGGCCGAGGCTCACTTTCAATTCCTTCTAGGATGCTTCTTAAACAGGCCCATTTTTTCACCCCCCGCCTTTATTCATGCTTTCAATTCCTTCTAGGATGCTTCTTCGCACCTGACTGGATCGGTAGGAAATGTGGACGCCCACTTTCAATTCCTTCTAGGATGCTTCATCTCAATATAGACTCATTTGACAGTAAAGTAGTCTTTCTCTTTCAATTCCTTCTAGGATGCTTCATCTTCTCACAGGTACCACACCGAAAGCTCTGATTCATATCTTTCAATTCCTTCTAGGATGCTTCGGAGGATATTCAACAGCAGGAGAAACGGGACTAGAATCACTTTCAATTCCTTCTAGGATGCTTCTGCATAGAAGGACAGCCCGCGTTTATTACTACTTCCGTTTCCTTTCAATTCCTTCTAGGATGCTTCTTGAACTGATAACGAAATATAGGGAATTTTTTGAGTATATCTTTCAATTCCTTCTAGGATGCTTCTATCAAAGTACAAAGAGTGCATAAAAAATTTACACATACTTTCAATTCCTTCTAGGATGCTTCCAAGGACACGTTTGACGACTTTAGAATTTTAGTTAGTTCAATCTTTCAATTCCTTCTAGGATGCTTCGATGGAATTGAAATTTTACCAGTATCCTGGTCTTTATCGTCTTTCAATTCCTTCTAGGATGCTTCTTCTGGTCAACCCAAAGCGTAACGGCCATCGACAAACCTTTCAATTCCTTCTAGGATGCTTCTTATCTTCAGTTTTGACGCTTGTGATACGGAAAGAGCAGACTTTCAATTCCTTCTAGGATGCTTCCGCAATGTCAAAAAGCACCGTAATAGCGGTGGAGAGCATAAACTTTCAATTCCTTCTAGGATGCTTCCCGTGAGAGAGGCCATCATAAATCTACTGGAAGAACAAAAACTTTCAATTCCTTCTAGGATGCTTCGTCAACAATTGAAAAGACGGGGAGCGAAATATTATCCCTTTCAATTCCTTCTAGGATGCTTCAAAGCGTGGCTATTGACCAGGCCGTCGCACGCTAAGATACCCTTTCAATTCCTTCTAGGATGCTTCTTTCCAATACGCTACGCTTCCTAACGTTGATACTGTCACGTCTTTCAATTCCTTCTAGGATGCTTCAGCCTCGGCCCAGGCCGAGGGAAGAGGAGGAGGAATAACATGCTTTCAATTCCTTCTAGGATGCTTCTGCGTGTTAGGTTTTGCAATCCCAGCAAAGAAGAAGCCGAACTTTCAATTCCTTCTAGGATGCTTCATCTATCTTCAAGGAAAGCGATCTTCCTAGTGACGGGCTTTCAATTCCTTCTAGGATGCTTCATCTATCTTCAAGGAAAGCGATCTTCCTAGTGACGGGCTTTCAATTCCTTCTAGGATGCTTCTTATGCGTCGATAGCGTCACAATCGGAGCTAATAGCCTTTCAATTCCTTCTAGGATGCTTCCTGGCTTATTCGCAAAAACGGGCGTGTGGGCCTAGTTAGCTTTCAATTCCTTCTAGGATGCTTCATGAGGATTGTAGTTCCGATGGAGGAGGTGGACTTACTTTCAATTCCTTCTAGGATGCTTCTACCATATATATGGTAACGCTAGGTTTTAGACTGGAAGAACTTTCAATTCCTTCTAGGATGCTTCTGCAAACGTTATCCTCTCAGACTTCTCAAAACGCACCTGCTTTCAATTCCTTCTAGGATGCTTCCGCATATTTCCGACAACACTGCACAATTTTTCCTACCCCTTTCAATTCCTTCTAGGATGCTTCTCATCAAAGGGGATGATCCCAATAGAGCCGCCACACGAAAACTTTCAATTCCTTCTAGGATGCTTCCCCAGGGTGGCAGACTACACCCAGGTCGCTGGAACTGGGATGTACCTTTCAATTCCTTCTAGGATGCTTCAGTGTCTCTTCTACCCCGCTCTAACGGGCAGGGTCTCTGGCTTTCAATTCCTTCTAGGATGCTTCTTGATAGCGATCAAGTCGGCCTTTTACCAGGGTCTCCCTACTTTCAATTCCTTCTAGGATGCTTCGATCTCGGTGGGTTTTCGATTGGCCTTACGATTGGTTGCTTTCAATTCCTTCTAGGATGCTTCAGTCTGTAGACTCAACACTATCCACGGGCTGGTTTTGACTTTCAATTCCTTCTAGGATGCTTCGGGACTGAGAAAGACGGGCTTATAGGCCGTGGGGCAGTCTTTCAATTCCTTCTAGGATGCTTCCACGAAATGAGATAATGTTCCATCCTTCGCTATGCCTTTCAATTCCTTCTAGGATGCTTCAGAAGTTCAAATAAAAGAAGCGAAGTTGCTATTAGGCCCCTTTCAATTCCTTCTAGGATGCTTCGACCTCCTCCCCGCCCTTACGGACAGGTCTAGTTTACTTTCAATTCCTTCTAGGATGCTTCAGAATAAAGAAGAGCCTAGGGTCATAAAGGACTTAAAAGACTTTCAATTCCTTCTAGGATGCTTCAACTATTTAAGCTTTTTGGTCAACTAGTTGAACAACAAAAACTTTCAATTCCTTCTAGGATGCTTCTTCGATAAGTTGTGGAGGGCCGAAGGGTGGGAGTCAAGGCACTTTCAATTCCTTCTAGGATGCTTCGGTCAAACATTGTAAACGGTGTGGAAAATGCCATACAACTTTCAATTCCTTCTAGGATGCTTCTCGAGAAGGAGCTTTATGATTTCCTGCCTTTCCTTCCCTTCTTTCAATTCCTTCTAGGATGCTTCGGAGGATGCCTTCCTCCAGTATCTGCAGGAGAAGGGCATAGCCTTTCAATTCCTTCTAGGATGCTTCGAAGCAGAAGGCTAGGAGCTTCGCCATGGCAGCAAGGGAGCTTTCAATTCCTTCTAGGATGCTTCTACTAGTTATACAGCTACTATATTGCATAACTTACTAGTTAGCTTTCAATTCCTTCTAGGATGCTTCCAGAGAAAGTTGACGCAATTATTGCGGCTAGTACTAATTACTTTCAATTCCTTCTAGGATGCTTCGCCTGGCCCTTAGCCCGTAATCCTTCATCAGGAAGAATTCTAAACTTTCAATTCCTTCTAGGATGCTTCGAAAATAATGTAAAAGCACAGTTAAAAGCTAATAATTTCAACTTTCAATTCCTTCTAGGATGCTTCGACCGAGGTGAAAAACAGAGCGAGGAAGACGCGGTAGTCCTCCTTTCAATTCCTTCTAGGATGCTTCACCAGTGAAGAGGTGTTAGAGGCTTATCATCAAGGAACTTTCAATTCCTTCTAGGATGCTTCGGCGAACTCGTACAAAGGTACACGGAATTACTTAAACAACACTTTCAATTCCTTCTAGGATGCTTCACGACACCCCGGCCGAGGCTAAGGACGAGCCTCAGGCTTTCAATTCCTTCTAGGATGCTTCGGCCGTTAGCCTTCAGCATGCCGAACTTCGCTACTATCTCCCTTTCAATTCCTTCTAGGATGCTTCATGGGGTTGGTTCAGGCGTCGGTTCCCTTACGGTAGGTAACTTTCAATTCCTTCTAGGATGCTTCTTACGGGGGCACCTACATCAGCCACAAACCAAACCTTATGGCTTTCAATTCCTTCTAGGATGCTTCGGTTACCGACACCTCCAGCTACACGGTAGACGTGGATAATCTTTCAATTCCTTCTAGGATGCTTCAGCGGTGTCGGCACCCAAGGAGTAGAGTATTACTGGTAAACTTTCAATTCCTTCTAGGATGCTTCAAATGCGAAGCCATTGCCACCTCCAGGAGGATTGTCTATTTCTTTCAATTCCTTCTAGGATGCTTCGATGGCAAGGCCGAATTTGTACTATTATACAGTAAACTTCTTTCAATTCCTTCTAGGATGCTTCAGTATGACCAGTTCAAGGGGAAGACCGTCGAGGCCATAAACTTTCAATTCCTTCTAGGATGCTTCGGAGAAAGGGTATGGCATGCCGCCACAAAAACAAGCTCCAACCTTTCAATTCCTTCTAGGATGCTTCTGGAGCAAGCCCACGAAGAAACGGCCCAGGCCGAGGAGGTCTTTCAATTCCTTCTAGGATGCTTCCCCGTCAATGTTGGGCAAATTACCTGCGGCTGTTGAATTTAACTTTCAATTCCTTCTAGGATGCTTCTGACCTGATTGTTTATATGCCTTGTTGAGGGGTATAAAACTTTCAATTCCTTCTAGGATGCTTCTACTTACAAATTGGGGCATGACGAGTCCCTCTGGGGTTTTCTTTCAATTCCTTCTAGGATGCTTCAAATGGGGGGAACTCATTCGGATTCAGTTGACGATTTACAAACTTTCAATTCCTTCTAGGATGCTTCGGAGGAGGGTGAGTGAAGTGAGTCAAGTGAAAGTATACTACACTTTCAATTCCTTCTAGGATGCTTCATGAAGTCCAGGTTTTTGATTGGCTAGACACTGCACCCTTTCAATTCCTTCTAGGATGCTTCCTCCCCTTCAAAACGGAGGGGATTGGCTTCCGCTCCTTTCAATTCCTTCTAGGATGCTTCTCTACAGGGCCACGGAAATCACCAGGAACATGATACTTTCAATTCCTTCTAGGATGCTTCTTCATATGCAAGGATAATGGAACCGTCACGCAACTTATTTACTTTCAATTCCTTCTAGGATGCTTCACGGAGATTGCCTCTGTTACTTCTCCACACTTCATATTCTTTCAATTCCTTCTAGGATGCTTCTTAGGCTATATAAATACCCCAAAGATAAAGAATTTACTATACTTTCAATTCCTTCTAGGATGCTTCGAGCACACAAAAAACAGTGGCCCGTTTAGGGCCAAAAGAAACTTTCAATTCCTTCTAGGATGCTTCTTTAAATGGGAAAGAAAGCCATTAGTTTTAAAGCAGATAACTTTCAATTCCTTCTAGGATGCTTCAACATAATGCCAGCTATGTTCTGGGTGAGGGAGTGGTTCCTTTCAATTCCTTCTAGGATGCTTCACCTCCTCCTGCTGAAGGACTTCCTTAGCAAACCTATTTACTTTCAATTCCTTCTAGGATGCTTCAGAGTAGGGGAAGATATAAGCGGTGCGTTAAGCGGTCTCAACTTTCAATTCCTTCTAGGATGCTTCTTCATCCTCAGGGATAATCTCTTTAATTATGCAATACTAACTTTCAATTCCTTCTAGGATGCTTCAAGTCTACGGCCTAACGAGGTGAAAAAATGATAATTCTTTCAATTCCTTCTAGGATGCTTCTTAGAGGACTGGCAATTCGTCGCGGAGAACTTTCAACTCTTTCAATTCCTTCTAGGATGCTTCCGCTGATTTTCCGTTCTTGCCCTCCCTGAGGCTCTAGGACTTTCAATTCCTTCTAGGATGCTTCGGCTATGACTCTAGCTATGCACAAAAGCTGTTTTATTCTCTTTCTTTCAATTCCTTCTAGGATGCTTCCCCACCATTACCGTGGGAGTGAGCTACTGTGTGTAAAAAAGCTTTCAATTCCTTCTAGGATGCTTCTCCTCACGGCATTCGCTACGCCCTCAATGCCCTCTTCAATCTTTCAATTCCTTCTAGGATGCTTCCTGGCCTGTACTCTGTTTTCTTCAGTAATTTAATGTAATCCTTTCAATTCCTTCTAGGATGCTTCATTTCATGATGTTTCATCAGTTACTGTGGCAGAGAAATGCTTTCAATTCCTTCTAGGATGCTTCTACTACTCTCACCTGACTGGAAGTATTGGAAACGTCTTTCAATTCCTTCTAGGATGCTTCGCTGATATCAAAGGTTTCCTAGTCCACCAGGAAATCATTTCCTCTTTCAATTCCTTCTAGGATGCTTCCAATACTTCTCATACAGCTGGTTAACGGAGCAAGAATCAACTTTCAATTCCTTCTAGGATGCTTCACCTATTATAAACTAATTAGTTACCATTTAGGTAACTAATCTTTCAATTCCTTCTAGGATGCTTCTTCATAGATGATACGAGATACATCAAGCTATGGAAAGATCTTTCAATTCCTTCTAGGATGCTTCACCGCTATCTTTTTTATTCACGTTTTGCTTGTTATTATCTTTCAATTCCTTCTAGGATGCTTCAAAACCGCAGAAAGACGGGACACTATTAACGCAAGATATAGTCTTTCAATTCCTTCTAGGATGCTTCCCATCCCATTTAAGCACCCCTGTTAACGTCTCCTCCTATGACTTTCAATTCCTTCTAGGATGCTTCCGAAGCAAGGGAAAAAGCCAGGAATATCGCCAGCGGGAACTTTCAATTCCTTCTAGGATGCTTCTCCACTTGCACTAGCCAGTATGATTATCTTCAGTTTCTTTCAATTCCTTCTAGGATGCTTCCGCCACCGCCACCAGCACCACCGGCAAATACCAAGGCCACCTGTCTTTCAATTCCTTCTAGGATGCTTCGCGTGAACTAAAAATGTCTTCAACTTACTGTGTTCAATCTTTCAATTCCTTCTAGGATGCTTCTAAAAGAAAAACAAAGGGAAGATATATTAAAAATATTCTTTCAATTCCTTCTAGGATGCTTCTAACTAATGCCGCTTATAATGCCCATGTAAAGTAGATTTATCTTTCAATTCCTTCTAGGATGCTTCAAAACTATGGACATGTATCATCATTTTCATTCTGCGGTTACTTTCAATTCCTTCTAGGATGCTTCGTATGGTGCTGTATTTTTGTCAAATGGCTTAATCTTTGACTTTCAATTCCTTCTAGGATGCTTCAAAAATTAGGATTGAAAACGGCGAAGTTAAAGTTATTTTCTTTCAATTCCTTCTAGGATGCTTCTTCGCCATATTCACGCATAATGTATTTATGCACACGTCCACTTTCAATTCCTTCTAGGATGCTTCGGCTGGATGTAAATGCGATAGGACACCAATCTACAATCTTTCAATTCCTTCTAGGATGCTTCACTTTTGGACTACTTCCCATTACTCTCGGCGTTAAACTTTCAATTCCTTCTAGGATGCTTCACCATTATCACTACGGGGATTATGTCCCCGTGCTTTTCCCCTTTCAATTCCTTCTAGGATGCTTCCCCTGGAGGTAGCCTCCAGGGAGTGGGACTATTTGTATTCCTTTCAATTCCTTCTAGGATGCTTCGTAGCGGCCTTCGTAGTAGCGGAGGCTGTACATCTGTTCAACTTTCAATTCCTTCTAGGATGCTTCGGAGAAGATGAAAATCGCAAATAAGGCTATTACTATTATCTTTCAATTCCTTCTAGGATGCTTCCCCGGCAAATCCAGTTTCGATGCCTCACTGTTAAGCATCCTTTCAATTCCTTCTAGGATGCTTCTAATTGTTTGTATTTCCTCCTTCGGCTTCTTCTTTGCCTTTCAATTCCTTCTAGGATGCTTCCAATTAGGGCCCAAAGAAAAGGCAGTTTTGGCCTACCTTGACTTTCAATTCCTTCTAGGATGCTTCTATAATCTTGCAAGTTGTGCAACTGTTCCAAATTTTACAACTTTCAATTCCTTCTAGGATGCTTCGGCAAGAAAAGAAAAAGCACTATTGAAGAGTGCATACTTAGACTTTCAATTCCTTCTAGGATGCTTCCTCTCTTTTCGGAGGTGTTCCCATTATGACGTCTACACTCTTTCAATTCCTTCTAGGATGCTTCCAGCATTGAAGGACTAAAGCCGTTAGCTAAATAGGTGGTCCTTTCAATTCCTTCTAGGATGCTTCTTAATGTTGAAGACGCATAGCTACTTTGTTGTATTTCATCTTTCAATTCCTTCTAGGATGCTTCATTGTGTAATTAATAATTGGCTAACTATTAACTAGTAATTCTTTCAATTCCTTCTAGGATGCTTCTTAGGCAAAACATTTATATACTCTTTTTCCCCTCTAAGTACCTTTCAATTCCTTCTAGGATGCTTCGTAATATTATGTTGGTGAACTAGGTGAGAAGTAGAAAAGCACTTTCAATTCCTTCTAGGATGCTTCCAAAGATGTACTAAATATGAAGTTGAAAGGAATTAAGGGCCTTTCAATTCCTTCTAGGATGCTTCAGAGGAGAGGTGATAAGAAGAGCAATTGAAAGATTACTAGACTTTCAATTCCTTCTAGGATGCTTCGGAAGAGACCAGGAGGAAGTTTCAGGGATTACGGAAAAATTCTTTCAATTCCTTCTAGGATGCTTCTTCGGCGTCTCTCCTTTCCAGTACGGCGTAGTCAAATACACTTTCAATTCCTTCTAGGATGCTTCTAGGGCGTGTTGTTATTCAGGTGACAATGGATGAGATTCACTTTCAATTCCTTCTAGGATGCTTCAACTAAGAACTTTTTTAATAAAGGATAATTTGTTTAATTACTTTCAATTCCTTCTAGGATGCTTCAAGAGGAGATAGCATCTAAGCATCTGGACTGGCCCAAGCTCAGGCTTTCAATTCCTTCTAGGATGCTTCGTATTAAGCCATATGTTGAAACCATACATGAGAGTATCACCTTTCAATTCCTTCTAGGATGCTTCGGCAAAAGGTGGGCAGCAATGAGAGTTGTTACTTTCAAAGTCTTTCAATTCCTTCTAGGATGCTTCGGAGGACGCGGAAAAATTGTGTAGGATCGAATACGGAAAGTTCTTTCAATTCCTTCTAGGATGCTTCATCTTTAACTCCGTCAACTTCATATAGCAGGGAAACACTTTCAATTCCTTCTAGGATGCTTCGGGAGTTAAGTTTACCTAAGCTTTCAATTCCTTCTAGGATGCTTCTTCTTCGCCTTCCTTGGTGCACTCCGCATTGTCCTCTTTCAATTCCTTCTAGGATGCTTCTACGTTAGGCAGAAATATCCCGCTCAGTTGACTGAAATCTTTCAATTCCTTCTAGGATGCTTCGACTTTTACGCTTACCAGGATTAGGTCTTCCATTATATCTTTCAATTCCTTCTAGGATGCTTCCCTACATACAATGAAAGGGATAACGTAGTCTTGCTAGTACTTTCAATTCCTTCTAGGATGCTTCTGCCCAATGGCGTTTTGAACGCCATTGGCAATTACTTCGCCTTTCAATTCCTTCTAGGATGCTTCCTTGTGAAGGTCAAGATGAACGGGAACGGGAAGAAGGTGACTTTCAATTCCTTCTAGGATGCTTCGGACGCCTTGGAGGCGTCCTCCAAGGAGTGGGAGTATTTGTACTTTCAATTCCTTCTAGGATGCTTCCTCAGGAAGGGGTTTACGTCTATATCCTTACACCGCCTTTCAATTCCTTCTAGGATGCTTCGTCATAATAGTAATTGCGGCTATGAGGCGATAAAATATCTTTCAATTCCTTCTAGGATGCTTCGTCAAGGTAGTTCACTACCGCATCAATGCGAAATATATTCTTTCAATTCCTTCTAGGATGCTTCTTGGAATAAGCCTGTAATAGCTTACCAGAAACGCTTTTGCCTTTCAATTCCTTCTAGGATGCTTCAAATGAGGGAGAATCGTAGAACTCCCTAACTGCAGACAAAGCTTTCAATTCCTTCTAGGATGCTTCAAGCATTATAATAGGTGAAAGAAGTGAGCGGAAAGAGAACTTTCAATTCCTTCTAGGATGCTTCTTTTTCGCAATTCTGCCTCCGGCAAGTGATATGCTGCTTTCAATTCCTTCTAGGATGCTTCATCTAGAGGCAAAGTCTTTGGTGACAACATCGGTACATACTTTCAATTCCTTCTAGGATGCTTCCACTTGGCTGAGTTGAGTCTGTACTTGCTGTTGTGCTTGGTCTTTCAATTCCTTCTAGGATGCTTCACAAGGACACAGAAAAGGGGCTTTATGACGTATCCCGTCTTTCAATTCCTTCTAGGATGCTTCAGTTAACTCGCGTTCTTCCGAGTTAACAGAAGAGAAGTTTCTTTCAATTCCTTCTAGGATGCTTCCCTGACCTCCGACTAGTCCTGTTCCTCCCACTGCAGTTCCTCTTTCAATTCCTTCTAGGATGCTTCCTGGAGAGAATAAAGCACCGTAAGATAAGACGTTGGACTTTCAATTCCTTCTAGGATGCTTCCAAGGGCCTGCCGCATCAAAAAAACCACGGCTTCTTGCCTCTTTCAATTCCTTCTAGGATGCTTCCTGCCCATCCGCATAAACCGCAGCGGGCGTAGTATTTGTCCTTTCAATTCCTTCTAGGATGCTTCGTCTAAAGTTTTCCTACAACCCAAAAACTCCCTAATTTTCTTTCAATTCCTTCTAGGATGCTTCATGAACGTTAGAAGTTTATACCGCATGTCGACGGCTTTAGCTTTCAATTCCTTCTAGGATGCTTCAAGGGCGAATTGGTGGGGGTGGTTGACGGCAAATTTCGCCTCTTTCAATTCCTTCTAGGATGCTTCATGGCTGAGATACCAATCCTGGGGCACGAGGGACAAGGCTACTTTCAATTCCTTCTAGGATGCTTCTGAGTGGGTATTATCTATTTGCTGGACACACCTCTAAAACCTTTCAATTCCTTCTAGGATGCTTCGTTAACGTACCAGGGATTGTGACGCACTCTAACTCCACCACTTTCAATTCCTTCTAGGATGCTTCATAAGAATAATAAGAGTAACAAAGGTGGTTGAAAAATGGACTTTCAATTCCTTCTAGGATGCTTCTCATCCTAACGCCCCTTCCAATTTCTGCAGTTGCAGAGAGTTCTTTCAATTCCTTCTAGGATGCTTCGGAAGGAAAAGCAGGAAATCCTAAAGACTCTTCTGGAAAACTTTCAATTCCTTCTAGGATGCTTCAAGTTGAAGGGGAACAACAGGGAGAAACAGACGTTATTATCTTTCAATTCCTTCTAGGATGCTTCCTCAAGTGTCCTTTTGTTACATTTATAGCATTTATGATAATCTTTCAATTCCTTCTAGGATGCTTCGGACTGTGTTCGTTTGGCATCCTCCTCATTCGAAGGACTTTCAATTCCTTCTAGGATGCTTCAACATAAAACACATGACAAGGAGGAAAAAAAATAAGCTTTCAATTCCTTCTAGGATGCTTCCGACATTGTCGGTAAACCGAAAGCGAACTACTATGATAGCTTTCAATTCCTTCTAGGATGCTTCATAGAGGGAGCGAAAGGAAGGGCGATAAGTGCAATTATCCCTTTCAATTCCTTCTAGGATGCTTCATCCAACCTTTCGTCGTGAGTGCTACGATCGCAATCGCTAACTTTCAATTCCTTCTAGGATGCTTCAGCTGGCGAAGTCACATAACGCAAGGATTCAAATTTTTCAGACTTTCAATTCCTTCTAGGATGCTTCGACGTCGAGGCTTTCATACCGATCTGGTTGGCGGGGAAGCACTTTCAATTCCTTCTAGGATGCTTCAGTGACGATGCTATATTGGTAACGCTTAGCTCCCCAGATCACTTTCAATTCCTTCTAGGATGCTTCGACGATGACGACTTAAGGGCATTATACGAACAGCTGAGGGACTTTCAATTCCTTCTAGGATGCTTCTTACAAGTACATCAAAGACGACAAAGAGGTAACATATCCTTTCAATTCCTTCTAGGATGCTTCATGGCGTTCAAAACGCCATTGGGCATAAGGGTACCATAGACTCTTTCAATTCCTTCTAGGATGCTTCCTAAAATTGAATATTTTTGGTTGTATTTGTGTTAAAGTTCTTTCAATTCCTTCTAGGATGCTTCTTGACGAGGGCTCCACCGTGGAGCCCTTCGGGCTAATACTCTTTCAATTCCTTCTAGGATGCTTCACGGACTATTACGTTGACATAAAGAGTAGTAAATATACTTTCAATTCCTTCTAGGATGCTTCTAAAAAAAAGATCATGGTTTTTTCTCCTTCTCACTTGGAAGCTTTCAATTCCTTCTAGGATGCTTCTCAACCTTTGCCCAAGGTTTTTGTGGATGGGTATTCACTCTTTCAATTCCTTCTAGGATGCTTCAAAGACCACCTCCACCCAAACCAGAACCACTCCCAACACTTTCAATTCCTTCTAGGATGCTTCTCGACCTTCATATGCAGGATGAGTCCAGTGACAACTTCCTTTCAATTCCTTCTAGGATGCTTCCCCTAACCTTTGAGCTGCACATCTCTGCAGCTTCGCCTTTCAATTCCTTCTAGGATGCTTCCCCAGATCGGCTCCTGTGCTGTTCCTCGCGTATAAATCTTTCAATTCCTTCTAGGATGCTTCCTCCACCAGCACAATTTTGGCTTCAGCATAATTTTCTTTCAATTCCTTCTAGGATGCTTCCCCTAACGCCCTTTTTCTGGGTAGCTGGTACATTTATTTCTTTCAATTCCTTCTAGGATGCTTCGTAGGCTCATCGTTTACTCACCATTATCATGATAATTACTTTCAATTCCTTCTAGGATGCTTCGACGGCAACCTGGAGGTTGCCTGGGGCGTCGGCGTCACCCACTTTCAATTCCTTCTAGGATGCTTCAAGGAGTTCTTCGGCCTGGGGGTGAACAAAAATGTAGCCACTTTCAATTCCTTCTAGGATGCTTCTCCTAATCCAGCCAAACCACCGAGGAGTTTCCCTGACCCTTTCAATTCCTTCTAGGATGCTTCATCTTTTGTTAACTAATTGCTGAACATGTAGAAATTGTCTTTCAATTCCTTCTAGGATGCTTCCAAGAAAAAGGCCTGGTTAGAATCGGGGTAGAGATAAACCCCTTTCAATTCCTTCTAGGATGCTTCAAGCGAAAGGAAAGCGAGAAAATACATGGAGGATTGCTGGCTTTCAATTCCTTCTAGGATGCTTCGACGTTGAAAAAGAGCCGTGCAAACGTATAGTAGGTAAGAACTTTCAATTCCTTCTAGGATGCTTCGGCAGGTGAAAAAAATGGGCTTGTTCAATAATAATAAACCTTTCAATTCCTTCTAGGATGCTTCTTCAGGGAAATCCTTGGTCAGGAGGGTGAGTGAGATGGCCTTTCAATTCCTTCTAGGATGCTTCATACCCACCCGTCATAACTAAGGGGGTGAACAAAGTTGACTTTCAATTCCTTCTAGGATGCTTCGAAGGGAAGAGCCTAATTATCAAGAATGTAGAAAACTCAACTTTCAATTCCTTCTAGGATGCTTCTTAAGGCTATGCATAAAGAGGGGAAAATAAAGTTCGTAACTTTCAATTCCTTCTAGGATGCTTCTTCATAAGGGAGGTGACTCACCCATGATTCTCGGAGATCTTTCAATTCCTTCTAGGATGCTTCAACAGCCTTAGCCGAGTGTGAAGGAATATGCGAAGAGAGCTTTCAATTCCTTCTAGGATGCTTCATATACTGCAGACACTACCGTTGTCCTAATTCTCAAAATCGCTTTCAATTCCTTCTAGGATGCTTCGTGAGGGGAGGCCTCTCTGCTGAAGCATCCTAGAACTTTCAATTCCTTCTAGGATGCTTCTGTTTTTGGTTTGCACATCGCATTCGTCTGGATGTTTTTCACTTTCAATTCCTTCTAGGATGCTTCACAATCGAAAGGATGGAAGCGGGCATATTTGCACTCAGGACCTTTCAATTCCTTCTAGGATGCTTCATGTGTAAACGTCGGGATCGAGATAGCGATAGATGAGGACTTTCAATTCCTTCTAGGATGCTTCCACGGCAGAAGCCGACAGCAGGGCAGGAAGAGTCTGAGGACCTTTCAATTCCTTCTAGGATGCTTCCATAATATCCCAAATGAATAGAGATTATCAGCTTTTCGCCTTTCAATTCCTTCTAGGATGCTTCAGCAATGCTTAAGCCTTTTACGTGCCTTGGAATTAGCCACTTTCAATTCCTTCTAGGATGCTTCAAGGGAAAGTATTGAAGGCGGATGAGATTCAACGTATGTACAACTTTCAATTCCTTCTAGGATGCTTCGGGTGTATAGTTAAACTATATCTTACTCTGCCATTTTCTGGCTTTCAATTCCTTCTAGGATGCTTCCCATCACAAGTTGTATAAAAGTATTTTTTGCCTGTAAATCTTTCAATTCCTTCTAGGATGCTTCCACAGAAGGGACAATATGAGATAGGGGAATGGATACACTACTTTCAATTCCTTCTAGGATGCTTCATATTTTTTTGGAATATGCACCTACGGCAACGTTCCTTACTTTCAATTCCTTCTAGGATGCTTCGAAGATATATTAGGGCAATTTGAAATAGCACCACCAACAGCTTTCAATTCCTTCTAGGATGCTTCTTATCCCTTATGCCTTTTATTTTGAAACTGCATATATTTCTTTCAATTCCTTCTAGGATGCTTCGTAGTTGACGGAGTTGAATGTGAGGAAATGCGGTCAATCTGGGCTTTCAATTCCTTCTAGGATGCTTCCGCGATATTTTTCATGCAATTGCTAAGGAAATACAAAAACTTTCAATTCCTTCTAGGATGCTTCCTCTACCAAAAAACACATTTTATCCATTAACTTTTTTCTTGTCTTTCAATTCCTTCTAGGATGCTTCAATTGAAGTGCTAATGCACGTAACGGTACTGTATAAACTTTCAATTCCTTCTAGGATGCTTCATCAAAATTACTATATGTTAATGCTAATTTATCCACAACTTTCAATTCCTTCTAGGATGCTTCGCATAACAGTGATAAGATGAGTCAAGTACAAAAAACAACTTTCAATTCCTTCTAGGATGCTTCGTCTACGGCCCAGTACTGGAAGAGCTAACCAACTGTGAGCTTTCAATTCCTTCTAGGATGCTTCTTCCTGTAGTGCTAGTGGTGGATGTAGTGCTACTAGTAGTACTTTCAATTCCTTCTAGGATGCTTCTGGGGATCACGGTTAGCGGAAACCCTGGGGCATATCAGCCTTTCAATTCCTTCTAGGATGCTTCTCATTTTGAGTGGAGGAGGACAGGAATGGGCGGGATCTTTCAATTCCTTCTAGGATGCTTCACATCTAACGCAAATCCGCTATTAATTATCTCGTTTAAATTCTTTCAATTCCTTCTAGGATGCTTCGTATAGCCTCCAATACGTTATATGACGATGCTAGTTCCTTTCAATTCCTTCTAGGATGCTTCCTTTTGAAATAAACCCGGTACATCCCCGTAGCCACCTTTCAATTCCTTCTAGGATGCTTCGATGTTTTATCTCCCGCCAAGCCAGGCAACCGAGATAAAAACTTTCAATTCCTTCTAGGATGCTTCAAAAGTGGAACTGAAAGAGGATTTAGTAAACAAGCTAGTTCTTTCAATTCCTTCTAGGATGCTTCAAGCAGGGGCATACCCGGTAGCACCACAAAGAAAATCTTGGTCTTTCAATTCCTTCTAGGATGCTTCCTCAAGGAATTTCTTCAGTTTTTTCTTCGGTTTCTTCCTTAACTTTCAATTCCTTCTAGGATGCTTCATAAAGATGATTTCTTTAACAAATCTATAGGCGATATAGACTTTCAATTCCTTCTAGGATGCTTCAACTTTTTTTGGAGTTTTGTGAGTATTTCGATGGATACCCAGCTTTCAATTCCTTCTAGGATGCTTCATCGCTCTTTTCCTCCCTATTCCCGGCAGTTTCACTAACTTTCAATTCCTTCTAGGATGCTTCGTGCACTAATTAATTTCTCCTTTGCGTTCCAGACGTTAACTTTCAATTCCTTCTAGGATGCTTCGGGATAGATAGGGATGAGGTGGTACAATGGCTTAAGAACAACTTTCAATTCCTTCTAGGATGCTTCCCTAATTCCAGGAAAACTTGAGGTGGTGATGTAACAAAGCTTTCAATTCCTTCTAGGATGCTTCGAAGAAACCCAAACCCCCCTTGAGGGGGTCAAAATGTTTGTCTTTCAATTCCTTCTAGGATGCTTCTTCATTTCGAGTACATAAGAAAGTATCGTTAAAACAACTTTCAATTCCTTCTAGGATGCTTCCTATACGTCCGCCAGTGATTTTGGCGGACAATTGCAATACTTTCAATTCCTTCTAGGATGCTTCTTTGTTTTTATTTGATTAACAGTTAGTAACCGATAAACCTTACTTTCAATTCCTTCTAGGATGCTTCTGAGGCACTAAGTGCCAAACGAAGTGAGGCACTAAGTGCCGAACTTTCAATTCCTTCTAGGATGCTTCTCCGGTATCAATGCTATTAACATTACTAAAAGTTTGTAAAACTTTCAATTCCTTCTAGGATGCTTCAGATATACTGTTTGTGAAAACAAGCATGCGGTGTTACTTAACTTTCAATTCCTTCTAGGATGCTTCCATGTTGAAAAGGGAGACGGCCTGTACTTTATATATAATAATACTTTCAATTCCTTCTAGGATGCTTCCATGTTGAAAAGGGAGACGGCCTGTACTTTATATATAATAATACTTTCAATTCCTTCTAGGATGCTTCATCCTTTCATTCCCCTACCGCCGAACGGGGATGGGAGGATTCTTTCAATTCCTTCTAGGATGCTTCCGAGGAGGTGGAATAACCCCTTCAGGGGGGGAAGCCCTGGTCTTTCAATTCCTTCTAGGATGCTTCAGCAATGGCTCAAAAAACGGCACCCTGAATTATTAAAAACTTTCAATTCCTTCTAGGATGCTTCACGTGGAAAACTGGTTGTGCCAATTTTCTTTCGGTTGCTTTCAATTCCTTCTAGGATGCTTCCTCCACCTATTGCCCCTCCCAACAAAAGTG
>Ga0208151_100382_pt1 | contig 19053 bp, 21 predicted proteins | sample ECH_Bhost_MetaG_FD_187130 | JGI IMG/M metagenome (GOLD analysis project Ga0208151, IMG submission 187130) | Hot spring microbial mat communities from Yellowstone National Park, Wyoming, USA - ECH_B host_MetaG (SPAdes) (version 2) | ecosystem: Environmental > Aquatic > Thermal springs > Hot... | reverse complement strand
AGCTTAATAAACCGTATCTTGTTCTTACACTTTTTTATCCAAAAGGCTATGCTAATTACGCTTTGGAAAACGGAATCATAGAGCTGAACCAAGATTATTCGGAATATGAGAAAAATTTAAACGATGGATGGGATTTCGAGATTAAAACCAATTTAGGCTATGTAAAATTGAAGGCTTTATCATTATCAAAAGAGAGCTCAAAGGAAAGCCTCGACCTTTTCAAGGGGGAGAAAGTCAGTGGCCGGCTGAGCTTAAATTAGCTAAAGACATCCTGCTAAATAAAACTGTTATATAACATTAGGTTATTCATTAATTACCTTTTTGCTAACTATACTATTTTACTGGTATATAGGCGGATCCATTTTTGAAGAATGTTATTCTGGCAAGTTGTTTTTAGCAGCTTAAGCTTAATTTATTGATTCAGTGGGCAAATTTCTTCATGTCTATACTCTACCATCTTTGAAAAGTTAGCAATATATAAACTCGCCCTGATGCTGGCCATAAAGACAGGATCATAAGAACCTGTAAGATTCCACTTATTATGAAATGGAAAAATACTTTTGTCTGAAATATGATCACCAAATTTCTCGAATTCTCGATCAAAAGATTATCTGAGAATTAGGTTAGGTAAAAGCATTAGATAAAAACGTTTTGGAAGAATTAAAATTGAATTTTAAAAAATTCTGCTATTTTTTCCTTCCTTAGATCTACTGGGAAATGCTAGGAAGAACTAGGAAGAAGAATTTTCAAAAAATTAGGGTAAAATTCAAAGTTGCTACACTATTATCCTTAATATTAAAGATAAATAAGGATAATACGATGAGTAAAAAGCAAGAATACATAAAGCAATGGATAAAGTCGCATCCTCAGATCAGGATATATTTAAGTAAAGAAGAATATGAAACATTCAAAAAATTGCTAATAAGAACATACTTATTATAAAGAGGTCATAAAGCAAGCAATTCAAGCTATGAAAAATGAAGAAAAACAGAAAAAACCTAGAGGAACACCTTCAGTGGATCCTACTGTATCTAAAGTTAACAAAATTACAACTGAATTAGCTTCTGAAATGGCTAAAAAGCTAACGAAGAAACTAATGAAGCATTTGCATTAGGAAAGAAGTTTATGGATAAAATAAAAGAATTGGCAAAGGCAAGACATAAGACGTCAGAAGAATTTTTGAAAACTGCAATTGAATTCTATGATATGTGGAGTCCATTGATTGGAGTATTGAAGGAATTACATTCGAAAATATGACTAAGGAATTAGTTAAGGCAGAAGTAATAAAGATCATTAACGATATACGTGAGATTTTGTCAAAAGACCCTAACGCTATAAAGGTTGTAAAATACGAATATAGGTTATTATAGATAGTATTTCTTGGCCGGCCTTAAGAAAAGGAATTCAGGTATTCTAGGATTTTTAAAGCTGCTTTTTAGCTGGAGGTCATAAGAACTTTAATCGGCCAAGGAATATTTGCCTGGCCCTCGACAAGGAGACTTGCGACCAGGCCTGGATCCTGCATGTCAAGCGTCAGGTCCGGAGAGAGGACTCTCCTACAGACCGGGAGGCCGGGGCATAGTTTTCTGGCCGCCTAAAAAAAAGAATCACCAATTTTTGGACCGGCAAGCGGTTCCTTTTTAAGGAATTTATTCCCTTGGCCCAATCAGGACTGATAAGGCTCTTTCAATTTCTTCAAAGAACTTCATTAGCCTGTGTTTTCTTTTGATTTTTTATCTGCACAGATATGAAATAGCTCTGATAAGGCTTCATCAGTAAGGCCATATTTAAGAATAACTTCCTGAGGAGTATATCTAAGGATTCTATGCTTGCGGCCTAGAGTTTTGTATGGCTCATCCATCCATCGATGAATATGAGGAAATTCTCTGCCTATGAATAATTTATCAATGTATCCATGAATCTTGTGCTTAGGCATGGGATTATTTTCTCATATGAGAATAATAAACATGAGGCCGGCCATAGGAGTAAGATTTCATCTTAGCAGGATCCTATTTTTAGATAATATTATTTGGCTATATGTCCTCGCTAATATGTATAATATCACCAACATATACAACATATTTATCTTTTTTATCATTAGATATGATCACTAAACCACCATTCTCATCTAGATCATAGGCCTTCCCAAACACATATCCTTCTGACGTTTTTACGGTAACTTTCTTATTTAATGTGGACATCACTTTTTTGGCTATATTAACGATCTGCTTCTTGTTATCTGACTTTATCATATCTTCAAATATTAAAAAGTTCTCTAGAATAGACTTAAGCAATGTAGATCTTGGTTGTTTATTTCCTAGTATCTCTTTTAAGGAGCACGCGCTGTCTCTTAACTCATTTGGTATATCATTATTCGCATTGATCCCTATTCCAGCCACAATATATTTAACTTTGTTACCTTCAATATTACCCTCGATTAAAGCACCTCCAATCTTCTTGTTACTAAACATTATATCGTTAGGCCATTTCATACCCATTTCTAAGCCATATAAGCTCTTTATACCATAGATGACAGATAATCCCATGACCAAGTTCATTATTGTCAGATCCTTTACTGTATAATTTCTCAGTATGATTGAGAACCAAAGCCCACCCTGTGGACTAACCCATATCCTCCCCTGTCTACCTCTTCCCTTCAGCTGTTCCTCTGCAACGATAACCGTGTACTCTTGAACACCAGCCTGAGCCATGGCAACACCGATATCCTGGGTTGATGAGCATTTTTCAAGATAGTGAAATCTGAAAGTTCTTCTCCTTATCTTCCATGTCTTTTCATGTAAAAGCGCTAAGTCTCTATCGATAATTAGCATGTATCCTCTCTTCTTGTCCATTAAAATAGGGTATCCTTTTCCTATAAGGCTCCTAACAACCCTACTTACTGTCATCTTTGAAATACCAGCTATACTAGCAAGATAAGCACTACTTACGTAACTATCCGCTTTATTAAGCAATTCTTCTAGAACCTTCTTCTCCATCTCTGATTTATTAACCATTTTTATAGGAGATGACAAGGCTCTGGTATCTTGATAAGAGAGCCTCCTGAGTATATATATTTAAATATGAAGCATAATAGGCAGATCCTTTCAATATATTTACCGACATATTTACACTCCTGAATAAACCAGTCTTTTCATCTCTCGTATAAGCATAGTTTATTTGATATATGTCATTGATGTTTTTTAATACTTGTAATATTACGAAATAGTTCCTCAAGGTTATAGAAATTATTAAAGCTATAGTTGGTTGTTTGGGAGCTAACCAGATAATTATGTCAATTATCCTGATATATTGAGAGACGATAATTGAGGATAAAGTTAGAGAACATACTCTTAAGAAGTTTATTACTATGAATTCTATGTCAATTATTCCCAAAAATAATTGAAGTGCTAGACCTGTAGCAATAAACATAGAGTAAGTTAAAAATATAAGTATAATAGCTTTTACAGCTTTTATCGTTTCAGTAATAAACATGAATATGATTTCTACACAAATAAGTATTATAAGCAATATATAATTTACAAGAAATATATATATAGATATTAACATTAACAGGGTAATAGCTGACCATGGTTTTAAGTAATTCCTTCTAACACGCGGAGTAAAAACCTCAGCTAGGATTCCTAAAAGATATCCTAGAAATCTCTGGATCTGCATAAATACTCATTCCTCATAACATAACTACTTATCACTGCTTAATTCTAGAATCTGTGAACAGATGCTGAAATCTTGCTTTATAGCTTTACTATGTGAGGCTAGAACTATTATTGATCCTTGCTTACTTAGATTTTCTATGACTTTTTTCATTAGATATCTTGATTTTAGATCGAAACCTAAATACGGTTCGTCTATTAAGAGTATATCTGGATGCGATAAGAATGCAAGTAGTAGGGCTAATCTCCTCGATTCCCCCGTAGATAAGCTATATGGATTTCTTAGAAGATGCCGTTCTAACATGAAATATCTAGCAAATATATCATAATCTACATCCCTATTACAGAAGGAAAACCTTTTGATTTCTTCCAACACACTAGAGCCAATATACCATTTAACAGGAACCTGTGGTATGTAAAAAATTCTTCCTTTTATATCCAGCATACCTTGTGAAGGCTTGATTATTTTTGCTAATAGTTTCATGAGTGTTGTTTTTCCTGATCCATTAGGTCCTAATACACATATTATATCACCGGCAGATGCATTAATAGATACATCTTTTATAATCCATCTATCATTAGTCTTATAGCAAAGACGTTCAGCCTTTAAACGTGTTTCTCTTTCCTTTATTAAGGCACGTTCATTAATACATGACTTGTACATATCATTTAGGTAACCTATATCCATACTATCTGTTGGGTTAGAAACTATATTAGAGTCCCTGAACCTATCCAGATCCACAATCTTATCCGCTAAATTTAACACGAAAGGATCATGATCAGCTATGATAATCGATAATTTAAGTTCCTTTGCAAGTTGTTTTGTAAGACGGAGGAACTCTTCCAAGAGTTCTAAATCCAGATATGATGATGGTTCATCAAATACTACAAACCTCGTATTATAAGTTATAGAAGTTATAGCTAAGAGTCTATACATTTCGCCGGCTGATAAACTTGTGATCAATTTTCCCCTTAGGTCATTTATCATAGAAGAATAGAGACTTACTATTTTCTTATTAGACAAAATGAGCTCTTCATCAACACTAGATCCAATAAAGAATGCATATGGCTCCTGTGGTATATAACTAATCATGCCTTTTTCAAGAGCTTCTAGCGGGGTTAACCCAGCTAGTTTAATATATCCATCTATACTTATTGTTTCCTTATATAGCGTCTGAGCAATGCCGGTCAGCACCTTTAACAGCGTAGTTTTTCCACTACCAACACTTCCTGTTATCAGAACTACAGGAGTTTCTTTCACTTCTACATCAAGATTCAATCTGCTAATTATAAAATTCCCAGCGATCGATATTGTGAGATTCTTAATGACGATCGACATTGTAGATCATGCTTTCATAAATACTATCTCTATCACCTTACAAGAATTCCAAGAGATCTTAAGGATCTAGCAATTACATGGCAGATGCTAATTGCCAGTAATGAGCCAAGAATTACGTCTTTTGGAATAAATATTAACACAGAAGCTGTGAACACTATTAATAGTCTAGCGGCATCTCCACTAACGCCGGTTTTAGTTCCGAAAATCCATTCGAATACGCTTTTAGACCACTCAAATAAACCGCTACCTGGTACTGAATAATATAGAAATACAATAAAACCAAGGACATAAATAATTGCAAGAGGAGGTATTGATAATATAGTAAGGAATACATAGTCCTTCCTCGATACATTATCTAACGATTTTCCTATCTTCTTCAGATAGCGATCTACAAAAAGCGAGTACAGAGGTGAGGCCAAAATAAAGCCGGCTAAATACCCTCCGGTATATCCCAAAACCACTCCAAGGCCTCCTCTCAGCCCAGATGCTATTGGTATCCCTAGAGAGATAAGTAATACGTAAAGTCCTTGACTCAAAGCTGCATATTTAGGCCGCAATAAAAGCCCTCCCATAAAAACTGCAGTCGTTTGCATTGTGTAAGGAACGGGGCCTACTGAGAATCTTAGCTGTGCAAATATAGCCTCAAGGGATATAATCATCGAAGTATTCGTAATATCCCATAGCTCTTTATACTTTTTAAATCTTGTTACTTCCATGTTGCACTAGTTATACACTTATGAATTGATATATAAGCTTTACTATAATATTCAATGGAATCTTTGTAACATTATACGTTGTTTATCTCTATATTTTCCGCTAGGTTGTGTAAAGTTTAGTAGAAATTAACGAGCATTTTAGCTGATTACTGTATCAAAATCAAAAAGCTTATATACTTAAAATGTATTGTTAAAATTAATGGGGTGAACAATAAATGGCATTACCGTTAGAATTAGTGATATTGGTATCCATCGTAATTCTAGCACTTCCCATTGGTGTAGTCTTACTAGTAAGGAAGATAGGATTTGTCAGAACCCTAGATGATTTTCTCATAGCAAAACATGTAACGCCTATGCCTTTAATTGCTGCTAGCGTCACAGCGCTATATATATGGGGATCTTCTATAATAGGTTCTGCGGAAGGAGCTTACGATTTTGGTATTAGTGGTACTTGGATCTACCCCCTATATTCGGTGGGGCTATGGGTGTTTGGAATATGGGCTTATAGGCTAAGAGCTTTGATTCCATATGCTGTAACATACATAGAATGGTTTACATTGAGATTTCGATTTAAACCTCTCCATATGCTGGTCTTATTATATGCATTGGCTACTAGTCTCTTTGGAGCTATGGCTCAAACAACGGCTGCCGGCTTCACATATGTTGGCGTTACTCTTGGATTGCCAAATGCATATCAGATCGGAGTTATATTGGTAACAATCCTCGCAGTTATATATGTTTTTACAGTAGGTCTTTGGGGATCTTTAATAGCAACATGGATTAAAGCAAATATGACGATGATTCTCCATGTGCTGACCGCTTTGGTTCTCTGGTTAGTAATAGGTGGTCCAGGCACTGTTATAAATGTAATTAATGAATCTTCGAATAACATAAATGCTGATTTCTTTAATCTTTTGAATCCATCAGCTTTAATTTTATATCTACCAAGTGTGCTGGCATGGGCGCTCTTCTCATTACCTATGCAACAGGATTATTGGCAAATAGCTTTATCAGCAGATAGCAGTAAATCTGCCTCTAGAGGATTTCTAAATGCTGGTATATGGTGGTTTTTCATGCCGTTCCTAGCATCATCGTTGGGGTTCGCTTACTATATATTTCAAATAGCTGGAAAAGTGCCAAAGGTAGCTGTAGGTACAGAGGCTTATCCCACATTGATTGGACTTTATGCACCATTATGGGTTAATGTGGTATTTCTCTTGGCCATCATAGCTATAGCGATAGGAACTATAGGGCAGGCCCTATTAGCTATGGGTACCGTAATATCTCAGGAGATTTACAAGAAATATATAAATAAGAATCCCTCAGAAAGAGATATACTACGCGTAACTAGAATAGGTATACTTATAGCAGCCATAGTGTTAGCAGCATCAACAATTATGCCTATCTCAACACTCATTCTATTACTTTTTATGCCTCTATACATGGCTCCTTTGGTTGGTGGTTTCATGTTAAGTATGTGGAAAGGATGGGTAAGAGCTGAACCAACATTCGTAGGAGGCATAGTAGGCCTTGTTGTAGGCACATATATGTTCGTAGTTCAAGGCCTTTGGGGGCCTTCAATGATAGTAGCATTCTTACTGGGTATTGGAATTACAGTATTAGGAAGCTTGATAAAGAGAGATAATTTCGATTTCAAAAAGATTGAATATTTAAGAGCTAAGAGGGATGTTCATGGTTGATTTAACAGTTATCGAAATATGGCTCTGGATCGAAATAATAGCATCCGTAATAGTCATTATAGGCTATGTGTTATGGAATATACCTACTGTGATACTAGTTCTTAAGCGTATATATAGACAGTACTATACTAGAAAGTCTCCAGGTGGAAAAGGGGATAAAAGTGAATGATAATATTATGGATCTACGCGTAGGTATAGATGTTGGAGGAACATTCACAGATATCATAGTATATGATCCAGCTAAACAGAATTTTATATATTATAAAACCTTTACTACACCAGCAGATCCGTCTATAGGCATCATGAATGCACTCATAGAATCTGCTACAGAAATAAGCAAAATAAAGTTACTTATCGTAAGTACAACTATAGTTACAAACGCTATTGTTACAGGAAATCTACCTGAAGGTGCACTGATAACTACTAAAGGGTTTAGGGACGTGTTAGAGATTAGGCGAGGTACCAGAGAAGATATATGGGATCACTATAAAGATGTTGCACCGCCTCCTATAAAGAGGAGAAATAGATTTGAAGTAAATGAAAGGGTAAATTATGGCGGTAAAGTAGTTGAACCTATTAATTTAAATAATGTTAAAAGGATAATAAGCATTGTTAAAAAGAGAGGCATTAAGTCCATAGCTGTAGTTTTATATCAATTCATACATGAATCCTCTGCACGAGGAACTAACAAAAAAAGTAATAGAAGAAGAATATCCAGAAGCTTTTGTAACAGTCTCATATGAAGTAAATCCAGAGATATTTGAATTTGAAAGAACATCTACAACAGTTCTAAATGCACTATCTATGCCTATTGTTAAAAACTTTGTAGATGCGTTATTAGATAAACTTTACACTAGAAGTTTCAAGGGCTCCCTTTTAATGTTTCACTCAGGTGGAGGTACCATGACCCCAGAAACCAGTATTAAATATGCAATAAGGCTCGCAGGGGCTGGGCCTGCTGCTGGGGTAATAGGTGCTAAATACATATGTGAACATGTGGGATATAAAAATATAATAACATTAGATTCAGGAGGTACCACAGCATTAGTATCCCTGATCTCTGATGGTAGAGTTCGGATGAAAAAAGAATGGTGGATTACTTTTGGATATCCTATTAGGTTCCCAGCTCCAGATGTTGTAACTATTGGTGCTGCAGGAGGAAGTGTTGCTTGGATTGACGAAGCTGGTTCTCTAAGGGTTGGTCCAATAAGTATGGGAGCAGATCCAGGGCCGGCATGTTATGGAAGAGGTGGAAACGAACCAACAGTAACAGATGCAAATGTTATGCTTAGAAGGATATCAAAAGAAAACTTCTTAGGAGGGAGGATGACTATATATCCAGAATTATCGGAAAAAGCTATAGCTGAGAAAATAGCTAAAAAGCTTGGAATAAGCGTTGTAGAAGCTGCGGAGGGCATAGTAAACGTAGCTGCTACAAACATGGCAAATGCCGTGAGACTTGTTTCTATTGCTCGAGGGTATGATCCCAGAGAATTTGTTATGATAGCCTTTGGAGGTTCTGGGCCTTTACATGCTCCATTAATAGCAAAAGATCTTGGAATTCCTGAAGTATTGATTCCTAGATGGCCAGGAATTGTCTCGGCTCTCGGTGCATTAATTAGCGATGTGAGACACGATATTATGAAAACATATATAAGGGTTCTTGACGAAGATGTGGCAGAAGATCTAGAACAACAATACGAAGATCTAGAATTACGCATGATCGAATTATTGCATAGAGAAGGCTTTGACGAAAGTAGCATTTTTGTTCAACGAGAAGCTGATATGAGGTATGTAGGACAATGGCGCAGTCTTACGATTAGTATGCCTAAACCTATAGATCGTAGTAGCATCTTTGAGGCTATTGAAAAATTCCATATAGAACATGAGAGAGAATACAACTATAGCGATAGATCTCAGAGGATCGAGCTTTATGCTATAAGGGTTATTGGTGTAGGTTTTATTAAAAAGATTAAACTGCCGAAAATAGAGAAGATGGAGGGAAGCATTGAATATGCAAGGAAAGGATATAGGGAGGTCTATTATCATGGTTCGTATATAAAGTTCGATATATATGATAGAGAAAAATTGAAAGCAGAAGCATCTATAGAAGGTCCGGCTATTATAGAACAAATGGACTCAACAGTCTTGATACCCCCTAGTGCAGTAGCTATTGTAGACGAATATGGAAACCTCTTAGTGAGGATGAGATAATGGCTTCAAGAGAGAATATATATGAAGTATATGAAGTTGATAAAATAAAATTGGATCCCATAACATTTGAGGTGCTGAAAAACTCATTCATTACATTGGTAGATATGATGGCAGAACATATATTAAGAACTTGCTATTCATTTGTTATATATAATAGAGATTTTAGTTGTGCTTTAAATGACGCAATGGGCGATACTGTAATGCAGGGGTCTTAAGATATAGCTGTACATGTTGGAACGCTTCATTATACAGCAAAGGCTGTACTGGAATATTTTAAAGATGATCTTTATCCTGGAGATGTGATCGCTATAAATGATCCTTACTTAGGTGGTACTCATTTTCCTGATGTAAGGATTATGAGACCTATATTCTACGAAGGACGCGTAATTGCTATAACACAAACAAATGGCCATTGGGCAGATGTAGGAGGACCCACACCTGGATCTTTTAATGTTTTAGCAAAGGAACACTATGCAGAGGGATTAAGAATTCCACCAGTGAAAATATATGAGAAAGGTAAGTTTAGATACGACCTTGCTAATTTAATAGCTAGCAATATGAGGGTGCCGCAAGAAAGAATTGGGGATATGAAAGCACAAGCAGCGGCTACCAAGGTGGGTGAAGATCATTTATTACACCTAATAAATAAGTATGGAATAAAACTAGTTCTCGCAGCCTTTAATGAATCTATGAATTATGTGGAGAGACTTCTGAGAAATAGAGTCTATAAACTGCCTATGGGGGAATGGAGTACTGAAGACTATATAGATTACGATCCAGGAAAGGATTACGATAAACCTATAAAAGTGAAAGTTACGATGAAATTAAATAAAAAAGAGATATCCTATGACTTAACAGGAACCGATCCATATGTCACAACTTTCTTAAATGCTTCATATGCGACTTCTTATTCTGCACTTATAGCAGGAACTAAGTTATTCTTTCCTGATATACCTCTTAATTCAGGTTTCTATAGAGTTGTTAAGGCAGAGATCCCACCAAATACAGTAGCTAATGCTCCATGGCCCTTACCAGTGACTGGTTTTTGCTCAGGAGCGTATGAGAAGATCATAAATAACGTCATAGAAATATGGTCAGAAATCATACCTCGAAGAGCAATGGCGTGTTCATTTAATCTGGAATATCTACTAGTTGGAGGATGGGATAAGAGACCCGGCTTTGAAAGACACTTTATGTGGTATGACTGGATGGTTGGAGGATATGGAGGTAGAGATGGGATCGATGGTGCTAATGCGTCAGCGCCATTATTTGGTATGGGGCTTACCGTTCAGCCATTAGAAGGTCAAGAAAGATTAAATCCCGTGCTAACTACTAAACATGAAATAATAACAGATTCAGGAGGTCCAGGAAAGTTCAGAGGAGGATGTGGTGTAGAAAAAGGCGGCATTCTTCTTGAATCAGAGAGAGTTGTGATGTCGTATATGGCTGATAGAGAGAATAGTTTCATGGGGCATAAAGGGAGGTTTACCATCAATACCTCAAGGTGTTACACTTATTAAGAAAGATGGAAGAGTGATTCATTTGGGATGTTATTTCTCAGGTATAGAAATAGAACCAGGGGATATCTTTACAAGACCATCTGCAGGTGGCGGGGGATATAGGGATCCTCTAGAGAGAGAACCGGAAAAAGTTCTTGAAGACGTAATAGATGGTTATGTAAGTATTGAGCGAGCCAAGAAAGATTATGGCGTTGTAATACGTGTCATGGATGAAGAACTGGGATTGTATGAAATAGACTATGAAGAGACTAGGAAACTAAGAGAATTTATTCGAAGCAATAGAATTGGATGGTTAGATGAAGATCCAGAAAAAGTAAAAGAGATGCTATTGAGAGGTGAATTAGATTATTTAGATGTTATAAGAAGATATGGTGTAATAATTGATAAAAGAACAGGAAAAGTTCTATATAATACAACTAAAGTCTACAGGGAATTATTAAAGATAAGAGCAGCAGAATATTGGAAATAAACCTAACTAAATATAAGCACTTTCATTTTTAGAATAAATGTAGTTTTGATAAAAAATATTTAAACTATAAACTTAGGTATCGATTCCAAGACCGTTGTTATGTTAAGTTTCCTAGATCTTAAGTTTTAACATAATGCTTCAAGAAGTTATTTATATTATCTTCCTTATTCATTATTCTCAGTAGTAAGAAATATAGGATGAAACCAGAATCTAGACTATACCTGAATAGATAGGGGACCTATAAACTGCCCCGGGGTAGTCTCTGCTCTCCAGGGTGGAAAGGAAGTCAGAAATCCACCCATGAATCTACAAGTTCTTTAGGTCTCAGCTTTCAGCATTTCGCAGTCTATTCAGCAGGGGGTTTTCAAGGAAACGATGTAGAACATGCTAAATTGTATAGCTCTAGGTAAAGTTGTAAGAGTTCTATATCACAAGATTTACATCTGTCAACTGGGGGTAGAGGGGTGGCCAGAGACCCTCCTTATATCCCTAGGATCTTTAACGACCTCTTCTTAATGTTTAGCTTCCCTATAACGCTTCTATCTCCTTCAAAACCGCATCTTGAGCATTCTGATGCCGTCCCGTTGGGGTCCACCTTCACGTGGAGAACCCCATGTTTCTCAGCATGCCAATCGATCCACCTCCTTATTCTTGTGTAGCCCATAATGTTCAGCCTTATCTTGTGACTCTTGTTCTTGACTTTCTCAGAGAATTTACCAGCCCCGTGAGAACCTCCCTAGCAACTGCGTGTACAAGTTTCTTGGCCAGCAACACTATTTCAATAGATGATTTCCTAGCCCAGTCCTCAAGAATGTTCTTAGCCTTTCTGTGATAGGATCTTATTCTTGTCAGGATTCCTTTTCTTCTCCAGGCAGGATGTCTTGAAGAGGAGTATTTCTTCTGAAGGCTTTCAGCAAGGAGTTTCCATTTATGGGCCTTATCAACAGCTGTGCATTTCTCATCATTTATCTCGTGATCTCCATATCTTCATCTATTTAACATCAATAGCAACAACATCCTTGGGCCGGTATGGTTTGGATTTAGGGTTCTTCTTGGGGACCCGCAGGATCATCTTCCCCTCTCTATAGACAAGCATAGCCTCTCTATTCTCGTATCGGTCATACCTCCCATTCCACTTGACGATATTGAATTCAACCCCACCTATGATCCCGCATGTCTGTTTTTGATCTCCCATTCCTGTCCTAGTTGTAGGAGCATTGGTAGCTTCCTAACCCTAGGCTTCCTACCCCTCTTGGGTCGTTCCTCCAAGCCTTGGCATTAGCAAGAGCATCCTTATAGCAGTCAATAGCAACCCTAGATGGAAGCCGAACCAATCCCTCAGCTCTCTGTACAGAGCATCGAGAACTTCCTTAATGTTACTAGGATTTAGGTTCAGGATCTTGTTCTTAGCGTAGTTTTAGGCTACATTGTATCTCCTGAGGAGTTCTACAACTTCAGGCTAGGGACCAAACCCCACAGCTATTGAAAGGGTTAGCAACTCTTAACACTAGAAGCCATAAAACCCTCCAGCTGTTGTAAATGGAATTCTAGATGCTCTATCACGTATAGGGATAAAATATATAGATATGCCTATAACATCAGAAAAGATCTATAATGCTATAAAGATTTATCCAAAAAATAATGATTAAACTATCTTTGTTAAGTAGAAAAATTTTTATTTATATCATTGCTTGGTTCAATTAAAGCTAATACAGTATTTACATCGACTTCATCCCATTCCTTTACATATATCTCTTTTATAATCCCATTAGTCTCTGAAATCACAGGTATCTCTGTCTTCATTACATTTAATATAACCATTACTTCACCTTTTTTTATTTTTTGACCTGGCTTTACTGCAACTCTAGCTATGAGTCCTGGAAGAGGTGAAACAACTTTTGTTACGGCTTTTTTCATATACCACACGTCTTTCATAAATGTATTAATATTAAATTTGGCCTTTATTTAAGTTTTTTGCTGATTGCTTCTATGATGAATGATACAATGTTTAAGTATTTGGTAATAAATATTTATAAGAGATATAGCAAAATAATATTGGGATGTAAATATGACATTAAGAATAGATATAAATGTCGATACAGGCGAAGGCTTTGGAAGATATAGAATAATTGATGATGAAGAAGTGATTAAATATGCTACGACTATTAACCTCGCTACCGGTTTTCATGCAGGAGACCCAGTTATAATGTGGACAACCGTTAAAATAGCAAAGAAATATAACTTAGCTGTAGGCGCACATCCGGGTCTTCAAGATCTAAGGGGCTTCGGTAGAAGAAGAATAACGTTAGATCCTGAAGAGTTAAAGGCAGATATTCTATACCAGATTGGTGCATTAGAAGCTTTCTTAAAGACAGAAGGTTTAAAAATGCAGCACGTTAAGCCCCACGGAGCACTATATACAATGGCTGAGATTGATGATGCATATGCTGAAGCTATTGTGGAAGCTGTCAGGCTATTCAACCCAGAACTCATAATTATAACGGAAAAAAATACTGCACTATGGAGAATAGCTAAATCTAAAGGTTTGAGAGTAGCTACCGAGGCATTTCCTGATCTAAACTATGATAGCCAAGGAAGAATAATTATTGAGAGAGTGAAAAAGGCATGGGATCCAGATGTGGTAGCTAAGAGGGCTCTAATGGTTGTTAAAGATAAGAAGATAGATACGATTGACGGAAAACTCATAGAGATGGATGTAGAAACTATCTGTATACACGGAGATGCGCCAAACGCTCCTCAAATTATTAGAAGGGTAAGGGAAGTATTGGCTGCAAACGTTGTTGAGTTTATTAAGCTTAGTGAAATAGTTAAATGAATCTAGACCAAGAAATAAAATTGATGAGAGATAATAAAGACTAAAGAGGTGAATTCAAATGCCAATGACGGCTAGCAGTATAAGTAATATATGTAAAGGTTCTAAGTATTGTCCTATTATAGATATTATTCCGGAAATTAAAGGAATTAGGAAAAAAATAATATTTAGAATAGCAGGCGATGGGTTTCTCCAAGTCGAGTATGGAGATGAACAGATATTCGATCCTATGGATGCTTTTAGACTTTTCACAGTTATAGAACGTTTAAAGAAGGAAGATATACCATGGGTAATATCTTATGCTCAAGGTTTTCGCACGCTGACGGTGATATATGATCCTTCTGAAGAGAATATAGATCTCCTTATCAAAAAGCTAAAAGAAATAGAGGAGAGTGTATCATCTCCTGAGGAAATGTACTTCTCCTCACGCATTGTGAGACTTCCTATAGTTTTTAAGGATTCTACAACAACAAAAGCCATTGAATATTATAGTAAGGTGATTAGAAAAGACGCTCCGAATATAATAGAAAGTCATAATTTCAAATACACTGCTATGTACAATGGATTAACTGAGGACGAGTTAAAACAAAAGATTCTTCAGTCTGAATGGCTCTTAGTACACCAGTTATTCTGGCCTGGAGGAACGTATCAGTTACCCTTGGATCCTCGTAGTGCTATTGAAGCCCCCAAATATAATCCTACAAGAACTTATACCCCTGAAGGCGCTGTAGGTATAGGAGGTCAATGCCTCTACATCTACACAACAGAGTCTCCAGGAGGTTATCAGTTGTTAGGGAGAACAATCCCAACATACCAAATATCGCAAAAACATCCTGCATTTAAAGAGAGACCTTTCTTGTTACAATCCTCAGATAGAATTGTATACTATGAGATAACTGAGGATAAGTTGTTAGAAATATATAAGCTTGTCCACGAGGAGGGGTCCAGCAAATATACGTACTCCATTGAACAAGGTACCTTCAAAGTAAAAGACTGGCTCAATTTTGTCAATAGAGCTGATATTAGAGCTGAAGTCGTAGAGTTTACGAGGAAAAAGATGGAGGCTCAAAAGTCCATTCCAGTACCATGAAAAAGGTGACGGGTGCCATGAAAGGAGAAGCCGGATATATAAGAATTACCAACGGAGGGGTACAATCTCTAGTAGAAGATCTTAGACATAGGTGGAAATACTATGTATATGGATATAGCCCCTCAGGAGCATCAGATCACTATTCACATTCCCTAGCCAACTTATTAGTCGGTAACCCTCCAGAGGAGGCCACAATAGAAATAGCAGGAGGCTTATTTGAGGCCGAGTTAGAATTCGATGGATTAATAGCAATTACAGGCGCAGATCTGGAGCCAACACTAAATGGGCAACTGATCAACATGTGGGAAAGTATAAGAGTTAAGAAAGGAGATATGTTAAAATTTGGATATTCCGCAAAGGGAAAGGGGTTCAGGGCTTATCTTGCTATAAGTGGGGATATAGATGTACCTCTATTCTTTGGAAGTAAATCTACATGTGTCTATGGAAAATACGGAGGGTATCAAGGGAGACAATTACAAAAAGGTGATATAATAAATGTAGTATCTATAAATCCTGAAAAAATCAAGGCATACGAGGGTTTAAGGGTTAAAAGTGAGTATATACCTAATTTAGGAGGTACATACGTTGTTCGAATGATTCCAGGACCATTAGCAGCCCCTGAATATATAACTGATAATGGGTACGAAAAAATGTATAATAGCGTTTTCAAGATTAACAGAAATTCGGATCGATCAGGCTATCGACTAGACACGCCAAAAGATATATTTCCAAAGGAGTGGGCTAGGAAATCGGGGGGGGTAGCGGGACTACATCCGTCAAACATAGTTGATATGGGATATCCGTTGCCTGGTGGCTTAAACGTCACAGGAGATCAAATCATAATATTAGGTCCTGACGGTCCATGTGGTGGAGGTTTCGTAATAGCTGGTCAGGTTATATATGCAGATATTTGGAAGGTGTTTCAAGGAATTCCGGGTAGAGACAATATAAGGTTCGAATACGCCACATTAGAAGAGGCAATAAAAGCAAGAAGAGAGTTCAAAACCATTTTGAGCAGCCCTGATAAAATCCTGAAAAGATCCTAGCTTAGAGTTATGGAGAGAAGAGAGTTATGCGATGCCCAGGATCAATAAGCTCTTAATAGCTAACAGAGGAGAGATAGCTGTACGCATTATTAGAACGCTAAAGAGACTGGGGATAAGGACTGTGGCTATATATTCTGATGTTGATTCCAATGCTATGCATGTAAAAATGGCTGATGAAGCTTACAATATAGGCCCACCAAATCCTCTTAAAAGTTATTTGAATATCGAAGCAATAATAGATATAATAAAAAGATCAAACGTTGATGCCGTTCATCCAGGCTATGGATTTCTAGCCGAGAATTACAACTTTGCTAAGGCGGTTGAGGATCTCGGAATAATATGGATAGGCCCTCCATCGAAGGTTATGGAGAAGCTTGAATCTAAAACTTTCTTGAGATCCGCAACAGCAAAGATAGGCGTACCAGTAGCTCCTGGATCTTTAGGACCTGTAACCAAAGAAGAGGCTATGGAAATGGCCAAGAAGATCGGATTTCCGGTTTTACTAAAAGCGGATAAGGGAGGCGGTGGCAAGGGGATTAGAAAGGTTAATAGTCCTGAAGAGCTGAATGTATTATTTGAGACAGCAAGTAGGGAAGCTTTAGTAGCGTTTGGATCCGACGAGCTATATGTAGAAAAATATCTAGAAAGGCCTAGACATATTGAGGTCCAAGTGCTAATGGATCTGCATGGAAATATTGTAACGCTAGGAGAAAGAGAATGTTCGCTGCAAAGAAGATATCAAAAAATAATAGAAGAGGCACCCTCCCCTGTAGTTAATAAAGAGACAAGGAAGTACATCTCACAACTAGCAACACTAATTGTAAGAGAAGTGGGGTGTATAAATGCCTGCACAGTTGAGTTTTTAAGAGATACAGCAGGTAACTTCTACTTAAGCGAGATAAATAAGAGAATTCAGGTTGAACATCCGGTAACTGAGATGGTAACTGGTATAGATATAGTGGAGTGGCAAGTAAGAATAGCGTCGGGCGAACAATTAAGCTTAAAAAATGTTGAAGAGTTCGAAGGTCATGCAATAGAGGCTAGGGTATATGCTGAGGATCCTGATAATAACTTTATGCCTTCTCCGGGTGTCATAACCAATCTTAGAATACCGGAGGGAAAGGAGGTCAGAATAGATCATGCTTTAGAGATAGGAACAAGGATTTCTCCTTATTACGATCCTTTAGTTGCAAAGGTAGTAGCATATGGGAGAACTAGGTTAGAAGCTACATATAATTTAGTGAATTCGCTCCAAGAATTCAAAATCCAGGGCATTAAAACATCAATACCGTTCTTACTAAGGCTACTAAGATCTGAGGAATTCGTAAGCGGAGAAATAGATACTCAGTTAGTAGAAAGAAAATATCTTTAAAAGGAAGATAATACATATTAAACTAACTTGGTTAGAAAGCAACTTTATCTTCTGAATTTAAGGATATAATAATGTTATTTACGTATTTTGTATACGCTTCAATAATCTAATCAGATCGCCATGTTGTATAAGGAGGAGGCTGGTATAATTATACCATAATTATACTTTTTGCAAAAAGGCATGAAATTGCTTTATTTCCTAAAGCAATTTCATACATAAATTTGATATGCCATGCTATTAGTACAGTATCGGTATAGTATACCATGGTCGGCCTTCTGGCCAGCTAAGTTTTCAGCTGGTGTAATCTTAGCCCAGCCTTTTTAGCTTAGCAGGTCGGCAAAAAAGGATACTCTGTTTCTTAAACTCCAAAAAACCGGTCAGAAATCTATATTTTAAAAAAAATGGCCAAAAACCTGATTTTTAAAAGAATCTTGATTCAATTTTTTAAAAAGGTCAAAATCTATCTTTTGAAAAATTAAATCCAATTTTAGGATTTTTTGCTAAAATTAACAACAATTAGAGGTTTCAGCTAAAGCTTAGCTAAACTCAGGGCCTGTTCTAAGCTGCTTTTACTGGACGGCCAGGAGGGTCAGGAGTAAATTTATAACAGTGCGTTTGGAGGAATGCATCTCATGAATTTTGAACCATTGTTACGCAAGCTAGAACTTTTACATTATAATAGATGCATAAGGATAACGTCTTTTGATATCGTATTAATTACTTTAGCTTCAATAGTTACTTATATCACATTATACTGTATAATACCAAGGTTCTATTTCCTTTCCTTCAGGTTTCTGTATACAGATTGATTTAAATATAAACTTTAAACGTTTCATACAAATTGCTTTTTTAAACCGTTCACAATTAATGAATATTTTTTTGATATTCAATCTTAATTTGTATAAGAAAAAGTTGAGTATATAAGGCTAAAAACTATAATATATTAGATGGAGCCACAAATATATTCTTTAAAGGAAAAAACCATTACAAGGGCGGTCCCCCATAGAGATCCTATAATAATAAAAAGAGCTTACGGAACTAAGATAGAAGATATTAATGGTAACATATACATTGATTTATACT